>Ga0187769_10000014_pt1 | contig 86668 bp, 72 predicted proteins | sample 0116_SJ02_MP02_1_FD_133140 | JGI IMG/M metagenome (GOLD analysis project Ga0187769, IMG submission 133140) | Tropical peat soil microbial communities from peatlands in Department of Meta, Colombia - 0116_SJ02_MP02_10_MG | ecosystem: Environmental > Terrestrial > Soil > Wetlands > Peat | place...
ACCCCGAAGTCCCTGATCGCCGTCAGCAGAATCCGCCCCTCGATGCCGGCGTCGCGGCGGGCCTCGTCGATCCCGCGGGCGATGCCCTCGAGATGTTCCTCGTCGCTCAGGCCGACGACCGCGAGAGGTCGTCGGGCTAGATGTCGTGGGGTCGCCGTACACGACTCTGGTCGGGTCGATCGCCGCTCGCGACACCGTGCGGCGCTGCGTCGCCGGCGTCGAAGCCGTCGTGCACTGCGCCACGCTGCATAAGCCGCACGTGGGGTCGCACACCCGTACCGACTTCATCGAGACCAACATCGCGGGCACGCTCAACCTGCTCGAGGAGGCCGTGGCCGCGAACGTCAGCCGGTTTATCTTCACGAGCACGACCAGCGCGTTCGGCCGGGCCAACGCCCCCGCCGAGGAGGAGCCGGCGGCCTGGATCACCGAGGACGTCGCGCCCGTCCCGCGCAACATCTACGGGACGACCAAGGTCGCCGCCGAGGACCTGTGCGAGCTGATCGCGCGCGACTACGGCCTGCGGCTCTTTCCGGATTTTGAGGATGTTTTTCAGGTGCGCGGCTGGCGGATGTTTGACGCCATCGAGCGGGTGTATGTCAAAGAGCGGGCGCGACGTGAGCTCGGGTGGCTGCCGCGCCACGACTTCCGCGCCGAGCTCGATCGCCTCGCCGAAGGCGAAGACCCGCGGAGCGAGCTGCCCCGCAGCATCGGGGCGAAGGGCTACCACGAGGTCTCGACCGACGTCTACACGGTGCGCTGAACCTCGATCACCGGGTCGGGGGGCTCGGGCGCGGCGTCGCCCAGCGCGTAAGCCGATCGGACCATCCACGCCGCGCCCCCGATGCTCGCCTCGTCGCGAGCGTGGACGATCGCCAGCGGCCGCCCGCCGGGCTCGACCCGTTCGCCCACCGCCGCGATCTCGGTCAACCCAACACTGTGGTCGACCGTGTCGGTCTCCCGCGCCCGACCGCCCGCGAGGCTGACGATCGCGATCCCGAGGGCGCGCACGTCGACGGCGCGCACCACCCCGGGCCGGACTGGCTCGACGACCTCCACGACCGGCGCCCTCGGCAGAAACCGGTCGGGATCATCCACAAGCCCCGCAGGCCCGCCCAGCTCGACGACCATGGCAGCGAACCGCTCCGCAGCGGCCCCGCTCTCGAGCGCGCCAAGCGCTGCCGCTCGGGCATCGTCGACATCGGCGTACAGACCGCCAAGCACGAGGAGCTCACCGCACAGCGCGAGCGTCACCTCGAGCAGCCGCTCGTCGCCCGCCGCTCCGATCAGGTGGTCGATCGCCTCCCGCACCTCGACCGCGTTGCCAGCGGCCCGGCCGAGGACCTGATTCATGTCGGTCAAGAGCGCCGTCGTCGGCAGGCCGCTCCCGACCGCCACCTCGACGATGGCCTGCGCCAGCTCACGGGCGTCATCCAGGGACGGGAGCATCGCTCCCGAACCGACCTTGACGTCCATGACCAGCGCGTCAAGCCCCTCAGCGAGCTTCTTGGACAGGATCGAGGCGACGATCAGCGGGATCGACTCGACCGTCCCGGTCGAATCGCGGATCGCGTACAGCCGCCGGTCGGCCGGCGCCAGACGATCCGTCTGGCCCACGATCGCACACCCCACTCGCGCCACGGCCGCGCGGAGGCGATCGAGCTCGAGAAACACGTCGTAGCCCGGGATCGACTCGAGCTTGTCGAGAGTGCCGCCGGTATGCCCGAGTCCGCGGCCAGAAATCATCGGTACGAAAGCGCCGCAGGCCGCCAGGATCGGCGCGAGCAGCAGGCTCACCTTGTCGCCCACGCCCCCCGTCGAGTGCTTGTCCAGCACCGGACCGGCGAGGTCGGCGTCGCTCCAGTCGAGCACGTCTCCCGAGCGGGTCATGGCGCGGGTCAGCGCCACCCGCTCGCCGGTCGCCATCCCGCGGGAGGTGATCGCCATCGCGAGGGCTCCGACCTGGGCGTCGGTTACCGAGCCATCGGTGATCCCCCGCACGAGCTCACCGATCTCGTCGGCTGATAGCTCCCTGCCGTCTCGCTTACGCCTGATGAGCTCAGCGGTCAGCATGACCCAGGCGGGGGATGAAGTTCATGAGCAGCCGGGTGAGGCCGCCGGCGCCGGCCTCGGCGGCCCGCAACGTCTGCTCGTGGCTGAGCGCCTCGTCGGTCAGGCCCTCGGCGAGGTTGGTGATCACCGACACCGCGGCGACCCGCAGGCCGCAGTGGCGCGCGATGATCGTCTCCTGGACGGTCGACATCCCAACGGCGTCGGCGCCCAGCCGCTGAAAGGCGCGGATCTCCGCGGGCGTCTCGAAGCTCGGGCCCATAACCGCCACGTACACGCCCTCGGCGAGGTCGATATCGAGCTTGCGGGCCGACTCGCGCAGGGCTCCCAGCAGAGCTGGATCGTAAGCGTCGCGCAGCGACGGGAAGCGCGGGCCGATCGCGTCGTCGTTCGGACCCATCAACAGGTTCACGCCGGTCAGGTTGATGTGGTCGGTGATCGCCATGAGCCGGCCCGGCCCGACCTCCGGACGCAGCGAGCCGGCGGCGTTGGTGAGGACGAGGATCTCGGCGCCGGCGGCGCGCAGGGCGCGGACCGGCGTCCTGAGCGCATGCGGGTCGCCCCCTTCATACAAGTGGGCGCGACCCTCGAGAACCGTGACCGGGACGCCGCCGATCGAGCCGATCACGGCCCGTCCCACGTGACCCTCGACGCTCGGGCGCGGAAAGCCCGGGAGCTCCTCGTAGCCGACGACCACCGGGTCCTCGACGGCGTCGGCGACGGCGCCCAGGCCGGACCCGAGCACGATCCCGACCCGCGGCGTTCCGAGGTTCACTCGGCGAGCGCCTCGCGCCCGAAGGACCCGGGGAGCAGCTCGCCCAGCGTCACCGTCAGCGGCTCGGTCCCCGGACGCCCGAGGTACACCGGCGTCTCCGCGCTCCCGAACTCCTTCAGCCGCTGGCGGCAGCCGCCGCACGGCGGGCAGTGCTCGAGCCGCTCGGCCACCACGGCCGCGGCGGTGATCGCCGTTTCGCCCGCGGCCACGAGCGCGCCCAGAGCGGATGCTTCGGCGCACTGCCCCTGGGGGTAGGCCGCGTTCTCGATGTTCGCGCCGGCATAGATCCCGCCGCTCGCGCCGCGCAGGGCGGCGCCGACCTTGAACTGCGAATAAGGCGCGTAGGCGTTCTGCATGGCCTCGGAAGCCGCGCGCAGCAGCGCCTGCGGACCGTCCAGGAGGAGGTCGGCGTACCCAACCGACACGAGCGCGCCGTCCTCGATGCCCAGCTGCGCCCGGAGAAAGCCGAGCTTCTCGCGCGCTGTCGCGGGGTCGGCGGCGTCGGGGAGGACCGCCTCGAACTCGATGAAGCTTCCGAGTCCCGTGACCTCGTCCAGGTGGATCCGGACGCCCTCCCACATGAACAGGCGCCGCCGCTTGACGACGACCACAACGGATCCCAAGGCAGCGTCGAGCGCCGCGGTGAGGAGCGCCGGCTCGGCGACGGGGACCCGCACGTACACGCTCTCGGCCGGCTCGGCGTCGTCGGCGCGCCGGTACGCGATCAGCTCGCTGTCGTCTTCCTCGGAGCGGAGCTTCAGACGGCCGTGGCGAGCGTGGAAGTAGGCGTCGTGCTGCTCGAGCGTGCCGGCGTCAGTGGCCCCGAGCGCGAGGCAGCGCGCGGTCGTCGCCTGGGGGTCGGGATCACGCGCCTTGAGCTCGACGTTGACCTGGGTCATGCCGGATAGCATCGCAGCCGTGCCTGAGAGCCTCACCGTCGTCGAGCATCCCGTGCTGGCCGATCGTCTCACGGTCCTGCGCGACCGGGAGACGCCGCACGGCGCGTTCCGCCAGGCGCTGTTCGAGGCGTCGGCGATCATGGCCGTCGAGGTGGCGCGGGAGCTGCCGGTCCGGGAGGTCGAGATCGAGACGCCGCTCGAGGCCACCCGTGGCGTTCGCCTGCGCGACGAGGTTGCCGTGGTGCCGGTACTGCGGGCCGGGCTCGGGATGGTCGAGGGCTTCCTGCGCCTGCTGCCGGACGCGCGGGTCGGCCACGTGGGCATCTACCGCGACGAGGAGGAGCACGTGCCCGTCGGCTACTACGAGCGCCTGCCTCCCGGACTTCCACGCGCGCGCGTGTACGTGCTCGACCCGATGCTCGCCACGGGCGGCAGTGCGGTCCATGCCCTGAAGCACATGAAGCGGGCCGGAGCCCGTCAGCTCGAGCTGGTGTGCCTGGTGGCCGCGCCCCAGGGGATCGAGGCGGTGCAGGACGAGCACCCCGACGTCCCGATCTGGACCGCCGCGGTCGACCGCGAGCTCGACGAGAACGCCTACATCCGGCCGGGCTTGGGCGACGCCGGCGACCGGGTGTTCGGCACGGTCTGACGGGCGTCGGCCAGCTTGCGATCAAGCCACTTCTCGACCGAAGGGTGCTCATAGGAGGCCAGCCGGTCGAGCAGCACGCCGGCGTCGCGTTCGACGAGCAGCGTCTTCAGGTGCTCCTCGCGCAGGAAGCGCTCTTCGGCCGCGTGCTCGAGGAAGCCCATCAGCGGCTGCCAGTAGTCGGCCACGTCGAGCAGGCCGATCGGCTTGCGGTGCAGGCCGAGCTGTTTCCAGGTGAACAGCTCGAACAGCTCGTCGAGCGTACCGGTGCCGCCGGGAAGCGCGATCACCGCGTCGGACAGCTCGCCCATCAGCGCCTTGCGCTCGTGCATCGTCTCGACCGCGTGCAGCTCGGTCAGGCCGGCGTGGGCGATCTCGTATTCGACCAGTCGGGTCGGAATCACGCCGATGACCGTAACGCGTTTCACCCCTGGGGAGCCTAGTAGCCTCGCAGGCGTGATCCGGCGTCTGCCGCACGTTGACCGAGTCGGCATCGAGGAGCGCGCCGCTCAGCTCGGCAAGCGCTCGATCAAGACGACCGCCAAGCAGCAGGGCATCCGCCTCGCGGTGTCGATGCTCGACCTGACGACGCTCGAGGGCGCCGATACCGCCGGGAAGGTCCGCCAGCTGTGCGCGAAGGGCGTGTGCCCGGCCCCCACGATGCCCGAGATCCCTTCGGTGGCGGCGATCTGCGTCTACTCCTCGCTGGTCGGGGTCGCGCGCGAGGCGTTGCAGGGAACCGGGGTCCGGACGGCGTCGGTGGCCAGCGGGTTCCCGGCGGGCCAGGTGTCGCTCGAGGCCAAGCTGCGCGACACCGAGGACGCGGTCGCGGCCGGCGCCGACGAGATCGACATGGTGATCTCCCGCGAGGCGTTCCTGGCCGGCGACGACACGCGCGTGCAGCACGAGATCGTCGCGGTCAAGGAACGCGTCGGCGACGCGCATCTCAAGGTGATCCTCGAGACCGCCGAGCTCGGCTCCTACGACCACGTCCGCCACGCCTCGATGCTGGCCATGGAGGCCGGCGCGGACTTTGTCAAGACCTCGACCGGCAAGGCGGCCGCCGGCGCGACCCCGGGCGTGTGCCTGGTCATGCTCGAGGCGATCCGCGACTACGCCGAGCGGACCGGTCGGCCCGTCGGCTTCAAGGCGGCCGGCGGCGTGTCCACGAGCAAGGCCGCGCTGGATCGCCTTGTGCTGGTCAAGGAGACGCTGGGGGACGAGTGGCTGACGCCCGACCGCGTCAGGATCGGCGCGTCGTCCGTCCTCAATGATCTTCTTATGCAGTACGCCAAGACCGAGACCGGCCGCTACGGCCGGGGCGAGGACTTCTCCAAGGAATGAGCTCCTCCGTCGATAAGGCGCCGCCGTCAGGCGCTGCCGACAAATTCGATCCGCGAACGAGCATCGTCTGGGACTACGCCCCGGCGCCGGAATCGGCGGACCACATCCGGCTGAAGGACCGCTACGGCGTGTTCATCGACGGCGACTTTCGGGATCCGGTCGAGGGCCGGTACGTGCCGACGATCAACCCCGCCACGGAGGAGCCGATAGCGGAGGTGGCCTGCGGGGGCCCAGAGGACGTGGCCGTCGCCGTCGAGACCGCGCGCGCCGCGCAACCGAAGTGGGCGGCGCTCAAGGACCTCGAGCGCGCCAAGTACCTGTTCCGGATCGCCCGGCTGATCCAGGAGCGCTCGCGCGAGCTCGCGGTGGTCGAGACGATCGACGGCGGCAAGCCGCTGAGAGAGTCACGCGACGTCGACATCCCGCTCGCCGCCGCGCACTTCTTCTACTACGCCGGCTGGGCGGACAAGCTCCGCTACGGCGTCAACGCCCGCGAGGTGAGACCACTTGGGGTGGTCGGCCAGATCGTCCCCTGGAACTTCCCGCTGCTGATGGCGGCGTGGAAGCTCGCGCCGGCGCTCGCGTGCGGGAACGTCGCAATCCTCAAGCCGGCCGAGACGACGCCGCTGACGGCGCTGCTGCTTGCGGAGATCTGCCAGGAGGCGGACCTGCCGCCCGGGGTGGTGACGATCCTCACCGGCGATGGCAGCACCGGGGCGACGCTGGTGCGGGCGCCCGGGGTGGACAAGATCGCGTTCACCGGGTCGACCGCCGTTGGCAGGGATATCCAGGCCGCGCTCGCGGGCCAGAAGACGGGGCTGACGCTCGAGCTGGGAGGCAAGTCGGCGAACATCGTGTTCGAGGACGCCGCACTCGATCAGGCCGTCGAGGGGATCGTCAACGGGATCTTCTTCAACCAGGGCCACGTGTGCTGCGCGGGATCGCGGCTGCTGATCCAGGAGAGCGTGCACGACGAGGTGATCGGCAAGCTCTGGCAGCGGATGAGCCGACTCCGGCTCGGAGACCCGCTGGACAAGAACACCGACGTCGGCGCGATCAACTCGGCCGAGCAGCTCCAGCGGATCGAGTCCCTAGTCGCCGCCGGAGAGGACGAGGGAGCGACAAGACGCACGATCAGCTGCGACATCCCCGAGCGTGGCTACTGGTTCGCGCCGACGCTGTTCACCGACGTCTCGCCCGCGCACCGGATCGCGGTCGAGGAGATCTTCGGACCGGTCGTGTCCGTGCTCACGTTCCGCACGCAGGCGGAGGCGATCGAGAAGGCCAACAACTCGCGCTACGGTCTGGCGGCCGGGATCTGGACCGACAAGGGCGCCAAGGCGTTCGAGGTGGCGAGCGCGCTGCAGGCCGGCGTCGTATGGCAGAACACGTACAACCATTTCGACCCGACCGCGGCGTTCGGCGGGTACAAGGAGTCGGGGTTCGGGCGCGAGGGCGGCCCCGCGGGGCTGCCTCCGTACCTTCGGGTGATTCGGTGAGCATCGACCGGCTGAGCGTCCGCAAGACCTACAAGCTGTGGATCGGCGGCGCGTTCGTGCGCTCAGAATCCGGGCGTTACGACGAGGCCGAGGGCGTGAACTACCCGCGAGGCTCGCGCAAGGATGTCCGCGACGCGGTCGCGGCGGCGCGCAAGGCGGCGAAACCCTGGGCGGCGCGCACGGCCTACAACCGCGGGCAGATCCTCTACCGAGCCGCGGAGGCGCTCGAGTCGCGAGCCGGAGCGATGGGGGTGCCGCGCGACGAGGTCGACGCGGCCGTCGACGTCCTTCTCCACTACGCCGGCTGGACCGACAAGCTCCATACCGTGCTGGGTGGCGTTAACCCGGTGGCGGCGCCGTTCCTGTCGTTCTCGCTCCCCGAGCCGACCGGCGTCGTCGGGATCATCGCCCCCGACGCCCCGCCATTGTTGGGACTGATCGCTGAGCTGTCCCCTGCGCTCGCTGGCGGGAACGTCTGCGTGGCGGTCCTGTCAGAAAATCATCCTCTCCCCGGACTCGACCTGGCGGAAGCCTTCGGGGTTTCGGATATCCCCGCGGGTGTCGTCAACCTCGTGTCGGGACGCCGCCAGGAGCTTGCCACCGCGCTCGCGGCCCACCGCGACCTGAACGCGATCGTCGACGCCGCCGGCGACGCGGAGCTGTCGGCCGAGCTCGACCGGCTGGCCGCCGAGACGATCAAGCGCGTCCGCCACGGCGACGCGGCGACGAGCTACGAGGACGCCACCGACGATGCGCTGAACCGCCTCGAGGCGGTCACCGAGCTCAAGACCGCCTGGCATCCGGTTGGGGCGTAGGTCAAAGCGTTTTTGAGCGCTCGTTCGGCTACGCTGGACGTCATGGCCAGACCGAGGCAGTTCGACCCCGAGGAGGTGCTGGACCGCTCCATGCGCGAGTTCTGGGAGCGCGGCTACCACGAGACCTCGGTCGACGACCTGGTCGCGGTGACGGGCGTGAACCCGGGCAGCCTGTACCAGGCCTTCCCGGGTGGGAAGCGCCGTTTGTTCTTGGAGGCACTCGCCCGGTACTCGAGGTTGGTGGTACCCGAGAAGCTGGGGGCGCTGCAGGACGCCGGCGCCGGCTTGGCCGAACTGCGAGCGTACTTCGACGGTCTGGTCGATGACCTGACGACGCCGGAGGGCCGCATGGGCTGCCTGATGGTCAACTCGACGATGGAGCTGGCCGCGGAGGATTCCGAGGTCGGCGCGGTCGTTCGCAGCCACATGGAGCGACTCGAGCGAAATGCCGAGCGGGCGCTGCGGAACGCCAAGCGGCGCGGGGAGATCCGCGCGAGTGTGAATCCCCGCACTAAGGCGACGCAGCTGATGGCGACGGGGATGGGGCTGATGGTCGTCGGTAAGACCGATCCCGGGCGCAGGGTGCTCAAGACGGTCGTCGACGCGGCATTCGCGGACCTCAACTGACCCGTTCATAAATCCGTAACGTTCTTGAACGATCGTTACGGTATTCTCGCGGTCGGTTGTTGAACGCTCACTAAGCAATGTCAGAAAGGAATGAGCGGATGCGAGCGATCGTGATTACGGAGCCGGGCGGCCCCGAGGTACTCCAGATCCAGGATGTGGATGACCCCGTGCCCGGCGACGGAGAGGTGCTGATCCGGGTCAAGGCGTTTGGCATCAATCACGCCGAGACTCACATGCGCAAGGGCGAGTGGCCCGAGGCGACGCCGATCAGCGGGATCGAGGCGGTCGGGACGGTCGTCGAAGATCCATCGGGAGCGCTGGCCGAGGGGCAGCAGGTGCTGACGATCATGGGAGGGCTCGGCCGGGTTCGCAACGGCAGCTATGCCGAGTACACGGCCGCGCCCGCTACGAACGTCGTCGCGATCGACTCGGAGCTCGATTGGACCGAGCTGGCCGCGATCCCTGAGAGCTACGCGACCGCGTGGATCACGCTGACCGACAACCTCGGACTCGAGGCCGGTCACTCGCTGCTGGTTCGTGGTGCCACCTCCGCGCTCGGGCAGGCCGCGGTCAACATCGCGAGCGATCTGGGCGCGCGCGTGATCGCCACCACGCGTCGCGAGGACCGCGCGGAGCTCCTGCGCTCGCTGGGGGCAGACGACGTGGTGATCGAGACCGGCGAGATCGCGGAGGCGGTTGGGCGCCTGGTGCCGGGCGGCGTCGACCGCGCGCTTGACCTGGTCGGCAACGGCGTCCTGCGTGACTCGCTGAAGGCGGTCCGGACGAGGGGCCGGCTCTGTCAGGCGGGCTTCCTCGGCGGCCTGGGCCCGGTCGAGGATTTCCTGCCGATGTTCGACATGCCGAGCGGCGTCCAGCTCAGCTTCTTCGGAAGCTTCGAGGTGGGCACCGGGGCGTACCCGCTGTCGTCGATCCCGTTCGAGGAGATCGTCGCCAAGGTCCAGGACGGCGTGTACAAGGCCAAGCCCGCGCGGGTGTTCGCGTTCGAGGAGGTCGCCGATGCGCACCGCGTGATGGACGCGCACCAGGCGGGCGGCAAGCTGGTGGTCGCCGGCGCCTAGGCGAGTGGATCTACGCGTCCGGGCGGATCGCCGGCATCCCGTAAGGCCGGGTCAGCTCGCGTCCTCGCTCGCCGTCGACGAGCACTCGCTCCAGGCGGAGGATCCGCCGCAGGATGGCGAGCGAGGACGCGTAGGTCGAGTCCATCCCGTAGTAGCTGAGCCCGCGCGCCCCGAGCGTGCGCGCCTGCGTGTACGGGGTGTCAGAGGCGTAGTGGATGATCCCGAGGTCGAGCGGGAGCTTTGAGAAGTTGACCGCCTCGCCGACGGGATGGCGGTCGGCGTCGGCGATCTCGTACACGGCGTCGAGGTACGGACCGGTCTCCATCTCGACCACGGTGAACGCCTCGCGATAGTAAAAGTCGAGGTAGGAGCGGTTCTGGAGGAAGGTGCTCTTGACCGTGACCGCGCGCTGGTTGTCGAGGCCGGTGCCAAAGCGCAGGTCCGAGGCCAGGTCGTTGACGCTGAAGGCGTTGTCGAGCCAGTAGGTCGAACCCGAGTGCTCGTCGTGGACGACGTTCGAGATCATCACGTCGCCGACGTCGGCGTTCAGCGTGGCGGCCTTGCCCAGGACGTAGACGCCGCGCAGGGCCGCCCGGTCGACTGCCACCTCGCGCAGGATGTTGTAGGCGGCCACGCCGAGCGGATAGTCGATGTTGACGATCACAGCGCCGCTCGCGGCCAGCGCCGCGGCGTCGATCTCGCCGACCCGCGGATCGAGCGCCCGGGGGTCGAGCGCGGGCAGGGAGATCACCTGGGCGGGCACGCGCAACGCGGTTGTTGAGCGCAGGTGCGTGACCCCCTTGCGCAGTTCGGTGGCCCGGCGCTCGGCCTTGGCCTCTGCCCCCCGCTCGTCGAAGTAGAGGCGCGCGACGAAGTACAGGAAGTTCTCCCACGAGCCCTCGCTGTGGCCCTCGCGGAAGGCGGCCAACTCCTGACGCAGGATGTCGTCCTCATCGAGTTGCTCGACGAACGCCACCAGCTTCTCCTCGCGCTCGCGGGCGATCCCGGTGACGATGTTGACCAGGCTGTGGGAGTTGGAGCTGACGAAGTACAGGGGGCGCTCGGTCAGTCCCTCGACCGCCAGCTCGGCGCTGACCGGCGTCCACCAGCGCCGGGTCAGGCGTGCGTACCCGGTGTGGGTGCCGCCGAGCATGCGCACGCGCAGTGACAGCCGCCGCTCGCCGATCAGCGCGATCCTCTCGCCGAACTTTTCGCCCCAGGCCTCCTGGAGGCGCCCCCAGTCGTCGGGGCTCCCGCCCAGCTCGCGCGCGCACTCCTCGGCCGGCACATCGGGCGAGTCCGCCTCCGGCCAACCGGCGGCGCGCCGGCGCACGCGGATCTTGTTCCACTCGATCTGGAACGCGACCAGCGTGGGAACGAGGTCGTCGACGTCGGAGCTGCTGGCCAGGAGCACCGCGAGCGTGCCGTTTCCGCTGTCGTACCACCGGCGCCGGCGGGCAGGGGCCTCGGCCTCCTTCCAGGTCTCAACCGGAACCCCGGCAGCGCTCAGCTGCTCGACCTCCTGCCCCATGACCACCAGGTCGGCCCCCACGATTCCGTCGGGGAGCCGGCGCACCGCGTACAGGAAGGCCCCGAGGTCGAGCTCCTCGCTCGCGGCGAGCGGGTGCAGGCTCGACCCCATCGCCATGTGCGAGGGCTCGAGCACGCGCAGCTGCGTCTCCCCGCTCGAGCGCAGCAGCGTCGTGTACGTGCGCACGTACAGCTCGACCTCGTCGCTGAGGCGGACCTCGCCGTCCGCGAAGCTGCTCAGTGCCAGCCGGGCGACCGCCACGTGGCCTACGCTACTCCCTCACGTACGGGATGCCGTCCGCGGCCGGCGGCCGCGAGCGGCCCACCAGCCCCGCTACTGCGACGAGGGTGAGAACGTAGGGCAGCGCCTCGAACAGCGTCCCGAGCGTCGGGTTGACGCTGGAGACCCGGTCGGACATGGCGTTTCCGAATCCGAACAGCAGGCACGCCCACAGTGCGCCCCAGGGCTTCCATTTCCCGAAGATCATCGCCAGAAGCAGCCCATCAGCATCATTCCTTCGAGGCCGACGTTGATCACGCCGCCCGACTCCGAGACCACGCCGCCGAGCGCCCCGAACAAGAGCGGCGTCGCATAGCGAAGCGTCGCGGCCACGAGCGCCGACCAGGTGAAGACGGACTCGAGCGTTCCCACCGACGAGTTCGCCGAGGCGGCAGCGCCCGCGACGGCGAACAGGGCGACGACGATCGCCTCGGATCCGAGCTTGCGCTCGCCGCCGGCGATCGACCACGCGCCGGCCGCGACGGCCGCGACGGCGAGCACGATCGACGGTGCCATGCCGCGAACCTCGACGGGGGGATCGTGTTCACCCACGCGATCGCGGCGAGGACGATGCCCGCGACGCCGATCTGCTTCGGCGACGACGCACGCGCGGGCGCCGCGGCGATCGCGCCCACGCTCACGAGCCGCCGCCCTGGCTTGCGCCGGCCCGCTCATCGGATGGTCTGCGTTTGAGCGCTAGGCCGATCTGCCGCCCGCCCTTCAGCACCCGCAGCGTGATTAGGTCGGTCGAGACGAGCAGGATGATGATTCCCTCGATCACGAACGTCAGGTACTCGACGAGCGTCGGATCGATGCTCAGGTGGATGTTGCGATCCGAGGTACCGGTCAGGAGCGCTCCGAACAGCACGGCGGCGGCGACCGTGCCGCCGGCTGTGTTCCGACCGAGCAGCGCCACCGCGATCCCGTAGAAGCCGATCTGCGAGACCTGGATGTTGTTCGTGAACAGGTTGAACTCCCAGCCGAGGGCCGGCGAGCCGATCTCGACCGCCCGGCCGTCGATCAGGATCTCGCCGGCATCGGGCGCGCCGGCCGGACCGATCTAGCCCCAGCGCCAGCGCCGCCGTGGCGACGGCAACGAGGCCGCGGAGCCGAATACTCCCCGACACTAGATCTCCTTTCCCACAGAAACCGGAGGCGCAACCATAACCCCTGGGCGCGACGGCCTGGGGGTTCACCTAACTTCCCCTTCACATGACGACGATCGTCCGCGCGCGGGTGGCGCATACCCCCTGCAATCCGTTCGTTTCCGAGGACGCGCTTGAGACATTTGTCGACGGTGCGGTGGCGTTTGCGGATGGTCGTTTTGTCGCTGTCGGTGCATGGGACTCGGTCCGGGCTGGTTGTCCTGAGGCGGAGGTGTTAGACGCCCGCGCCGCGTTTTTACTGCCGGGATTCGTCGATTGCCACGTCCACTATCCCCAGCTCCCGGTGATCGGCGCGATGGGGCTCGGCCTGCTGGACTGGCTGCGTCTGCGCTCACTGCCCGAGGAGGCGCGGCTCGCGGACGCGGGGTATGCGGCGGCGATGGCGGATCGGTTCGTCGGGGGTTTGGCTTCTAACGGCACCACGACCGCGCTCGTCTTCGGGTCGCACTTCCCGGCGGCGCAGGAGGCGCTCTTCATGGCGGCGGCCGACCGCGGGCTCCGCGTGTGCAGCGGCCTTGTGGTGTCCGACCGGGGGCTGCTCGGAGAGCTCGAGGTCTCGGTCGATTTTGCTCTCGACGCGAGCCGGCGCCTGATCGAGCGCTGGCACGGGCGGGGCCTGCTGCGCTACGCGGTCACGCCTCGGTTCGCGGTGTCGTGCTCGGAGGAGCTGCTGTCGGCGTGCGGCGCACTCGGGAGTGAGTTCCCGGGCCTGCTGGTCACGAGCCACCTGAACGAGACGCCGGGCGAGGTCGAATTGGTGGGTTCGCTGTTTCCCTGGGCCAAGGACTACCTCGAGACCTACGAGCGGTTCGGCCTGGTCGGGGACCGCTCGGTCTTCGCCCATGACGTTTACGTTGGTGAGTCCGAGTTGCGCCGCCTCGCCGAAGCTGGAGCGGCCGTGGCCCACTGCCCGTCGAGCAACGCGTTCCTCGGGAGCGGGATGTTCCCGCTGCGCCGGCACCTCGACGCGGGGGTCCGGGTGGCGCTCGGCACCGACGTGGGCGCCGGCACCGGGCTCAACATGCTGGGCGAGGGGCTGACGGCCTATCAGGTGCAGATGCTCGAGGGTCCCGCGGGCGTGCGGCTGGGCCCCGCCCACCTGCTGTGGCTGGCAACCCGAGCCGGGGCGCTCGCGCTGGGGCTCGACGACGAGGCCGGGGATCTGCTGCCCGGCAGGAGCGCCGATTTCGTGCTCGTTCGTCCCGTCCCAGGGAGCACGCTGGCCGCGGTGCTGGAGCCCACCGAGTCGATCGAGGCGGCGCTCGGTGTTCTGTTCACGCTCGCGCGCGAGGAGTCGGTCGCCGAGGTTCGTGTCGCCGGGAAGGTCGTCTGGCCGGTTTCGTGCGGGAGGACCGCCTCACGTTGCGGCGCGCGGGCTCGATCGTGCCGTTGGCGGGCGTCCCACCGGCGGCGTCGCCCGTCGTCCACGGCCGCCCCCGCCCAATTGGGCCGGGCAAGGAGTCGACCACGGGCCATTGGGAGCTGATGGGAGTGGTTCTGGATCGGCGGTTGCCCACGTATCCGCACGGCTTCCCACCCGCCGTGATGCGCGCGCTCGAGGCCGCCACCGGGCTGCGCTTCTGCCGTCCTGACCGCCGACCACGGCGTCGACCCCACGCGCCGCTGTTGGCCGTGTGGGCCGGGTGCGACGGCCGGCGGCACGACCGACTGCTCGCCGATGTGGGGGCGAGCGCGCTGCACTGGATCGCCGGCCGGACCGCGGCGGCGCTGCCGGGCGAGCCGTTCGTCTGACCGGTCAGAGGTTCACGCGTCGTAATTGGCGCATGGTGCGCCGAAGAAGGCGCAACTAAGTCGAACGCCATGGTTGGCGCGTTAGATGCCAGATTTGTCGCATACGACCTAGGGTGGTACCGGCGTGGACACGGGGATGGGCGCCATGCGCGCCGACCACAACGACCATCATTGATGCGACAGCGTCCATGCGGCGTTGAATCGGAATTCACCGCCGGTGGCGGGGCGAGCGCGGGGTTATGACCCAGGCGCCGGCGAGAAGGTTCCTTTACTCAACTACCAGGGAATGCGCTCGCGGTGGTAGAAGAACCCGTCGGTCGGGCCGTCGTCGGGGAGCGTGGCGAGCCACACGGCCGTGTCCGCCCCCTCCTCGACCGTGGCCGGTGCTCCGGGCCCGCCCATGCGCGTTGCGACCCAGCCGGGCGACATCGAGTTGACCTTCACCGCGGGCCCGGCCTCGGCGGCGATCATCCGCGTGAGCACGTTGAGTCCCGCTTTGGCCAAGCCATAAGCGCCGGCCTGTGGGGCGGCTTCGGCGAAGTGCGCGTAGCCGGTTGACACGTTGACGACCCGTCCCCATCCGCGCTCGCGCATCGCGGGAACGAACTCGCGGCAGGTGCGCCACGCGCCGACGAGGTTGACCTGGAGGGTCTCCATCAACCGCTCCTCGTCGACGGCCAGGAGCGCCGTCGTCGTGTACAGCCCCGCGTTGTTGACCAGCACGTCGATCTCGATGCCGGCCTCGGCCAGACGGCGGCCGCAGGTCTCGACGCTGGCGGGGTCGGTCACGTCGAGCTGCTCGGGACGTACCTCGCCGGGTATCTCGCGGGCCGCCTGTGACGCTAGCCTCGGGTCGCGGGCTCCGACGACGACCGTCATGCCGGCGGCCGCGAGACGGCGCGCGATCTCGCGGCCGATGCCGCGGTTGGCGCCGGTGACGAGAGCGCTCCGAGCCGTCGTTCCGCCACCGTTTGAACCGGTCACGGCATTCGCCATCGTCGCGAACGCTACCTTGACCTGACGTGCGGCCTGAGGTGGATGATCCATTCGAGCTCGAGCGGTTCGTGGCGGCCCAGGACCGGGGCGGTACGTACGACGCTGCGGTAGCGGAGCTGCGCCAGGGCCGCAAGCGCAGCCACTGGATGTGGTTTGTGTTCCCACAGATCGCTGGTCTCGGGCAGAGCCCGATCTCCAAGCGCTTCGCGATCTCCTCGCTCGCCGAGGCCGAGGCGTATCTCGCTCATCCCGTGCTCGGTCCCCGCCTGACCGAGTCCGCCCGGATCCTCACCGAGCTCCGCGACCGGAGCGCGCAGGACATCTTCGGTGGGATCGACGCGATGAAGCTGCGCTCGTCGATGACCCTGTTCGCGCGGGCGGACCCCGGAAACGACGTGTTTCGAGCCGTGCTCGGCACCTACTTCGGTGGCGTGCCGGACGAAGCGACCGAGAGGCTGCTCGGGAGCTAGGCGAGTTGCTCCGCGACGGCGGCGGCGAGGAAGCGGTGGGCGAGGTCCTCGGCGACCTTCCGGGAATCGCAGAAGACGGTCGGGACCGTGGGGTTGCGGACATGGACGAGCGACCGCAGTAGCGCACCGGGATAGGGTCAAGACCGGATGAGGTTCTCGATCTCCACCGGCACGATCCGCTCGGCCGGCGGCAGCTCGAAGCCGAACACCTGGGCGTAGAAGCCGAGTTCGGCCTCGAGCGCCCGGCGGATGTTGGGGCCCTGGCGAAAGCCGTGCTGCTCGCCGTCGAAGACGAGATACGCCACCGGCGCTCCGTTGGCGCGGAGCGCGGACACGATCATCTCGGACTGGCTGAGCGGGACCACCGCGTCCTCGCGCCCGTGGAGCACGATCAGGGGCCGGCGCAGTTCGTCGAGGTGGTGGATCGGAGAGCGCTCGACGTACCGTTCGCGTTGCTCGGGATAGGGACCGATCAGCCGGTCGAGGTAGCGGCTCTCGAACTTGTGCGTGTCCCGGGCCAGAACCTCGAGGTCGGCGATGCCGAAGCTGTCCGCGCCGGCGGCGAACGGCGTGTCCGCGCGCGCCAGCGCGGCGAGCACGGTGAAGCCGCCCGCGGAGCCGCCACTGATGCACATGCGCCCGGGGTCCACGCGACCCTCCCGAGCGAGGTACCACGCCGCCGCGATGCAATCCTCGACGTCGGCCACTCCCCAGCTGCCCCGCAGCAGGTTGCGATACTCGCGCCCGTAGCTATTCGAGCCGCGGTAGTCGACGTCGACCACCGCGAACCCGCGGGTGGTCCAGTATTGGATGCCGAGTTGGAGCGCGGGGTGAGCCTGCGCGGTCGGTCCGCCGTGGATCATCACCAGCAGGGGTGGGAGCTCGTCCGCCGGCGGGGCCACGTCCGGGTTGACCGGCGCGTAGAAGAGCGCGTGGGCCCGGTGTTCGCCCGCGGTGGGGAACTCGATCGCCTCCGGTTGCGATAGGTACCCGGGGGCGACGCCGTAACGGCTGAGGTCGCGCGGCGGCCGGAGCGTCTCGATCCACGGCGGCTCGCCGTCGAGTCGGATCCGCACGATCGCCGATTCCGCCACGGGGCTGGCGGCGATGGCGACGACCTCGTGCTCGCCGGCCACCTGCAGGTCGTCGATCACCGAGAACGGGGTCGCGACGTCGACCGAGGTGCCGTCGCGGCGACGCACGGCGAGGCGATCACGGCCGTCGCGCGAGGCTGCATAGACGATGCGCCCGTCGGGCAGGGTCACGTAGCGCGCTCCGCTCAGACTCCACGGCGGGAGGCCGATGTCCGCGTCGGTTTTCACGAGCGTCTCGATGCGGTCCTTAACTGGGTCCCAGCGGTACAGGTTCCACCAGCCGCTCCGGTCGCTGATGAAGACGAGCGATCCATCGGCCTGCCACGCGGGCTCGAGCACCGACTCCTCCGGCCCGCCGGCGACGGTGGTCTCGGCACCGCCGTCGAGGAGGCGAACCTTCAGGCGTGTGCCGTCCCACGGCATGTTGGGGTGATCCCATTCGATCCAGCACAGGCGCCTGGAGTCGGGGCTGAAGCGCGGATGGGCGACGAAGTCCGGGCCGGTGACGGTCGGCGTGGGGGTCGCAGGAAGGCGGGGGTCGAGCGTGACGATCTCGTTCACCACGTCGATCGCGCCGCGTCCGTCCGGAGGATGGTGCTCGCGGATGCACACCAGCTCGGCGCCGTCGGGGCGCAGGTCGCCGTCGGCGTAGCGATCGCCGGCCGGCGCTTGCGGTTCAGGGGTGAGCGCGATCGGGCCCGCGCCGTCGGCTCCGATCCGGCACAGGCGCTGGTCGGACCAGTTGGCGAACCAGAGCACGCCACCGCGCGTCCACCACGCCGCACCGCCGTACTCGTGCACCCTCGTGCGCGCACTGAACCCGTCCGGTAGCAACTCCGTCGTCTCGCCGGAGGCGGAGCGGCGGACGAGCTGGACCCGGCCGGCCTCCTCGGGGCGGGTCTCCGACCAGAGGATGTCCTCGCCGTCGACGGCGACGCCACCCAGCCCGGTGGCCGACGCCAGGACCACCTCCGCCGTGAGCGGGGTCGGCCATGACCCGTATGGGATCTCCTTACCGTGACTCACTCAGGCTGGATTGGATCAGAGTCCGCTCTTGATCGCCGCCTGCTCCGGCCCGGCGGGGTTCCCGGCGGCGCACACGCCGCGATTTGTCGGCGGCGGCTTGCCCGCCACGGCGGTCTGGTCGGCGGCGAGGCGGCCGTTCTCGGCCTGCCAGAGCGGGGAGCGTGGGCCGGCGACCAGCACGTTGGCGTCGATCGTGCGCTGGATCGAGCCCTCGTTGAGCTTGGCGTTGCCGATCTCGGTGGGCGTCGCCACCCCGAAATGTCCTTCCCAGCATGCCCATGGTGCCTTGGCTATGTCGACCAACGGCGTGGTCTGCCAGCGGAAGGCGAACCGCCCCGACCCGCACACGATCCAGTCGGCGACGCGGCCGCGGATGACTCCGAGCGCCGAAGCGAAGCGCAGGCCCTCCCGGCAGTGGGCGGGGTAGCTCGGGTGACCGCCGAACGCCGCCTGAATGACCACGTGTCCCTGGTCAAAGGTGAGCTGGGGGCTGTTCCAGGGGTAATACTGACCTTCGTTGCTGTGGCGCGCGGTGTACACCCACAGCGGCTGCTTGGTCTTGTAGTCGAGCAGGATCGTGATGTGCTCCCAGTCACCCTGGTGCAGGTCGGTGTTGACCAGGTCAGCGGCCACCGGGTCATCGTTCATCAGTGACACGTCGTACACCGTCGGGTAATAGTTGTACTGGTAGAAGAACCAGTACTGGAGCGCGATGAACTTTCCCTTGATCGCCGGATCGGGGGCCGGCCAGGTGGCGGGATTGGTGTTCTGGGCGTAGTAGAAGTAGATCTGGGCGGTGATCCAGGGATCCACCAGGCCGGGATTCGCCAGCCGCTGGCGCAGCGTCGGGAGCTGTCCGGTGAAGCCAGGCTGACCGCGCAGGAACGAGTCGAGCTGGGGGGTGGGGGTGTCGGTCAGCGACGGCGAGACCGGATACTCCAAGAAATCATCGGCGCCACTGGGTCCGGCCAGATCGGCCATCGTCGGGGCGGGCCGGGCGATCTTCGGCGGACAGGACAGAGTCGGCAGGTGCTGCAGGCAGGTCACCTGGCCGCCCGCGCCCCGGTCGTCGAGCAGCGCCCCGACCGACACCGGCCAGAACGGATCGGCCGTGGTCACGAGCAGCGTCGGCTGGAAGCGCCGAGCCAGGGCCGCGATCCGCGGACTGGTCTGCTCGATCGGCGGCTCGCCGTCGACCGCCCGGCCGCCGGGCGGAGCGGGGCCGGCGATCACGTCAGTTCCCAGCGCCGGCACCAGGTAGCCAACGCTCGAGACCGGTGGCGGATCACCGGCGCAGGTCGGCTGGACCGCACGCACCTCCGGCCGGATCCACGCGGGCGTGCTCGCATCGATGCCGAAGGCGTGCAGGAGGACCGACGGCAGCGACGGCCGGAGACCCGAGTCGACCACGAACGCCGCCGTGCTCGTCTTCACCGACTCGATCGAGGCGGGCGGGATGACGGACACGGCCACGTTGATCGACGTGGCGTCGGCGAGCGGCGTGCACGAGACCAGATACAGCCCGCTGCCGGTACGCGCCACGTAGCCCCCGACGCGAACCCCCGATGACGTGGTGACGGTCGTCTGTGAGAAGGTGACCGGCGGCTGGCCGTAATAGGCGAGCCCGACCAGCGCGTAGATGGTCAACAGCAGCCAGGGCAGGGGCGAGAGCGCGAATGCGAGATGCCTCGGGTGACCGCTCGCGAGCACGCCCTGGTTCCGAGAACTGCGCGCGCGGCCGTAGGCACGCCCCAGCGTCGCGACCCCGGCCCAGGTGAAGAGGAGCACGCCGGTCGGCGCGTCCGACACGAGGGCCACGACGACCACGACAGTCCACAACACGGCGTGGAATAGCCGGCTGCCCCATACCGGCCCCAGCCAGGCGAGCACCAGGGACAAGACGCCGGTGACGAGCGCCCAGGGTGCGACCAGATCCCACCACGGACCCGGCGGGAAGGCCTGGTCGATCGGCGCCTTCAAGACCCGAGCGGCGGCCAGGCCGAACGTCGCGGCGATCACACCGACGTCGAAACCGGCGATGATCCTCACATACGTGTCGCCGACCGGTGCGGGCTGGAGATCGGCCGGCGGGCTCGAACTGAACGCCAGCGCCTGCTTGACGCTTCCGCGACGGAAGACACGGTGGTGTCGCTTGGCCGCCTCGACACGACCGTGCTTGATCACGCTGTGCCACTCGGGCGCACGGTGTGTCCACGTCCACGCGTGCACGGCCCAGGCGGCCGCGCACATCGCGCCGAACACGATCGCCATGACCACGACCAGCCGCAGCCCGGCCAGGAACACCACCTGGTTGGCCACCATCGGCAGCGACGCGTCGACCGGCAGGTGCGCGGCCGACAGCCGCACCCAGGTGATCACCCAGCCGATGACATAGACGTACGCCACCGCGACGACCAGGACGACGAGCAGTTCGACGAGCTCGAGCCAGTCCGTCCGAGCACTGCCGTCGTCGACCGGGGCGGGGCGCGTGCCGGGATCGGGTGACTGGGTGGTCACGGGGTGAAGCGCTGAGTGGAGATCCCGACTCGGTCGGTGAAAGGGCTGTCGAACACGCCGCTCGCGTTCAACCGCCGGTGAACGTCAAGCCAGTCGCGGTAGCGGGGATACATGGTCTCCAGCAGCTCCCCGCCGGCGGTCAGCGTGTTGACCTGGCCCCAGTGGGGCCGTCCTCCGAGCTTGTTCAGCGCCTGCTCATACGCCGCGTTCAGCTCATACCCGCCGTCGGAGCGGCTGAGCTGGATCAGCTCGATCATCATCGTGTCGCGCCCGTTCATCATCGACATATAGGCGTTCGAGGCCTTGACGAACCGAAACGAGATCGGGGAGCTCTGGAACTCGTGGCCGAGCCGTTGCCGTTCCGCCGCGACGGCGATGATCGCGTCGGCCGCCTCGATGTGGCGGCCGTCCATCGGCACGCCGATCTCCGACGAATAGGCCGGCAGCAGGTTCGCGGTGCCGATGTTCAGCACCTTGTAGGAGACGTTGTCGTACTGCTTCTTGACCAGCGCGCGGATCGCGTTCTCCATCATCCAGGGCGAGAGACTCGGCCTGAGATCGACCATCAGGTTGAGGATGTCGGGCGTCAGCGGAAAGGCGGAGGCCGCCTCGACCGCCCAGTTACGCGTGCGCTTGTCGAGTGGCTTGTGCGACGGGCTTGTGGTGATGTTGCGCGTGGTCACCAGGCACGGGTACGCGTGCTTGATGTGATACGGGCTGAACAGGACCTCGTAGTGGCGGTTGCGCCGCAGCACCTGACCGTCGATCAGGTCCGCTCGGACCTGCTCCCAGGTGTGAAATGTGCGGACCTCGCGCAGGTAGTACTTGGAGCGGACCTCGAGCGTGACGCTGCAGATGACACCCATGCACCCCATCCCGACCACCACGGCGTCGAACCAGTGGTCGTCCTGGATCAGGGTCCGCGCCTCGCCGTACGTGCGCTCGTAGGCGGCGCGGTCGCTGGGGCCGTCCGCGGGCTCGATCCGGTACACCGCGCCGGCGGCGGCGACGATGTCCAGCGAGCGGACGAAGTCGTTGAGCGGCCCGAACTCCATGCCGGAGCCGTGCGTGGAGGTCGAGATCACCCCGGCCACGGTCTGATGGTCGTAGCCGCCCATGTTCAAGAGCCCCAGGCCTCGGCCATCGAGGTAACTGTTCAGTTCACGGATGCGGATGCCCGCCTGCGTCTGCACCAGGTCACGGCCCCGCCACTCCTCGCGCAGGAAGTCCGGTCCAGCTGGGAGGGGTTGGGCCAGTCCGTTCGTCTCGAGCAGGAAGCCTCGCGTGAGCGCGACGTCCGACCACGAGTGCCCCGACCCGACCGCTCGCGCGGTGACGCCGGCCGCCTCGGCCTCGCGGACGATCTCGCTGACCTGTTCGACGCCCGTCGGCGTGTAGATGCGCAGCGGATCGATCTGCTGGTTGCCGAGGTGGTTCTTCCAGGTCCGTCGGACCGCGAAGCGGGGCTGCGCGCTCATCTACGGTCCTCGGTCGGCGAGCAGGTGCTCGACGCCTCGCTCGGCTAGCGCCGCGATCGTCTTCGACGGGTTGACGCCGAGCGCGGTCGGAACGATCGAGCCGTCGAGCACGTACAGCCCTTCGTAGCCGTGCACGCGCCCGCGATCGTCGGTCACCCCGGCGGCGGGATCGTCGGACATCGGACACCCGCCGAGCGGGTGGACGGTGATGAACTTGCTGAGCGGCCCGGCGTCGGGAGCGTAGAAGCACCGTGCCTGCGCCGCGTCGGCCAACTTGGCGGCGACGTTCCCCATGTCGTTGAACAGCTTGGCGCTGTCTGAACGCTGCCAGCGGATGTCGAAGCGGCGAAACAGCGGCGTCAAGTACATCTGACCGTCGGCGGCGTCGCGGCCGATCATCAGGAAGACGAGCGAGTCGCCGATCGGCTCCTCGTGCAGCTTGACGTTGCGGTGGGTGACGTGGGTATCGGTCAGCCCGATCTTGGTCGCCATGTCCTTCACGTGGAGCACGACGCGGCCCCAGCCGGTAAGACCCCTGATCCCGCGAACGATCTCGAGCACGAAGCCGAAGTTCGCGGGCAGCCCCCCGTCGGCGACCATGAACCCGAACTCGTCGGTGTAGTCGAGGCGGCTCGTCATCGAGGGCCCGTACTCGGTCCGTGCGCCGGTCACGCCGGGGGCCTTGGGGTCGAGCGCGAGCGCCAGGGCGTCGCCGTTGCCCGAGAAGCGGCTGCCGAGGGCGGGTGAGAGCCGGCGCAGCCGGCCGCGGTTCTGGAGCAGCAGGCGACTCGAGCCGAGCGTCCCGGCGGCGAGGACGAGCACTGGCGCCTCCACGCTGCCGTTCACCCGGTACTGCAGGTCGCGGAAGCCGACCCGCCACCGCCCGCCGGCGCGGTCGGGCGGATCGATCCGCTGCACCTCGTTCAGGGGGTACACCTGGGCCTTGTGGGATTCAGCGCGGGCGATGTAGGTGATGTCCACCGTGTTCTTGGCCAGCACCGGACACCCGAGGTCGCAGCGGCCGAGGTTCTGACAGCCCTGCTGGAAGACGTCGCTGAACGGATGGCGGCGGTCCTCCCCGAAGTGCACCGCCAGCGGTAGCCGCGTGGCGGTCCGGCCGGCGCGCTCGCCCATCGCGTCGAACGCGCGAACCTTCGGCAGTTCGGGCGTAGGTGGTGTCTCCCGCGGCTCGAGCGCCTCCTCGGTGCGGTCGTAATACGGGTCGAGCTCGGGTCTGGTGATCGCTCCCGGCCACGGGGTCTGCTCGAACACCGACGCCGGCGCCCTGAGCTGCACGTTGGCATAGACGAGCGATCCGCCGCCGACGCCGACGCCGGTGATCACCGACAGGTCCTTCATCAGCCGCAGGTCGAGCATCCCGCCGGGATTGAGCACGGGATGCCAGAAGGCGAGCGGCGCCTGGTCGGGCCGGGCGGGGAAGTCGCCGGGGCCGAACCGCCGGCCGCGCTCGAGCACGCATACGCGCAGTCCCTGCTCCGCCATCCGGCAGGCCGTCACGCCGCCGCCGAACCCGGAGCCCACGACCACCACGTCGTATGCGCTCTCCACGACCCCGTCCTTTTTCAGATGCCCTCGGCCCGCACGCTATCCCCTCGCCCGGGGAGCGCTCAGAATCGCAGAACTTGCGCAGGTTCGGTGAACAAAACATCCCAGAGTGTGCGCCGCCGAGATCGACCTGTAAGGGGCTCTCGGAAACTTCCTCCTATCCGGGCCGGCGGATATAGTTGGCCAGGGTCTCAGCAACCGGGGGAAGAGGGTTAGATGAGCGTGATGAGTCTGCTTCGCTGGCGGCGAACGACGCGTGTCGCGTGCGGCGCCGTCGCATTGGTCACGGTGGCGCTGGTTTGCGCCCAGGCGTCAGCGCGTGGTGCGCTGCCGGCCGCGGTCGCGCGGTGCACCCCGACGAACACTCAGGTGTGGCTCGGCCTTGGCCTCGGCGGCGGCACCGCCGGCAGCACCTACTACCCGCTCGAGTTCAGCAACATCGGCCATCACGCCTGCACACTGAACGGCTTTCCCGGCGTCTCGGCCGAGGGGAACGGCGGCGGCCAGGTCGGTCCGGCGGCGGGCCGGAACGGGCAGCACCACAGCACCGTGACACTCGCGGCCGGCGCCACCGCACACGCGATCCTCCGCGTGGTCGACTGGGGCGCGCTCTGCTCCACGCAGGTCCCCGCCATCGCACTACGGGTCTATGCGCCCGGCGAGACGAGGGCCGAGGATGTGCCGTTCTCGTTCGGGGCGTGCGCCCACAAGGGAGTGCTGATCGTGGGACCCGTGCGCGGTGGCGTCGGCATCCCCGGCTACACGACCTCCTAGGAGGCGCGCTTGACCGCCAGCACGTAGAAGCGCGAGGTCTGCGCCTCGACATCGGGGTACGGACCGCGCTCGCGGATCTCCTCGATCGTCAGCCCAGCCGAGCGGAGCGTCGCCGCCATCGGCTCGGGCTCGTGGAAGTGGAAATCGAGCGACACCGGGATGTTCCACAGCTTGTCGTAATGGACGGTCTCAGCGCCGCGGTGAAAGGCGGCGAGCAGGACTCCGGCGGCGGCCAGCACGCGGGCGATCTCGCGACAAGCGGTCGTCAGCTCGTCTGCGTCGAAGTGGATGAGTGAGTACATCGCGACCGCGGCAGCCAGCGACCCGTCGTCGAACGGGAGTGCCCGGAGGTCACCGACGAGGAAGCTCAGATCCGGGCTGAGCCGGCGCGCCTGGTCGATCATGGCGGGCGAAAGGTCGAGCCCCACCACCTGCCCACCCCGGTCGGCGAGATATCTCGCCACGTGCCCCGGGCCACAGCCCAGGTCGCCGATCGGGCCGCGGCTGCGGGCCGCGACCGAATCGAGCAGCTCGCGCTCGAGCGGCTTGAACCTGAGCTCGTCCGCGACGCGGGCGCGGTACTCGGGCGCCAGCCGGTCGTAGCTGTCGCGCGGTTCAATCATGCAGAGACGATGAGAAATGAGTAGTTTTAGCGCGACCCTCTGCGGGCACGCCGCGGGGGACGCAAACCAGTCGCAGGAGGTGAGGAGAACGGATGGGCCTGCATCTGCCACGGTATCTCGCCACCGGGGCCGCATGTGCGTTGCTGTCAGCGGCCGGCCTCGTCGGCGCCGTGGCGAGCGCGAGCGCGAGCGGGACCGGGGCCACGGGCGGCGCGGCGCGCGCCAGATCGGTCAACCCGAACGCCGCGGCCAGAGCATGCGCCGGCCAGCGCGGCGCCACGGGGCCGATGAGCAACGCGACCCCGGGTTACCTCGCCGGCCTCGTGTCGTGCGTGCTGCGCAACGAGCGTGGTCAGCTGGCGCTCACCTACACCCGGGATCGAGCCATCTCGCAGATGATCGCCACGTCGCTTCGGCGGTTCGTCGCCCTGCCCTACCTGCCCGATCGGCAAGCCGCGCTGCACGCCGAGGGTCTGGCCGCATCGAACATCGGGCGGGCCGTGTGCCCGAGCACACGCCCCGGTTCGACCCAAGACGAGTGGGCGTTCGCGGACATCACGCCTCCTGCGAACGCGAGCCCGCTTCAGGTCGCGAAGCTGCTGGCCGGCGAGTTCGAGGCTGCCGGCTCGGCCGCCCGAGCGGCCGGCGCCGTGTTCGGAGTCGCCGCACGCTCCGGGCTGCTGTTCGAGCCCGACCAACCGGACGGAGCGAGCTTCGGGGTGGTCGCGGTCGTGTGCTCGTAGGGCCCGCACGGCCCCTGAGCCCATTCACCAGTTCGTCATCGACGCGGTGATGATGTGCCGCAGGTCGTTCTCGCCGACCGGCTTGGGCGCCACCGCGAGCAGCCGCTCCTGCGCGAGCGCGCCGGCGACCAGGTCGGGCATCGCGTCGTAGGTGAAGCGGAACGCGGCCGGGGTGGTGACGATAACCGAATGCCCGTGCGGGACGAACGGGTGGTCGTCGGGGTGGCCGGGCGGCTGGTAGGCGTGCTTGACCGAGGTGATCGGATAGGCGGACGAGTGAGGGATGTGCGCGCCCGCCGAGCCGAACCCGACGCCGGCCATCGTCGCCGCCAGCATCATGAATCCGCGCGCCTCGAGGTCGTCGCCGTTCGCGACCGCGCGCCGGAGGTAACGCCCGCCGAACTCGAGCGCCTTGGCCGACCAGACGTCGGCGATCGGACTAGAGCCCTGGTACGGCGGCCGGTCGTCGGGCGTGTCCGGCACCTTGCGCGCGTCGAACGGTCTCGAGAGGAACGACTCGGCGGCGTGGCGGACCACGTCGAGCCCGGTCGACGAGGTCACCTCCGGGGGCAGCGACCGGGACAGCTCGGGGTCGACGAGCGCCTAACTTCACCGGGGTCGCTTCCATCGTGAAGATCGTCTCGTGCGGTGCGCCCATTGTCCCGCTGCTACCCGATCGTGAGGAGCGCGGCACTGGCCGCCGGCAACGTCACGTCGTAGCGGCCGTGCATCGGGAACACCGGGGTGCCGATGGGCGGGCTCGGCAACACTCCGGTCGTCGTGCGCCCGAAGCTCTGGCCCCCGAACGTGACGCCAGCGGTGGCGGATGGACTCGGTGCCAGCAGCCGCACGACGCTTGCCGGGCTGCGCGTGCCCCTGACTGCGATCGCGACGCGCTCGCTCGACGAGATGTCGTCGTTGATGAGCGTCACCCGGATCGAGCCATTCGCGGCGCGCGTGGCCCACACGCGGACCGCGGGATCGCCCGACGATGTCGCGACCAGGTGTGATCCGGCGGGTGCGCCCTGGGCGAACATGAGCAGCCCGTAGTACTCGGGCTCGACCAGGCCCGACCACCGGCCATTCGCCTTCTTGAAGTTGAACAGGTTGTAGACCGCGCCCGGCCACGTGTGGACGTTGACCCCGTCGACACCGACCTGCGCGTACGCGTAGAGCGAGTCGAGCGCCCACAGCGCCATCGCGAAGGTGTTCGGGATCCCGGGCGGGTTGCCGCACGCGACGTTGTTCATCTCGGCGACCCGGATCGGGAGGCCGTGCGCGTGCGCCACCTTGACCCAGGGGATGACGCCCTGCGCCACGTCGACCGTGGACAGGGGTGAGAGCATCTTGGCGATCGTCGGCCACGCCACCGACGCGGGACTGCCGGCGCACGCCTCGAACGGATAGCGATGGACCGTGATCACGCCGAGGCGCGGGACCGCCCTGATGAAGCCGTTCAGTTCGGCGAGCCAGTCGCCGTCGCCGGCCGCGGGCCCCGCCAGGGGAAGCGGCGGCAGGCCCGACGCGATGTCCGCGAAGTCGGTCGTGAACGCCGTCATGTCATAGCTCTGGGGGCGTGAGAAGACGTTCTGCCCATCGTGGTTGTAGAACGGGAAGGCTGTGTTGCCGTACAGCTCAGGCTCGTTGCCGAGCTCGAACGCGTCGATCCGCGAGGCGCCGATCGTGTCGAGCATCGCGCGTCCCTCGGCGGCGGCCAGCTTCCGGCTGTCGACCTCGAACGTGATCCCGAGGATGAGCTTGGCGCCGACCTCGTCCGCCACCGTCTTCATGACCTCGAGCCGGCTCGGGTTGAGCGTGTACCAGAACGCCGGCGACTTCTTGACGCCCGGGACCGGCCACCAGGTGTGGTCGGTGGTGACTCCGCCGATCCTCAGCATCCCGACCTGGCCGGGCATCAGGTTGCGGACCAACTGCACGAACACGGGGTCAACAGCATCTGGGTTCTTCCCGGCGTACGCCTCGACCGTCCAGTACTCCATCGACAGCCCGAGAAAGCCGGGCTGGATGCGGTTCCCCTCCTGGGCCGGGTCGACGGTCACCGCCAGAGGGGGTGCCGAGGGGCCGCCGGCCGCGACTCCGGAGCGAGGGTGGCCGCCGGTCGAGCGGGTGTGGGACGCGCTCCCGTTCGTGGCGAGCAGGACAGCAACTGCCGCCACCACGGCCAGCGGCGCGACCAGCAAGATCCGCAATCCAGACCGCATCAGCGTCCCGCGACCATAGCCGGCGTGTTCAGATTTCCCGGCGGCGCCTGACGGCGGCGCCTTAGTCCACGGGGTCTCACACGGCTCACCGCCGCTCGTTGCCTCGGTCCAGAACAAGTCGCTCCCTCGCTGCCCCACGGCCGGCCCCTGGGGAGCGCTATTACATCATCGTGGGCGGCGCACCGCGTCTCGGATCGCCGCCGCCGTGACGGTGGCGGCGACCGCCCCCAGCACGGTGAGCGTCCAGGTGGCGGCGAGCCCCGGCGCGAGCGGCGGCTCCGGGCGGCCGGGGGCGCCGGCCAGGCAGAACACGACGTCCCCGTCCACGGGGGTGAAGGTTGGATCGACGGCACGGGCGATGCCGGCGCCGGCCATGCGCGCGACGATCGCGCAGCTGCGCTTGTCGAGCGGCGCGTCGGTGCAGACGCACACCAGCGTCGTGTTGCCGGTTTCCTGCGGCGCGACGTTTCGCCATTCGGGCAGCTCCGCCATGCCGGGGAGCAGGTCGACGGTACGGACCGCGTTTCCCTGCTCGTCGTGGGGCGATCCGAGCAACGTGCCGTCGGCCCCGATCACGTCCCCGAACGCGTTGGCGACGGCGATCGCGGCGACGATCGTCCCGTCCATGAGCTTCGTCGCCGCATACCCGACGCCCGCGCGAGTGGCGCGCTGACGGCTGAGCAGCTTGCCCACCGCGGCGCCGGCGCCGGCCCCGACCGGTCCGCGCTCGGGGATGCCCGGCACCGCCGCCTCGCAAGCGGCATAGCCCTCCTCGGGCCCGGGCCGCCGGGGCGACTCGCCCTCGACGAGATCGAACACGACCGCGGCGGGGACGAGGGGGACGGCGCCCGCGTGCGTCGGCCGCCCGAGCCCGCGCTCCTCGCACCAGCGGACGACGCCCTGCGCGGCGGCGAGGCCGAACGCGCTTCCGCCCGTGAGCAGCACGGCGGTCGGCCCTTCGGAGTTGGCCAGCGGCGAGAGCGTTTCGAGCTCGCGCGTGCCGGTGCCGCCGCCGCGAACGTCGACGCCGCCCCGCGCCTCGGGTGGGGGCAACACAACGGTGCAGCCGGTGCGGGCCTCCAGGTCGGTCCAGTGCCCAACGCGAAACCCGACCGGGAGGGGCGGTTGCTCGCTCACGTCTGGCAGGCCGGGCACCAGTACGTCGTCCGTCCCCCGACGCGGCCGCGCGCCAGCGTGTGACCGTCGCGCGGGCACACCGCCTCATGCCGGCGCGCCTGGATGAAGTTGCCGGTGTGGGCGCCACCCTTGCGGATGGCCGAGCGGACGGCGGCGCGCACCTCGCGGCGGAGGTGGTCGAGGTCTTCGGTCGACAGGTCAGACGTGCCTCGCAGCGGCGAGATGCGGGCCTGCCACAGGATCTGGTCGGCGAGCAGGTTGCCGATGCCCGAGATCGCGTGCTGGTTGAGCAGGCGCGCCTTGATCGGCGTGCGGCCCGCCCCGATCCGCCGGCGGAACTCGTCTCGGCCGACGTCGGCGGCGTCCGGTCCGACGTGGCTGAAGTCGGGGTTCAGCACGGCGCGGCCGAGCCGGCGCTTGTCGCGTAGGACCAGACGGCCGCCGTCGGCGAACTCGAGCGTGAAGCGATCCCACCGGGTGGTGTCCTCGGGGTCGACGACGATCCGGCCGGCCATGCCGAGGTGCAGCCCGAGCGCGGGGCCGTCGTCGGTCTCGAGCCACATGAACTTGCCGCGCCGGTGCGCGGTGGCGAGAGTGTGGCCGGACAGCGCGCTGGCCAGCTCCCCGGGAGCATGCGGGCGACACACGTATGAGTCGCGATCGTCCACGGCGACGATCCGCCGGCCGAGGGCCGATTCGAGCGTCTTGCGGGCGCGCTCCGCCTCGGGCAGCTCGGGCATGTATTCAGCGTAGTGAGCGGGTAAACCTCGGAGCATGACGACCAAGACCGAGAGCACTACCGAATACGCGATCGCCAACCCCGACGACGCAGAGGACCACTACGCGGGAACCGACGTGCCCGGCGAGTTCCGGCGGCTAACCGGCCTGCTCGGCTGCAGCCAGCTGGCCGTGACCCTGATCCGCGTGCCGGCGCACTCCGACTTCGAGCAGGGGACCGGGCACTTCCACGACGAGATCGAGGAGATTTACCTGGTCACGCGCGGCACGCTCACCATGCGCTTCGGTGACCAGATCCGAGAGGTCAGCGCGCCGGCGGTCGTGCGCGTTGCCGCCAAGACGCCGCGCTCGCACCGCAACGAGGGCGACGAGCCGGTCGAGATGTGGGCGGTCTCGCGCCAGTTGGGCCGGCACGACGCCACCAAGCTCGCCGACTTCTGGGTTGCGTCGCCCAGGGCCAGGCAGCACACCGGCTGACCGTCAGTCACGCCGCCGTTTGCGTGGCGCTGGTTGAAGATGACCGGGGCGACTCCGCCTGCACGGCGAGCAGCTGCGCACGCCACCGGGCCAGTTGCGCCCGCTGGCACTCCGGGCACGTGCCCACGTGCCGAGAGTGGCCACAGGCCATAGCCCGTCGTGGACTTCGAACTTGTTGCTGTCCCAGACCGATCGTGATCATCGCCAGTTACCTCACTCCGCTAGAACGGTCATTGCCCTCTGACTTTCCAACACCCGCCGAAGGCGTTCGAGCGCCCGCTGTCGGCTTGGCCCGATGCTTCCGACCGGTATGCCCAGGGCGGCCGAGATCTCCTCATATCGGAGACTCGGCTCCACGGTCAGGAGACGCAGAAGCGCCTGGTCGCTCTCGCGCAGAAGCGGGAGGGCACCGCGAATCGCCTCGTTCCGCTCCATCCGGACCAGCGTCTCGACCGGGTGCGGGGCCAGCGACTCCTGCTCGATGACGTCATCACCGAGCGGAACCCGCCGCTTGTTGGCGTTCAGGATCCGCAGACATTCGCGCCGGGCGGTAGTCGCCAGCCAACCTCCGACTCTCGCCGGGTTGTGGAGTCGGTCGAGGCGCTCGACCAACGTGAGCCATGTGAACTGCACGACGTCGGCGGCGTCCGCGTGGCCCAACCGGTGCGCCCGGGCCACGGCCCAGATCATTCGGTTGAATTCCTCGACGAGGGCGTCCCAGGCGGCCTGGCTGCCGGCCGCGGCCGCGAAGACCAGCTCGGCGACTTGTGTCTCAGAAAGCCGTTTTGTTGGCGGTCGGGACTGGCTCGGGGAGGGTTGGTCGCGGGGCGGGGCGTCAGTCCGCGCGCTTGAACGGTCCGCGGACTGGTAGCCGCTGCTCGCGGTTGAGGGCGAGCGGCTCATTGTTCCTCCAATCTCGCCCGTGCGAAGCTCGGTCGAAGCTGGCGCAACCGGCGAGGCCGAGCGGCGCGATCACGGCTCGAGAGTCCCTGGCGTGCCCGCTGACCGAGCCGAAAATCCTCGGCCTTGCGCAGCCGATCAGCGTCGATCGCTTGCCCGACTTCGCTGTACAGGCGGATGCTTGGTGCGGAGCGTGAACCTGGCTGTGTGTGATGCCTCATGTTGGTTGTCTCCACGTCGATTGAGGGGGGCCTTAGACACCGCTCGTAAGCGTGGAGATCGGCCATTTCGGCCCAATTGCGTTGAGCTTGCAGCCGCCGATCGCACGGCCGGGAGGTGCGCTTCTCAACTGGGGTCGGCGCGGCGGGCTAGCCGCGCCGGCTGGCGCAGCGTGGGATCACTGCTCGGCCAGAATCTGCTCGTACAAGGCCCGCGTCTCAGCCGCTGGCGGGACGCCGAGCTCATCCATCAAGCGGTGCCGGAGGCGCTCGTAGACGAGCAATGCCTCGGCGGGATTCGCTCTCGCGAGGTGCACGCGCATGAGCAGGCGGTGATCGGACTCGCGGTAAGGGCGGAGAGCCAGCAATCTGCCGGCTGCTGCTTCAGCGAGAGGAAGTTCCGCTCCACCTAGAGCCAGCGCGCCCTCGGCTTCGGCCTCGAGCAGCTCGGGAATCATGTCGCGTAGCTCTGCCCTTTTCTCCCGGACCCACTCGTCGTCGTCAAATTCAGGGAGAAAGTCCCGCTGTAAAACGGCGAGCGCCGCGCGAGCGGCACGAATCGCGCCGGCAGGATCCTCCCGGGCGAGACAGCGACGAGCTTCGTTGCGCCAGCCCTCTGCAGCCTCGATGTCGACGGCAACATCGTCGGCGAGTTCCAGACGCAGATCGCTACGCCCAAGGACCGCGTCCTTGCCGAGTACCGCCCGAAGGCGAGTGATGTGCACGTTGAGGCCTTCCTCGGGGGAAGCGGGACGGTCGCGCGGCCATAAGATCTCGGCAAGCTGGTCGCGGCGAATGGTTCGGTGGCGGTTGGCCACGAGGTACGCGAACAGCTGGCGGCCTTTCCTGCCCGACAGTTCCCCTTCGCGCCGTCGCCCGTCGATCTGCAGCATCAGTGGTCCGCACAGGTTGATGATGACGCGCGCCTGCGGGACGATCGGGTCTTCTCCGGTGGCCGTGGTGCCGACCGTGAGCAACGAATCGAGCTGGTCGCCTCTGACCACCAGCAAGGTGCGACCGATCCGGATCGTGTCGCCGTCGAGCAGTCGCCGAGTTCCGTGTAGGCGCTCTCCGTTGACCCAGGTGCCGTTTCTCGACAGACCGTCGTCCCGGATCGCCCACTCCCCACCGATCCGCTCTATCTGAGCATGGACGCGGGAAGCCTGATCGTCCCAAGGCAGTGCGATCACATTGCTCTCGCGTCGGCCAATGGTCAGCGAGGAGTCGTAGGCCGAAAGGTCGAGCGAGTGCTGGGTGCCGTCAGGGTCGCGCCAGTGAATATGAGTTCCAGCCGGCGCCGAGGGAGGAGCGTCGGTCGATCCTCGCTCATCCAATGACTGAGGCTCCTGGCTCGCCAGTCAGGAGGGCAGCTCGTCCCTGTGCCTCACGGTGCGAGGTTTCTAATTGCCGACGAAGCCCTGATGGCGAACTGAAACCTCTCGGTCACTCTGAACTGGTACGTCGGTCCCCGGGCCGTGAGGATCTCTCCCGTATAGGCCGTGGAGGCCTCTTGGGCGCTGTAAATCGTGACCGGATCCCCCGCAAGTGAGACCAATATGCCTTGGTTAGCGGCCAGGGCACCAGTGGTTTTCAGGTGTCTGACCCTACCTGTGATCCGGCGCTCGGGCGTCTCAAATGTATTAACGGTGAGTGGTGAGAACACCGCTTCGTAAAGGTCCTGACCCAAGATGAGCGCATAGGGCTCGGGCCACCCATTCCCCGCAAGAGAAGCGATGCCCCCGTTCACGGCATCAAGGAGTTCCTGCGCTCGTGTAAATGGCGGGTCCAATCCAACTATTTGCTGAGATACACCCCTCGGGGCAATGCCTTGCACCCTGGCGGTATTGGTAGCGACGATTCCCGGCTGTCGAAACGGACCGCCCGCGAACACGACGTTGTCCTCCGCTATGGCCAGTGATTTAGCCGCAATACGGGCGATACTGCGAGCCACATCCAACCGTCCCTCGACCTGCGCGAGGGTCAACTGGAAGGCCACGGAGACGTTAATGAACGGCGGAGCGTCTTCCTCGGGGATGATCAGTTCGGCCTCCGGGTCCCGCTGCACTTCGGCAGTCGACAGCCAATTCGGGGCGTCTCCGCTCGCGAGGATCAGATCCTCGGTCGGGAACACCTGCCGCGCCACTCTCACCCTCCGGACCTCGTCCAGCACCGCCTGATCGAGCTCAGCCCATGTGGCTGCGTCCCAGAAGTCATCACGCCGATAGTTCTCCACCTCGCACCATCCTGCTGAGGTTCAGGCCTCGTGCTGAGCTGCCCCGGCATCGGGAGATGCACCGCCTAGCGTAACGCCTGGCGAGACCTGCAGTCAACCTCTGGAGGCACGATTGACGGCATCGCTTGGGCAACCCCGTGACTACGAGTTCCTGCGAGCGCGACGTGGCCGGTAGCATTCGCCCGTGAAGGTTGGTGAAGTGTCCGTAAACCGGCGGACCGGGGCCATGGTCGAGGTCCTGGAGTGGCCCGAGCTCGCCGGGCCGGGGGCGGTCAAAGTCCGGCGCCTGTACCGGCCCGGGATGGGTTTTCGCATCCCCCACATGCACATCCTGCTCGACGAGACATTCGGCGTCGAGTATGGGGTCGCTGACTTCTGGATCGGGAACCGATCGGGCCGACTAAGTCAGAAGGAGCACTTTCGGGTCCCAAGGTACGAGGTACATGTCGGGCCGCTGAACCGGTCGACGAGCGACCTCGTGTTGACGCAGACGCTAGAGGCGACGAGAACCGAGCACATCAAGCGATACATCGAAACGCTGGCCCGGTTTATCAGGGAGGAGCGGGACGTGCATGGCGACCTCCCGCCGATGGTTGCCGCGGCAGTGTTCGCGGGCAAGGATCTCCAGACCTACCTACCGTGGGTTCCCCAAGGCTTTCAGCGCAACGTGCTATTTCCCCTGGCCCGGACCGTTGAACAACGGCGCGAGTTATGGCAGCGCCGGCGCGAGAAAAACGCAGTAAGGGCGGATGAACCGTGGGACGACTGGTGAGAGCTTGAGCTCGCCCTGGCGAGACTACGGGCGCCAGTCACCGGCTCATGACCGAGCCGAGGAAGTGCCCGAGGCGCCGTAGGTTCCCCGGTCGCGGTCCGGCGTCTTCTCGACGTTGGGCGACGAGGCTGTAGGCCTGGAGGCGGTTCGTCTTGAAGCCATACACGCCTCCCCACAGAAACACCCGGAACGCGCGGTAGACCTCCTCGGACCAACGAGCCGCAACGTCGGCATGTGCGTCGTCAAAGCGCTTTGCCCACTCCCGCATGGTCAACTCGTAGTCGCGGCTGTCCTGGCGAACGTTCAGCACGTCGAATCCGTGAAAGAGCAGTTCCTCGATTAGATCCTGGAGCGCGAGACACGAATGCGGTCCGGCCCAGGTGTACTCCCGGGTGAACGCGGTCGCCGCATACTTCTCCCGCGTGGCGGACGCGTCGACGTAAAGGCGGCCGCCCGGCCGGAGCGCGCCCCAGATACGCCGACAGAAGCGGCGATAGTTGGGCACGTGCTCGATGACGCCGAAGATCACGGCGTGGTCATATGGCTCCCGCGGGTAGTGGTCGAGCACATCCTCGACGATCACCTCAGCGGGGTTGGGTCCGTCGCGGGTTCTGCGGCGGATGTAGGCAGCGGACTCCTGGGTGAGCGTCAGCGACGTGACGTGCACGCCGCGATCCCCCGCGTATGCAGCCAAGCCACCCCAACCGCCGCCGATGTCGAGCAGTGACATGCCCGGTTGCAGGTTGAGGGCGCTCCACATGCGCTCGAGCTTGTGCTCGGCCGCCTGTTCGAGCGTCTCGTCCTCGGACTGAAAGACACATTGCGAGTAGAAGTGGTACTTGCGATCGAGGAACGTCAGGTAGAAGTCGTCGCCTAGCGAGTAGTGGAAGTCGATCGCTCGCTCGTTGGCCACCGTCGCCGGCACGAGCATGTCGGCGGCGAGACGCAGCACCTGACTTACGGGTACTGCGAACGGGATGAGCTCGCGAAGCGCGAGTAGGGAGAGGACATCGCCCTCGACATCGATATCGCCATTGACGTAGGCACGGGCAAGCGATAGATCGGTAATCGGCCCACCGAGCGGCAATTCGTTACGGAGCAAGACGCGAAACAGCGGCGCGCCGTCGCCGAATGTCAAGACTCGGCCGTCGGGCAATCCGAGGCCACACGGGACCGAGAGTTCCTCCAGCGCCTGGATCAACTGGTCTCGCGGATCTGGCGCGAGGTACCCGTACGAGGGGCGGTCGCTCACCATCACACGCCCTTCGCGGCCTCAGAAGGTGGCCGTGCCCGAGATCCATCCAGTGTCTCAGCCGCGCGCTCCGCGATTCCCGCCATGCCCAACTCGCGTGCCCTGTGAAGCGAGCGCTCGAGCAGATCGTGAGCGTGACCCAGCTCAGACTCTTCACCGCTGGCGAGTAAGAACTCCGCGTAGTGAAGCTCTATACGCGCGGCCGCCGGGCGAGCCCCGAGGAACTCTGCCCGCTGGAGCGCAAGGCTGAAGTGCTGGTGAGCCGCCGAATCCTGCTCCAGAAGCGCAGCGAGCCGGCCAAGAAATCCGGCCGTCGGCCCAAGCACGAGTGACAGGCCGATCTGGGCGTTGTACTTGGTGTAAGGCTCGAGCCGGCCGAAGATACATTGCGAGGCACCGGCTTCGCCTAACTCGGCCGCCCCCTCAGCCAACAGGCACAGGATGCCGAGCGAGAACATGTCGTAGGGGACGGCTGCGCAGTTGTCGCCGACCATCTCGTGGAGCTCGGATCGGGCGCGTTCGATGTCGCCGGCACTGCTATGGGCGACCATGAAGGCTGCGCGCCAAGCCGGCAACGTCGCATTCTCAGCGTCTAGGAAGGGCGCGACGTCGCGCGGCAGTTCGTCCAGTCGTCCCTGGTCGCGTAGAAGCCCGAAATGCTGGCCGGCGAGGAGCAGTGCGACGTGGGTGCCCTGGGCTCGAGTGCCGAGCACGTAGCCCTCACGTGCCTTCTTCTCTGCCTCGGCGAACTCACCCTCCATGAGCAGCCACTTGGCTTCAAGAGAGGCGGCGAAATGGGAGTACCAAGGCTGCTGAAGCTCGTCAGCGAGCTCGGCAAGACGCTTTCTCACTTGCCGAGCGCGCTGGATGTCGACCGGATCACCGCGCTCGATCAGGTCGTACACGCGCCAGGTCAAAGCGGTTCCGAGACTCTGACGATGCCGCCGCTCAGCAAGCTCAACCCAGCTCCGTCCCACTTCTAGACGCTCTTCGTGGTGGTCGACATTGATCAAAGCCATGTGCCGCGCCGCAAGTACGGTCGTCAAGGCGTCCTCGTCGGGGGCGAGACGGACGATCTTGAGCGCCTGCTCTGTCAGTTCGATCGCTCGCCGCGGGTCGGCCGGATGTAGCGCTTCTGCGAGCCGGGCGAGGAGCTTTGCCCGAAGGGAGGTCTCGTTCTCTGCGAGTGTCGCGAGCGCCTCCGCAAACAGGCGGCGGAGAACCGGGTCGACGGACTCGGCATCGTACGAGCGCCCGGCATACCCGAGAGTCGCGCGCGCGAACTCGGTCGTGTCTCCCAGCGCTTGCGCAACCGCGGCGGCGCGGAGACACGCCTCCTGCGCTCCGTGCTGATCGCCGGCCTGCCAGCGCAGCCGCCCAACGAACCGCAAGACGCGGCAGCGTTCCGGGTCGCGTGCGGGCCCCAGACACTCGAGGGCTTCGCACGCCTCCTGGGCGAACGCTGCAGCCTCCTCGTAGGCGAGCGCCTTGCTCGCGCGCTCGGCCGCGGCCAGCGCGTACTTCACCGCTCGATCGGCGCCCCCGATCTCACGTGCGGCGTGAAAATGCAAAGCGAGTTCGGCGGCGCTGACAGTTCGCGGCGGCATTCGTTCGAGTGTCTCGCCGATTCGGAGATGTAGTTGCGCCCGCTCGCTCTTGCCGAGGCCACGGTCGTAGAGTGTCTCTCGCACGAGTGCGTGCGAGAACGCGTATCGCCCGATGTGTGGCTCGACGACGAGACCCGCGGCGATTGGCTCGCTCAAGAGGTCGATGACGGCCTCGGCACGGGCGCCGCGCAATTCGGTCAGCACGTCGAGGCGGAATTCGGGCCCGCAGACCGAGGCCTGTTTGAGTAGTTCTCCTGCGTCCGAGGCGAACTCCGCAAGGCGGTACTCGATGAACTCCTGTACCTCCTGCGGCACGCCGAGCGACCGAAGCGCCGCGGCAGCCTGTCGAGTCGCCGAGAGGTCGGCGTCGCGCAAGCCCGTCAGGACCTGCTCGATGAAGAAAGGATGGCCGGCGGTTTCCGATTGAAGTAGTTGGCTGAACTCACGGTCGACCGGACGCTCGCGTCGCGCACTTGCGAGCTCGTAGGTCGACTCGGCGTCCAAGCCGCCGATCGCCAACCGAACGAGCCGGCCATGGCCGCCGGCGTCACGCTTCAAGTCCTCGGCGACCTTGGCCACTGGGTCGCGCTCCTGCGGCTTCGGAGGTCGGCGGGTGAGCAGCACGAGCACGCCGGAAATCGTCGCGCGCATCAGGTGCCGGAGCAGCAACTCGGTCGGCTCGTCGGCCCACTGGATGTCGTCGATCACGATAAGCAGCCGGTGTTCGCCGGCCGCTGCCGCCAGAAGCGCGAGTACGGTCTCGAACAGTTCATAGCGATCGGGTGCCTGCGTCGCGAAGTCCGCAGCAGGCTCCGGGGACAAACGGCGGCGCAGTTCCGGTATCAGTCTCGCCAGCTCGCTGAGTTCGGCGGTCCACCCCGATTCAAGTTCCGCCACGACCTCCGGCCGGTGGGCGATGAGATGCCGGAGCGCGCCGACGAACGGTTGATAGCTGACGAGTGGATCTTCATCGCAGCGGCCGTACAGAACGACCGCATCCTCGGCGTGAACACTCTGTGCAAACGCCGCTGCGATGCTGGTTTTTCCGATCCCAGCCTCGCCGGTGATCAACCCGAGGTGTGATCGTCCGCTTTCGGCGCGGGCCCAGGCGTCGCGCAAATCGGCCAGGGCGGAGCGCCTGTCGACGAAGCTGCGTCCCGGATCAGTGATGAGTGGTGCGGGCAGAGGGAGCGGTCGTGGTTCATCGATGGGGACGGAGCCCGTCGGTTGAGCCCGCAGCGCTTCCAGCGCCCGGGACACGACCAGTGCCGATGACGGACGTGCCTCGGACTGCTTGTTCAGAAGCTGGAGGATCAGCCGAGCCAGCGGGGGCGTAACCTCGGGATTGAGACGGGCAGGATCGGGCGCCGGTTCAAACAGATGCTGCGTCACCAGCGCTGCGACCGTGTCGGCCACGAACGGGGGACGCCCGCATACCAGCTCGAACAGCATCACTCCGAGCGAGTAGAGATCGGATCGTGGGTCGACAGCTTCACCGCGCGCTTGTTCGGGCGACATGTAGACGGCGGTGCCCACCGCTACTCCCTCTAGGGTGAGGCGCGGTCGGTCGGGTAGAAAAGCAACTCCGAAGTCAGCCAGGAGGGCGGTATTGTCCGGTGGAGCCAGAAGAACGTTCTCCGGCTTGACGTCGCGGTGAATCACGCCGTGCTCGTGAGCAAAATGCAATGCATCGGCCACCTCGCTGCCGATCCGCACGGCGTCGCTGACAGGAAGCCCACCGGGATGGCTGTCGAGGAGCTTGGCTAGCGATCCGCCCCTGACCAACTGCGAGACGATCCAGGTCGCATCGTCTTCCTGGATCACATCGTGAACCGTGACGATGTGTGGGTGCTCGTCCAGCTGTGCGGTCGTTTGAATCTCCTGCAGCACGCGCGCGGACGTGCCTCGACCGGTTCGCGTACTCTTGACGCGGCTGAGAGCCACATCGCGATCGAGGCGGATGTCCCGAGCCAGGAACACCTCCTTGCTCGCGCCCCACCCGAGCGATCTCTTGACCTCGTAGCGGCCCGCGACACACCTCTGCGACAACTCCTCGGAGGGTGTCAGAGTCTCTCGCTCGGGCCCATGCTGGTCGTTCAGAGGCTCGTCAACCATTCGAACCCCCGCCGGGACGGAACGAACAGATACTCGCATCCGCGAACAGTCACGAACGGCTTCTCGGGTGGCCTCATCACGACTGTCTTGTTGTCGGGCCTTTGGATGACCATCCCCGTGAGCTCGCCCGGATTGCCCTGCTGGAGAAGCGGGTCGCGCTCGGTGGCCAAGCCGATCTCCGAACCCGTGTTGCACCATGTCCGTTGGATGAACTCGAATCCGTCGGCGATGCTCGCGCTGTAGCAGACGAACGCCAGCCCGCAGTCGGCGGTTCCGCGCGCGCCGTACGGCATACCCCTACGGATGATGCGATGTCGCATGGACCGCTCTCCGCCACCGGGGAGTGCGTCGCGCGGATTGGCGCGTCGCACGTGGGCGCCGAGCGGACAACCGTAGCCGTCGGGGTCGGCTGGCACGCCGTTACGCGGCTCTCGGTAGAGAAAGTCGTTTGCCCGGCGGCGATCGTCGGCGATCAGTGGGTCTTGGCGCTCGGGCGACAGCGCCAGCGGCGTACCGTCTGTCCAGCGGCCGACGATCTTTGCCCGGATGAGCTCGACCGGGAGTCCTAATCGCTCGGCCTCCCCTTCGACGTACTCGGTGAATCCATCGACGTTCTGAGCCATTGGCCGGTAGACCATGAAGGTACCGTTGCTACCGAGCGGGTCAGGTGGGCCCTGGCTGAATGTCCCGTCCTCGTTCTCGTAACCCAGAAGGAACTCACCCGTACTGATTGGACGCCACTGGCGGGTGATTGGTTTGATCCCGAGGTCCTCCAGCATCAGTTCGAGCGGCCTGAGGGGTCTCCACCACCGGGGTGCCGTGCGCGCGTACACACCGCTTCCCGTCGGGTCGATGCTCACGCCCTGGACAGCGGGCTGGGAACATCCGTCGGCAAACCCGAAATGCTCCCGATCAAGCCGTGAGTCGCACGCCTGCGGTCGACGTGTCCAGGCGCCGTCTTCGTGCGTCTCACTCCGTCGGGTCGACTCGAGGCGTGATGCGGAAAGATCGTGGAGAACCTTCATACAACCATGTGCTTCGCGAGCGAGATCGTCGCCGAGTCGATCCCGCTCTTCCTCCGAACGGGCATAGACGACTACGAGGACATGTCCCGTCCCGAGGCCGGGGAACCAGTTCTCAGGCGAGCTTGCGGCGACGTCGCCGTTGCCCCTCGCCCGCTCAAGCGCTCCCTCGCGGAACTCGTCGGGAAACGCATACAGGAAGTCGTCAGGGATACCGAGCGCCTTCAGTCCCGAGAACGTGAACGCAACGTTGAGGTGCGGGCGATGGGTCACACTCCGTGGGACGGCGCTGGTGCCGTTGGTGTCGTCCTCGTCGGTGTCGGATAGGCCTTTCGGGCGGCTGCCGAACGTGATCCGCCCAAGCCAGCCGCGCAGCGTCGCCTTCGCGGTGGTGGAATGGGTGACGTAAAACAGGATATACCTGACGTGCCGGAAGTAGTCGCCGTAGGCGTAGAGCACGTTGCCCTGAACTTCGTCGACCTCAACCGTGGTCATAGTCAACCTCAGCCAGCAGCCGAGCAAGACCGGGATGTAACTCCTCGGTGTATGTAGCCATAACGCGATCTCGCTCACGCAAGAGCTGCTTGATTTCGGTCACCGGCCGCGGTGGATAGCCAGAGACGTAATACCGGGTCGGAAGCGTATGGCTGTCGACCCACGCATGAAATGCTTCTCGGTTGCGGTCGGACGGGTAGCCGCTGCATCGGCCCCAGATGAGGTCGGCGGTGTCACCGAGCTTCGTCCGAATAGCCTCGATCTGATCATAAGCCGTGCCCCATGCGTCGCATGAGAACAGCAGGTATGGGGTCTCCAGCACGTCGGCACCGGGTTGTCCGAGGTCGACCATGTGCCGAGGCACGATTACCAGACGAGCAAAGTGGGTCTGTGTGTCCGAGAGGCTCTGGAGCAGACCCGGCGGCTCGCAGGCATCGAGCAGTGTCGCCCGGAGATCCTCGGCCAGGGGGGTGATGACCGTCAGCGGGTTGACACCGTACCGGCCCCGCACGGCCCGCCGCCACGGATCATAAACAGCACGAACACGCTCCATCAATGGTAGCCGCGGAATCAGGGGGCCGAGCGCCGTTGTGGTGGCTTGACTTGCCAGTCGTCCCTCTAACTCCGGATCGCCGAGGTCGTGTGACGCCTCTCTGAGCAGTTCGTGCAAGAGGATCGCCTGCCGCACGTCGATCGCCGTCGCGCGCGGATACGCGGCGTAACGGTCGACGACGTTTAGGGCGTTGAGCTCAACAAACTCTTGAAAACCTGACGCGGGAAGACCACTGCTGCCCGCGCCCTGCCGAGTCGCGAACTCGAATCCAAAGCACGCACCCCATAGCGCGGTGAGACGCGCGGGGAGAATGTCGGCAAAGGCGCGCAGGTAGTCCGCCTGACTGCCGTCGTAGGTACCTTCGAACAAGAGGTACTTCCAACGCAGCCCACGCCATCCCCCGTTCCCCTCCGACGGAGGCAGCCAGTTAATGACGGTCCATCGGGCGTAATGGATGACGGCGAGTTGCAAGAGGGGCCGGCTCAAACCCGGGGTGTAGCGAACGACTCGCAGCCGATTGGTCAACTCGCGCATGCGGTCCGGGAGAATCGGCGACAGCGTCGTCAACGCGTGCGTTGTGCCCGCTTGGTCCATCGATTGTCCTTCCCCGGAGGAGTGCGACCCTGTCGGGACGCTAAGGGACTGGATCCTTCTCGTCAAGGGCGTCGGTTTGTGGTAGGTCTTGTCCATGGCGAGCGTCGCCGGAACCCCCGATCCCGGGCCTGCATCGGGTTTCAGGTCGGGTCGCCGCGAGTTGCGACAGGCATCGTTGCGCCTAGGGCTATCGCTTCCCGGCGGGATTGCGCCCGGGACGTTCGAGGCTGGCGCCGTCTGCGGCCTGCTGTCCTGGATCCAAGAGCTGAACGCATTGCAGGCCGATACGGTCGTTGTCGACGTGATCGCCGGCGCCTCCGCGGGCGCGCTGACCGGCTTACTGACCGCCCGAGTGCTGCTCGCCGGTGACGATCCTGTATCTGTTCTACGCCAGGCATGGGTCGTCGCCCCGTCGCTTCGAGCACTGCGAGGACGGGGATCTTGGGCGCCGCTATCGCTCCGTCCCGCGCGAGCGGTCGCGCAGACCCTGGTTTTTGCTTCAAGTCAGCCCGACTCGCGCCCGCGACAGGCGTGTCCCGTCGCGCTGAATATCGCCTTGGGATGCCTGCGCGGCTTCACGCGAGAGATTCCTCCCGACACGCCGCCGGATTCGGGGCAACGTGTGGTGTACGCGGATTACATGGATTGGTCTTCGTATGAGTTGTGCGCCGTTCCTGACGACGACGGGTCACACGCGGAGCGATGGACCCAGGCAATAGATTCGGCTATGGCATCCGCATCCCATCCAGTTGCGTTTCGGGCGCGGGTCCTCGACCGCAGCGCAGAGCGATCGGGCTACGTGGAGAGCGGGGTGACGAATCTCCCTGCCCACGAAGAGGGCCTCCGCCTGTGGTACACGGACGGTGGTCTCCTGGACAACGAGCCACTCGGCCGGTGCGTCGATGTTGTCGCTGAGCTCGACGGTGGCCAGGCGGCATCCCGATTGGTGATGCTGGTGCGCTCAGCCGCGCGCTGGCCGCCATCAGCAAACAGCCGCGCATGGTCGGGACAAGGGCGTCCACGCTGGATACAAACCCTTGCTCGTGCCCTGGACATCATCGCCACGCAGGCTGCAGGTCGCGATCTGCTCGAGGTCGAGGAGACCAACGCGCGGCTCCTCTGGACCAAGCAGGTCGCCGCCAGAATCGCCGAGCGCATCGCCGAAGATGAGCAAACGCAGGCTGACTTTCGACATCTGCTGTCGGATGTCGACGAGGGCCGGAGTGCTTTTGCTCGGATGAGGAGAAGGCCCGTGACGCGAGCCGATCCCGGCGACGGGAGCGTTGCGGAGCTGGTCGAGGCGATCCTGAAATCAGCATCGGGACTGACTGGCAAACAGATCGTCGAGGTGGCCGTCATAGCCCCCGATGATGAGTTCCCGGGGCCGCAACCGCTGAACAGTCTCGTTGCGTTCATCGAGCGGCGCCAACGGGAGGACAACTTCGCCGTCGGCTACGGGACCATGCTGAGATGGATCGAGAGCGCGCAAACGCTCGAGGACCGCGTAGCGCCCGAGCTGATTCGCAGCGCTGTGGTTGCGGCAGGGCGAAAGGTGCGTCAGCCGAGCCCTCGCCGAATCGCCCGGGATCAGGCGCGCGGGCTCTCGATCAGGGCGCGGCTGCAGCTGCTGCGGCTGGCGGGCCGCACCTCACTGATTGCGCGGGCGGACCTCGACGCCATCACGGACCGTGGCGAGGCGACGCGGAAACGAGCTCAGACCGCACGTCGGGCGGAGCGCCTCGGGGCCGGTCGTCGCAGGAGTTGGCGCCGCAGCCGCTCCTGAGGACCACAGCACAACTGGCAGCTAAGTGACCATTACGAGCGCGAGGCGTCCTCGGGGTCGACCATGATTCGGCCGGCCATCCCGAGGTGCGGCCCGAGCGCGGCCCCGCGTCGGTCTACAGCCACATGAAGTTGCCGCGCCGGGGTGGAGATGTGGGCGGTCTCGCGCCAGTTGGGCCGGCACGACGCCACCGAGCGCGACGACTTTTGGGTTGCGTCGCCCAGAGCCAGGCAGCACACCGGCTGACCGTCGGTCACGCCGGCGTTTGCGTGGCGCTGGTTGAAGATGACCGGGGCGACTCCGCCTGTACGGCGAGCAGCTGCTCACGCCACCGGGCCAGTTGCGCCCGCTGGCACTCCGGGCACGTGCCCACGTGCCGAGAGTGGCCACAAGCCGTCGCTCGCCGGAGACCGTGGGATCGGACCTCTGCCAGACCCTCGATCATGGCTGCCTCACTCCGCTAGAAAGGTTATGAACCGCTGGCTTTCCAACGCCCGCCGAAGGCGCTCGAGCGCCCGCTGCCGGCTCGGCCCGATGCTTCCGATCGGCACGCCCAGGGCGGCCGAGATCTCCTCATACGCCGGACTCGGCTCGGCGATCAGGAGACGCAGTAGGGCCTGGTCGCGCTCTCGCAGGCTCGAGAAGCCGCGCCAGACCGCATGGTGGCGCTCCATCATGATCAGCGACTCACCGGGGGGGAGGTCAGGCGATTCCTGGTCGACCGGGTCGTCGTCGACCAGCACCTGCCGTAGATGGGCCTTCAGCACTCGCACGCACTCCCGCCGCGCGGTTGTGGCCAGCCAACCGCCCACCCGCGCCGGATCGCGGAGCTTGTCGAGGGACTCGACGAGGCGCAGCCAGGTCTCCTGGACCACGTCGGCGGCGTCGGTGTCGCGCAGCCGGTACGCGCGGACCACGGCCCAGATCAGGCCGGTGAATTGTTCGACGAGCGCATCCCAGCTGATTTGATCGCCGGCTGCCGCCCCCTGCACGAGCGCAGCGATCCGGTCATCCGAGATTCGCCGGCGAGGAGCGTGGTCTCCGGCGGACCACGTTCCTGCACTCGCCGATGATGGCGAGGCGCTCATCGCTGCTCGACGGTCGCCGGCGCCGCGACGATCGGCCGAGGGGAGCGCCGCCCCAGGGGCAGGCTCATCCGCCGGCGAGTGATCTTCGGGTTGTGCCGCCTGGGGCCGGCCTGGGCCCGCAGCTCGGCGACTCGTTCGTCGGCAAGGGCCTTCATGAGGTGATTGGTGGTGAGCACGGGGGGTCTCCTTGCGTCTTGCGTTGCTGACGAACGCAACGATGCGCTGAGGCGCTCAGCAAGCCCTCACCAGCGCTCACGAATCGCTCACAAAGCCTCCTGACCCTGCCTGGGCCCTGTTACCGTTACCGCCCGTGGGGGTCGCCGTGGAGCTGGGAGTTCTGGGTCCGTTTCGCGTACGCGTCGACGGTCACGACGTCGCGCTGGGCGGGCACAGACAGCGGTCCTTGCTGGCCATCCTGGCGCTCCGCGTCAACGAGGTCGTGTCCACCGACCGCCTCGCCGACGAGCTGTGGGCGGAAAGTCCGCCGGCGACCGCACTGCACACGATCCAGGTGTTCGTCTCCCGGCTCCGGAGCGCGCTGGGACCGGCGGGCGAGCGGCTGATCACGAGGGCGCCCGGGTATCTGCTGGAGCTCGGCGTCGACGAGACCGATGCGGCACGGTGCGAGCACCTCTATGACGGCGCGCGTTCGGCGTTGAACGTCGGCGATCCCGACCGGGCGGCCGCGCTTCTGCGCGATGCCAGGGCGCTCTGGCGTGGCCCTCCGCTTGCGGAGTTCACCTACGAGCCGTTTGCGCAGGCGACGATCGCGCGTCTGGAAGAGCTACGAGTGAGTTGCCGGGAGGAAGCGGCCGAGGCGGAGCTGGCACTCGGGAGACATGCCGAGGTCGTATCCGAGCTCGAGGCGTTGGTGCGGGAGCATCCGCTCCGCGAACGACCGCGCGGCCAGCTCATGCTGGCCCTGTACCGGTGCGGGCGTCAAGCCGACGCGCTGGAGGCCTACCAGCAGGCACGAAGGCTGATGGTCGACGAGCTGGGCGTCGAGCCGAGCCCGGTGCTCAGAGAGCTCGAGCTTCGGATCCTCGATCAGGACGAGTCGCTCATGCTCCGGCCGCCGCCGTCGGCCTCAACCCGGCCCGAGCCGTCGTCGCCCGCGGTCCCTTCGGACCAGGAGGCCCCGCCGCCTGCAAACGTGGGAACGGATTCGCACGACGTCGCTTCCGCGCCGGGGGGAGCCGGAGTACCGGGGCCCGGAGTCTTGTGGCGCCGGACCGCGACGCTGCTGGCGGTCAGGATGTCGACGAAGGGGCACGCCGATCCCGAGCACGCGCGGCGGATCATCGCCGGCGCCCGTGAGGAGGTCGAACGAATCGTCGCTCGCCACGGCGGCATGTTCGTCGCCGGGCTCGGTCGCGACGTCGTCGCGATCTTCGGGTTCCCGCTCACGAACGAGGACGACGCGGTGAGGGCGCTGCGGGCGGCGCACGAGCTCGGTGCGCGGCCCCTCTCGAAGACCGGTGACATCAAGGACGTGACGCTGTCGGTGGGGCTGGATACCGGGGAGGTCGTGGCCGAGACTCCAAACGATGTGTTCGGAGAGCCCCTCGATCGCGCCGTTGCGCTCGCCGCGGCGGCCGCGGGCGGCATCCTGCTCAGCGACACGACCCGGCGGTTGGCCGCGGATGCCGCGCTCGCCGAGCCCTTGCCCGACGGGACGACCTGGCGCCTGCTCGAGATGGTCACCGAGCCACCGGCGCTGCAGGATCGGTTCACGGCGCCGATGCGGGGGCGGGAAACTGAGCTTGCCCTCGCCTACGGGGTCTTCGAGCGCACCTCTCGGGACGGCGTGGCTCACATGCTCACCGTCCTCGGTGAGGCCGGCATCGGTAAGTCGCGGTTCGCTCAGGAGTTGATCGACCGGCTCGGGGCCGGGGTCACGGTCTTGGCGGGGCGCTGCTTGGCCTACGGCGACGGCGTCACTTATTGGCCGTTGCGCGAGGCGTTCACGCGCTTGGCCGGCGGCGAGTCGGACGACGCGATCCGTGGTCTGCTTGACGGGCAGGCGGACGCCGAGATTCTCGTCGAAACCGTCGCTTCTTGCCTCAGCCTGACACCCACCGAGGCTCCGCCCGAGCAGGTGCCGTGGGCCATGCGCCGGCTACTGGAGATCATCGCGAGCCGCGGCCCCGTACTGCTCGTGATCGAAGATGCGCACTGGGCGGAGTCCGGCCTTCTGGAGCTCATCGACTACCTGATCGACTGGCTGACCGCGCCGGTGATGATCGTCTGCCTGGCGCGGCCCGAGCTGCTGGACACGCGACCGCGGTGGGGAGGAGGTCATGAACGTGTGAGCTCGGTCGTACTTGTTCCGCTCGCCGCCGACGACGCCCGGCTCCTGCTCGAGCAGCAGCTGGGAGACCGCCAGCTAAGCCCGGACGAGATCGCGCAGATCATCACGACAGCGGAGGGCAATCCGCTGTTCGTCCAGCAACTCCTCGCGATCAGAGACGAGGACCCGCTGCCGAATGTCGACCACCCGCTTCCCGACACCGTAGAAGCGCTCCTGGCGGCGCGCCTGGATCGGCTGGGTCCGGCTGAACGCGCGTTCATCGAGCGCGCGGCGGTGATCGGCCGCGAATTCTGGCCGGCCGCGGTCATCGACCTGCTGCCTCCCGAGGCGCGCCCGTCGGGGCACCAGCACCTGGGCAGCCTCGTCCGGCGAGGCCTCATCCACCCGGAGGCGAGCATCTTCGACGGCGAGGATCAGCTGCGCTTTCACCACATCCTGATCCGGGACGTCGCCTACCGAAGCACCCCGAAAGTCCTTCGCGGCGAGCTCCACGAGCGCTTCGCGGACTGGCTTGCTCGGCGCGGCGACTCCTACGACGAGTTCGTCGGGTACCACCTCGAGCAGGCGTATCGGTATCGGGCCGAGGTGGACAGCGTGAACGAGGACTTGCTGGCGCTCGGCGCCCGTGCCGCCGACCGGCTGGCGTCGGCGGGGCGCCGGACGCTGTCTCGCGGTGACCTCGAGGGGGCGATCAGCCTGTTGAGCGCGGCTCGCGAGGTGTTTGACTCGATCGGCCGCAAGCGCCCCGAGGTTTTGCTGGCACTCGGGCGGGCCCTCAGCCGGAGCGGCAAGTTCCTCGACGCGGACGAGGTCCTTCAGGACGCACTCGATCAGGCCACAGAGACCAACTCAGAAGCGACAAGCGCACGCGCACTCGTCGAGCTTTCCTACTCGCGCACGCACGTCGATCCAACCGTGAGCGTCGAAGAGATGCAGCGCGTCGCCGAACGCGCGATCGGGGTGTTCGAACGCCTCGGCGACGAGGCTGGGATGTCGCGGGCGTGGCTGCACATCGCACTGGGGCATTGGATCCGCTCCGATTGCACGGCGATGGAAGCGGCGCTCGAGCGGGCTCTCGAGCATGCTGAGCGCTCCGGCGAGCGTGGCGACAGGTCGCAGATTCTGAGCGACTTGGCGCGCACCACGGTGATGGGCCCGCTGGAGGTTGAGCAAGGCATCGAACGGTGTCGCTTCGTCCTGGCGCGGGCAGAGGGCGACGTCGCCGCGACCGCGTTCGCCGAGGCAATGCGCGCCGTCCTCGAAGCGATGGGTGGGCGCTTCGACGATGCACGCGTCCGGTGGGCGCGAAGCAAGGCGCGGCTGGCCGAAATGGGTCTCACCGTGTCAGTTGCCGTCATTCAGATGTACTACGGGTTCATAGAACTGTTGGCGGGCGAGCCCGAGAGAGCCGTCCCCGAGGTTGGTGAGGCGTGCGCGACGTTCGAACGAATCGGCAGTAGCGGACATCTGAGCTCGGCGGCGGGGTTGGCGGCTCGTTTGGCGTATGCCTCGGGCGGCTACGACGCCTGCGATCGTTTCTGCCGGACCAGCCGGGACGCCGCCCACCGCGACGATCTCGTTTCGCAGGTGTTGTGGCGAAGCACATACGCCAAGCTACTCGCGCGGGCTGGCGACACGGCGGCGGCTGAGGAGATGATCGACGGTGCCGTCGCACGGGCGGATGACACTGACTTCCTGATGCTCCAGGGAGACGCACATCAATTGCGCTCGATAGTCCGGATCTAGCCGCTCACCTGGCGTGGTTCCGAGCCGCCAGCTGAATTGATGGTGCCGTCGCGCCGGTGACTCAGGTCAGACGCACGGTCTTTGCCTTCTACTACTTAGATAAGGATCGTCTCGCCGACGGCGTTGCTCTCTTGCGAGGCGAGGATCTGCGTAGTCGCGCCCAGTTGGTGGCGCTGGCCATATTGACCGGGGAGCGCCACGCCCTTACGCGGTCAGAGTTCGACCTGCTGATGTCCGTTCCCTCCGACCGGTGGGTGAAGGCCGTCGCGCTCGACCGTGATCTCGTCGCATCGCTGCTCGAGAAGGGCCTGTTGGTCAGCGACTCGGACGACCAACATGACAAGCGACTGCGTGGCCGCGAGGAAAGCCTCTCGAGGAACTATTGGAACCTGTACGCCGCGCTCTACCACTACATGACGCAGTGGAGCGGCGTTCAGCTCGATCTTGGCGACGCGGACGGGACGGAGGCACCCACGGAGCCGGGAAGCGGCCGTGAATTTCTGTCGCGGCTCGGCCCGCCGCCGTCTCCGTTTGGCGAGTCGCGCGGTGGGACCGCGTTGCCGTTGCCGGACGTCGAGCGAGACGGCGAGTTGTTTCGCACGTTACTCGCCCGCCGAACCGTTCGGTCATTCGATCTGAACTCGTCGATGACGGTCGAGCAACTGAGTACCGTGTTGCGATACGTGTTCGGTTACCACGGGTTCGCGGACACGGTGCCGGAGGTGGTGTGCGTCAATCGCACGAGCCCATCGGGCGGTGCCATGCACCCTGTCGAGGCGTATCCGATCATCACGGACGTCGCGGACATTGAGCCTGGGATCTACCACTACGACTGTCGTGCTCATTCGATCGAGCTGATCGAGTCGCTGGATCAGCGGGAGGGCCGGCGACTGGCCACCTCATTCATGTCCGGGCAGAGTCACCTCGGTGCGGCGCACGTGTCATTCGTTCTGACGGCGCGCTTTGAACGCAACCATTGGAAGTATCGCTGGCACCAGCGAGCTTATGCCGCGATCCTGATGGATGCTGCGCACCTGAGTCAGACCCTGTACCTCGTGAGCACCGAGCTCGGGTTGCGAGCATTCGTCACGGTCGCCATCAACGGCCGGGACATCGAGGAGCGACTCGGACTCGATGGGATCGGCGAAGGTGTCATCGCGGTGACCGGTTGCGGCGTCGGAGCCGAACCTCCTTACTGAAGCGTCGCCAACGCCACCGGCACGATCCGTTCGGCGCCGGCGCGCCGTAGCTGACCGCCGACCATCGCCAGCGTCCAGCCGGAGATGCGCCGGTCGTCGAGTAGCACCCCGACACCGCGCGGGGGCTTCTCGACCACCCGGAACGCGCCGCGGACGTTGGCCGCTTGCTGCGCGGCGTTCGCCATCTCGCGCTGGGGCGGCCGCTCGGAGATGCGCGCCATGAGCCGGGCGTGAGGGACGGGTAGCCGATCGCCGAGCCGCTCGAGCACTTCGCCGAGGCGGACCGACGGCACGCACGTCACCCAATCGGCGCCGGCGGTTCGGACCAGGTGGGCGAGCGCCTCGACGACGTCCGCCTCGAACTCACCGCCCGCGAGGCCTCGCTCGATCGCCGGCCACCAGCCGCCGTCACCGAAGCGGGCCAGCGCCCAGCCGGGCTCGAGGCGCGCGTCGTCGGGGATCTTGCGCATGGCGCCGGCGGTATCGGGCGCCATCTGCTTGACCTCGAGTTCGATCGGCGTCGAGCGCAGGTGGCGGCCGGCGGCCTCGACCAGCGCCGGGTCGGGCGGCGTCGCGTAGCGAGCGCCCGCGCACACCGAGCAGCGCCCGCAGTCGGCCGGCGAGGGATCGTCGAGCTGCTCCTGGAGGACGCGCATCAGGCAGCGGCCGTCGGAGCCAAAGGCGGCCATCGCCCGCTGCTCGGCCCGGCGCAGCGCGGTCACCTGCGCGTAGCGCGCGGCGTCGTAGGTCCATGCGGCGTTGGGCACGACCTTCCATCGGTTGCCGGCGCGGGTCACCGCCCCCTCCACGTCGAGGATCTTGAGCATCGCCTCGATCCGGCCCATGCCGAGGTTGACCACCGTCATCAGCTCGCGAGTGGTGCGGCCGTCCTCACCCGCGGCCTCGAGATCGGCGAGCACCACCTTCACCCGCTCCCGGTCGGGGAAGGCCTGCTCGATGAAGAAGTCCTGGATCCGCCGGTCCTCGCCGCCGCGCAACAGGACGATGTCGGCGTGATCGACGCCGCGTCCGGCGCGGCCGATCTGCTGGTAGTAGGAGACGACCGACCCGGGCGCCTGGTAGTGGATGACGAAGCTCAGGTCGGGCTTGTCGTAGCCCATCCCGAGCGCGCTCGTGGCCACCACCGCCTTGAGCTCGTTCCGAAGCAGCCGGTCCTCAATCGCGATCCGATCCTCGGTCTCATGCTCGCCGCTGTACGCCACCGCACCGATGCCGCGGGCGGACAGGAACGAGGCGACTTGTTCGGCGTCGCGCTTGGTGAGCGTGTAGACGATCCCCGACCCGTCGAGGCGCGGAAGGTTCTCGGCGAGCCAACCGAGTCGCTCCGCGGGCCGGGGCAGCTCGAGCACCTCCAGGCGCAGGCTGGGTCGGGCAAGCTCCCCGCGATAGGTGCGTAAAGGCTCGCTGGCGTCGCCGGCGGTCAGCTGCGTCACTACGTCGGTCACGACCCGATCGTTGGCCGTCGCCGTGGTGCCGAGCACGGCGACCTCAGGCGCGAGCGCGTCGAGCATGTCCTTGACGCGACGGTAGTCGGGCCGGAAGTCGTGTCCCCAGTCGGAGATGCAGTGCGCCTCGTCGATCACCAGCAACCCAACCGAAGCGGCGAACAGCGGCAGCATCTCCTCGCGGAAACGGGGGTTGTTCAGCCGCTCGGGACTGATCAGCAGGAGGTCGATCGTGCCGGCCGCGAGCTCGTCGCGGACCTGATCCCACTCGTCGCGGTTGGTGCTGTTGATCGTGTGAGCCCGCAGTCCGAGTCGCTGGGCGGCGGCGATCTGGTTGCGCATCAGGGCCAGCAGGGGGCTGACGATCAGCGTCGGACCGGCCCCCGCATCGCGGAGCAGCGCGGTTGCGATGAAGTACACCGCCGACTTGCCCCAGCCCGTGCGCTGTACGCACAGCACGCGGGCACGATCGGCGACCACATCGCAGATCGCCTCGAGCTGGTCGGAGCGAAACTCGGCGCAGGGGTCGTCGGTCAGTGTGCGCAGGCGGTCGAGGGCTGCGACGGCGATGTTCTCGGGCGCGGTGGCGGGCATGTCCCTAAGAGTCGCAGGCGGTCCGGAAATCACCCGTCTGGCCATGCATAACACGTCACGTCGCGTGGTTCGGCCTGACCGTGACTTGGTATGCAGGTGGGGGATGCGTAGCTGGTCACGGCCGTTCGGGGGCGGCGTCGCGTTACGCGTAACGCACAGGTCATTGGACCGCGGACGGAGTTATGACTCCCACCGGAGCTAGGGTCATGCTGTGCTCCACATCCATAGAGCCGAACGCGCGGACCGTCTCGCCGACGGGCTGGCCGAGATGCTGCTCGAGCCGCTCGAGGACCCGTTTGCGCCCGATGTCGTCGCCGTTCCCACCCGGGGAATTGAGCGATGGTTGACCCAGCGACTCTCGACGCGGCTCGGGACGACGGTGGGGCGGGGCGACGGCGTCTGCGCGAACGTCGAGTTTCCGTTTCCGGGGAGGCTGATCGTCGGGTCGCTCGCGACGGCAACCGGGATCGAGTCGGGCGAGGACCCTTGGCTGGCGGAACGCTCGGTGTGGCCGCTGCTCGAGGTCGTCGACGAGTGCCTCGACGAGCCGTGGCTGGCCACGCTCGCGCTGCACCTGAGCGGCGCCCGCGGCGACCCGGATGATCCGCCGCGGCGGTTCGGGGTGGTGCGCCACATCGCCGATCTGTTCGACCGCTACGGGGTCCACCGCCCGGACATGCTCCGTGCCTGGGCGGCGGGGGACGACAAGTCCGAGGCGGAGGACTGGCAGGCCGAGCTGTGGCGCCGGCTGCGCCTTCGGATCGGCCGGCCGAGCCCGGCCGAGCGGCTGCCCGATGCGTGCGGGCGGATCCGCGAGCACCCCGAGCTGCTCGACCTTCCCCGCCGGCTCTCGCTGTTCGGGCTCACGCGGATGCCGCGCTCCTACCTCGACGTTCTAGCCGCGATCGCGCAGACGCGCGAGGTGCATCTGTTCGTCCTGCACCCGTCGCCTTCGCTCTGGAAACGGGTGCATGATGAGACGGCGGGGCGCGGGCAGGCGACCGTCACGAGTCGCCGCACCGACCCGACCGCCACGCTTCCGAGAAACCGCCTCCTCGCCTCCTGGGGCCGCGACGTTCGCGAGCTCCAGCTCATGATCGCCTCCGCTGGCGCGTCCGCCGACCACCACCACGAGCTGACCGGCCCCGAGCCGGCGACGCTGCTAGCCGCGATCCAGGCCGACGTCCGCGCCGACCGCCAGCCGCCAGGTCCTCCGCTGCCCGGCGACCCGGATCCACGCCCGGTGTTAGACCCCGACGACCGCAGCCTTCAGATCCACTCGTGCCACGGACGCGCCCGCCAGGTCGAGGTCCTGCGCGATGCGGTGCTGCACCTGCTCGAGCAGGACCCGACGCTCGAGCCGCGCGAACTGATCGTCATGTGCCCGGACATCGAGACGTTCGCTCCCTTGATCCAGGCCACGTTCGGCTCGGGAAGCCGGGCCGAGGCGGACGAAGACGAGGAGGATGACGGCGACGCGTCCAGCGAGCGTGCGCGGCTGCCCGACCTGCGGGTGAGGCTGGCCGACCGCTCGCTGCGCCAGACGAACCCCGTGCTCGGGGTGGTCAGCCAGCTGCTCGCGCTCGCCGACCAGCGGGCGACCGCCTCACAGCTGCTCGACCTGGCCGCGCGCGAGCCGGTCCGCCGCCGCTTTCGCTTCGACGACGACGACCTCCCGCGGATGCAGGACTGGGTCGCAGCGAGCGGGGTCCGTTGGGGCTTCGACGCTCCCCACCGCGATCCGTTCAAGCTCGGCGCACTCGACGCCAACACCTGGCGCCGGGGCCTGGACCGCGTCCTCGTCGGGGTCGCGATGACCGAGGAGGACCGGCGGCTGCCCGGCGGCGTGCTTCCGCTCGACGACGTGGAAAGTGGCGCGATCGACCTCGCCGGCCGGTTCGCCGAGTTCGTCGACCGCACGCGCGCCGCCGTCGACGAGCTGTCCGAGTGCAAGCCGGTCGGCGACTGGGCGGTCGCGATCGCCGACGCTGCTGATGCGCTCACCGCCACGAGCGATCGCGAGTGGTGGCAGCGGCGCGAGCTCCAGCGCATCCTCGACGACGTGGCCACCGAGTCGGGGCCAGGGTCCGGCGAGCGCGCGAGCGCGTCGGTCCTCGAGCTGGCCGACATCCGCGCGCTGCTCGCCGACCGGCTGCGCGGACGCCCGACCCGGGCGAACTTCCGTACCGGGCATCTGACCGTCTGCACGCTGGTCCCGATGCGCTCCGTCCCGCACCGGGTGGTGTGCGTGCTCGGCCTCGACGATGGGGAGTTCCCGCGCCGATCCTGGCGCGACGGCGACGATTTGATGCTGCGCGATCCGCACGTGGGTGATCGCGATCCGCGCAGCGAGGACCGCCAGATGCTGCTTGACGCGCTGCTGGCCGCGACCGAGCACCTGATTGTCACCTACACCGGCAACGATGAGCGGACGAACCTGCCGCGGCCACCGGCTGTGCCCGTCGGTGAGCTACTCGACGTCGTCGAGCGGACGGTCAGCGACCCGCATGGAATGGCCCGCGAGCGGGTCGTGATCCGCCACCCGCTCCAGCCATTCGATCCGCGGAACTTCGAGCCGGGGCAGCTCGTCGCCGACCGCCCCTGGGGGTTCGATCCCCAGGCGCTGGCAGGGGCCGAGGCGATGACGCGGCCGCGCGCGGCCCGCGGTCCGTTTCTTCCGACGCCGCTCCCGTCGGCGCGCGAGCCCGTGGTGGAGCTGGCGAACCTGGTCCGTTTCGTCGAGCATCCGGTCCGCGCGTTCCTACGCGACCGGCTCGGGATCAGCGTCAGCGAGCGCTACGACGAGGTGGAGGACGCGATGCCGGTCGAGCTCGACGGGCTGGCCAAGTGGGGCGTCGGGCAGCGGCTGCTCGAGGGCGTGCTCGCCGGCGACGACGTCGAGACGTGCATGCGAGCCGAGCTCGCCCGCGGCACGCTCCCGCCGGGCGAGCTGGCGCGGCCGCCGCTGGTCGAGATCAGTCAGGCCGTCCAGCGCCTCGCCGGCGCGGCACATGCGCTCGGGGCCACCGGCGAGCCCGGCTCGCTCGACGTCAACCTGACGCTCCCGGATGGGCGGACGCTGGCCGGGACGGTCACCGGCGTGTGCGGCGACACGATCCGCTCGATCTCCTACTCGCGCGTGCGTCCACGCGAGCGGCTGCGCGCCTGGGTGCGCCTGCTGGCGCTGACCGCCGCCCGCCCCGAGCGCCCATTTGAGTCGGTGGTGATCGGACGCGTTCGCAGCGGGGCCGAGCTCGCCGACGTGACAGTGGCGCGGATCGCGCCGCTCGGCTCCGACGCGGCCACGCGCCGCGAGACTGCGCTCGCTCACCTCGAGACGATCCTCGATCTGTACGACCAGGGGATGCGCGAGCCGCTTCCGCTCGCCTGTGACGCGTCGGCCGCGTACGCGCAGGCGGCGGCCTCGGGTGGCGACCCGGAGGTCGCGGCCGCGGGTGCCTGGGCCAGCGGCTTCGGCTACGACAAGGAGGACCGCCAGCCCGAGCACGTGCTCGTGTACGGCGGCGCGCTCGACTTCACCGAGCTGCTCGAGCGGCCCATCACCGACGACGAGCGAGGGCCCGGCTGGCACGACTCCGAGCGCACCAGGTTCGGCCGCTACGCGCGGCGCCTGTGGGACGGGCTGCTGGCGAGCGAGGGCCTGAGCGACCGATGAGCGCGGTGGCGCAGTACACCGACTTCGACGTCTGCGGACCGCTACCGTCGGGAGTGACCGTGCTCGAGGCGAGCGCGGGGACCGGCAAGACGTACACGATCGCTGCACTCGCCGCCCGCTACGTCGCCGAGGGAACTCCGCTCGAGCGGCTGCTGCTGATCACGTTCACGCGGATGGCAACCGGCGAGCTCCGCGACCGGGTCCGGGAGCGCCTGGTCGGGTGCGAGCAGCAGCTCTCGTGGATCCTGGCCGGCGCGAGCGATTTGGTGCCCACTCACCCCGACCCCGTGGTCACGCTCCTCGCCACCGGCGACGCAGTCGAGATCGCGTGCCGGCGCGACCGGCTGGCCCGTGCCGTGGCCGACTTCGACGCCGCCACGATCGCCACCACCCACGGCTTCTGCCAGGAGGTGCTGGCCGAGCTCGGGACGGTGGGCGACCTCGACCGCGAGACCGTGTTCGTAGAGGACGTCTCCGACCTGCTCGAGCAGGCGCTCGACGACCTGTACGTGCGCCGCTTTCGCCGCGACGCCGCCCGCTTCACCCGGGGCGAAGCGCTCAAGATCGCGCGGGCGGCGGTGTTCAACCCGATGGCCCAGCTCGAGCCGCGCGACGAGCCGGCCGAGACCACCGCGGCGATGCGCTACCGGCTGGCCTGCCGGGTGCGCGAGGAGCTCGAGCAGCGCAAGCGGCGGCTCGCGGTCATGACCTACGACGACCTGCTCACGCGGCTGAACCAGATCCTGTTCGGGGCCAACGCGCCGGCCGCGCGGCGGCGGCTCAGCTCCCGCTTCGAGGTCGTCCTGGTCGACGAGTTCCAGGACACCGACCCGATCCAGTGGCAGATCCTCGACCGCGCGTTCGGCTCGGAGGGCGTCACGCTCGTGCTCGTCGCCGACCCCAAGCAGGCGATCTACGCGTTCCGCGGCGCCGACGTCTACGCCTACCTGGAGGCCGCGAAGATCGCGCACTCGCGGGCGACCCTGCGCGAGAACCGCCGCGCCGACCAGGCTCTGATCGATGCCTACGACGCACTGTTCGCCGACGCGCGGCTCGGCCACGCGGAGATCGTGTACCGGCGGGTCAGGGCTGCGACCGCCAACCAGGCCCCCCGGCTGACGGGCGCGCCGAGCGACGCCGCGCTCCGCATCCGCGTCGTCCCCCGCGATCACCCCGGTATCGGGCTGACCTACAACGGGTTCGCCGCCGCGCCGTCGGCCCGGAGGCACATCGCCCGCGACCTGGCCGCCGACGTCGTCTCGCTGCTCGACTCGGGCGCGACGATCGAGGACCGCGTGCCCGACGGCCGGACCACCGGCCGCGAGCCGATCTGCCCGCGCCACCTCGCGGTGCTCGTGCGCACCCACGCGACCGCCCAGTTGATCCACGACGAGCTCACCGCCGCGCGGGTGCCGGTGGTCATCAACGGCGCCGGCAGCGTCTTCGACACGCCGGCCGCGCGGGACTGGCTGGTCCTGCTCGAGGCGCTCGAGCGCCCCGCGTCGCCGCTGCGGGCCAGGACCGCTGCGCTCCGGCCGTTCCTCGGCTGGAGCGCGGAGCGGATTGCCGCCGCCGGTGAGGAGGACTGGGAGGACGTTCACCGGCGCCTTCACCGCTGGAGCCGGATCCTGCGCGAGCGCGGTGTCGCGGCGCTGATCGAGTCGATCACGATTGGCGAGGATCTGGCCGCCCGGGTGCTCGCGACGAGCGAGGGCGAGCGGCGCCTGACCGACCTGCGCCACCTGGCCCACCTTCTGCACCGCGCCGCCAGCGCCGAGCGCCTCGGGGTCACCGCGCTCCGCGGCTGGCTGGCCGAACGCGTGGCCGAGGCCGAGCGCGAGGAGGGGGAGGAGGAGCGCGCCCGGCGCCTGGAGTCGGACGCCGAGGCGGTGCAGGTGTTGACTATCCACCGGAGCAAGGGCCTCGAGTTCCCGGTCGTCTACTGCCCGTTCTTGTGGGACCCGACCTGGATCCCGAACAACGAGCCGGTGTCGTTTCACGATCCGGCTACCGGTTACCGGCACACGATCGACGTTGGGCTTGACGGGCGCACGTTCCGGCGTCACGCCGACCAGCACCGGATCGAGCAGCGCGGCGAGGACCTGCGCCTCGCCTATGTGGCGTTGACCCGGGCCAAGCATCAGGCGGTGATCTGGTGGGCGGGCTCCCGGGACAGCCGCGACTCCCCGCTCGGCCGGTTGCTGTTCGCCAAGGACGAGGACGGCAAGATCGCCCCGTTCGGCAGCGCGACTCCGTCCGACGCCGCCGTGGTCGAGCGGTTGGGAGAGCTCGCCGCCCAGGCCCCGCGGGGACGGATCGGCGTCGAGCGCTCGGCGCTCGGCAGGCCGGCCTCGTGGAGCCCGCCGCTGCAGGCCCCGCTCGAACTCCGCGCGGCCCGGTTCGACCGCCGGCTCGACCTGTGGTGGCGGCGGACGTCCTACACCGACATCACCGCCGAGGCGCACGACCCGCTGGTGGCGAGCGAGCCCGAGCGGCCGGGGCTGACCGACGAGCCCGAAACGGCCACCCCGGTGGCGGTGCCGGAGGACTCTCGGGCGGTTCGGACGCTGCCGGGGCTCGACCGAGAGTCGCCGCTGGGCACCATGCCGGTGGGCGTCGAGTTCGGCACCTTCGTCCACACGGTGTTCGAGGCGACCGACTTCGCCGCGGCCGACCTCGATGCCGAGCTGGCTGAACGGATCGCGACCGCGCAGTCGCGCCGCGCGCTCGAGCTGGAGGACGCGGCGGCAGCGGTCGCGGGCCTCCGCGCGGCGATCGAGACGCCGTTGGGAGAGCTGATGGACGGCAAGCGTCTGCGCGACATCCGGCGCCACGACCGCCTCGACGAGCTGGAGTTCGAGCTCCCGCTGGTCGGCGGCGATGAACCCAGTGGACGGGTCACGCTCGAGGCGATCGCCCGCGCGCTCCGGACGCACCTGCCGGCTGACGATTCGATGGCGCGGTACGCCGCGCGGCTCGAGGACCCGGCGCTGCGCTCCAGCGTGCGCGGGTTCTTAACCGGCAGCATCGACGTCGTCGTCCGATTGGACGGGGTGGATGGGCCCAAATTCGCGATCCTCGACTACAAGACGAACTGGCTGGGCCCGGCCGACGAGCCGCTCACGCTCGCGCACTACCGGCCCGACGCGCTGACCGCCGAGATGCATCGCTCGCACTACGGGTTGCAGGCGCTGCTGTACACCGCGGCGCTTCACCGCTATCTGCGGTGGCGACTGCCTGGCTATCGCCCGGAGCGCCACCTGGCGGGCGTGTTGTATCTGTTCGTGCGCGGGATGGCCCGAGACTCGGAAGCGGGCGTGTTCGCGTGGCGGCCGCCCGGACCGCTCGTGCAGGCACTCAGCGACCTCCTGGACGGGCGGACGGCGTGAGCGCAGTCAGCCTGGCGGCGGACCCGTTCGAGGCGCGTCGCGCGACCGCTGCGAGGGGGTTGCTGCGCGCGTTCAACCAGGTCGGTTTGCTGTCGGCGGCCGATGTGCACGTCGCGTTGCGGCTGGGCGACCTCGCCGGGGAGGACGACGACGCGGTCCGCCTCGCTGTGGCGCTCGCCGTACGCGGCCCCCGGCTCGGGCACGTGTTCGTCGACCTGGCCACGATCCGCGACACGGCGGTGGTCGAATCCGAGGAGGAGATCGATATCACCGCGCTCCCGTGGCCGGAGGACGGCGAGTGGCTCGCCGCGCTCAACGCGAGCGAACTGGTTGCGGTGGGCGATGATGCCCCGGCTTCGGACCGGCCGCTGCGGCTGCTGGGGACGCGCCTGTACCTCGACCGTTACTGGCGCGAGGAGCGCTCGGTGGCGGCCGATCTGCACGAGCGCGCCGACCAGGCCGCGAGCTTCTCGAAGCTGGAGCTCGAGGCCGGGCTGAAGGAGCTCTTCCCTCACGACGCCGACGAGCGCCAGCGCGCGGCTGCCGCGTCGGCGGTCCGGCGCCGGTTCGCGGTCCTCGCCGGCGGGCCGGGGACGGGCAAGACGACGACGGTGGCGCGGATCGTCGCGTTGCTGGTGCAGCAGGCCGCCGCGCTCGACGAGCGGCCGCCGCTGGTCGCGTTGGCGGCACCGACCGGGAAGGCGGCGGCACGGCTCCAGGAGGCGGTCCACGCCGAGACCGTGAAGCTGCCGGTCGACTCGCAAACCCGGGCACTGCTGATGGGCCTGCGCGCCTCGACGCTGCACCGGCTGCTCGGCTACAGGCCCGACAGCCACAGCCGGTTTTCGCACGACCGGGGCAATCGCCTGCCCCACGACGTCGTAATCGTGGATGAGACGTCGATGGTCTCGCTGTGGCAGATGGCGCGCCTGGTCGAGGCGGTCCGTCCGGAGGCGCGGCTGATCCTCGTCGGCGATCCGGGCCAGCTCGCCTCGATCGAGGCCGGCGTCGTGCTCGACGACATCGTCCAGGGTGGGTGGGGACCAAGATCAAACGCCGGCATCGTCATTCTCGACCGCGTCCACCGCTACGGCGGCGGGATCGCCCGGCTGGCCGAATCGATTCGCGCCGGCGACGGGGACGCGACCGTGGCGGCGTTGGGCGCGGCGCCCGGCGAGATCACCTGGCTCCCGGTCGACGCGCAGGACGCCGAGGCCGACCTGGACCTGGTCCGCGGGCGCGCGGTGGCAGCGGGGATCGAGCTGACCGCCGCGGCCCGCGACGGTGACGCCCGGCGGGCACTTGCCACGCTGACCCGCTTCCGCCTCCTATGCGCGCACCGGCGCGGCCCGTACGGCGTGAGCGACTGGACCTCACGCGTCCAGGCGTGGCTGTCGGGGGAGGTGACGGATCTCGACGTCGACCAGCGCGACTTCGTCGGCCGGCCGCTGCTGGTGACGGAGAACGACTACGAGCTCGGTCTCTGGAATGGGGACGCCGGCGTGATTGTCCAGGGCGCCGGTGAACGCCCGGTCGCGGTGTTCGAGCGCGGCGAGGAGCTACTGCGCTTCAGCCCCCTGAGGCTCGGCTCTGTCCAGACCGTCTACGCGATGACCATCCACAAGAGTCAGGGCTCGCAGTTCGACACCGCGGCCGTGCTGCTGCCGGACGTGAGCTCCCGCATCCTCACCCGTGAGCTCCTCTACACGGCGATCACCCGCGCGCGCGAGGAGCTGATCCTGGTCGGCAGCGAGGACGCGGTGCGGACCGCGGTGGCGCGCCCGGTGGCGCGGGCCTCCGGGCTGCGCGAGCGGCTCTGGGGCCGAGATCGAGGCGGCGGGCTGCGAGGTCGAGCTGGCGCGGTAACGTGGTCGGCGTGACCGCGACGGACGGCGTCAGCCAGCGGCCGGGGCGGCCGCCCGGCACCTCGCGCCGGGCGGTGACCCGGACCGCGCTCGAGATGTTCGCGGAGCGCGGCTTCGAGGAGACGACGGTCGACGACATCGCCGACTCGCTCGGCGTGAGCCGCCGCACGCTGTTCCGCTACTTCGCGTCGAAGAACGACATGGTGTGGGGGGACTTCGACTGGGTGCTCGACCGGCTGCGCCAGTGCCTCGACGCCATGCCGCCCGACATGCCGCTGCACGAGGCGCTCGGCCGCGCCGTGGTCCGGTCCAACCGCTACGAGGACGAGCAGCTCCCCGAGTTGCGGATCCGGATGCGCCTCATCACCGGCGTGCCGGCCCTCCAGGCCCATTCCGCGCTGCGCTACGCCGAGTGGCGCGAGGTGATCGCCGTGTGGGTCGCTCGGCGGCTGGGTTGTGGCGCGGGCGATCTGGTTCCCCAGACCGTGGCGCACGCCGCGCTAGGCACGTCGATGGCCGCGTTCCTCGTGTGGGTCGACGACCCCTCGAGCGACCTGGTGACGAATCTCGGGGACGCCTATCACCTGCTCGGTCACGGGCTGCGCGAGCTGGTTTAGCTTTAGCGCGTGGCTGCGCGCGGCGGTTGCGGGGGCGCAAGAGCGCGCCCCGCTCCCTGCCTTTTTCGATAGTCGGCGGCGCCTGACGGCGGCGCTTAGACCTCTTGACCGGCTGCCGGAACGCCGCCCGGTGACGGCGGCGGGACGCTATGTCCGTTGCGCCGCTCCCGACGGCTTTCGAGGACGGCGATTAGGTGCTGGGCAGCCTGCGCGTGCGCAGTCTCCCCGGTGCGATCGCCCTTCTCCTCCGCGACGTATTCGAGCTCGCCGATCACGCGGTTGATCTGATCGTCGGTCATCCGGCGCATGAGCGCACCCAATGCGACGCGGACGACATCGACATCGTCTTTGGCTTCCATGGGCGAACACATCGGTCCAGGCGAGGCCCTGCGAGACCCTGAGCGCGCAGAAGCGGACAAAGGGACGATCCGCTTGCCAAGATCTCAAGGGAGGTGCCCGAACTTCCCGCGCGCGTATTGATCACCGGCGCCGCCGGTGCGATCGGCTCGTGCCTTCGTGAGGGGCTGCGTCCGCTGGTCGACGAGCTCGTACTGACCGACGTCCGCGCGCTGGAGCCCGAGGCCAACGAGAGGTTCGTCCCGGCCGATCTCGCCGACCGCGAAGCGGTGCTCGGTGCGGCCGAGGGAGCCGATGCGGTGGTCCATCTCGGTGGGATACCGACCGAGGTTCCGTTAGAGCAGCTGGTCGGGCCGAACCTTGTCGGCGGCTTCAACGTGTTCGAAGCGGCGCGGCTTGCCGGCGTGTCGCGTGTCGTCTTCGCCAGCTCCAACCACGCCACGGGCTTTTATCCCGTCGAGTGGACGCTGATCGGGAATGAACCAACGCGGCCGGACTCTCTGTACGGCGTCACCAAGGTGTACGGAGAGGCGCTCGGCCGGCTCTACGTGGACAAGTTCGACCTCGAGGTGGTCTGCGTGCGGATCGGGTCCTTTGCCGAACGGCCGCGCCAGCTGCGCGAGCTGGCGACCTGGCTGAGCCCCGGGGACGCCGTCCGGTTGTTCGCCGCTTGCCTGTCGGCGCCGAATGTCGGCTTCCGTGTGGTGTACGGCGCCTCAGCCAACACCCGGGCGTTCTGGGACCTGACGCCCGCGCTCGAGCTGGGTTACGAGCCACAGGACGACGCCGAGCGCTACGCCCCCGACGTGGGTGGCGAGCTGCACGAGTTTCAGGGTGGTGGCTTCACCGCGCGTGACATGGGCGGCTGGGCGTGACGAAGAGACCTCTGCCGGGTTATCCCAGCGAGTCGATCCAGCGCTCGAGGCGCCTGCCCTCCTGGGCCATCATCTGCGGGTCGCGGAACGTGTTGGTGAGCAGCGCGATTCCCTGATATGAGGCGATGAGGGCGACCGCGAGCTCGCGGGCGTCGCGCCGTCCCATCGCCCGGAACTGCCGCTCGGCCCAGTCGATCGGTGTTCCCATCAGCTCGACGCACGAACCTCCGGGACCATCGTCGCGCTTCTCAAGCTCGGAGCACAGGCTGCCCTGAGGGCAGCCGTACCGCGCGGTGAGATCGGCCTGTCCGACGAGCATCCGGACCAACGCCTTGAGTCGTGCCTTGGGCGTCCGGTGCTGCTCCACGGACTCGAGGGCGTCCCGCACGTCCTGAATCCGTGACGCGACGACCGCGTTGACGAGCTCGTCCTTCGTCTTGAAGTAGTAGTAGACGTTGCCGAGCGGCACGTCGGCGGCCTGGGCGATGTCCGCCAGCGTCGTTGCCTCGACTCCCTGCGTGTGGAACACCTCGCGCGCACCCTCGACCAAGCGTTCCCGCTTTCCAAGGGCGCTTCGTCCGCCGGGCAGTGAGTCAGTCATCTCACTGATGGTAGCCACCCGGATGGCGGAAGCGCGACCTGATAAGTTAGCTAACTAACTTTTAAGCCTGGATCACCGGAGGTATGCCGTGCCGCCAGATGCCCCTCAAACGTCGTTTCTCGCCAGCAGCCGTGGAAAGCTGACGCTCGCGTTCCTCTGCGGCGTCGCGATGCTCGACTTCATCGACGCATCGATCGTCAACGTCGCGCTGCCATCGATCCGGCACAGCCTGCACTTCTCGGTCCAGAGCCTGCAGTGGGTGCTGAGCGGGTACCTGCTCACGTACGGCGGCTTCATGCTGCTCGGAGGCCGCGCGGCGGACGTAATCGGCCGCCGGCCGGTTCTCGTCGCCGGCACCGCGCTGTTCGGTGCCTCCTCGCTGATCGCCGGACTTGCGGGAAGCGAAGGAACGCTGGTCGGGGCGCGCCTAGCCCAGGGGGTGGGAGCGGCGATGATGATGCCGGCCGCGCTCTCGATTCTGACCACGACGTTCACGGAGGGCGCCGAGCGGGCTCAGGCGCTCGCCGCTTGGGGGGCGACGGCCGGGATGGCGTCGGCGTTCGGCGTGTTCCTCGGCGGCGTCCTGTCCGGCGGGCCAGGCTGGCGATGGGTGTTCTTCGTAAACCTCCCGGTCTGCGCGCTCGACCTGATCGCGGCGTTCCGATTGATCCCAGGCGAGCGACGGACCCTTCGGTCGCGCAATTTCGACTTGCTGGGCGCGATGCTCGTGACCGCCGGCATGCTGGCGCTGATCTATGCGCTCGTTCGGGCGCCGGACGTGGGCTGGGGGAGCGCGCGCACGATCGGGGAGTTGGCCGGGGCGGCGGTTCTGCTGGCGGCCTTCGCGGTGAACGAAGCCCGGCACAGCAATCCGCTGTTCCCTTTCTCGATTCTGCGCATCAACGGGTTGGCGGCCGCCGACGCCACCCAGGTGGTCGCCGTAGCCGGCTCGTACTCGATGTTCTTCTTCGTCACCCTGTACATGCAGGACGTGCTCCGCTTCTCGCGGATCGGCGCCGGGGCCGCATACGTGCCGACCGCGCTCGGCGTGGCGGTCGCGGCGGGGATCTGCTCGCGCCTGCTCCCGCGCATCGGGACCCGGCCGCTGATCGTGGCCGGCGCGCTGATCGACGCCGTCGGCATCTACTGGCTCTCGCGAATCCCCGTCCACGGGTCGTACGTCAGCGACCTCTTGCCCGGGCTCGTGATCATGTCCCTCGGGTTCGGCGCGATCTTCGTGGCGGTGACGACGGCCGCCCAGGCAGGCGTCCCGCCCGACAAGGCGGGGCTGGCGGCCGCCCTGGTCAACGCGTCGACGTGGGTGGGTGGCGCGATGGGGCTGGCGATCTTCTCGGCGATCTCGACGACCCGCGCTCACGACCTGCTCGCCGCGCACGCCGGCGTGTCCGACGCACTCACGGCCGGGTTCGGGCGGGCGCTCCTGGTATGCAGCATCTTTCTCGTCGCGGCGGCCGTGATCGCGCTCCGCGCGACGAACGCCCGCCAGGCTACCGCCGGCCTGGAGGAGGTGGCCGGCGCGGCAGCAAGCCCCTGAAGTCGCGCTCGCGCGCACAGCCGAGCCAGATGCCAAGCCCGCGGGTGGATTCGTCGGCGAGGCGCAATGCCGCATAGCGCAGCGGATCGAGGTCCGGGCGGTCGGCGAACCAATCGCCGGCCGCCATTGCTGCCAGAAGCCCGCAGACACGACGGGCGAGCGCGCGCCGGCGCCGGCCGCGGGGGGCGGCGAGCACCAGCGCAACGGCGAACGGCGCCCACGGCCCTGCCAGCGCGCGAGCCAGGTCGCGCCCCTCGCGAACGGTGATCTCGGCACTGATCCGGGCCGACGACGCGCCGGCGTGGGGTACGCGTCCTCGGAGCTCGCGGCGCAGCCGGCGCGCGCGGACCCCGGCGAGGGCGAGGAGCGGCCCCGGCTGCCCGGCGAGCGCCGCGGCCCAGGCGAGCGCCGCGCGCGGGGTCAGGAACAGGACCGGCACCCGCTCGGGGTGGCGGCTGAGCAGCTGCGCCACCGACTCGTTGTAGGCCACCCGCCGCCGGTACCAGGCAGCCGGCCGCACGCGGGCCTCGTGCGCCACCGTAATCCGCGGGTCGTAGCGCAGCTGCCAGCCGGCGTCGTGCAAGCGCCACACGAGGTCCACGTCCTCGCCGAGCCGCAGGTGCTCGTCGAAGCCGGCGCCGAGCGCATCGCGGCGCGCCACCATCGCGGCGCTTGGGACGTACCAGACGGCGCTGTAGGGACGGACCGGAGACGCCCGGGGACCCATGTCGAGCGCCGAGTGACTGCGCTCGTAGGCAGCGATGGGGCCGGGGCCGGCGGCTGCGGACACGACCCGGGGGGCCACCAGCGCGACCGCCGGGTCGGCGAGGTGGTCGACCAGCTTGTCGGGAAAGCGCGCCGGTGGCAGGCAGTCGGCGTCGAGGAACGCGACGAGCGGCGTCGACGCCAGCTCGAGTCCCGCGTTGCGCGCGGCGGACGCTCCGCGGTTCTCGGCCAGGCGGACATAGCTGGCGCCGTTGTGCTCGGCGACCGACGCGATCGCATCCCCGTCGGGCGATCCGTCATCGACGACGATCACGGTCGCGTCCGCGGCGAGCGGCGCGAGAGCCCTCGCCAGCCGGTACGCGTCCGAGTAGACCGGGACGACGATCGTGACCTCGGCGGTCGAGCGCCCGCCGCCAGGCGGGTCGGGATCGGCAAGCCCGGCGTCGAGCAGGCGGCGGGCGAGCTCGCGTGCGTTGCGATCCTCCTCGACCGGCTGGCCAGCCAGCCAGCCCGCGACGAGGTGCGCGCCGCGCGAGGAGAGCGTGAGGACGCGCAACGGGAAGCCGCCGACGAGCGTCTGGCCGCCGTCGAACACGCCGAGGCCCTCGGCCGGACGCAGGCGCCAGCCGGCGGGGACCGGTGGTCGGCCGGCGGGGACGGGCGGTCGGCCGGCGGGAGCGGGGGGGTCGCCGGCGCTCATCGGGTAGCCCCTTGGCAGATAACTCGTGCTATGCGCGAGTTATCTGCCAAGCCTATGCGGTTAGCCCGCCGTCCACGGGGAGCACCGCCCCCGTCATCGCCGACGCCGCCGGGCCGCACAGCCAGACGATCGCGGCGGCGACCTCGCTCGGCTCGAGCACGCGACGTACCAGCTGCTGTCCGGCGAACTCGTCCTGGCTGGGCAGGTCGTAGTACGTGGCGCTCGCGGCGAGCATCGCGCCCCGGGTCGAGCCGGGGCAGACCGCGGTGGCGAGGACGCCGGTGCCGGCCAGGTCGGCGGCGAGCGCGCGGACGTAGGCGACGGTTGCGGCCTTGGCGGCCGAGTAGGCGGCGAGCTGGGGCATGGCCCGCAGCGCGGCGGCGGAGGCGACGGCGACAAAGCGGCCGCGACCTGCCTCGACCATCCTCGGGACCGTCGCCTCGGCCAGGCGCCGAACGCCGTGGAGATTGACGTCGAGCAGCGTCGCCCACGCCTGCTCATCGGTCGCCCAGGCCGGACTGCCAGTGATCACGCCCGCGGCGGCAACCGCGGCCGCGGGAACCCGGCCGGTCAGGACATCGGTCACGCTCCGCACGAACTCGGGGGAGGCCGCGTCCGTGCACAGGACGTCGACGGCGGCCGCGCCGGCCTGGCCGCACTGCTCGGCGACGCCGTCCAGGTCGGCCGGCGTGGGCATCTCGTACTCGATGCCCGGCTGGCGGCCGCAGGCGTCGATGAGTACGAGCGACCATCCCCGCTCGGCCAGGGCCAGGCTGGTCGCGGCGCCGATCCCGCGCGCCGCCCCGGTAACGACGGCGAGCCCGGGGTCCTCAGGCATGCGCGGTGACCCGGTCGAGCAGCGCGTCGAGCGCCGCCGCGCATCGGTCGATCAGCTCCTCGAACAGGGCCCGGCCCTCCGCGGCGGTGGCGCCGCGCGGATCGCCGAGCACGCCGTTCGGGCTCACCGACCGCACGCCGTCGCGACGCAGGCGATCCATCAGCTCGCCCACCGGACGAGCCTCGCCTGCCTCGGCGAGGTCCAAGCGCACGGCACCCCGCGCGAGGTGCAGCATCAGCGCCGTCTCCGTCCGTCCGGCATGGGCGTCGCCCGACGGCGCCCCGACGTGGAACACCCCGCACCGGCGGCCCTCGGCGTTGAGGCACGCAAGCGCGCCGGCGACCGCGTCGAGGTTTCCACCGTGGCCGTTGACGAGCAGTAGCGCGTCCCAGTCCCGGTCGGCGTCGCGGCCGAGCTCGATCAGCAGCTCGGTCAGCGCGGGCGTACCGATCGACAGCGTGCCCGGAAACGCGGCGTGCTCGCCGCTCGCGCCGAACGCCACCGGTGGCGCCACCGCGACCCCGTCGCGTCTGGTCGCCGCGGCGGCGGCGACCGCCACTGCGATCCGAGTGTCGGTGTCCAGCGGCAGGTGCGGTCCGTGCTGTTCGAGCGATCCGAGCGGGACGAGCAGAGCCCGCCGCTGCGCGCGAGCAACCTCCGTCCAGGTCTCGTCCGGGAGATTTGTCACAGAGTGCTAAATTATCGCGCCGGACCGCCGCGAGGAGAGGAGTACCGCGTTGAGCACTACGCCCGAGCAGCTCGAGGACACGGCCGTCGAGCCGGAGCCAGAGGAGACCTCGGCCGCGCCGTCGGCCTCCGAACCGGACCTCGTGGTCGGGGACCTGTTGGTCGAGGACGTCTCGATCGATGGCATGTGCGGGGTCTACTAAGAGCCGGAGAGCGGCGCTCGCCGAGCTCAGGCGGGCCGCACAGCTGGATCGGGAGGTAGAGCTCAGACCGGAGCGCTTCGGCGCCCTCGCGTACCACTTCGGCACGCGGCGGTTGTCGTTTGTGCGCCGCCGCGCCGACGCCGTCCGCTCGTTGGCCGACGAGTTCGAGACCGGGCTCGATGCACCGGTCTGCCTGACCTGGGAGCTCACCTACGCCTGCAACCTGGCCTGCATCCACTGCCTTTCGAGTTCGGGGCGGCGCGATCCCCGGGAGCTGAGCACGACGGAGTGCATGGCGGTGATCGACGAGCTCGAGCGCATGCAGGTGTTCTACGTGAACATCGGCGGCGGCGAGCCCACCGTGCGGCGCGACTTCTGGGAGCTGGTCGGCTACGCGGTGTCACATCACGTCGGGGTGAAGTTCTCGACCAACGGATCGCGCATCACGGCCGAGCGAGCGCAGCGGCTCGCACGATCTGACTACGTCGACGTGCAGATCTCACTCGACGGCGCCACCGCCGAGGTCAACGATCGGATCCGCGGCCTCGGCTCATACGACACCGCGATCACCGCGATGGAGCGCCTGGCGGACGCCGGCTTCACCGGTTTCAAGCTTTCGGTCGTCGTCACCCGCGAGAACATCTCGCAGCTCGACGAGTTCAAGGCGCTGGCCGATCGCTACAGCGCCCAACTGCGGCTCACGAGACTGCGGCCGTCCGGGCGGGGCGCCGAGGTCTGGGATCGGTTGCACCCGACGGCGGAGCAGCAGCGCGAGCTGTACGAGTGGCTGCTCGCGCACGGGGAGGAGGTCCTCACCGGCGACTCTTTCTTTCACCTGAGCGGCTACGGGACGCCGCTGCCCGGATTGAACCTGTGCGGTGCCGGCCGGGTGGTGTGCCTTATCGACCCGATCGGCGACGTGTACGCCTGTCCGTTCGTGATCCACGACCAGTTCCGCGCGGGCAACGTGCGCGAGCCCGGCGGATTCGCCCGGGTGTGGCGGGAGTCAGAACTGTTCGCGGACCTGTGCCGGCCCCAGAGCCCCGGCGCCTGCTCGAGCTGCGGCCTGTTCGACAGGTGCCGAGGCGGATGCATGGCGGCGAAGTTCTTTACCGGGCTGCCGCTGGCCGGGCCCGATCCCGAGTGTGTGCTCGGGCACGGCGAGCGGCAGCTGGCGGCGCGCGGCGACGCCCCGGTTCCGAGGCCTTCTGTGGACATGTCGAAACGGCGCGTGCCGGCGCGAGCCTGCAACGAGAACCCGCTGGCGGTTCTCCCGTATCCGTGAGGAATCCCTGGTTCGAGTCGGTGGCGGTGGCCCAACGCCGGGCCAAGCGACACCTCCCGAAGTCGGTCTACTCGGCGCTGATCGCGGGTTCCGAAGCGGGGGTCACGCTTGCGGACAACGAAGCGGCGTTCCGGGAGCTCGGCTTCGCGCCGCATGTCGGCGGGGCGCCGGCGCAGCGCGACATGACCACCACCGTGATGGGGCAGCAGATCTCGCTGCCGGTGCTGATCTCGCCGACCGGCGTGCAGTCGGTGCATCCCGACGCCGAGGTGGCGGCGGCGCGGGCGGCGGCGGCGCGCGGCACCGCGATGGGGCTCAGTTCGTTCGCGAGCAAGCCGCTGGAGGACGTGCTCGCGGCCAACCCGCAGACGTTCTTTCAGATCTACTGGGCGGGCTCGCGCGAGCAGATCGTCGCGCGCATCGCCCGCGCCCGCACCGCCGGCGCGCGCGGGCTGATCGTGACGCTCGACTGGACGTTCTCGCACAGCCGCGACTGGGGCAGCCCCAAGATCCCCGAGAAGATGGACCTCCGCACGGCGATCCGGTTACTGCCGGAGGCGCTCACGCGGCCGCGGTGGTTTATCGACTGGACCCGGGCGGGTGGCCCGCCCGACCTGACCGTGCCCAACATATCCCCGCTCGGGTCGCCGGCGCCCACCTTCTTCGGTGCCTACGGCGAGTGGATGATGACCCCGCCGCCGAGTTGGGAGGACCTGGGCTGGCTGCGCGAGCAGTGGGACGGCCCGTTCATGCTCAAGGGCGTGATCCGCGTGGACGACGCCCGGCGCGCGGTGGATGCCGGGTACAGCGCGATCTCGGTCTCCAACCACGGCGGCAACAACCTCGACGGGACGCCGGCCTCGATCCGTGCGCTGCCCGCGATCGCAGAAGCGGTCGGCGACCAGGTCGAGGTCCTGCTCGACGGCGGCATCCGGCGCGGCGGCGACGTGGTCAAGGCGCTGGCACTGGGCGCCAAGGCGGTGATGATCGGACGCGCCTACCTGTGGGGCCTGGCCGCCGCCGGCCAGGCCGGGGTCGAGAACGTGCTCGACATCATGCGCCTCGGTATCGACTCGACGCTGCTCGGCCTCGGTCGCGCGTCGATCGCGGAGATCGTCCGCGAGGACGTGATCGTGCCGTCGGGGTTCGAGCGGCGGCTCGGCGCGGGCGCGCCCGACGCCGCCGAGGTGCCGCTGGTCAGTCTCTAATGAGGTTTGTCGGCGACGCTTGTAGAGGCCCATAAGGTTGGGCATCTCGAAGATCGGGTTTGATCCGCCCGCCAGCGACCCCTGGATCCGCTTGTGCCACCTGCACGGCGTTGATGCCGACGCCGCCCACGCCCACCCATCACCACCACGGTGTCGCCGGCGCGCGTCTCGCCGGCCCTTACGGCCGAGCACCACCCGGTGGTCACGCCGCAGCCGACCAGACACGCGACCTCGAACGGGATGTCGTCGCGGGCCGGCCGCTCAAGCGACCGCCGCGGAGTCCGCCACGCCCATGAACCGGCCGGCGTCGGCCAGGACGTCGTACAACCGGTCGACGATCTCGTCGAGCACGCCACCGTCGCAGATGAGCGGTGGCGCGATCTGAAGGACACTGTCGCCGCGGTCGTCGGCGCGCGCGATCACCCCCGCCTCGAGCAGGCGCCCGGGCAGGAAGCCGCGGAGCAGGCGGTCGCGCTCGTCGGCGTCGAAGGTGCGGTTGGCGGCGTCACGGACGAGCTCGATCGCCCAGAAGAAACCGCGCCCGCGCACGTCGCCGACGATCGGCAGAGGGCGCAGCCGCTGGAGGCGCTCCTCTAGCCGGCCCTCGTGACGTCGCACGTTCTCGAGTACGCCGTCGCGCTCGAAGATCTCGAGGTTGCGCAGCGCGACGACGGCCGCGAGCGGATGCCCGCCGAAGGTGATCCCGTGGCGGAGCAGGACGCCCGGCTCATACAGCGGCTCGGCTACTCGGTCGGACACGAGCACGGCGCCCATCGGCGCGTAGGCCGAGGTCAGGCCCTTGGCCACGGTGGCGAGGTCCGGGACCACGCCCTCGCGCTCGATGCCGAGCCAGTGCCCGAGCCGCCCGAAAGCGCAGATGACCTCGTCGGCGGCAAGCAGCGCCCCGCACTCGTCGGCGATCTCCCGCAGGCCCGGCCAGTAACCCGGCGGCGCGACTAGGCAACCGCCGGCGTTTTGAACCGGCTCGGCGATGATCAACGCCACCTCGTCGGGGCCGGCGGCGTCGATCGCCTCGCGCAGCTCGGCCAGCAAACGCCGGCAGAACGCCTCCGGGTCCTCGCCGTCGGGCGCCCGGAACGCATTGGTGTTCGAGACGTGCGTGACGTCGATCGCCGGCGGACCGAACGGCGCCTTCATCGGCGCGACGCCCGTGAACGACAGCGCGCCCAGGGTCACGCCGTGGTAGGCGATGTCGCGAGCGATCGCCTTTTGGCGCTGGGGCTGGCCGATCGCGTCGAAGTGCTCGCGGACGATTTTCCACGCCGCCTCCACCGCCTCCGAGCCGCCGGAGGTGAAGAACACGTGGTTGAGATCCCCGGGCATCAGCTCGGCCAGCCGCTCCGCGAGCTCGATCGCCGGCGGGTGCGCCGTGCCCCAGTTGGTGTTGAAGGCGAGCCGCGGTAGCTGGTCGGCGATCGCCGAGACCATCTCCTCGCCGTAGGAGTAGCCGATCTGGCAGCAGAACAGGCTCGACAGCGCATCGATGTAGCGCCGGCCCTGGGTGTCGAACACGTACGGGCCCTCGCCGCGTTCGAGGACGAGCAGCTCGTGCCCGGCGGCGAAGGCCGAGCCGTGGCGCGTGAAGTGCAGAAGGAGGTGCTCGCGCGCGGACTGTTGTAGCTGCTCGTGGTTCATGCCCGTTAGCTTGTCGCCCGGGCGCCGCCAACGGAAGGCCCGGGTCGTCGCGAGTCGGAGGCTACGGTTGTCCGGTCAGGCCAAGTCACGTGTCGTCGCGATGCACCGGGAGCGGCCCGAAGCTCTGGCTGACCGGCATCAGCTCGAGCGTGTTGACATTCACGTGGTCGGGCTGGAAGGTCACCCACTCGACCGCCGCCGCGATGTCCTCGGGCATGAGCGCCTCGGTGCCGGCATAGACGGCCGCGGCCCGTTCGGCGTCGCCTCCGAAGCGGACCTCGGAGAACTCGGAGCCGCCCACCAGGCCGGGCTCGATGCAGGTGACCCGGACGTGCGTGCCGTGCAGGTCGGCGCGCAGACCGAGGCTGAACTGGTGCACGAAGGCCTTCGTCCCGCCGTACACGTTGCCGCCCGGGTAGGGGTAGGTGGCCGCGATCGAGCCCATGTTGACCACATGCCCGCGCCGGCGCGAGACCATGCCGGGGAGGACCGCCCGAGTCAAATAGACGAGGCCGGTGCAGTTGGTCTCGATCATCTGCTCCCACTGGTCGAGGTCGGCCTCCTGGGCGGGCTCGAGGCCGAGGGCGAGGCCGGCGTTATTGACGAGCACGTCGATCTCGGCGAAGGTCGCCGGGAGCGACGCGACCAGCCGCTCGATGGCGACTCGGTCGCGCACATCGACCACCGCGGAAAAAATCAAATCTCCACCGAACTCGTCGACCAGCTCCGCCAGGCGTTCTGGCCGGCGCGCGGCGGCGATCACGCGCACACCGGCGGCGGCGTAGCGGCGAGCGATCGCCGCGCCGAAGCCCGAGCTCGCCCCCGTCACCAACGCGATCCGCGGTTGCATCGGGCTGGATCGTAGAGATGCGGGGTTTTCGCGGTCGCAGCGGGGCGCTGAGGCGCCACCGCGGTTCGACTAGCCCGAATCGGCGCCCGGCGCCGGGAGCCGAGGCGACTCGGTGTCCCGGCCGAGCCCACTCTGATCGAGCTTGACGGAGAGGCTGCCGAGGTGCCGTCGAACGGCGCCGACCGCGGACTCGAGTTCGATGCATGCCTGCTCGAGGCCCTCGCGGAACACCATCATCTCGGCCAGCAAGCTCCAGACCTCGTCCTCCATGTCCGCTTCACCGCTCCCCGCGCCCAGTTCTCTGAGCTGATCGATCAGCGTGCCGATGTCGGCGGAGCGATGGCGCTCGGCCCTCAGGCGTGCGACCTCCTCGCGCAGCAACATCACCTCGAGTCTGAGGCTGTCGCGATCGTCCAGCGAGTCCGTGGGCGCCTGGGCGTCGCCATTCCCACGCATGCGATCGAAGCGACGGCGGAACAGGCCAGCGTTCTCGGATGCGGCGGTTGAGTTCTGTAGGGGTGAGCTTGCCATCCTGTGTATCGCTTTCAAGCTCAGCTTCGCATCGCCGGCGAACGGCATCCATGGTCGGAGGCGGCCAAACCCCGTTCATCCGGTGAACGCGCCGACTACTGGATCCAGAGCGTGGTGGCGAGCACGCGCCCGGAGCGTGACAGGAGCGCGATCAGCGCCGGCAGCGTGAGCAGGACGCCAACTGCCGCCCCGACCGCGAGCGCGCCACCGGCGAGGTGCCAGGGAGCCAGGTATCGGCAGGCGAACTCGGCCGCGAGCGCGGCGGCAACCGCCACGAGCGCACCCCGTGGAAGCGAGAGCGATTCGAGCAGACTCAACATCATGCTGGCCAGGGCGGCAAGTCCGAACGCTAGGAACACCGTAGTCGCATCGGCGCCGTGCGTCCATGGTCCAAGCGCGGCGACGAGCAGCGAGAGGACAAGCGTCGTGCCGAGCAGACGCAGAACCGCCCCCAGGAACACGCGGATCGCGGGCCCACTCACGCCCGACCGGCTGGCGCGTTCGAGCGGCACACCGCTGAGACCTTTGGGTATGGCCTCGTACAGGTGCCAGAGGTAGTACCCGCCCCAGAAGCTGCCGAGCACCGACGGCACGAGCGCGATTGCGGGATGCACGCCGTGCACTCCCCAGCCTAGGCTCGGATCGCCGACCAGCAGAACACCCACTCCGCCCCCGATCAGCCCGGCCAGCACGGCGCGATGCAGCCCACCCGCCCGCTGATCGGTTTTATCGCGATGGGTGAGAATCGCAACGACGCAGAGCAAGATCGTGAAGCCGGCCAGGGCGCCGAGCGTGGGGTACACGGCGTGCGCGCGGTCAAGCATCGCGGTCCCCGCGACCAGGCCGAGTGCGTAAAGCAAACCCCATCCGCACCGTGTCAAGACGGTTCCCCCGACCCAGATCAGCACGAAGAGCGCAGCCACCCGGCCCCATGGCGCTGCCACTGCAATCGCCGTGACCAGTAGGAGTACCAGGGCGCAGCACACGAGGCCGTCCTCGGCCAGCAGCGCCAGCCCTTTGCGACGGCTCAGGTAGCGGCTGCGCAGGACCCACTGGAGCGCGACCGCAACTGGCAGAGCCACCCGGATCGCATTCTCAAGCGCCCGGGGCCCGAGCTCGCGGCTGAGTGGCCTCGCCCAGGCGGCGACCGACAAGATCGACAGCACCAGCGCGATGCCCTCGCTGATCACGCTTCGACGCTCCTGATCCTCCGGCATGTCGATCCGACTGCCGATCAGCGCCGGCGCTGGGTCACGCCTGACCAGCTCGCGTGCGGCGGACATCGCGCTTGGGGCGGGTTTGCCGTCCCACGCCTCGAGCACGACCGTGGCCTCGAGCACGTCACTCGGAGGGCGCCCGAGGCGCGCATCGATGACGTCGTGGGCGTGCCGGTCCCCGCGCGGCTCCGAGGGGCGGGGTGCGTCATCCAGTCGTGGGTCAGGGGCAACGTCTGTGTTGCTCATGTCGTCACCTCACCGATCAGCTCCTCGATGAGCGATCGATAGCCCTCGACGCAGTGCTCGAGCGTGTAGCGCCGGTGCATTCGCTTATGTCCCCGCCGCCCGAGCGTCGAGGCCAGCTCCGGATCTCGTAACAGGGTGACGACCGCCGTGGCCAGCCCGTGGATATCTCCCGGCGGGGCAACGATCCCGCAGCCCCGAATCACATCAGGGATGCCACCAACGCCGGTCGCCACGGCAGGCCGCGCCTGCGCCATCGCTTCGAGCAGCGCCATCGGCATTCCTTCGGAGATGCTGGTCATGAGCACCACGTCGGCGTCGCGGATCACGCTCTGCGGATCCGTCGTCCGGCCCATAAACCGGAAGCTCGTCCCGAGCCCCAACTGCTCGCGCATGCGCTCGCAGGCCTCGGCGTAGACCTCCTGTCCCGGCGTCGGCGGCCCCCAGTACTCGAACTGCGCGCCGGGCAGGCGACGGCAGACCTCGGTCGCGACGAGCAGCATCGTCTGGACGTCCTTGAGGGGATCGATCCGCCCGATCGCGACGACCTTGTTGACGTTCGGCGCAGGGCCAGGGTCTCGCTGCGGTGGAATGCCGTTGGCGATGACGCGGATCCGTCCGGGATCCACGCCGAGGCCCCGTTCCCAGGCCGCGTTCGCGTCGGTGACCGGCGCGATCACGTCGGCCGCCGCGTACGCCGCGCGGGTCAGCCCGAGGGCGAGGCGGGTGTTCATGTGGCGCCGCGCCGCCGACGAGGCGGAATCTCGAAGCGCCGCCAGGTAAGCCTCGCGCACGAAGATTCCGTGCTCGGTGACGAGCAGCGGTGTCCCGAACAGTTCCTTGTGCACGATGGCCGGGATCGCGCTCCAGCCGGCGGCGGTCGCGTGGACGACCGCGCACGGAGGAGTGCGCACAGCGGCGGTGCGGGCGACCCAGTAAAGCGCTTGGTAGAGCCGGGCGGCCTCGAGCGCGTCGTAGCGCGGCAGCCGGCCGACCTGCTCGTGGTGTTCGCTCAGAACCTCGGAGAGCGCGCCCAGGTACTCCTCCCAAGTCTGCCGGCTGCGGAAGCTCGGACGGATCGCCTGAGGTCGCTGACGGCACCAAACGAGCGCCTCGGTGAGCGCTCGCGCGTTTCCGTTCCAGGTCAACAGACCCTCGAGCAGCCGGCTCGGAAGCGATTCTCCGCCTGTTCCGGAGGCGGGCAGGATGCCGTGGCGAGGCGGGAGTTCTTCGGACCACAGTTCGATCGGGAGAAGCAGATGCGCGTTCGGGGGCAGGACGTAGTTCTGACGCAGTCGCTTGCCGCCGGCCACGATGGGCAGCACGTCCCAGTTGATCTCCGGAAGGCCGCCGATGACGGCGTCACACCATGAACTCACGCCGCCGACCGCGTACGGATAGGTGCCCTCGGTGATCATCAACACGCGCCGGGTGTTCGCTTGTGAGCGCTGCCTGTGCCACATAGCTCTGCTCCATGCATGGCATCCGAGCCGCTGTGGTGCGGCTGCACGCCGATTCTTCCGCGGCACGGCTCGTCGACCAACGGGCCTGTCAGCATGGTTCGCGTTCATGAGTGAACGGCAGCGCCACGAATCCGTGGTAACGCGGAACTTGCGCGGTGAAGGTTACGCATGGGCGCGGCCGGTAACGAGCGCATACTCCAGCTGTGCTTCGAGTGACAGTTTCTCGCGTTCGGTGCGTCTGTGTGCTCGCCGCCGTCCTGGCGGCCGGCGGCTGTGCCGGTTCTGTCAACGGTCCGGGTGGAGTGATCCGATCGTTCTCCGGGACGGGTGAGCAGAGGATCGCTTCACTTTCGCAGTCCCGCATGACCGTGATCGAGTGGAGGGTCACTCAGCCGCCTCTCTCCAGCTGATCCTGCCAAACGGATTCCTCCTCCTGAGCAGCCAGGCCCGGACTGGCCGGGTGCGCTTCCTGCGCGGCAAGTACAGCGGCGGTGCGCGTGGTCACGAAGGGCCGTTGGACACTCGAGCTTCGCGCCGTTTCGTAGCCGTAGCGCCCAGACCGTGACAACGGCGTTCACGGATGAACAGCAAATGTCCGACCCCAACCATGGGCGGGTGTGCTCAGCGGACACAGACTGAAAACACGACTGTACGTATGGAGACGGTCTGGAGGTCGCGACGAGTCTCGTTCCAGAGGCAATGCACACTCTGACGGCAAAGGGACCGCCCGAGCGTCGGCGCATGAGACAGGTTGCCGTAGCCATACTGGTGGCGCTGGCCGCGGCCGTCGGCGCCGCCGGGGCAATGCCGCGCATTGCGTCCGCTGCCCCGGTCACCCCCCGGATCGATCTCAAGGTGCTGCCGCTAGGCGAGTCGAATACCCAGTCCGACTTCGTGGACTGGCAAGCAGCGCTCGAGCGCGAGGGCGTTCCGTTCGACCCGATCATCGCGTCCTCCGGCAACACGCCGATCACGGCTTCGACACTGTCAGGGACGTTGAGTGACGGAACGCCGGTCGGCTACTACCAGGCGATCCCGACTACAAGATCTACCGTGAGGACATGGCTACAAGCACCTGGTATCTCGGGGACGAGCACGTACACCGCCCAGATCGCCTGGCCGGCGGCGCGGACGCTGACCGTCCAGCTCTCGCCGGCGAGGATTGTGGCCGACGGCAGGTCTCAGAGCACCGCGACCGTGACGGTCGCCAGCAGCGACGGGTTCCCGATCGTCGGTGAGAGCCCGGCCGTCACATCGACCGACCCCGGTCAGCAGATCAGCGCCGTAACTGACAACGGCAACGGAACCTACACGGCCACGATCACCAGCTCGACGACCACGGGATCGGCGACGATCACCACCACCGACACGGCATTACCGCCCTTCACGTTTACAGGCTCGGCAACGCTGATGCAGACCGGAGGCCCAGCTACGACCATGACGGTCCAGCTGTCCCCGAGCTCGATCGTGGCGACCGGAACCTCGAAGAGCACGGCCACGGCGACGCTGAAAGACGCGCAGGGACGCGCGGACATCGGCGATCGTGTCGGGTTCACCTCGAGTGACGCCGCCGAGAAGATTGGTGCGGTGACCGACACCGGCAACGGTACCCACACGGCACCGATCACCAGCTCGACGACCGCGCACAGGTCACGATCACCGCGACCGACAGCTCGGTTTCCCCGAGCCTCTCGGCCCAGGCGACCCTAACCCAGACACCGACGCCGGCGCCGGCTCCGACACCCGCCTCGGCGATGGACACCACCGCTCCGAAGGTCACGGTCGGTGGGCGATCACTGGCCAAGATCAGCGGCAAGGTGCCCGTGAAGCTGACGTGCCCACAGAACCGCCCACAAAGGCCTCGGCCTGGGCAGCAGCCACTTCAGGATCGCGGGCGGCAGCACCGAGACGGTGAAGATCACGCTCCCGAATGCGTCCGTGCGCAAGCTCGGCAACGCGATCTCGGTCCGCGTCGCGGTCGGCGTCAGTCACCGCAACGGGAGCCGGACACAAGGCAATCGTGCTCGGCACAAGCCATTTCCACATCGCCCGTGACACCACCGCCACGGTGACGGTCAGCCTGTCCAGGACGGCGCTGGCCAAGCTCGGCAAGCGGAGCGTGGTCACCGTGTCCATCACGGCGTCCGCGACGGATCAGGCACGGTACAAGGGCACGGCAATACGCACGACCACGCTACGAGTCAATCCGACGGGGACGTAGAGGAAAGGTACGGACACCGGCTTGGGCGGCAGCCCAGAGATGGGGCGGCCGCTCGACTGTCGCCGCGACACGCTGGGACATCGCTCGTTATGATCCGCCGCCTTGCGCTGGCGCCGGACAGGGATTTGCGTCGTACTTCAGCTGACCGTTTTTCTGGTCGTGGCCGCTGCGGCCCATGCCGCGACATGGGTGCCGCCGCGGGATCTGTCGTGGTACTGGCAGCTGACCGGTACGGTCGACAACTCCTACGGCGCGGCCGCCTATGACATCGACGGGTTCGACAACACTGCGGCCGAGGTGGCCACGCTGCACGCTGCCGGCAAGCACGTCATCTGCTACATCGACGTCGGTACCTGGGAAGACTGGCGCAGTGACGCGAGCGAGTTTCCCAGCTCGGTGCTCGGTAACGGGAACGGCTGGCCGGGCGAGAAGTGGCTCGATATCCGGCAGCTTTCGGTGCTGGAGCCGATCATGACTGCACGCTTCGAAATGTGCAAGCAGAAAGGCTTCGACGCCGTCGAGCCCGACAACATGGACGGTTACGAGAACAGCACCGGGTTCCCGCTCACGGCCCAGGATCAGCTCAACTACAACGAGTGGGTTGCAGAAGAAGCCCACTCGCTCGGGCTCGCGGTATTCCAGAAGAACGATCCAGATCAGGCGAGTACGCTCGAGCCATACTTCGACGGGGCGCTCGACGAGCAGTGCAACCAGTACAGCGAGTGCTCATCCTTCGCGCCGTATCTCAGTGCGGGCAAGCCCGTGTTGAACGCGGAGTACAGCCTGTCCGCCAGCCAGTTTTGTGCCTCCGACAACCCTGCCGGCATGATGGGCGCGCTCTACAGCGTGAACCTCGACGGCAGTCTCTATGAGCCCTGCTGGAGCGGCGATCCCGGCTTTACTCCCCTCGGGTCGGGGTCCAGTTCGAGTTCGGGGCAGTCGGCGCCGTCTGCCGGCGCAGGCGGCACAGCGCGCTCGATGAGAGTCGACGTCGGCTCGGTGACCGACAGGCAGCAGACGGTCGCGGTGACGGTGAGCTGCCCGGGCGCCCGCTCCTACTGCTACGGCTCTGTGAGGCTGAGCATGTTGAGGACCGCTCGTCGGTCGGTTGTGCTCGGCACGCGGCGATTTCGTATCCGCGCCCGCGAGCGACACGCGGTTCGGATCGCGCTTACCGACAGGGCGGCCGCACGGTTGGTACAGGTGCGGAGCGTGCGGGTTCTGGTCAACGTCGTCGCTTACGACAGTACCGGCCGCCGCGGCGTTACGAGCCGCACCAGACGGCTCCGGTTCGGGCACTGATATCCGGGGGCGCCGCCGCTCGCGCGGAGATCAGGTCGTGCAGAGCCGCTGACAGGAGCACCGGGTCGTGCCTATGAGGCTGCTCGCTCATGAGCGGGTACGCGAACCCCGGAAGATCGGCGGCGGCGAGCGCGGCCGGGCTGAAACGGAGCTGCGACGCCGGGTCGTAGACCACCGCGTCCACTCGCACGCAATGGCGTCGAAGCGACCCGAGGTGATCGGCCGCGGACATACCGGCGGTCTCGGGGATCTCCGGGGCGAGGTTGCAGATCCACACGACGCGCGCCGGGGTCTGCGCCAGCGCCGCCGCGATGTCAGGCAGGGCGCACACCGCGAGCACGCTTGTGAACAGCGATCCGGGCGCCAGGAGCACGCAGTCCGCATGACCGATGGCATCCAGGACGGCAGGGGGAACCTCGGGCCTCTCCGGATCGAAGCGCAGCCGCTCGATGTCCGCGGGTGCGGTGCCGACCGAGGATTCTCCACGGATGACCTCGCCGCCGGCGGCAGCGGCCAGTGTCACCGGCCGAGTCGTCGCCGGCAGGACGCACGCTGATAGGCCGAGCTGCCCGCCGATCCACTCGCTGGCCGCTTCGAGTTCGCCGAACGCTTTGGCGAGCGAGAACAGGACGAGGTTTCCGAGCGGATGACGACCAAATTGAGCCATCGTCACCGGCGCGGCCAACGCCCGGCCTGGACCTTCCTCCTCGCCGGTGAGGGCGATCAGCGAGCGCCGCATGTCCCCGACGGCCGGACCGCCCCACCTCCGTCGCAGCTCGCCAGACGATCCCCCGTCATCGGCCACCGTCACGACCACGGTCAGCGCAAGATCGTGCCCGCGCAAAGCGCGCAGAGCGGCGGCGACTCCATGTCCGCCCCCCAGGACCGCGACGCGAGTGCACATCGAAGCTCACTACTCGACCGTGACCGTCTTGGCCAGGTTGCGGGGCTGATCGACGTTCAGGCCGCGGGCGCGAGCCAGGTGATAGGCGAACAGCTGCAGGGGCACGACCGCCAGATCGACAGTCAGCACCGGGTCAGTCCGCGGCACGTAGAACACGTGCTCGGCGTGCTCGGCGATCTCCTCGAAGCCTTCGCTGGCCACCGCCAGCACCCGCGCGCCACGCGCCTTGACCTCCTCGAGGTTGGAGATCAGCTTGGGAAGCACGCTCTTCTCAGTCGCCACCGCTACGACCGGCGTCTCTTCGCTGAGCAGGGCAATCGGGCCGTGCTTCATCTCGCCGGCTGCATATGCATCCGTGGGAACATACGAGATCTCCTTGAGCTTCAGCGCGCCTTCGAGCGCGACCGGCAGGCCGGCCAGGCGGCCGAGGTAGAGGAAGAATGGGCTCCAGGCGAGGCGCTCGGCCAGATCGCGGGCGTCGGCGTCGACCGTGTCCAGCACGGTCTCGAGTCGCTCGGGCAGCGACTCGAGCCCGTGGTAGAGCGTCGCTCGTTGCGCGGCGGAAACCGTGTCGGTGACGCTCGTCAGCTGCAGGGCAAGTGCCGAGAGCAGCGCGACCTGGGCGGCGAACGTCTTCGTCGCGGCGACCCCCAGCTCGATTCCCGCTCGCGTGAACAGCACCGCGTCGGCGTCACGGGTCGCCTGGCTCCCGGCCACATTGGTGAGTGCAATCACGACCGCCCCGCGCTCGCGAGCCAACCGCATCGCCGCCAATGTGTCCGCGGTCTCACCCGATTGCGTTATTCCGAGCACGAGCGTGCCGGGTTCGATGACCGGATCCGCATAGCGAAACTCGGAGGCGACGTCGACCTCGACTGGGATGCGCGCCCACCGCTCGATCGCGAGCTTGCCCGCCAGTCCCGCATGGAAGGACGTCCCGCAGGCGACGATGCGGATCCGCCTGACGGTCCGCAGGGACGCGGCGCCCAGACGAGGGAAAGCCGGGTCCATCTCGGCTCGGTAGCTCGACAGCGTGTCGCCGACAGCTGCGGGCTGCTCGTGGATCTCCTTGAGCATGAACGTCTCGAAGCCTTCCTTCTCCATCCGGTCCTCGCCCCAGTCGACTGCGGTGGGGGACGGGAGGTGAGGCGAGCCGTGGACATCGATCACGTTCACCGCATCGGCGCGCACGACCGCGATTTCGCCGTCCCGAAGCAGCTCAACCGTGCGCGCATAGGGCAGGAACGCCGCTATCGAAGACGCGATGAACTGCTCTGCATCGCCGAGCCCGATCACCAGCGGGCACTCGTGACGGAGGGCAACGAGCATGTCGGGCTCCTCGGCGCCCATCGCGACGAAGGCATAGTGACCTGAGAGGTCGGCGCGGGCGCGGCGGACGGCGTCAACCAGGTCTCCGTCGTAGTACAACCCGATCAGCTGCGCGAGCACCTCCGCATCGGTGTCAGAGGTGAACGGCACCAGATCTCGCTCAAGCCGGCGACGCAGCTCCAGATAGTTCTCGATGATCCCGTTGAGCACGATCCAGATCCGACCGTTGGCATCCGTGTGAGGGTGAGCGTTCTCCACGGTCACAGCACCATGCGTCGCCCACCGGGTGTGACCGATGCCCACCTTTACGCTCGCCAAGTCGGTTGCCACCGGGTCATCTCGGGGCACGGCGATGGCGGTCACGCGGTCACGCGTGCTGCTGGCGAGCGCGACGCCTAATGACTCCAGGTTGCCCACCGCCCGGACGCGCTCGATTCTCCCGTTCTCGCGCCAGGCCAGGCCGGCCGAGTCATACCCGCGGTACTCCAGTCTTCTCAGCCCATCCATGAGCACGTCCTGCGGATAGCGGTGGTAACCGATGTAACCGATGATTCCGCACATGTCGTCGCTCCTTGACGGGATACTGTTCTGATTGGACCGCTTGGAAGCACGACTGGAAAGGGGCGTGGCGGCACACCGAGCGTTCATGCTCTGATCGCCCTTCGTCGGAGCACGTCGGTCGTCAGAGATTCTGGCCGGACGGGTCTACGACCGACCGCAGGGCGCCAATCGTCCTGCTGAGCAGGGCGAGCTGCGCACCAATCTCGGTGCGGCGCCGCCTGAGCTCGCGAAGCTCGTCGACTTGCCCGTGCGTGCGACGGAGCTCCGCGATCCGATCCTCGATCCGCTCTCGCTCGTCGTCCAGCACCAGCGCGTACACGTGAAGCTCGGTAAGCGCATCACGTGTGCGTGCCTGTACATCGCCTGCCGGTGTGCATGTGTGGGATCGCATGCTCCAAGTTTCGGTGAGCGCCGGAGACTTCGTCGATGGCCCGGCTGGTACACACCGCGTTCACTCACTGTCACGCTCGTCCGCGCCGTCCGGCGTCGGGGGCTGACCAGGCTACGGCAGCACCTCGAGATCCGCCCGCTCGATCATCGCCAATGCGGTCTGACGGTTGGAGGCGCCGAGCTTGTGCGCGACCGAGGAGATGTGGCGGCGGGCGGTTACTTCGGAGATCCGGAGATCGCGCGCGATCTCGGCGGTGCTCTCGCCCTCACGGAGCCGTGCCACCACCTCGGACTCGCGCGCGGTGATCTCGACAGGCGAGGCTGAGTTCGGCAGGTGAAGGACGCGGCGACGGCCGCGGCCACGATAATCCTGGATCAGGCGGGCAACCAGCCGCCGCGGTATCGCGGCCTCTCCCGAGAGCACGCCGCGAATTGCCTCGGGCAGCCGCGTCGCCGAAGTGTCCTTTAGGAGGTACCCGTCCGCGCCCGCGTGAATGGACTCGAACAGATCTTCGTCTCGCTCCGACTCCGTCAGCATCACGATCTTGGTATCGGGCAATGCCGACTTGATCCGTTCGGCGGCGACGATGCCCCCGCCGGGCAGGTGGACCGCGAGGAGGCACACGTCCGGCCGGTGTCTGATCGCGGCCGCCAGTGCCTCGTCGGCGCCGGTGGCCTCGGCAAGGACATGAACGCCCCCGGACTCAAGCGCACCGCGCACGCCGGCCCTCATTCCGGCCTGTTCCTCGCCGAGAATCACCGTGACCGATGGCCGAGGGGCGCCACCCGAGGCGGTCACAAAAGCATCGTTCACCGGTGCCGCCCCCGCTCACACAATGCCGGCGCGGACGGCCCTGACCGCGGCTTGAATGCGATTCTCGACCTGGAGCTTGGTCAGGATGCTCGACACGTAGTTCTTCACGGTGTGCTCGCTGAGGTACAACGCATGCGCGATCTGCGAGTTGTCCATCCCGCGCGCGAGCAGCTCGAGGACGTCGTGCTCGCGGGCCGTCAGTGGCGCTCCACCGAGATCGACCCCGTGTTCCGATGGCTCGCGGAGGCGCTGGATCAGGCCGCTGGCAATCCGCGGTGAGATCGCGGACTCGCCTCGCGCTGCCGCCCTCACCGCCTCGACGATCTCAGCCATCGAGCTCTCCTTGAGGATGTAGCCGCAGGCGCCGGCCAGCAGGGCGTCCATGACGTGACGCTCGTCGGCGGCGACGGTGAGGACGAGCACGTGGACCGACGGCACCGCGGTCGTCAGTCGCTGGGTCGCCTCGACGCCCGACATGCCGGGCATGTTCAGATCCATCAGGACCACATCGGGTTGAAGCTCCGCGGCTAACTCGATGGCGTCGGCAGCCAGTCCGGCTTCGCCGACGACCCGGATTCCGCGCTCCTCGAGCAACTGGGTGATACCGCCCCGAAAGAGCTCCTGGTCGTCCACCACCAGCACGGTGGGATGCTCCCGGCTCATCGTCTGCTCGCTCCATCAAACGGGAATGTGACCTCGACCTCGGTTCCGCCTTGAGGGCTCGGATGTACGAGGAGGCGGCCGCCCAGCGCCGCCGCTCGGGCGCGCATCATCTGCAGGCCGTACCCGCCACGTCGCAGCGGCGTGCCGGCGGCCATGCCCAGACCGTCGTCGCTGACCCGCAACCGCCACTGAGGCCCCGTGTGGTCGAGCGCCAGCGCGACGTGATGGGCGCCACCGTGTCTTGCGGCATTGACGATGGCCTCCCGCGCGATTCGAACGACCTCCTCACGCCGCGCCACGGTGAGACCGTCGGTCGCCTTTCCGTCGCTGCCGTCCGCGATGCGCAGGTCGACCTCGATCCCGAACCGCGCCGCCAGTTCGTCGGCCACCTGGCGAAGCGCGGCATCCGCGCTGTCCGCGTCGGACGCTGAGAGGTCGACGATCACGCCGCGCGAGGCGGCGACCGCGCGCCGAGCGGCCATCGTCAGCGGGTGATCGGTCCCCAGCTCCGAGGAGAGCCTCTGGCCCTGGAGGGCTATATAAGCGAGGTCCTGCGCCAGTCCGTCGTGCAGGTCCCGCGCGATCCGTTCACGCTCGACGGCCAGCGACGCCGCCGCGATCGCGCGGCGCGCCTGCGCGTGCCGACCCAGCGCCGTGGCCAGCAGCAGGCCGTAGGCCAGCAGCCGGAACCCGTCGCGCGCCGACACCCAATCGGGCCCCACCGCCGGCAACGCGAGATACTGAAGTCTGGCTGCGGCGAGCAGGAAGGACGCGCCGGCGAGCGTAAGGGCATCGCGTTCGGCTCGGGCGAAGAACCCTGTCCCCGCCACGAACATGGCCGCGCTGGAGAAGACCGCCTCGGCCAGGAGCACCGGATGCGCCGCTGCCGCTCCGATCCCCGTCCCCGGGGATGCTGCCGCGAGCGACGGCTCGCCGGCGATCAGCCCGATCACCGTCGTGCAGGCGATTGTCGCCGCTGCCATTGCGATCGCGGCGCGCACCGGCCCCAGGCCGGAGCCGGACATCCTCCCGGGGGGCGTGAACGCGGCCGCCACAAATGCCACCGCGGCCAGCACGCCGCAGGCCATCTCGGGCGCCGTCCCGGGTGAGAAGCTCGGCGAGTCGAGAAGTGCCGGCAGTGCCGAGAAGACGAAATCGGTCAACCCCAGCGCCGCCAGCGCGGTCAGCAGCAGCAGGTCACTACGGCGGCGACTCTGGCGAAAGCTGACCAGCAGAAACCCCGCGCTGACCAGCGCCGAGGTGGCGATGAGCGTCTCAATCGCGGCTCGCCCACTGGCCGTGGTCAGATGGATCGGGCGGGGGATTCCGAGCAAGAGCGCCGATCCCGCGGCGGCGACGACTGCGTAGAGGATGCCCTGGTTGATCGAGCGTCCCCCGTGCTCGGATGCTCTCTGGTCCGGTGATCGGGCGAAGAGGTGCCCCTGTCGGGGTTGCTCGGCGGTCAGTCGAAGCTGCCCCATCGGTGCATCGACCCCCTGCGACTCCAGCCGTGCCCCCAGGAGTGCGATCGGTACGTCGGGTTCACGTCGTCCGCCGGTGGGTCTGGGTCCCGCCGCGGCTTAGGGTGCTTGCCGCCGGCACCGTTGCTCAGCTGGCGGGCTAGCTCCTCGATCTGTGCCGGCGTCCAGTC
>Ga0187769_10000015_pt1 | contig 84273 bp, 82 predicted proteins | sample 0116_SJ02_MP02_1_FD_133140 | JGI IMG/M metagenome (GOLD analysis project Ga0187769, IMG submission 133140) | Tropical peat soil microbial communities from peatlands in Department of Meta, Colombia - 0116_SJ02_MP02_10_MG | ecosystem: Environmental > Terrestrial > Soil > Wetlands > Peat | place...
ATCGGCGTGGGCCACTGCAACCCAAAGATCACATCGAAGATAAAGGCGCAGGCCGACAAGCTCCAGCACACCTCCACTCTGTATCCCAATGAAGCGATCGTCGCGCTAGCCGAAAAGCTCGCCGAGATCACACCGGGGCGGCTTCAGAAAAGCTTCTTCACAAACTCGGGCACCGAAGCCAACGAGGCGGCCGTTCTGCTCGCGCGCATGGCGGGCCCAAGCTACGACGTCATCGCACTCCGCCACGCCTATGCCGGCTCCTCCGCACTTGCCAAAGGCGTAACGGCACAGGCGGCGTGGCGCAAGAGCGGAGTCATCAGTGTGGGTGTGGCACACGCCATCAACCCCTATTGCTACCGTTGCCCGCTGCAGTTGAAGTATCCCGACTGCGGAGTTGCCTGCGCAAACGATGTGGAGAACCTCATCCAGACAGGGACGAGCGGGTCGATTGCCGCGTTCATTGCCGAACCGATCCAGGGAGTCGGGGGATTCATTACCCCGCCGTCGGAGTATTTCAAAATCGTTTTCAGGATCGTCAAGAACTATGGTGGGCTATTCATCTCTGACGAGGTTCAGACCGGCTTTGGACGCACCGGGAAAAAGTGGTTCGGCATTGAGCAATGGGAAGTGACCCCGGATATCATCACCTGCGCCAAAAGCATGGGTAACGGAGCGCCGGTCGGCGCGACCATTACGACGGCGGAGCTGGCAGGCCGATTCCAGGGCCTTACGATTTCAACCTTTGGAGGAAACCCCGTCACCAGTGTTGCGGCGCGCGCTGTGATCGACGTGATCGAAGAGGAAAAGCTGCTCGAAAACGCTCACACGGTCGGGAACTACTTTCGACAGAGGCTCGAAGAGCTGAAGGACAAGTATCCGCTTATCGGCGATGTGCGTGGCATGGGCATGATGCAGGCGCTTGAACTGGTTCGAGATCGGCAGACCAAAGAGCCCGCGCCTACCGAGACGACAGCCTTGATGGAACGTGCGCGCACCAACGGACTGCTTATTGGAAGGGGTGGACTCTACGCTAATGTAATTCGGTTGGCACCGCCGCTCAACATCTCAAAAGCCGATGTCGATGAGGCCATCGGTCTACTGGACAGGTCACTGGCCGAGACAACCATCTAGCAACGAACCGTCCGCACGGCCTGCCGGAATCTTACGTGCTGATGTATTCTCCTGATCGATGAGGTTTGCTCCCAAGGTGGCCCATCGACTGGTCCGGCTCGTCGCCCTGACACTGCTGTCCGTGCCCGTCCTCAAGGTGAACCCAGCCGCCAGCCAGGCGAGTTCGAGTAGCGATAGCGCCGAGCGCCTTCACTGGAAGGCCCTGGACCAGGCACAGGTGAAGCTCGACGACAAGACGCCTTTGGCCTGGAACGTATACCAGCCCGATAAAAAGGACAAAAAGAACGCAAAAAAGGCCTCCAATCTTGTGTTGCTGCTGCTCGGCCATCGATATCTCATGCTCGATCTGGAAGGGCGCCTGGCTTACGAAGTTCCTCGGGGGAGCTTACAGGTGCGAGGAGCGGATTTCGAAAGCGAGGACCCGCCGTCGGACGCGCGATTGATCCCATCCGCGGATTGGACGCTGCGCGACGTGGGACCGGCGGAGTTGATTCGTCTGACGCTCGAGGACTACGGCCGAGCTCTCCAGGTCTCACTTCCGCATCCGCCGGACCTGCGCCCGTTCTACTGAGCCCGGTCGGCTTTTGATACTCGGCGACTGTCGAGACTCCGCCAAACCATCCATCCCACCGTGCCGATCATGCCGATCCAGCCCAGGCTGCGAAAAACCTGCGAAATCTGCGTGTCGTGCTCGAGCACGCCCCATCTGCCAAACAGGTAGTTCCAATCGTGGATGACCTGATCGGAGTCGCCTACCGTCAGCAGCGGCAGTTCTTGGGCGCGAGCGTCGGCCATGTAGGTCGAGATCGGCAAAAATTGCTCAAAGAAGAAGAAGGAGCAGAATGCCGTTCCCTGCACCTGGCGTTGAAAGAAAAAAAACGTCGCCAGCATCAACGGAACACCCAATTGCAGCAGTGTGCCACCGGCTACCATGAGAAGCTCGCCAAACCAGCCGAACAGCAGGTGACCGCCCTCATGAAGGGGAACGAAAACGAGGTCCATCATGAGAAGCATGCCGCTGCCTTGCGCCGCTTGGAGCAGAAATAAGCCATAGAACGTGCATGCAATGACCAGGGCCGCCCGAGGGACGCGCTGCCAATCGTCCTCGAGGGGTTCAAGGAACGGGAATCGCTCGACCCAAGCTACCGGCACGCGCATGGATGGTGCTGCTCTCCCATGCGATCGTAGCATTGGCCCGTGGAGTCCGCCGGCGGGGCTTGCACAGAGCACATCGTGGGATGCACCCCCGAGAAGGCCGCTGCCCCTTTCGGCGGTTAAGGCCTCGAGACTCCCGCAATCCAGGGAATGCCCACCAGACCCTCTTGGACCCGGATGTCGACCGGATCGCCCGCATGGTAGAAATCGAAATCGCTGCGGTCAATCGGAATGCGCTCGAAGCGGTGATCTTCACGCCAAGAGGTGACCACCAGCCGCCGAATCGGGAGGGCTCCTGCCATGGCAAATTTTCCGACCACGCGCTCCTGCTCAATTTGAGGAGCCCCGCGGTCGAGCCCTCCATTCACGATGAGCAAGGCGGTGAGCAACCAGGGGATGGGAACCAACCCGTAATAAACGCGTTTGAGTGCCTCGACTTCGGCGTGGCGCAAGGCCCGCCGCTCCACCCAGATGGCCAAACCCAGGGTCGGAAAAAACAGCGCGCCGATAAAAATCAGGACGCCATCGACCTCGACCGGTGGATACCGGACGCTCGCGGCGATGAATGCCAGCGCGCCCAGCAAAAATATCGCGGTTCGATTGAGCAGCCTTTTGCGTAGGAACAATTCAGCGCCGGCCGAGCTGAGGCCGCAGGACTCACAGGTGTCTGCGTCTCGTGCCGCTCCGCAATTCAGGCAGCGCGTCATTTCACCGAACGAACGCTGGTTGGCGGGTTGTCGAGGCAAACCATGTTCTCATCCCGACCACTGGCAAGAAGCTGGCAGTCGATTTCCTGGGCGCTTCGCACGGCTTGATCGTAGGTGGATCCAGCGGCCGTGGCGCACCGCGTAGCCTGTTTGAATGTAACGCAGACCTCATAGCGCTCACGCGTCTGTTGAAACGACGAGTACGCAAGCACGGCCACGAGGGCGAGCCCGCCGGCCGCCATGATCCATCGCACTCGATGTGATTTTCGTGCCATCGCCTCGTCGTCGCTGTTCAGACCGACTTTCCGGCCTCCGACCGCCGAGCCAATTCCTGGCGGAGCTGCTTTTTTAGATGCGGCGCGATTCCTTCGAGGCGTGAGATGTCTTTGAGGTCCCGAAGCGTAAGGTTCGGCAGGAACGCACGGACGCACGCCGCCGGTGTTTGCGAATGACGCACGAGAGCCACGCGAACATTGTACTGGCATGACCACTTAGGGTGCACCGCAATTGCTGCTACCACGCGCCCGGGCACGCCAGGTTTGGCAAGCGCCTTCAAAACCTGGCTCTCGGTCAAAAACGGATTTCCAAGCGCCAGCTTGATGGCTTGCGGATGCCCTTCCGCGAGAATCGCGCCCGCCACCCGCGATGGACCGCGCCGTGCGAGCGTTAATTTTTCTCCCACAGGGAGGTGAGGAACCCGTGTCAGAATCACTTCTTCGGCCACGCGGCGGATGTCGGCCGGCGCTGACGGAACGAGGCTCACCCGCACCAGGTCGAAGAGGTAAAGCTGCCGCACGGCAGCCAGCGCCACGCGTTTGGGGGTGCGTGGGTGTCTTGCCAGCCTCAAACGCACGGCCTCACTCGAGGTCCACTTCCCCGCTGCGGCAACGGCGCTGAGCACAGCGGCTGGTAAATCGAGACGGTCGAGTAGTCGTGTCACATCCGGCTCCTCGAGGTGGGGATTCTCAAGCAGGGCGAGCAGTCGTTCTTCACTCGCCTCGTGCACCAGAGACCCTAACTCCTCGCGCGGCGCTCGTCGGGCGTGGGCGATCCACTCGTTTGATTCAGGCGGCATTTCCTTCCGCGTCGATGAGCCGCTCCGCCATGCGAACCGCAGCTTCCGCGGGAGAAACCTCTGCCCCCACCACGCACGCACGCGGCACGCGCCTATCGAGCTCCGCCTCGATGGCATTGTCCAGGAATTTGGAGCGGCCGTGAACGCCTCCCATCTTCGCAAGCAGGAAATCCCGTCCTCGCCAACCGAGCTCGTGTGACACGGCGGCGGCAAGATCGGCAAGCGCAGCAGCGGCGCCGATCATGATCTCACGACTGACTGCGTCACCTGTATCGGCGAGCTCGGCAACCAGAGGGAAAGTCTTCGGGAAAACATCGTCGGGATTCTTGGAGATCTGGTCTGCGAGCGAGTCCCAGTGGGTGCATCGGTGCACCTCAAACACTCTATCGGAAAGCGCTGTCGCCGGTCCCCGGTGCTCTTTAGAGAGCGCCACAGCCCGGACGGCGCGTCGTCCGATGTCAAAGGCACCGCCCTCATCGCTTATCCAGGGGCCCAGGCCGCCGGCTCGCGCCGTCCGCCCTGCGGCATCCCGGCCGAATGCAGCTGATCCGGTGCCAGCCAGCAGAATCATTCCTTCTGCCGAACCAAACGCGGCCTCGAGCGCGACCTCGAGATCGGTCGTTACGCGAATCGCGGCATTGGGGTAGCTACCTTCCAGAAATGCGGTCACGCGGTGCACCACTGCTTGACGGCCGGCTCCACCCAGGCCTGCGCAAACCGCTCGCACATGTTCGGCGTGAATTTTCGCCTTTGCCAGAACCCGGTCACCCGCCTCACTGAGCGCAAACCACGCCCGGGCGTAGCCCGTACGGAGCGGATTGGACGGCCCGGCAAAGGCGCGCGCGATCACCCGCCCGTTCCGATTGGCAAGGACAGCCTCCGTCTTTGTTCCGCCGCCATCGAGTCCAAGAAGGTAGGAGGCGTCAGACGCGGCTATCTTTTGTGCCATCGAATCCCTCACCACCCTTGACAGTTTTCAAAGTAGGCAGTTAGCATCGCCCGTCCCGCCAAGTTCCATCATGCGAATCAGCGCGATCGATTTCGCCATCATTCTGGTGTACCTGACCGGAATCACCCTGTTCGGAGTTCGGTTTCGCCGCAGCCAACACAGCCTGCGGGATTATTTTCTCGGAGGGCGCTCGGCGCCTTGGTGGGCAATCGCCTCGTCCTTGGTCGCCACGGAAACGTCCACCCTCACAATTATCGGCACGCCCGCGATTGCATACGACGGTAATCTGGGCTTTCTCCAACTCGTATTGGGTTATCTGGTCGCGCGGGTGATTCTATGTGTGGTTCTCGTCCCTCAGTATTTCCAGGGTGAATTCTACACGGCTTACCAGCTCCTCGAAAAGCGCTTTGGTGCTCGGATCAAACGTAGCGCCGCGGTCGTCTTCATGGTCACGCGGACCCTGGCCGAAGGGGTGCGCATCGCAGCAATCGGCAAAGTGGTCAGCGTTGCGTTCGGCACAGGGGAGCGCTGGTCCATCGCCATCGTGGCGGCCCTGACCATTCTCTATACGTTTGAGGGAGGCATGCGCGCCGTGATCTGGACCGATCTCGTGCAGCTAGTGCTTTACCTTGCCGGCTCGTTGGTGGCGTTCTTTCTCTTGCTGCACAAGATTCCTGGCGGCTGGCCGACGGTCGTACGGGTTGCGGCCGTCACGGGAGACAAGCTCCGCATCTTTGACTTCACCTACAGCCTGACCCGCACTTACACGTTTTGGGCCGGTATTTTGGGTGGCACGTTTCTGACGATGGCGAGCCACGGCACCGACCAGACGATGGTACAGCGGCTACTGGCTGCCCGGGGTGAAAGCGATGCAAAGAAGGCTTTGCTCGCGAGCGGCGTCGTTATCTTCGGGCAGTTCGCACTGTTCCTTGTTCTCGGCGTCATGCTCTTTGTTTACGCGCAGCAAACCTGGCTGCCCGTGCCCGGTGGGGATAGTGACCGCCTCTTCCCCGAATTCATCGTTCGCGAAATGCCCATCGGAGTGACGGGCTTCGTTCTAGCCTCGATCTTTGCCGTGGCCATGTCGAACGCGAGTGGCTCGCTGAACTCGCTCGCTTCGTCGAGCATGATGGATCTGGGCGATGACAAGGCTGCACTTCAATCAGCTCAGCAGCTCGAGCGCTCGCGCTATGCGACTCTGGCCTGGGGTCTCGTTCTCGGCGCTCTGGGACTTGCTCGTTGGGGCCACGTGCTCGAAGCTGGCCTGACGGTTGCGTCGATTACCTATGGCGGACTTCTCGGTGTGTTTCTGCTCGGCAGTTGGAACCGTCATGCCAATCAAACGGGCGCACTCCTAGGACTCGTTGTGGGTATCGCCTCGATGATCGCGGTTTGGCGCTTCACCCCACTCGCCTTCACTTGGTATGTTCTCGTGGGCACTCTCATCACCTTCAGCATTGGCTCGGCGGCCAGCTTTTTGCTGAGTGGGTAGACCGCTATAAACACCGAACGAGTGCCGCTGAGCTCCCCAATGGAAACAGATCTGGGTGAAACAGATGGGCCAGAAGCGCGACGCCTTCTGCCAGACGGGGGCCAGGGCGCGAGAAGTATGCGTTTGCGTTTACGGCGAAGACCTGATGTTCCCGGATGGCCGGAAACGTTTCCGCGCCCGGCGGCAACCGGTTAAGCGTATACTCGGCGGCGGCGCGATCCGCATCGTACCCGCACGGCATGATCACGATCACATCGGGAGAGGACTGCAGTACCTGCTCTGGCGTCGCCTGAAACGATGGCTGGCGTGGCCTTCCGAGCAGGTCCTCGCCACCGGCGATGGAGACCATCTCTGGGATCCAGTGACCGCCCACGTAGCACGGATCGAGCCACTCAAGGCATAGCACGCCGGGACGGAAGCGCGCGCGGGCAACCGTTTCTCTGATGCCCGCGAGGCGCCGCTCGACAGACGCTGCCACTGTTTCGGCCTCATGGCGGCGTCCGGTGATCTCACCGACGCGGCGGATGTCGGCCCACACGTCCGTCAGCGATCGCGGCGTCAGGGAAAGAACCTCGGGCGGAGTGGGAAAGCGTGTGAGCGCCGTTGCCAAATCGTCCGGGGACGCCGCGCAAACGTGGCACAAATCCTGTGTTAGGATCAAATCCGGTGCGAGCGAACGGAGAAGTTCGGCGTCGACGGCGTAAATACTCTCACCGCGCGCGATCATTTCCTTCACCTGGCGGTCGATTTCCGCCGGCGCTGCCCGTGAATCCACTCGGGGGCGGAGCAGGGAAGGCTTGGTCGCCGCGTCGGCGGGAAAATCGCATTCATGACTCACACCCAGAATGGAATCGCCGAGACCGATGGCGTAAGCAATTTCGGTGGCGGAGGGCAGCAGTGAACAGATGCGCATTCTGGGCTCAATGATAGAGGAGATATTTTTCGCGCATCTTACGAAATTTGTCGAGATCGGCCGACCAACTGGCGATGATGCTGGCCGGGGCATCGCCGCTCATCAGGCGATCAATCGTCGACTGCGACCCGAGCAGCGCGATCGCCTTCTGCAGCTGGAATTGCTGTGGATACATGCGATTCAGTGCGTCGGCGATCTCCAGTCCCAGGCGAATGGAACGAAATGAATCGCGATCCGTAATACGGATCCTTACGCCGCCACAATTCTCTGCTTCGTAGGGACCCTCGCTGGGAATAAAGGAAGTGCTCTTTAGACGAACTCCGGGAATGTTTCGACGGTTCAGTTCTGCGGCGAATGCTTCCGGTTGAATCCAAGGCGCCCCGATAATTTCAAAAGGTGTGTCTGTGCCACGCCCGACGGAAACTCCTCCCGCCTGCAGGATCTCGACTCCGGGATACAGAAGGTTCTCGTGGAAGGTTCGCAGATTGGGCGACGGCGAGATCCAAGCGAGGCCGGTTTGATCGTAGAGCTCGCGCCGCCTCCAATTCCTCGTCAGCACAATCTGGAGATCGGCCCCGATATGGTTTTCTGCATTAAACATTTTCGCTAGTTCCCCGATGGTCATCGCGTAGCGGACCGGCAAGGGGAAATATGCGGTAAACGAGGTACGGCCAGGATCGAGCATCGGCCCTTCGATCACTTCTCCGCCCAGTGGATCGGGGCGATCAAGAACAACGAACGGAATGTGATGGCTCGCGGCAGCCTCCATCGAATAGGCCATCGTCGTAACGTAGGTGTAGAACCGCACGCCAGCGTCCTGGATATCGAACAGGAGCAGGTCGATGCCTTTCAACATCTCGGTGGTCGGGCGGCGCGTGTTGCCGTAGAGGCTGTAAATCGGCAGGGCGGTAGTCTTGTCGGTTGAGTCAGCGATCGTGGCGTCCTGAGACTTTCCTGCAATGCCATGTTCGGGGCTGAAAAGCGCCACCAGCTTCACGTCCTGAGCACTGGCCAGGACGTCAATGGTTCGCCTCCCTTCAAAGTCAACCCCCGTCTGGTTGGTGATCAATCCGATGCGCTTGCCACGCAGAAGGTGAAAGGCCTGCTCTTCGAGCACATCCACACCGACGAAGACCCTACGCGAGGGGAGCGTTTGAAACGACCGAGGCCGCTCCCCGCTTCGAGCTACGGATTCGTGTGGTAAGACCGTGAACCCGACCCATAGCGAGAGAACCAGCTGAGAACGATAACGAAACATGCGGAAAGACGCTCGATTGTGCCCCATGAAATCGCGTGCTATATACAGCTGCAGGATCCAGACGTCAACGACGAAGACCGGAGGCGGAAATTGTGCGTAGGTACGGGCTTTTCGCGCTGGCGCTCATCCTTCCTGTAACATTCTCTCCCATGACCCGTCTAGTTCGCGCCCAAAAAGATTCTCGCTCAGGACGGTCGGCCGCTGACTCGGCCCAATGGGTTGAGCAGACCCTCAAGAAAATGACCCTGCGCGAAAAACTCGGGCAGATGCTCATGGTGCCGTATTTCGGCGTATTCGAACCCGCCAACGGCCCCGAGTACAAAGAGATCCTGCACGAGGTAGAACAGAACCATGTCGGCGGGCTCATCATCGTCACCGATCGCGGTCCGCTCGGAATCGAGCGCAGTCAGGTGTACCCGACAGCGGTCCTAGTAAACGAACTGCAGCGGCAGGCCAAGATTCCGCTCGTCGTCGGCGCGGACTTTGAATCCGGTACGGGAATGAGGCTGGACGAAGGCACATCGTTCCCTTCCGCCATGGCCATTGGCGCCACAGGTGATCCGAAACTTGCGTACATCGCCGGCAAATACACGGCGCTCGAGGCGCGGGCTGCCGGCGTTCAATGGATCTTCGCACCGGATGCCGACGTGAACAACAATCCCGATAACCCCATCATCAATGTTCGCTCCTTCGGTGAGGATCCCGAAGAAGTTGCCGCGTACGTCCGTGAGTTCGTGCGAGGCGTCGAAGAAAACGGCGCACTCGCCACCGCCAAGCACTTTCCCGGTCACGGCGATGTCAGCGTCGATTCCCATTTATCGCTCGGCGTAGTTCCCGGTACCCGGAAGGAACTCGAGGCCACCGAGCTCGTTCCATTCCGCGCTGCCATCGAAGCTCGGGCCAGTTCGGTCATGCCGGGCCATCTTTCGGTGCCCGCCTTGGAACCGAATCTGCAGGTTCCTGCCACCCTCTCCCAAAACATTCTCACCGATCTATTGCGCGAGGAGATGCATTTTCGCGGCCTCGTCATCACCGATGCCCTCGATATGGGGGGCGTCACGTCGCTCTACACGCCGGGCGAAGCCGCGGTTCGCTCCGTTGAAGCCGGGGCCGATGTACTACTGATGTCACCTGCTCCAGATGCCGCACTGGCTGCTCTGGACAACGCGGTCCGCTCGGGCCGGATTGCCGAAAAACGAATCGACGCGTCCGTGCGAAGGATTCTGGCCGCTAAGGCCAGGCTGGGCCTCGATCGAAATCGTTTCGTCGATGTCGGTCGCCTCAATGAGCGATTCGCTCTTCCCGAATATGAGGCGCAGGCACAGACGATCGCCGACCGAGGAGTGACTCTGCTGCGCGACCGAGCACACCTGCTGCCGCTGGATGGGACGCGTCCCCTTCGGGTGTTGCTGGTCTCTCTGTCCTCCGATCCCGATTCAAATCCGGGCGAAACCTTGGAGCCGGAGATGCGCCCACGCGTCGACACGCTCACCGCCCTGCGCGCGGACACACAATACCTGCCAGTCGCTGCACTGAAGTTGCCTCCTCCGGAAGCCTACGATGTTGCAGTGGCCGCCCTGTTCGTTCGGGTCGCTGATCGCAAAGGGGACATTGGCTTCCCTGACGACGAGCGCGCCTTTGTCGATCGACTCATCGAGGCCGGGAAGCCGACGATCGTCGCTTCCTTCGGAAGCCCCTATTTGATCGAGCGTTTCCCAAAAGCGGATACGTGGATCGCAGAGTTTTCCTCGAATGACGTCTCGCAGCGCGCGGTGGCGCGTGCGCTGTTTGGACAGACGGCCATCGGCGGCAAGATTCCCGTCAGTGTTCCCGGCGTTGCTCGACGCGGAGATGGCTTGCGCATCCCGGAAAATCCAATGACCCTTCAGCCCATGCCTCCGGCCCTGTCCGATCGCTTAAAGCCCGTCTACAAATTGCTCGATCGATCCGTTGTCGCCGGCGCCTTCCCCGGCGGTGTTCTGGCCGTCGGCTGGAACAACCAGTTGGCGCTACATCCCTTTGGTCAGCTCGAACGCGAAGGCGAAGCCTATGACGTCGACGAAGACTCGATGTACGACGTGGCCTCGCTCACCAAGCCTGTCGTAACAACCACTCTCGCCATGTTGCTTGTGCAACAAGGGATGCTCAATCTGGACTTGCCCGTCGAACGGTATCTGCCCGAATTTGCTCTGGCTTCGAAATCCGACCCCCATCCGGATTGGCGCGCCCAGGTGACCGTTCGCATGCTGCTGCTGCACGACTCGGGCCTCCCCGATCATCGTGACTTTTACAAGGAAGTCAAAGGCCACGACGCGATTTGGACGCGTGTCGTCGCCGAGCCCCTAGTCTCGGCCCCCGGCACACAGATTCAATACTCCGATCTGGGGTTCATTCTTCTAGGCGAAATCATCGAACGGCTTACGGGCGAGTCGCTGGACGCCCTCGCCAAACAAGGGATCTTCTCGACGCTCGGAATGAGTCGCTCGCTGTTTAATCCACCCCGTCGACTGCGCGAAGACATCGCCCCGACCGAGCAGGATGCGACCTATCGGAAGCGACTCGTTTGGGGCGAGGTTCATGACGAAAACGCTTGGGCCATGGGCGGCGTGGCCGGCCACGCTGGCTTGTTTTCCACGGCTCCGGATCTTGCGGCCTTTGCTCAGATGATTCTCAACGGGGGTATCTATGGCCACGACCGGCTGCTATCTCGCGCCATCGTTCAGCAGTTCACGACGCGCGTGGTCGTCGGCGATTCCGCGCGTACGTTGGGCTGGGACGTACCGTCAGAGCCTTCCTCCTCGGGCCACTATTTTTCCGCGAAGAGCTTTGGCCATACCGGCTTCACGGGCACGTCTTTGTGGATTGACCCCGAACGCCAGCTTTTCGTTATCCTGCTTACCAACCGTGTCCATCCTACCCGGGCCAACGAAGAGATTCGGCAGGTTCGACCTGCTCTGCATGACGCCATCTTCGAGGCCTTGGGGCTGGTGACCAGCCAAACAGCCGCCCGGTAACCCCATCGGCAATTCCGATGCTCCTCAATAGGCCCCATCCGGCGTCGACCGACTCTATAATCAGATTAGGGGCAGACCAGACATTGAAACTGGCTAGTACCGAGCAGCGAAATGTGCGTTCGCACGGGCTGGATCTAAAGTCCACGCTCGGAATCTTGCGCGCCTTAAATCGTGAGGACGCACGGGTGGCTGCTGCCGTTCGCCGCGAGCTGCCTCAGATCGCTCGAGCCGTCGAAATTATCGCCAAATCCCTCAGGCGCGGCCGAAACCTTTACTATGTCGGAGCCGGCACCAGTGGCCGTATGGCTGTGCTGGACGCTGCCGAATGCCCGCCCACATTCGGAACTCTGCCCCGCCGGGTGCGGGCCGTCATCGCCGGAGGCGCAAGAGCTTTCTGCCATGCCGTCGAAGGCGCGGAGGATTCGGCTTCTTATGGCGCGCGCGACCTTCGAAGGGCCGGCACCTCACGCGAAGACGTCGTTGTGGGACTTTCTGCAAGCGGCGCGACGCCGTATGTCCTGGGCGCGCTCGATTTCGCGCAGCGCGTGGGTGCCATCACAATCGGCGTTACATCAAACCGGAGCTCTCCGCTGACGCACCGCGCAGACATCGCCATCGCGGTCCCTACCGGGCCCGAGGCAATCGTGGGCTCGACGCGCCTTAAGGCCGGTACCGCGCAGAAATTGGTCCTGAATCTGCTCTCTACCGCGGCGATGGTGCGTCTTGGCAGAGTTTACGACAACTGGATGGTTTACGTAGCTCTCACAAATCGGAAGTTGCGGCAACGCGGCGTGCGGATTCTCGAACAAGCCACGGGCGCCAGCCCGCGTGCCGCCAAACACGCTCTGCGTCAATCGGGCCACAATCTACCAGCGGCTCTCCTCATGCTCAAGACGGGGACAACTCCGCGCAACGCCAGACGATGGCTTACCAAAAACAACGGAAACGTGCGCCGGGCGCTGGAAGCCGCTATGAAAGGATAACGGCGTCGCAGGGTCGAGGTCGCCGAGGACACGAATGGACAAGTTCAAGATCGAAGGCGGCCGCCGGCTCGAGGGGACGGTTCGAATCAGCGGTGCGAAGAACGCGGCCCTCCCGGCGATGGCGGCAGCACTGCTTACGCCCGAACCCGTGCGCCTGGAAAGCATTCCGCGCGTGCGCGACATCATCACGATGGCCAAGCTGCTCGCTCATATGCGCTGTCGCGTAGAAAGTCCTGACATTCCGCCGAGCGAACTCATCATTCAAGCCGAAAAGGTCTCCCACAGGGAAGCGCCCTACGAACTCGTAAGAACGATGCGCGCCACTGTGCTGACCCTCGGCCCCTTGCTTGCGCGATTTGGCTACGCGCGCGTTTCCCTTCCCGGTGGCTGCGCGATCGGAGCCCGTCCCATCGACCTGCACATTCAGGCGCTCGAAAAACTGGGCGCGACGATTTCAGTCGATCATGGCTATGTCGAGGCGCGCGCAAAGCGCCTCCGTGGCGCCACGTTTCACTTCCCCAAGATCACGGTCACAGGAACAGAGAACATTCTCACTGCAGCCGTGCTGGCTGAAGGCGAAACCGTACTTGAAAACTGCGCACTCGAACCGGAAGTCGCTGACCTCGCCGCGCTGCTGGTCAAAATGGGTGCAAAGATTGAAGGCGCCGGAACTCCCACCATCCGTGTGGAAGGAGTCGACACGCTCCACGGCGCCGCGCACACAATTATTCCCGACCGCATCGAGGCTGGCACGTTTCTGGTTGCCGGGGCCATCACGGGAGGCGAACTACTGCTCACGAACTGCGAGCCGAGACACCTGGGCGCGCTGATCGACAAACTCAGGGAATGCGGCGTGGAGATCCGATGCGAGGGCGGTTGCCTGATGCGTGTTCGTGCCGCGCAAAAGCTTCGAGCCGCGAACATCACCACGGAGGAATATCCCGGCTTCGCCACAGACATGCAGGCACAGTTCATGGCTCTGGCGACTCAGGCCAGTGGCGTTTCGCAAATCCGTGAAACGATATTCGAAAATCGTTTCTTGCACGCCAGCGAAATGATGCGCATGGGCGCCAACATTGCCATCGAAGGCAATCTCGCGGTCGTGCACGGCCCTACGCCGCTAAGCGGCGCCCCTGTCACAGCATCCGACCTGCGAGCGAGCGCGGGACTCGTTCTGGCTGCGCTGGTTGCCAACAACACAACGTGGATCGACCGTGTTTACCACATTGACCGAGGCTACGAACAAATTGAACGAAAGCTGAGTGCCATCGGAGCTCGCATCCAGCGAGTCACCGGCCGGGATGAGTAGGCGAGCAATATCGCCGATCAGTTGGGCTCGATCCGGTGCGGGCAGCCGGCACAGCTGTCAGGGGCGTTAGATCGCGGCCTCGCTCTTCTGCTGCTTTTCCCTCTGATCACGAAGGACGGCCTTGCGACTGAGACGGATTTTGTTTCCCTCGATCGCGAGCACCTTCACGAGAACCTGATCGCCTTCCTTTAAAGCATCGCGAACCGAGCGAATCCGCTGCTCCGCGATCTCGCTGATGTGTAGCAGCCCGTCCGTGCCAGGAAAAATCTCGACGAATGCTCCGAATTCCGCGATGCGCACGACCGTTCCCAGGTAGGTCTTGCCAATCTCCGCCGTGGCCGTCACGTCGCGAATCATTTTCAGCGCATCCTCGGCTGCTTTCCCGTTGTTCGCGAACACGTGAACCTTGCCGTCGTCCATGACATCGATCTTTACGCCCGTGGCCTCGACGATCGAACGAATTTTCTTGCCGCCGGGCCCAATCAAATCGCGAATCTTGTCGGTCGGAATCGTTAGCACGTGAAGGTGCGGCGCGAACGTCGAAATCTCCGGCCGTGCCGTCGAGATCGTCTGGTCCATGATATCCAGAATCTCCATTCGCGCTTTGCGTGCCTGAGCCAGAGCCTCACGCATCATGGAAATGCTCACGCCCGAGACCTTGATGTCCATCTGCAAGGCCGTAATTCCCTGCCGCGTCCCGGCCACCTTGAAGTCCATGTCGCCGTAGTGATCCTCGGCACCGGCAATGTCTGTGAGGATCGCGTACTTGTGCCCTTCGACGACGAGGCCCATGGCAATCCCAGCACAGGGGGCCCTGAGCGGTACGCCCGCATCCATCAGCGACAGCGATCCCCCACAGACGGTAGCCATCGAAGAGGATCCGTTCGATTCCAGAATGTCGGAAACCACGCGCATCGCGTAGGGAAAGTCCTCTTCCGCAGGAAGAAGATTGGCGAGAGCGCGTTCGGCAAGCGCACCGTGCCCGATCTCTCGCCGTCCCGGTCCGCGCAGGAATTTCACTTCACCGACAGAGAAAGGCGGAAAGTTGTAATGCAGCATGAAACGCTTAAAAGCCTCTTCCTCAAACAGGAGGTCGAGACGCTGCTTATCTTCCTTGGTTCCGAGAGTCGTCGTGGCCAACGCCTGCGTTTCACCGCGCGTGAACAGGGCCGAACCGTGCACCCGTGGCAACACCCCGATTTCGCACGTGATCGGGCGGATCTCATCGAACGCGCGTGCATCGGGACGCCGGCGGCGGATCAGCATATCGTCGCGGAAAATGCGCTCACGCAGCCGCTCAAACGCGCGGTCGGCCAACCTCTTCTTTTCCTCGTCTTCCTCGGGTATTCCCGCGACGATTTCGTCGTGGATGCGGTCAACCAGCCCGTAGCTTTCTAGCTTCGCGTGCTTCGCCGTGTCCAGTGCGTCGCGCAGCCGCTCGCCATACTTCGCCTTGATCTCCTGATAGAGCGCCTCATCGAATGCCGGCGCGGCAACCTTCACCTTTGCCGGGTTCACGCGACTGCCCAAATCGCGGATGGCAGCGACGACCTTCTTGATCTCGGAGTGACCGAATTCGAGCGCGTCTGCGACAGTGTCCTCGGAAACCTGGAGCGATCCAGACTCCACCATCACGATGGCTTCCGCCGAGCCCGCAATGATGATGTTCAGCAGGCTCGTCTTCTGCTGGGCAACGGTCGGGTTGACGACGAACTTGCCGTCAATCAGTCCCACGCGCACGCATGCGATGGGGTTGTTGAACGGAATCTCGGAGATATAAAGTGCGGCGGATGACGCCGTCACAGCAATCACGTCTGGGTCGTTTTCGCTATCTGCGGAAAGCACGGCGGCAACGACTTGCGTTTCCGTTGACCAGCCCTCGTCGAACAGCGGCCGCAACGGCCGGTCGATCAGCCTCGAGGTTAGGATTTCGCGCTCTGACGGACGGCCTTCGCGCTTGAAGAAACCTCCAGGGATCTTCCCGGCGGCGTACGTGTATTCGCGGTAGTCCACGGTGAGAGGGAGAAAGTCCTTTTCCGTGGCTTTGTTATCCATGCAGGCGGTGGCAAGCACCATCGATTCTCCATAGCGCGCCACGATAGCGCCATGCGCCTGTCGCGCCATTTTGCCCGTTTCGAACGTTAGCTTTCTGCCGCCCAAATCCAAACTCACTTGTTCAAACATCCCCCACATCCTTCTGTCCCGGCTTTCCGGGAGCGATTTTTCAGCTACGAGACAATCCTCTCAAGGTACACATCGAAGAAGCGGAAACGCAGAAGACAAAGCCGTGCCTCAGCGTGCAAATGGTCGCGCGCTCGTACGACGCGTTGGCATGCACGACGGCCCACAGCTCAAGTCTTGGCGGTGGTGGAAATTGCGGCCGGAACGGCCGCTCAGGAATTCCGCATTACTTGCGCAAGCTGAGTCTTGCCACAATCTCGCGATACCGATCCGGGTCGCGCCGGTTCAGATAATCCAGCAGACGCCGCCGCTTGTTGACCATCATGATCAACCCGCGCCGCGATGCGTGATCCTTTGCGTGAGACTGGAGGTGGGTCGTAACGTAGTTGATGCGCTCACTTAACAACGCGATCTGAACTTCCGGCGAACCTGTGTCCTTGGTGTGAATCCTGTACTGCTCGATCACGCCGGCTTTGGCTTCCATCAACTCGTACCTCCCCCCTGAAACGTCGTGCCCTACTCTACGTTCTTACGTTTTTCTTCGACTTCAAAATGCTAGCACACACGCGAATGGCAAGCTACAACGATTTTGTGCTCGCCGTCGCCTGCCCTCGCCCTCGCGATCGAACAATGTCCTTCGCAGTTTCGCTATTTCGTGCCGTGGCCCTGGACCAGCGAGAGGAATTCGTCGCGCGTTTGCTTGTTGTCGCGGAACGCTCCGAGCATGGCGCTGGTCACCGCCGCCGAATGTTGTTTTTCCACACCGCGCATGACCATGCAGAGATGGCGCGCCTCAACGATGACGCCCACGCCCTGCGGCTTCAGCTTGTCGTTGATCGTTTGCGCGATTTGACTGGTTAGCCTCTCCTGGATCTGCAATCGACGAGCATACATGTTCACAAGTCGAGCGATCTTGCTCAACCCCACAACCCTGTTGTTGGGAATATAGGCGACGTGACATTTTCCGAAAAACGGCAGCAAGTGATGCTCACACAAGCTGTAGACCTCGATGTCCTTCACTACAACCATCTCGTCGTAGCACACGCTGAACATCGCGCCGTTCAGCAGCTTTTCCGGCTCTTGCCGATAGCCGCTCGTCAAAAAGCGCAGCACCTTCTCGAAACGCTCGGGGGTGCGCCGCAGGCCCTCGCGGTTCGGATCTTCACCGAGCTGCCCGAGCATCCGGCGGACTAGCTCGGCGATGTTGCCGGACTCCGCGAGCTCGACGGCTGTCTTCTGAGCCGCCTCTTCCGTGGGATGGAGAAGACTGGATTTGCTCCTCATTCCGCCCTTTCCTGTGCGGCGCTTGATTCCCCAGCGAATTCGAAGCTGTTGTTGGCGGTCTCCTCGATCCGCACCTTCTCCAGGCGTGCGCTGGGAAAGTTCCTCAGCCGCCGATAAATTTCACGGCACACGTTTTCCGTCGTCGGTACATTGTCCCGAAAGTCGCCAACCTCTTCATTTAGGTACTTTTGGTCGAATGGCTCGAGAACTTCGCGCGCGACAAACGGATCCAACTCGTTTAGATTCGCCACCATTCCGGTCCTCGGATCAACGGGGCCGGTCAGGGTCACCTCAACAACATAATTGTGCCCGTGACCGTACGGATTGCCGCACTTGCCATACAGCCTCTTGTTCTCCTCTTCGCTGAAGGCGGTGCTGTATAAACGGTGCGAAGCCGCAAAGCGGTAGCGCCGGGTGAGCGAAAGCTTCAGCGGTCCCGTCACAGCCGGCCCTCTCCGGGGTGCACGCCATTCGAACCCGCCGTACAATCTGCAAACAGATCGGGCGATTCGTAAACGCGCACGCAGTCCAACCGACCCTTGGTGATCTTCGGCTCGAGCAGAGCCCAGATCACAGCTGCGATGTTCTCGCACGTGGGAATCTTCCCGGCGAGCTCCGGCACTTCGTAGTTCAAATGGCGATGGTCCATGCGTTCCGCGATTTCCCGCTGCAGAATCTCTTTCAACTCCTTCAAATCGAGAACCATGCCGGTCGCCGGGTCGGGCTCGCCCGCGACCGTAACCTCGAGCACGTAATTGTGCCCATGCCCGTGCGGGTTGTTGCACTTCCCGAAGAGGCGACGATTCTCTTCCGCCGACAAATTCGGGTTATGGTAGAAGTGCGCCGCCGAAAACTCAAGTTTGCGTGTGACTCGAATCATCGGATTTTCGGAGAATAAACTCTGCCCTTCCACACGACGCCAGCACGTGTGCTCTTCCACCACGAACCGACCAGCACCGCACCATAGAGCGCCGATCCTAGGTAACAATATTGGATGTAGGAGAGCGGGTACAGATTCCGGTAGAGAGCACTCGCGTAGGAAGTGGCCCGCGACGCGATCGCTCCCACGACGGCACCGGCGAGCCCGACAAGCAAAGTCCTCGGCGCTCCGGCGCTCAACAGCGCTAGCAGCGCTACCGCTAGGGCCAGCTCCAGCCATGGCGACGCCGCAACCAGCTCGGCCGCTACGGTCTTCACACTCCCGCCGGCGAGCAGATATAGATTCTTCGTCCAGCCCTCCCACATGGCCGCAAAGGACCGGTACATCCTCGTCCGCACCACCCCCGTGGGCGCCGCGAAATAGATTCCGTAGCCGGCTTGCTTGACTCGGCGAGCTAACGCCACATCCTCTAAAATCTGGCGCCGTACGGCCGTGTGTCCTCCCACTGCTTCATAGACATCTCGGAAAATAAGAATAAACTGACCGTTGGCGGCCGCATCGGGTTGGCTTGGATCGTTCACGCGCGCAAACGCAAATTTCTCAGCCAGCCTACAATAGACAAAAGGGATCAGTGCTTTCTCCCAGAACGTTTCGATTTCCTGTTCGGGAGAATACGAGACCAACGTCGCCTCGTGGTCAGCCGCATCCGCCAGGCTGCGCCCCACGGAACCCTGAAAATGGTAGGTGTCGGCGTCTGTGAAAAGCAACCAATCCCCGCTCGCCACGGCTGCCCCGAGTGACGCGGCGTAGTTCTTGCCCACCCACCGAGCCGGCAGCTCGTCTGTCCTAAGCACTCTCAGCTTCGGAATCCGCTGTGCCAATTGCGCGAGGATTTCCTCGGTCCGGTCCGTTGATTGGTCGTTGACGACAATAATCTCGCCGACCTCGTGCTGCAGGGCTACCGATTCAACGGTCCGCGCGATCGAAAACTGTTCGTTGCGAGCGGGAATAATCACGGAGACCAAGTCTTTGCGATCCTATCTGCGGGGCTGCTAAACTGCTTTTTGGGGCCAGCAATCGCTTCATTATAGTTCCCCTGGATCGTAGATTGAAACGGAAACTGAAAACGGGCCTTGTTTTGGCCTTTATGGTCGGACTCCTCTACCTTTTTGCGCGGCCTGATTACCGGCAGGGCGAGCGAAGCCTTCGCGGACGTTCGGCCAAGGATTTTCCGCTCACCTTCGATGGTAAGCCAGGACATCTCTCCGATTTTCGCGGCAAGGTCGTGTTGTTGAATTTCTGGGCCTCTTGGTGCCCACCTTGTGTCGATGAGGCTCCGGCTCTCGACCAGCTACAGCAACGCATCTCCGCCCACGGCGGGACCATCCTCGGCATCAGTATTGACGAAGACCAGAACGCCTACGAGGAGTTTCTGCGGATGTACCAGGTGGATTTCCCTACGTTCCGCGACCCGTCGCGTCAGATTTCGCTGAACTACGGGACCATCATGATCCCTGAAACCTACGTGATCGACCGCAACGGTCGCATCGATCGCAAAATCGTCGGTCCGCAGGATTGGACCAGCCCCGCCATGCTTGCCTACATCGACTCAGTACTGAACGAAAAGTAGTCGCGTTATTCGTACCGCAGGGCCTCGACCGGGTCCATCCGTGCCGCCCGCATCGCAGGCACGAGTCCGCTCAGTATGCCAACGACAACGAGCACACCGACCGAAGTCGCGAGGATCTCCCAGGACACGCGCATGTGGATGTCCACCGCGCCCGAAGTGTCCTCATACGCGGGTCCGAGAAATGGCAGGGTCCCGATGGCCCTGCCCATCACAACCGAGAGCACAGTGCCGATCGCGCCCCCGGCGAGCGTCAAGGCCAGCGCTTCGGCCAAAAACTGCACGCGAATGTGCCGCCTCCGGGCGCCCAGAGCGCGGCGAAGGCCAATCTCGCGGGTGCGCTCGTTCACGGTCACGAGCATGATATTCATTACGCCGATTCCACCGATTCCAAGCGTCAGCAGCCCTACAAACAGCAACAAGCCTTCCAGGCCATAGGTGATGGCCTCATAGATCGGCCGGAACGCCGCCATGCTGATCATGCGTACGGCGCGTTTGTCAGAGGGTGAGAAATGTTGACGCTCGGCAAGGGTGCCCAGCACCTGTTGCTGGGCCTTCCCGTCAAGTTCCGGTGCCAGGGCTCTCACCACGAGCACGCTTGCCGAACGGTTGTCCCACAAATCACCGGCCGTGGCATAAGGGATCCACACGGACTGGTCGTCGTTCTGAAAATAGCTGCTGTCTTGAAACTTCCGGTCCATCGTGCCAATCACTGTGAAGGGAGTGCCCTCGATTCGCACGGTTTCGCCAACCGCAGGCGCTCCAGCGAACAGCTTCTTCTTCATCATCGCGCCGAGAAACACCACGCGGCGACGGTTCACCTCGTCCTCCGCGCTGAGCCACCGTCCCTCCGAGGCAACTTCGTTTCGCATCTCGCCGTACTCCGGACAGACACCCCGCACGGCCGTCGTCGCAAACCTCTCTTCATGCGACAGCCCGATAAACTTCACCGTTTCCTGACAAACTTGCTTCACGGCACTTGCGCCGGCGCGAATATTCGCGATGTCCTCCTGCTCGAGTTCGACCTTCCGGCCTGCCCGTTCCCCGCCTGCTTGCTCGCTGGTCGTGCCAGGCCAGCAGACGATCACATCGTGTCCGAAAGCTTCGAATGTGTGCATCAGCACGTGCCGAAAGCCCGTCCCGTAGGCGAGCAACATGGTCACGGCCACGATTCCCCACACGATTCCGGCCATCGTCAGGCAGCTTCGCACGGGCTGCCTTCGAAGTGATTGCCACGCTTGTGTGAAAATCTCTTCCAACATGCGCTAGCCTCCCGCCTCATAGCGCAGGGCCTCGATGGGATCGACGGCGGCCGCCCGGTGGGCGGGGTAGAGCGCGGAGCCGACCGCGATGGCCGAAAGCAAGGCGAAAGACAACAGGCCCGCTTCCCAGGTGGGCAACAATCCCGCGAACACGTCAGGCATCGGCAGCAAATCGACGAGCGCACACATGCCGTAGGCGATGGCCATTCCAACTCCGCCGCTTAGAAACGCGATGATAAGTGTCTCGATGAAAAACTGACTGACGATGGCTCGGCGCGTCGCTCCCAGTGCCTTGCGCACGCCAATTTCCCGCGTTCGCTCGCGGACTGCCACTAGCATCACGTTCATCACACCGAGGCCTCCCAGGCACAGCGTAATGATGCCGACGGCGCCCATGAAATACTCCATCCCGTCCATGATCAGGGCGTTGGCCTTCGCGTTTTTGATCGTGTCCCAGACGAACGCCGCTTCCTCGTCCTTCGGATCGAATCGGTGTATCGTCGCCAGCGCCGCCAGCGCTTGGCGCTTGCAGTCCATGTGCTCGGCCAGCGATTTGGGTACAACGATCATGTGGTCGATCGTGTGGGGTGGCATCGGCGGCTTATTCGGAAAGTCGCGGACAATGGCGCTATAGGGAATGAATATTTTTCGAATGTCCTCGCCGTCGTAGTCCGAGTTCTGGTTTTTTGCACGCATGACTCCGATGACGGTGTACGGAGTGTCCTGCAACCAGATCGTCTCGCCGATCGCTTCGCGGGCACCATACAGCTGTTTCTTCGCGTCACTTCCCAAGAACGCTACGCGGCTGGCATTCGCCTGATCCTCATCGTTGTAGAACCGACCTTCCCCGATGTCGACGCTGCGCTCGCTTGCAAAAGGCGGTAGAGACCCTACCACGAGCAGGGTTGCACTGTTGTAGCGGCTGCGCAGCGGAACCTGGGTGCCGATTTCGGGCAGAACGTACTCGCACGCAGGCGATTGGCTGAGTACATCGAGATAGTCGTCCTCACGCCAATGGATATCCCTTCCGGCGCGCATGCCTCCTGCCTGCATGCTAGTTCGCCCGTTGAAAAAGATCATGATGTCCTTGCCGAACGTCTCCTGGTTGCGTTTGAGCCCGACGCGCAGACCCTCCGTCGCTGCCACCATCAAGGTGATGGAAATGATTCCCCAGGTGATACCGAACATGGTGAGAAAGGTCCGGAGCTTGTGCGCCCAAAGCGTATGGATCGTGTCTTTCAGGAGATCCCCGAAATTCATTTCCCGTCTCTGAGCCTGAGGAATGCTACTGCAGGATAACTTTCTGCCCTTCGTAAAGCCCCGAGAGAATTTCCGCCTTGACGCCGTTGGAGATCCCGACTTTCACGGCGATCTTTCGTCGTCCCGTGTCCGCTTTCGGATCCGGAATCTCCACCGAGGCGCTCTTATCTTTGTCGAATACGAGAGCGCCTTCTGGCGCAAGCAGCACGCCCTTCTTTTCTTCGAGAATGATCTCGGCGTTGGCGCTCATGTTGGCGCGCAATTCGCCAGTGGAATTCTGAATCGAAACGCGCACCTCAAACGTGGTCACATTGTCCTTCTCGACGCCGAGCGGTGAGATTTTCGTCACCTTGCCTTGGAAAGCCTTGTCTTTGAACGACTCGACCACAATCCGTGCCGTCTGCCCCAGATACACTTTGCCGATGTCGGACTCGTCCACCTTGCCGCGCACGTACACCTCACTCGTATCGCCCAGGGTCATCACGAGCGTTGCTTGCGATCCCAACACCAGAATCGAGCTGACGGCGTCTCCCACCTCAACGTCCTTTGACAACACCTCTCCGTCGATCGGGCTGGTGATCGTTGCATAGCGGAGATTTTCTTCCGCGTTATCGAGCGCCGCCTTGGCCTGCGCGATTTGAGCCTTGGCCTGCGCCACTTGCGCCTTGGACATCTCGGCGTTTCGCTCGGCGGACACTTGCCTGTTCAGTGCGAGCTGGTAATTCTTCTCCGCATCCTGCATCACATTGAGTGCAATCAGGCCCTGCCTGTAAAGATCGTGCGCCCGGTCCATGTCCTTCTTCAGGAACGGCACGTCCGGCCCTTCCGCATCGACCAGATTTTTCTGATAGGAAGCCTCCGCAGCCTGTAGCGCCGCTTGAGCCGCTTCGAGGTTGGCACTCGCCTCAGCGACGGCGGAGCGCAGCTGCTCCTTGTCCAGTTCCGCGAGCACCTGCCCTTGCTTCACCGGCTGGCCCGCATCAACCAGAATTTTCTCGACGATCCCGCTGGCCTTCGATTTCACTTCCACCTTCGTGAGGGGTTCGATCTTTCCGGTGGCGACGACGGATCGCGCGATGTCGCTGCGCTCGATGGTGGCCAGTTTGTCCGGGTCGATGGTGCGGCTGGGACGCAGCGCCGCCGCAACTCCGACGATGACCACTCCCAACGCTGCCGCCAAGCTAGCGAAGAAGATGAGCTTCCGTTTCTTATGCTTGGCCTTGCCGTTGCCGGCCTTCGTGTTCAAAGGGAGCCCCGCCTAGGGCATTTCGACTTTCACGGCCCAGTTACGTTAGCTAGATACGTAGGCCTGAAACGAAAAGTTCCAAACGACCGGCTGGCCTTCTGTGGGGCCGGACGATGGGGGGGGTATCCACTTATTTCTCGGGCCCGATGCTCCGCCGTTGACAGCAGGATAAGGCCTCGCGGGGTTGTAATATAATTCAGGTTTCGAGAGGCCGATCTACGGCGGGTTGACCGGAAGCAACGCCTGGGGAGGGTCTCAGCGAAGTAACTCATCGAAGCCACTCAGACCGCATGGAACGGGACCCGGTTTGCGAAATGGCCGTCGATCCGGCGAGGGCAGCTGCGCAGGTTGATTACGCCGGAAGAACCTACTATTTCTGCTGCGTTGGCTGCGCCGATAAATTTCGCGCCACACCTGAAAAATACTTAGACACCGAGTCCGCTGCTCCTCTTCAGATCGCTCCTTTGGTTCCGCTCGGCCCTGCCGCGGCCGAACCCACTCGAAGGAAAACCGTCTATATCTGCCCGATGCACCCCACGGTTGGCCAGGATGATCCTGGCCCGTGCCCGAAATGCGGCATGGCCCTTGAACCGGAGCCTCCTCTCACCGGTGGGATCGGCTCCGAGTACACGTGCCCAATGCATCCTGACGTCGTGCGGGCCAGCTTCGGCGCATGCCCTCGGTGCGGGATGGCGCTCGAGCCACGCCGCGTTTCCGCCGAAGCCGAAAATCCCGAGCTCCACAACATGCTGGGCCGCTTCTGGGTCAGTGCCTTGCTCACGATTCCCGTTTTTGCCATCGCCATGTCCGACCTGCTTCCAGGACACCCGCTCGAAAATCTATCTTCGATGCGCACATGGACCTGGATTGAAATGGTCTTAGCGACACCGGTGGTTCTCTGGGGAGGATGGCCCTTCTTCCTACGCGCTTGGCAAGCGATCGTGAATCGTAGCCCGAACATGTTCACGTTGATCGGCCTCGGGACGGGAGTCGCATATTTCTACAGTATCGTCGCCACGCTCGCGCCGGGCGTATTCCCCGATTCCTTCCGCGGTCGGGACGGGATCGTCGCTCCCTATTTTGAAGCTGCTGCGGTGATCACGGTCCTCGTTCTACTCGGCCAGGTGCTTGAACTGAAGGCCCGTAGCGCGACCGGCAGGGCGATCCGGGCGCTCCTGGCCCTAGCTCCCAAGACCGCGCGCCTGGTGCGCCAAGACGGCACCGAAATCGATATTCCGCTCGAGCGAGTTTCCGTCGGCGATCGCCTGCGCGTCCGTCCCGGGGAGAAGATTCCCGTCGATGGCATTGTTTTGGATGGCTCGAGCAGTGTGGACGAGTCCATGATCACGGGCGAGCCAGTTCCTGTCGACAAACAGGCTGGTGCGCACGTCACGGGAGCGACCATCAATGGAGCAGGCACCCTGGTGATGCGTGCCGAGCGCGTCGGATCGGAGACGCTGCTCGCACAGATCGTGCGCATGGTCACCGAAGCACAACGCAGTCGGGCTCCGATCCAGAGGCTGGCCGACATCGTTGCTGGCTATTTCGTTCCGGTTGTCGTGGTGGTTGCTGTGGTTACGTTTGTTGTTTGGGCGCTCTGGGGTCCCCCTCCTCAGATGGCACACGGGCTCATCAACGCCGTTGCCGTCCTCATCATTGCGTGCCCCTGCGCGCTTGGTCTCGCCACGCCGATGTCGATCGTGGTCGCAGCCGGCAAAGGTGCGTCTCTCGGCGTGCTGTTCAAGGACGCCCAAGCCATCGAGGAGCTCGGAAAAGTCGACACGCTCGTCGTCGACAAGACGGGGACGCTTACCGAGGGTAAGCCGAAGCTCGTCGCCGTCGAGGCTTTGGGGGAATACGACCCCAAGTGGTTGCTTCGTCTCGCCGCCTCGGTTGAACGCGGCAGCGAGCATCCTTTGGCCGCAGCCGTCGTGAAAGGGAGCGAAGAGCGCGGCGTCGCTTTAGTCTCCGCGACAGAGTTTGAATCATTGACCGGCCGAGGGATCCGCGGCCGCGTCGATGGCATCCGGGTGGCGCTTGGCAATCAGCGGCTGCTTGAAGAACTGCACATCGATTTCACCGGCGCCGCAGACAAGGCTGATTCGATGCGTGCCGATGGCCAGACCGTCCTTTTCGTGGTCGCAGATGGCCGAGTCGTGGGCCTGCTCGGTGTCGCCGACCCCATCAAGCAAACGACTTTTGAGGCAATTCGCAAGCTTCACCAAGATGGCGTCCGCATCATCATGATCACAGGCGACAGCAGCACAACAGCCCGCGCCGTGGCAGCGAAGTTACAGATCGACGCTGTTTTTGCTGAAGTTCTGCCGCAGGACAAAGCGAGCCTTATCAAAAGCCTTCAATCCAAGGGCCATTGTGTAGCCATGGCTGGCGACGGAATCAACGACGCGCCCGCTCTGGCACAAGCGCAGGTTGGAATTGCGATGGGAACGGGGGCCGACGTCGCGATGGAAAGCGCCGGCGTTACTTTGGTGAAAGGCGACCTTCGTGCCATCATGCGCGCGCGCTTGCTCAGCCGCGCCACAATGCGCAATATTCGCGAAAATCTCTTTTTTGCGTGCATCTATAACTCGCTCGGCGTCCCCATCGCCGCAGGGGCCCTCTATCCCCTGTTCGGTTTGTTGCTAAGCCCCATGATCGCCGCTCTGGCGATGAGCTTCAGCTCCGTCTCCGTGATTGGGAACGCCCTACGCCTGCGTCAGCAAAGGCTGTAAACCTCGACACTGGCCACGCTGTCTGCGATCGGCGCCGATGCTATACTGTTCGTATGACATTTATGACCGTGACCTACGAATTGCAGGGCAAGCTCAAGCCCGAGCAGTTTCAGGCGCTCGGCCGCTTCGCCAACACGTACGGCCTGCAGCGATTCCGCTTCGACGACAAGCTCAACCGGCTTCACTTCGACTACGATGCGTCGCGGCTGCGGGAAGCGGTCGTCGAGCACGTGCTGAGACAAGCACGGATTCCCGTGCTGCGGCGCGTCGAGCAAAACTGAACGCTGCCTTCGCAGTAGCAGATTCGAAAGGAGTTGTACGTTGCCGCTTTACGAATACGAGTGCGTCAAGTGCGGACATCGTTTCGAGAGAATCGAAAGCGCCTCCGCTTCGGCGACAAAGAAATGTCCCCACTGTGGCGCGAGGGCCGACCGCCTGCTGGCCGCACCCGCGATCCAGTTCAAAGGATCTGGTTGGTATGTCACCGACTATGCCGGAAAAAGCTCCGGATCGAAAGCCGCAGAAGGTGCCGGCGACGGCGGCTCCCCGCCAGGAGAGAAGACTGCCGAAAAATCCGTTGATGCGAAAGCCGAGCCGAAAGCCGCACCTGTTCAGAAAGTTGATAAGGTTTCCGACCGAAGGAAAAAATGAACGTGCCCGGCCTACAGCTAGGAACGCAGGCGCGCTGGACCGCTGACAAAGTGATTTCGCCGCTCGTAAAAGCGCAGTTTCCGATGGGCTTCCCGTGAGAGTCCGATCCGCGTGCTGACGCCAATCGCGCACCGGGGCCGCACAGCCGTTCCCAACCAGATGGGACTGGCCGGATCGCACAGATCGAGACCATCGAAGCGCTTATCGATATGCAGTGCAGCGGAAAGGCGGCCAGGACCTCTTGCGATATCCAGCACACGCGAGATGCCCCGAAAGTGCATCATTTGCTCGATCCCTTGGAGCGGCTCTATCGCGCGGAGCAAAACTCCTGCTCCAATACCGCGCGGCTCACTCGACACGTTGAAAATCCAGCACGACCCATATGTGAAACGGACGTAGGCATGGCCGCGCGGTAAGAAAAGCGAGCGATTGGCTGCGCTCAGCCCCGAAAAGGCGTGGCCCGCCGCATCCCCCACCGGATACGCCTCGGTTTCCACAATCCGCCCGGCAAGCCTCCCGTGGCTTGAGTCATGCACGAGCGTCTTGCCGATCAGATAACGCGCCAGTTCGGTTGTTTCCGATGGCAGCTCGGCCCTTCGCAGTCTTCGGATCGCTTTAGCTGGCCCGGTGGATGCCTTCCTAGCGGAGATCTCGGGTTTGCCTGGATTTGCTGCCGGCATGGAGTTAGATTGGACCCCACAGCTTCTACCACATCTTCAAGGGAGCGTGGCGAATCGTGTGGGACGGGATCGCTAGCAGCCCAAACCGGACGTGCCATGGGCGTTAAGCCCGTCACCGGGGGGCTTGCTCCCACCGAAGCATGGCCCGCCCTACCGCTGTCGGAATGGGCCGGGACGCGCGACACGCTGCACATGTGGACGCAGATGGTTGGCAAGCTGCGCCTGGCGCTCAGTCCGCGGGTGAATCATTGGTGGGAAGTCCCACTTTACGTTAGCCCGCGCGGGCTGACCACGTCTGCAATTCCGTACCCGAAGGGCATTTTTGAAGCTGAGTTCGACTTTCTTGCACACGTCTTGCGGTTCACTACCAGCCTCGACGAAACCAGAACCATGGCTCTGGCGCCCCGCACCGTGGCCGATTTCTATTCTGAATTCCTTCAGACGCTCGCTGGACTCGGCATCGATACAAGAATATGGCCTATGCCCGTCGAAATCGTGGATCCGATTCGCTTCGATCGCGACACACAACATGCCTCCTACGACCGAGAATATGCGCGTCGCTTTTGGCGCATCCTCATCTCTGTCGACACGATCCTCAAGGAGTTCCGCGCGCGCTTTGTCGGAAAGGCAAGTCCGGTACACTTCTTCTGGGGCAGTTTCGATTTGGCCGCAACTCGTTTTTCCGGCCGGCGTGCGCCCGAGCGCCCTAACGCCGACCCCGTCACGCGCGAAGCGTATTCGCATGAAGTATGGAGCGCCGGATGGTGGCCGGGCGGAGGCGAGATCACGTCCCCGATGTTTTACGCCTATGCCGCACCGGAGCCGGCAGAATTCCGCAATGCCCCCGTTCGCCCCGCAGCCGCGTCGTACCACTCGCAGCTGGGTGAGTTTCTGCTCCCCTATGATGCGGTCCGGCGGGCAAGCGACCCGCGCATGGACCTGCTGGAGTTCCTCGAAAGCAGCTACGAAGCCGCCTCCCGTCTTGGCGGTTGGGATCGCGCCGCCCTGGAACGGCCCCGCTAGCCGGACGGCCTGGAGGAAGAAGGTTAGACGGCCGAACTCGAAGCAAGCAGGCGCGCCCGAGATGGATTGGCAATGTGCGGGAAGCCGTGCCGATTGATTACCGCCACGTGTCGCTCCAGAAAATGTTTCTGCGCGCGGCGGCCCCAGGTGCGCACAAAATGATAGTTGATCACCCCGGCGGTTCCTGCACTCACGACCGGGACGATTCGCCCGGCCCACTTTTCGGCAACCTCGGCCCCTAACTTCACCGCCATCCGGTCGATGATCCGCGGCACGAGCCTTTCGACCGCCTGCTTTTCCAAAAAGTTGCGGCTCATGTCCACGCCCGCGGCACTGGCCGCCGCGAGCCACAGAGAGAGGTTCTCCTCTTCGGTCCGATACTCGAAGCCATGCAGCAGGCTGAGTTTCTGTAGCATTCGTAGCGTGATGGCCGCGAGAATGCCCATATCGGGCACAATTGTTAGCAAACCGCCGAGCCCGAGTCCCATACCCTCGAGCGCGGCCATCTTCGACGCTGCTCGAATCGTGCCCTGCGCGATGGGACTTACGACCTCCGGTCCGAGCAAAAACATGTCCGACCACGAGTCGATCGGCAACCGGTGGGCACGTTTCACCTGTTTTAGGTAGTGCCGCTCGTCGATCCGAACCTGGTCGTAGGCGCGCTGGAAACCGGCCTGCGCGGCTCGGCCGAATATTTGGGCAAGCATTCCTTTGTTGCGTTCCCGACTCATGATCCCAGATGCTCCCCGGGCACCGACGGTAGCTGAAGGCGCCCCCTCGCTCGAGGCCTCGTTCGCTAAGACCCGCTCGCTCCCCGATTGTACACTGTTCTGTGCGCGACGCTTCTGGTGTATGCTTCGCCCACCTCACTCGCAGCCGTTGCGGGAATCGATTTGCAAAAGCGCGCCGGATACCGCATCATGCTGTGCTTTGCTTTTCCGCGCTCCGCTTCGGGGTCAAGCGGGCGCCGAACGCGCACGGCCACCCGCTAGGGGAGGCTCCGCCCGAGCCGGCGCGATATCGATTCGCAGGCGCCAAAAAAGGGGAAAGAAGGCAATGCGTAGGCCGGCAACCATTGCGCCGCCTAAGGGAAAACTCGGTGTTTTGACGCCTGGCATGGGCGCGGTCAGCACAACGTTGATGGCTGGCGTCGAGCTCGTCCGCCAAGGAGCGTCGACTCCCGTCGGCTCGCTCACACAGATGGGTACCGTTCGCCTCGGCAAACGCACGGAAGGCCGCGTGCCGAAAATCAACGATTTCGTGCCGCTCGCCCAACTGGACGATCTCATCTTCGGAGGCTGGGACATCTACCCCGACGACGCCTATCAAGCCGCGGTGAAAGCCGGCGTGCTCGACGCCAACGACCTCGCCAAAGCGCAAAAGTTCTTAAAGAATATCCGTCCCATGAGGGCTGCGTTCGATCAGAATTATGTGAAAAATCTGCAGGGGACGCATGTCAAGCGAGGCAAAACGAAATTCGATCTCGCGGAACAAATTCGTCAAGACATCCGCGACTTCAAGAAGAAAAACAAGCTCGAGCGACTCGTGATGATCTGGTGCGCGTCAACGGAAGTTTTTCTCAAACCCGAAGCCGCCCACCAGGATTTGCCATCCTTCGAAAAGGCCATGAAGGCGAACCATCCCGCGATCGCCCCTTCGATGCTGTACGCCTACGCGGCCATCAGCGAAGGCGTACCCTTCGCCAATGGGGCGCCGAACCTGACCGTCGATATTCCGGCGCTTGAGGATTGCGCCAAATCGAAAAACGTACCGATCGGCGGCAAAGACTTCAAAACCGGCCAGACGCTCATGAAAACCGTCCTGGCTCCGGCCTTCAAGGCCCGCATGCTTGGCCTGAACGGCTGGTTCTCGACCAATATTCTCGGCAATCGTGACGGAGAAGTCCTTGACGACCCGGGTTCGTTTAAAACCAAGGAAGAATCGAAGCTCGGGGCCCTTGAATACATCCTACAGCCGAAGATTTATCCTGAGCTCTACGACAATTTCTACCACAAAGTTCGCATCAACTATTATCCGCCGCGAGGCGACAACAAGGAGGGTTGGGACAACATCGACATCTTCGGCTGGCTCGGCTATCCCATGCAGATCAAGGTTGATTTTCTCTGTCGCGATTCGATCCTAGCAGCACCGATCGTTCTCGATCTGGCACTGTTAATCGACCTCGCCCAGCGGGCGGGCCTGCGCGGAATCCAGGAGTGGCTTAGCTTCTATTTCAAGTCGCCCATGTGCGCGCGAGAGCTATATCCCGAGCACGATCTCTTTATTCAGCTGATGAAGCTCAAAAACACGCTTCGCTGGATGATGGGCGAAGACCTCATCACTCACCTCGGCGCCGAATACTACGACTAGCGCCGCCTGTTTCGTCCGGTCTTGCAACCTGCGCATCTCCCGCTGCTTATTCCTTTGCCATCAGGCTTGCTCGCAGGTAACGTGAAACAGGTTGGCCTTTTCAGGCGAATCGAGCTCTGACCGGTCGGAACAGAAGCCAGAGAACCCCAAAAACGTAGCAAGGAACCCAGCGATCGACGATGAACCGCTATACACCGATGCCGCCTGAAAACTTCGGAGGCATTCCCGAAGAGCATGCGCGCTACGAGTCCTCCCGCGCCGTCATTTTTCCGATACCGCTCGAGCGCACCCCGACGCACCAGGGAGCCCACCGGGGCCCCTCGGCAATTCTCGCGGCCAGCCGCAACCTGGAACTCTACGATGAAGAGCTCCAGATTGAGCCTTACAAGGAAATCGGAATTCACACACTGCCTCCGATCGACACGATGGACGGCACGCTTGACGAAGTTATCACCGAACTGTTTACGGCCGAGTGCGCGCTCGTCGACGACGGAAAATTCTCGGTGGCCCTCGGTGGTGAGCATTCTTTGACGCCACCCCTCGTGTCGGCACTGTCGAAAAAATACAGAAATTTGAGCGTTTTGCACATTGGCGCTCATGCGCAACTCCGCCGGGAATATCAGGGCAACCCTGCCAGCCGCAGCTGTTCCATGCGCCGCGTGACCGAAGTGTGCCACGCCGTGCAGGTGGGCGTTCGCTCGCTTTCCGCCGAAGAAGCTCGCGAACTTCCCGATCTCCCCACCAAGATCTACTGGGCGAAGGACATCGTTCGCGCCCCGCTCAAGAGCTGGATCGCCACCGTGCTCGCCGATATCAGCGCCAGCGTGTATTTGACGATCAGCGTCGATGCCTTCGATCCCGCGATCGTTCCCGCCACCAGCAGGCCCGAGCCCGGCGGCCTGGACTGGTACCAGGTGACCTCCCTATTGCGTGCGGTCGCCGGACATAAGAAGATCGTCGGGATGGACGTGGTCGATCTCGTTCCGCAGGTGGGACACCACGCTTCCGATGCCCTGGCGGCGAAGCTCATCTATAAGTGCCTCGGTTATGTCTTCTGTCAGGGATGAGTGCGGGAGGCACCCAACTCATGCTCTTGGCGCTGTCAGTGTTGTACTCCGATTCCCACGTCTACTTTGTTGGCATACGAACCAACAGCCTGATTGCTTGGCTGATCGTCGGTCTCATCGCTGGCTGGATTGCGGGTACTGTGACCCGGGGGCGCGGATTCGGTTGCATCGTGAATGTCATTCTTGGCCTGGTCGGCGCTGTGATCGGCGGTTGGATTTTCACGAAGCTGGGAATTCCTGCTTGGGGCTTTCTCGGGAGCCTCGCGGCAGCAATTGTTGGCGCGGTCCTGCTCGTCGCCCTCGCCCGATTATTCGCGGGCAGCCGCGATTAGTGCCGTCCTATCGCGCTTCGAACCATCGCCATGCCGCCCATACGACGGGGCTCGCTAGAATCAGGCTGTCGATGCGGTCGAGCACGCCTCCGTGGCCGGGCAGCAAAGAACCAGAATCTTTGGCGGCGGCTCCTCGCTTGTAGGCCGACTCGATCAGGTCGCCTATTTGTCCAGCGATGTTTCCGAACGCTGCAATCACGAGAAGCGGCATCGTGTCCATCTGCATCCACCGCGCAAACAGAAAGCCCACCAGCAGCGACCCGATCAGGTTTGCGAACGCCCCCTCCCAGGTTTTTTGGGGGCTGAGTTCGGGCGCCATGGGCACGTGGCCAAGCGCCCTTCCTACAAAATAGGCCAAAGTATCGCCCGCCCACACCAGAAACAGGGTGAAAAGCACGAGCATCCGTCCGGACCGTTCGATTTCATCGATCCGCACCAGATAGCTGAACGGCAGCGCCACGAAAAGCAATCCCGCGGAACTCGCGGCCATCCCTGGTAGCACTTCATAAAACCGACGTTTGGTACCGATTCCGATTGCCGCCATACCGAAGATGAAAATCAACAGGACGGCTTCGAGCGAAATCCCCCAGCCCGTGTCTCGGACGATCGATACCCCTCGAAACGAATGCGTCTCGACGAGCCCGGCCGTATATTGTGCGTAGAAGATCCCGGCCGCGCACGCGAGCGTCCAGTCGCGAAAGGCGCGCAACCCCATGCGCCCTGCAAGATTGAAAAACTCAAGAAGGGCCAGGACCGAAACCCCCGCCGCGATCGCCGCCAGTAGGGCAGGTGGACCCCGCCACACCAGTGCAAGTACCAGCGGGATCAGGACAGCAGCGGTTAAGATGCGGGCCAGCATTCCTCGCTCAGCCTCGCACCGGATAAGTTGACCGCGCCCGCCCATTATCTTCCGCCGATGTGGCGGAACGTCCCGCTCCCAATCCCCCATAGCGCCGCTCGCGCTTCTGGTAATCGAGCAATGCCTCGAGCAGACGCGCGCGTGAGAAATCAGGCCAGAGCGTTTCGGTTACATAGATTTCGGCATAGGCGATCTGCCACAGCAGAAAATTGCTCACGCGCATTTCACCGCTCGTGCGGATCAACAGATCGGGATCGGGCAGACCCGCCGTGTAGAGGTAGTTGGAGATCGTCTTTTCGTCCGCGCGGAAAGCGGAAAGTCCATTTTCGCGAACGTAATCGAGCATGGCGTTAAAGGCATCGGCCAATTCCGCGCGGCCCCCGTAGTTCAGCGCAACCACCAGCTTCATCCCTGTGTTCTGCGCCGTGTGGTGCATTGCGTCGGCGATGTCCTTCCGAACGTTGCCGGGCAACTGTTCCGAACGGCCAATCACGAGCAGCCGGATATTGTTTTTTTGAATCCTAGGCAATTCGCGCTTCAGGTACTCGCGCAGTAGACGCATCAGAAAGTCGACCTCTGCCTCGGGCCGTCGCCAATTTTCAAGCGAGAAGGCATAGAGTGTCAGGCACGGCAGATTCAAACGCGCACACATCTCGATCACGTCACGTACTCTCTTCATGCCGGCCCGATGCCCGGCGATTCGCGGTAGATGACGCCGCTCGGCCCAGCGCCCATTACCGTCCATGATAATGGCGAGGTGCTGCGGCAGGCGCTTGGGGTCGAGTTTTGCGAGAAGCTCCGCTTCTTCGCGGTCGGCGGGCTTCAGAAGTTCGGTGGCCTTCACAGAGAATGGCTCAAGGAATGTGATCTTGCCGGCGGACGATTTGGCCGGAACCGCGTCCGGCGCCCCAGCATCACCCGCGCCCGACGGTAGCACACCGATTCTCGATCCGCAACCGCCCGCGCGGCAAATGTCGTTAGCACATGACAAGTCCGGTTGAAATGAGCAAGTGAAATGTCGGCTTTTGTGGCGCGGCTCGAGGTAAAGCTGCCTGCCGGAGGCAGGCATGCGTTTCTACCCAGAGTCCATCATGGAGCGGGCCGCTAATAGAAGGGCTTCATCAAAGCGCCGGAAAGCCCGGTTGAGGAAGGCTGAAACAGGGCCGTGTACATCAGAACCAGCGTCAGGATGATCATGATGATGCTCGAGGCCCAAGCGACCAGATTAAAGCCCCAGGTGTTAGTGTATTCGCCCATCAGGTCACGCCGGTTGATCAGCAGCAGGATAAAGATCAGCACAATCGGCAGCCAGATGCCGTTGCCGACCTGTGAGTAGAGCAGGATTTTCCACAGCGGCGCACGTGGAACCAACACGATCCCGGCGCCGACGACAATGAGCAGCGTGTAGAGCGAATAAAAGGCCGGCGCTTCTTTGAATTTGCGGTCGAGCCCTGCTTCGAAACCGAGCCCTTCACAAATCACGTGCGCGGTGGAAAGGGGCAGAATGGAAGCGGCAAAAAGCGACGCGTTCAGCAATCCGAATGCGAACAGGCCGCCTGCAAACTTTCCGGCCAGCGGTGTGAGCGCCTCGGCCGCCTCTTTGGCGCTAGAAATATTCGTGAGGCCATGGACATGCAGTGTGGCCGCGCACGCAACGATAATGAAAAAAACGATCACCATGCAGGAAATGCTGCCGACCAAAACATCGAGGCGAGCATGTTTGTACTGGCGTGACCCCACGCGTTTTTCGACAAATCCGGCCTGCAGATAAAAAAACTGCCAGGGGGCGATGGTAGTCCCCACCAAACCGATGAGCATCAAAACGTAGGGCGAGCTGAACTCGACCGATGGGAGAACGGTCTGTCGCGCGGCAAAGATCCAATCCGGCTTGGCAAGAAAGGCCGAGATTACGTAAGAAAGATAGAACGCGCACGCCAGCAGGAAGATCTTCTCGACGGCGCGGTAGGTGCCGTAGACGACAAGAACCCAGACGACGATCGCCGCAAGGGGAACGGAGACATAGCGGCTGACGTGCAGCACTTCCCCGCCCTCGGCGATGCCTGAGAATTCGGCGACTGTATTGAAGAGATCGACCCCCAGCGCAGCCAGCATGACAAAGAAAGTCGAGCGAAACCCAAATTCTTCCCGAATGAGATCGGAGAGACCTTTGCCCGTTACCACGCCCATGCGGGCGCACATCTCTTCGCTGACATACAGTGCGATGGTCATCGGAATCAGCGACCACAGCAGCGCGTAACCAAATTGCGCCCCGGCCGCCGAGTACGTGCTGATGCCGCCGGCGTCATTGTCGACATTGGACGTGATCAAGCCCGGGCCCACAACGGCGAGAAAAACGGCAAGACGCCTGCGCGAGAAGCGCGTGCGACGCTTCAACTCCCGGCTGTGCTTGGCCAGCCGCGAGAAGGTATCCGTCAATGTAACCCAGCTGTTCATCCTGGTCGCTTTGCCCCTCGACCCCTGCATCCTGTAAGTGCCGTCAGACTTCCCATCTAGAGCTTCGCGCAGAGGCGACTGACCACGTCGTCGACGGTGATCGAGCCGACGGGGGTGTTGGTTTCGTTGACGACGGTGAGGCTGCGCAAATTGTATTTGTCGAACGTCTCGAACACGTCGCGATCACTCGCATCGGCCTGCACCGAGAGCAGCGGCTCAAACGCGAGTTCGGCCATGCGCTGGTCCGTACCGGCCAGAATCAAGCGCGCGACCGGTACGGTCCCGGCGAGCTGCGCGTCTTTGTTGATGAGCACGATGTTGTCGAGCTGATCGACCGCGATTTCGTGGAAACGGATGTAGTCGACCACTTCCCCGCGCGTAGCGTCTTCGCCAACCACGACAAGCTCGGTGTTCATCATTCCGCCTGCCGTGTTCTCGTCGAAGCTCAGCAACTGCTGAACCTCATTCGCATCCCGGCGGTCCATCTCCTCCAGAACCTCTTTCGAGGTCTCCGGCTCGAGGCTCTGAATGAGGTCAGCGGCCTCGTCCGGATTCATTTCCTCAATGATGCCGGCCGCCTTTTCAGGATCGAGCTTCTCGACAACCTGCGCCTGCAGGCGTTTGTCGAGCTCCGCGATCGTTTCCGCCGCGGTTTCCTCATCGAGCGAATCGATGATTGACTGGCGCTCGGCAGGGGAAATCTCCTCCATGAGCTCTGCCAAGTCGGCGGGGTGGAGTTTGGCCAGCTTGTCTCCGGACAGGCGCAGCTTGACGCGCCGCAACGGGTCCGGCTCAAGCAAGTTGACGAACTCCCAGAGGATCGTCCGGCGTGGAAGCTTTTCCTGAATGCGTCGGATTCCGGTTGGAGGAACGAAGCCCTGCAGCAGACGGCGCACGGCGCCCGGCAAGCCGACATCGACCTCGGCGATGCGAAGCTCCGTGTTGCCGTTCGTGTGCTGATCCGCCAGTTCCACATCGTTTACGCGCACGACTTTGCGGCCGTGTGTGTCGATGATCTGCTGGTCGAGCAGGTCCTTCCTGACAGCCAGCCAGGACTCGTTCGGCTGGTAGAGCTCGAGGGCAGATTCGTCCGTGGTGAGCTCGATCCGTCCCGGCTCGACCGATCGGATCTGCTCAGCTCGTGCCACCAGCGCGCGGTATTTCCCCCGCCCAATCAGCAGGCGCGAAACACGGTTGGGCTGTTCATCCGGAACGATGAACATCTCCTTCACGCGGCCGACGAAGTTGCCAGCGGAATCGTATGTCTCGGCTCCCAAAACCTCCGTTGCGTGCACCATGTGAATCCTCCAGACGAAAAAAAAGCCCGGGACCGGCGATCGACCCGGCCACGGGCAGATGAAAAACCGCCCTCGACTAGATCAGGCCGGGCCGCGTCTCCCTGCCCCCGCGTACCCAGTCGGCGAACCAGCCGCGCAGGTTTCGCTCAGCACAGGGCCGATGACCGAAAAGGAACCTCGCGCTGGCTGCTTCCCTCCGGGGAATCCTCACCGGACCGGCCGGGCAGCCAGCCCCAGGCTCTGAATTGGACGAACGCTCTCCCATAGCGAGACGTTGACCCTCGGCTTGACTAGTAAATGCAGTTCAGGGATTTGTCAAGGCAAGAGTGCAGTCCTGCGCGATTTTCTTGCGCCGAACAGCATATTCTTTGAAAACCAGCCGCGATGGCTCCGTTGGGCCTGAAAAAGCTCCCAATACGTGCTCTGTATATAGTCGCGAGGCGAAAACCCGAGCGCGCGCGCGGCCCGGTCGATCGCTCGGGGAGCTCCTTCGAGCTCGAGGAACGTGCCAATGGGGGTTTGGTCGACCTCGACGTGGAGACCGGGGAGCCGAAAGGTCGTCCGGTATCGTTCATAGCAAAAGCCTGGCCGGAATCCCAACAGGAGGAGCCGCCCGCGCCATCGTCGCAGGCTAGCAACGATCAGTTCTCTTTCGAGCTTCTCTTTGTAACGCGACCTGGAAGCGGGAACGGGAGCCTTCGACGTGATAACCGCTTGCCGCGGGCCTCCGGCAACGTGCCCGGAGGGAGCTGGCCTCCGGGTGCGCAGACGGAGGAGGAGCCCTCGGCGGCGGAAGTCCTGCGTGGCCGTGTCGTAGAGCGAATTTCGCTCGAAAACCCGGCCCTGACAGACCGCCTTCATCTGACGCAATTTGCCGATGAGACCGGGCAGATCTGCGATCGGAAGCTTGACCTCGATTTCCCGAACCGTGCTCCTGTGAGCCATGGGCAGAGTATAACTGGCTTCACTCCTCCGACTCTCAGAAGCACAAACGAACCATGTTGCCAAAGGACCGTGCGGGACACATAATCGCTCGACCGCGGACCCCAATCGTGCCTATGACAGAATCCACCACGCCGTTGATGCAGCAATACCACACCGTCAAGAAGCACCATCCAGCGGCTCTCGTGCTGTTTCGGCTCGGCGATTTCTACGAACTCTTCTATGACGATGCGGTCACTGCTTCGCGGATCCTTCAGATCACCTTGACGGCACGCAATAAGGAGAGAGGCGAGCCAGTGCCGATGTGCGGGGTTCCGTACCACGCTGCCGATGGATACATTGCCCGGCTGATCCAGGCGGGGCACAAGGTGGCGATCTGCGAGCAGATGGAAGAACCAGGTCCGGGTAAAAAGCTCGTGCGACGCGAGGTGATTCGCGATCTGACCCCGGGAACGGCCATCGGTGGCCAGCTCGTCGATCCGAAAGAGAACAATTTTCTTGCAGCCATCGCACGAAGCGCGACGGCCAGCGCCGCAGCGGCCGGAGGTGCTCTGAGTCGTTCGTCTCAGGTCCGCATTGGGCTGGCCTATGTTGACTTATCGACGGGCGAATTCCGCGCCACCGAGTTCGCCGGAGACACGGCTGAGGCCAGACTCAGGGAGGAGGTGGAATTGCTGCGGCCCCGGGAGATCCTAATTTCGCGGCCGGTGACCCTGTTTAAAGAGACAGACCCGCTGCACCATGCCTTGCCGGAATCGAAAGGCGGAGCGGTTGAAACCCGGTTGGACGACTGGGTTTTTGAAACGAGCTACGCCGCACGCCAGCTCGAAAATCACTTCCGCGTAGCTGCCTTGGAGGGATTTGGACTGGCCAATCATCCCCAAGCCATCGCGGCGGCCGGCGCAATCGTTCACTACCTGCATGAGACCTCGGCAATCAGCGCCACCCAGCCGGAAGCGACCGCCGTGCCCCTGGGACTTCGCCCGGCCGGCACGGGCCTTGAACACCTCGATCGCGTCTCTTACTACGAGCAGCAAAACGCCCTCGTGCTCGACCAGGTGACGGCCCGCAATCTAGAACTCGTCGAACCGGCAGCAGGAGAGGACCGCTCTGCGACGTTGGTCTCGGCAATCGACGAAACCGCGACGGGCATGGGGGCGCGGTTGCTGCGGGCATGGATCCTCCGGCCGGAAATTTCACGGGCTGAAATTGAGGAGCGGCTTGGCGCCGTGGCACGCCTGAAATCTCAAACCGTGGCGCGCGAGGAAATCCATAAGGAACTGGAGGGCATTCTCGATCTAGAGCGCCTGGCCAGCCGTGTGACGCTGGGAATCGCCACGCCGCGGGATCTACTCGCCCTCGGAGCGTCGCTTGCGAAAATTCCCTCTGTGCGGGCCCTGATCCGAGGCCTCGGCCTGGACGAAACGGGAGATGCGGCCTCTTCCAGATTTTTTCGATTGCACCAGCAGATGGACGAAATGGCCGATGTCCGCGATGTGATCGCGCGAGGTATCGCCGACGATCCTCCGGCGCTGGCGAACGAACCTGGCGTGATTCGAAGGGGATTCCACGCGGAACTGGATGAGCTGCGCGACATCCTCAAGCAGGGGCGTCAACTCATCGCCCAGATGGAGGAGCGGGAACGAAAACGAACCGGCATTGCGTCTCTGAAGATTCGTTACAACCAAGTATTCGGCTACTACATTGAGATTTCGAAGCCCAACCTCGCGCTCGTTCCGGCAGACTACGAACGCAAACAAACGCTCGCCAACGCGGAACGCTTTACGTCGGATGAGTTGAAGGCCCACGAACGCAAAGTGCTGTCTGCCGAAGACTCGGCGCTCAAGATCGAGCGGCACTTGTATGCCGAGATCCGCGAGGAGATCGCCCAGCACGCGGGACGGTTGCGGGGGGCGGCGGCAGCGATCGCGCAACTCGACGTATTAGTGAGTTTCGCAAGGATCGCGGCGGCGCGAAACTATGTACGACCGGAATTTACCGAAGATGAAGTCGCCAAACAGGGTCGGCGCGGTGTGCTGCTGCTCGCGGGGGCACGGCATCCGGTGGTCGAGAAACTGCTCGAAGAACGAGGTGAGCGGTTCGTCCCAAACGACCTGTACCTGGACGGCGAATCGCAGTTTCTGGTCGTGATTACCGGACCCAACATGGGCGGTAAGTCGACCTACCTGCGCCAGACGGCGCTGATTTCCATCCTAGCGCAGATGGGTTCGTTCGTGCCCGCGACAAGAGCGCAACTACCGCTCCTTGACCGCATTTTCACGCGTATCGGTGCCTCCGATAGCCTGGCCCGGGGCCGTTCCACTTTTCTGGTGGAGATGAGCGAAGTAGCGGCGATCTTGAACACGGCGACCCCCGCCAGTCTGGTGCTTCTGGACGAGGTCGGTCGCGGGACTGCGACATTTGACGGGCTGTCAATTGCCTGGGCTGTGGCGGAGGCGCTGCATGCCGGCGCGCGGCCGCGAACGCTTTTCGCTACGCACTACCATGAGCTGACCGAGCTCGAGCAGTTGCTGGCGGGAGTGAAGAACGTCCACGTCTCGGTGGAGGAGGCAGGACACGAGATCGTCTTCCTGCGGCGGGTCGAGCCAGGAAGCGCGGACAAGAGTTACGGCATCGAGGTGGCGCGGCTTGCGGGCCTGCCGAACAGCGTCATCGTACGCGCACGAGAGATCCTGCGCCGTCACGAGCGGCGCGAGGAAAAGCTGACACAAGAGCTCTCTTCTGGAGCTGTCAGGCCCGCGGCAGAACAAACCAGCTTTGCTGCGATCGACCAATCGGTGGTTCGTGCCGTGCGGGAGGCGGATCTGAACCGTCTGACGCCGCTCGAAGCACTCAATCTGCTGGCAGAACTGCAAAAGCAGCTGGAGTGATCCGAGAAGAAGGGCTAATCGCAAGATTGTCGTCCAAAGCATGCGGTCGTGCGTTCGATGTTCCCATGAGGATCGTACGTTCACTAGCGGCGGGCTTTTCGTTGTCAGGGGGCGGCTTCCGGTAACTTGGGTGTAGCGATGCGCGTGCTAGGTATGATGTCGGGTACATCTGCAGATGGCATCGACGTGGCCCTGGTCGAGATAAAGGGTGCTGTGCCGAACCTCGTCACACACCTCGAAGGGCACTACCAGGTTCCCTTCCCCGACTACCTGCGGCGAAGGATCCTGCGACTGGCGAACGGCTCGGAAACGACCGCCGCGGAAATCAGCGAACTGAATTTCCTGGTGGGTGAGGCGTTCGCCCATGCGGCCATCCGCGCGTGCAAGCACTGGAGAGTGGCGCTTGGGACCATCTCACTCGTCGGCTCGCACGGGCAGACCGTATTCCACCTCGGATCGTCGGCCCGATTTCAAGGCAAAGTGCGCGCGCCTTCCACGCTGCAGATCGGCGAAACCAGTGTGATTGCCGAGCGTACGGGCATTACTACCATCGGCGACTTTCGCACCGCGGATATGGCCGCGGGCGGTCAAGGAGCACCCCTGATTCCGTTTGTGGACTACTTGCTATATCGCGATCGGTTGCGTGGGCGTGTCGCCTTGAACATAGGCGGAATCGCCAACGTAACGGTCATCCCCCCAGGTTCTCGTCCTGGGGACGTGTTTGCATTCGACACCGGACCGGGCAACATGATCGTCGATGCGCTGATGGAGAGAATCACCCGAGGCAAGGCGTCATACGACCGCGATGCCCGCTTTGCCTTAAGCGGGCGCACGATTCCAGAGCTGCTGGTGCGCATGATGCGCGAGCCCTATCTCCGGAAAAAGCCTCCGAAATCGACCGGACGGGAACTTTTCGGAGCGACATATGCTCAGATGCTGTTGGCCTGGGGCCACCACCACCATGCGGGGAACGCAGATGTCGTGAGGACTGCAACGGTGTTTACCCCGCTGTCGGTCGCGGACGCCTTCCGAAGATTCGTCATCCCGCGGGCGCAGATTCATGAGTTAATTGTCGCCGGGGGTGGGGCGCGCAACCCACTGATGATGGCACAGCTCGCCGCGTCTCTGCCGGGCATTGAGGTCGTACCCGCAAGCCGATTTGGCGTGCCCGTGGAGGCGAAGGAAGCGTTCGGTTTTGCGTTGCTCGCCTACGAAACCTACCACGGACGGCCCAGCAATGTGCCGTCAGCAACGGGAGCAAGACACGCGGCTGTACTCGGCAAGATCGTACAAGGGTGTAGGAGCAAGCCGAAAAGCCGCAACTAGCCGCAAGCGGGGAGCGGTCACGGATTTCGAATTGCGGAAAGAGGAAGAACCTCGGTTTCGCGGGCGGCTCACGCTTTTGTGCGCGCTGATGATGGCGGCCGTGACGACAGGCTGCCAAAGATCACCTGGCACGGGTGAGAGCGGCACGGTCAATTTCCTGATCGAGTCCATGCCCACCAATCTCGATCCGCGCATTGGGATCGATGCACAGTCAGAGGATTTGGACGGCTTGATCTTTGACGGCCTCGTTCAGCGTGACGCGCAAATGAACGTGGTTCCCGACCTCGCGCAGACGTGGGAGATGCCCGATCCCGTCACGTACGTGTTTCATCTGCGGCGTGGCGTGAAATTTCACGACGGACGACCCTTCACCTCAGCCGACGTGAAGTTCACGATCGATTCCATTCTTACCGGTGTCGTGCCAACCCCCAAGCGCGGAGCATTCAAGCGCATTGTCTCGGTCGAGGCTCCCGACGATCGAACCGTCATCGTCCATTTAAGCGAGCCATACTCTTCATTCTTGCTGAACCTGTCGCGGCTGGCGATCGGCATTGTTCCGCAGGAGTCGCACGAGGAACCGGCGCGCCGCCCCATAGGAACAGGGCCGTTTCGTTTCGTGAGCATGACGCCGGATGAGGAGATCCTTCTCGAGCGCAACCCCGATTACTTCGGGCGAGTGCCCAAGGTCGACCACATACATTTTCGCATCGTGCCGGAGGCTATCGTGCGGGCGCTCGAGTTACGCAAGGGCACGGCGGATATTGGTGGCGTGAATTCTTTGACCCCCGACATGGTTGTAACGCTCAAGAAGCAGCGAGAGATCGCTGTGGAAGAGGAGCCAGGTACCGAGCTCGCCTACGTTGCCTTCAATTTCGACGATCCCATTCTGGCCAAGCGAGACGTGCGGCAGGCGCTTGCCTATGCGACCAATCGCGATGCCGTCATTCAGTACTTGCTGCGGGGGAAGGCGCGTCCGGCGAATAGCTTGCTGCCGCCGAACCACTGGGCCTACGAGGCGAACGTAAAACAGTACCCCTATGATCCGCAACAGGCGGAGCAGCTTCTTGACCGTGCAGGCTACCCCGAGGATTCGGGCGGTGTCCGGTTTCATCTGACGCTGAAAACTTCGACGGAGGAATCAACGCGACTGCTCGCAGAGACCTTGGGGGAACAGTGGAAGCATGTCGGCGTCGATCTCGCACTCAGGCCGCTCGAAAGCGCGACATTTTTCTCAGACATCGGCCGCGGAAGTTTTCAACTTTACACGCTTCGCTGGACGGGCTTCACCAACGACGATCCCGACATTTTCGATTACGTTTTCAGCTCGCAGCGTATGCCGCCGGATGGAGCGAATCGAGGCCACTACCACAACCCCGAGCTCGATACGCTGCTCCACCAGCAGGGCCTGGAAATGGACCAGAAAAAGCGCAAGGCAATCCTCTCAGAAATTCAGAAAATCATCGCCGAGGATGAACCCTACATCGACCTGTGGTATTACGACAACGTGTGCGTGCATAGGGACCGAGTCACAGGGATCGCCATTCCGCCGGGCGGCGATTATGATTTTCTCGATAGCATCGAGCTGAGGATCGCGCCCGCAACGAGCGCGTCTTACGCGCCGAACGCGCGGTGAATCTCGGTATCGGGAAGGGCACCTTGGCGGGCGATCGACCATGTGTCGCCTTCGATTCGGACAATCGTAGATCCGAGAGTCCCTCCCGTGTCGCCCGCATCGAGGATCAGCGGCAGACGATCCCCAAGTTGCTCAACGAGCTGTTCGACGTTGGTGCAGGAAGGACGCCCGGAAAGATTCGCGCTCGTGCCGGTGACCGGCCCGCCCAGTGCCTCAATCAGCGCGCTGACCACGCGCGAGTCGGCCCAGCGCAGAGCGACACGACCGGTGTTGCCCGTGACCTTGAGCGGAAGACGGTGTGTCGCCTCAACCACCAGAGTTAGGGCTCCGGGCCAGAACCTGTTCGCCAGGGTCAGGAAGGCATCCGGCACATCGCGCGCGAGCATTAAAGCCTGCTCGATGGAATTGACAAGAATGGGAAGCGCTCGCGTTTCTGGGCGCGCTTTCAGCTGGAAGACGCGTTCAACCGCGTAGAGGTTGAACGGGTCGGCGCAGAGGCCGTAGAACGTGTCGGTCGGAGCAGCGATCACACGGCCACGCTCGATGAAGCTCGCGGCATAATGGATGAGATGCCGCTGGGGCGTTTCGGCTGAGACGCTTAGGATTTCAGCAGGCAATTTTCTTTCACGCGGGACGATCCCGGTTCGGGGACAGATTACAGCAGCCTTACGCGAGAAAGCAACACGAACAAATGCAAGACCTTAGCGGGCCCTCGGCACCCGCGTTCAGGAAACGGACCGCCCAGAGAGCTGCGGAGCGGGCAGTGGGTTTACCTACTGAGATAGGTTTTGTTAGGCTTGCCAAATGGCACCTTCTCCGTCGCCAGTTCGGCACCGACGGGAAGCAACCTTGCCGACCGGTAGCGAGCATCGACATTTCATCACCAGCCGCGAAAACAAGTGGCTGAAGACCTTTCGTGCGGCGCTGCAAGGCAAGGGGCCGGAATCGGGCGAGGCCATCGGAGTCGAGGGCCCGAAGATGGTCGCCGATGCGTTGCGCTCAGGACTCGAGGCCGAGGCGCTTCTCATCAGTGAGTCCGGAGAGCGGGATGCTGCGCAGGTCTTGCGCGCAGCCAGCGAGTGCGAGCGAGGCATCGAAGTGGACCGCATCCTGCGGACGACCGACAAGCTTTTCGCGAGCGTCACGGGCACCGAGGCACCCCAAGGAGTGGCCGCGCTGTTTCGGCAGCGCACGTGGGGAATCGAGGATGTCTTGCGTGGACCGGGAGCGATGCGGAGAAGCGCACCTTTGGTCGCTGTCCTGGCGGCGGTGCAAGATCCAGGTAACGTGGGGACGATCATACGATCGGCCGAGGCCTTCGGTGCCACCGGAGTCGTCGCTACGCGCGGCTCGGCGGATCCTTGGTCTCCCAAGGCGCTGCGCGCTTCGGCAGGATCAGCCCTGCGGCTCCCGGTGCTGCGAGCGATGGCCATCCCGATTCTGATCGCCCAGCTGAAACTCGCTGACGTCACATTGTACGCGTCCGCTTCGGCGCACGCGGGCACTGGCGACCGAGCAGGAGCTTCGCTCGAGGCGGACTTGACCGGCCCCGTCGCAATCTTCATAGGCAATGAGGGAGGCGGCTTGCCGGCCGAGATCACGCACTCGGCAGATGGCATGATCTCGATTCCAACGTGTGGCGATGCGGAGTCGCTCAATGCGGGCGTTGCGGCTTCGATCTTACTCTATGAAGCAGCGCGGCAACGAACGCTCGGCAGCCCATAAGCAACGAGGGTTGGTAAGCATGGAACTGTTTCGCGCCATCGAACCAGAGCAGGAGCCACAAGCGGGGCGTCCGCTTGCCGACCGGATGCGTCCGCAGACGCTGGATGAATTTATCGGACAGCAGGACCTGCTTGGGCCCGGAAAGCCTTTACGCACGCAGATCGAAAAGGACGAATTGGGCTCCATGCTCTTCTGGGGTCCGCCCGGATGCGGAAAAACGACACTGGCGAGGATCATCGCAAAGCGCACACGCGCCCAGTTCGTCCCCTTCAGCGCCGTGCTCTCCGGAATCAAAGAGATCAAGGAGGTGATGAATCAAGCCGAAGCGGTGCGCCGGTATGGACAGCGCACGATCGTGTTTGTCGACGAGGTCCACCGTTTTAATCGCGCGCAACAGGATGCTTTTCTTCCGCACGTGGAAGCCGGGAATATTCTGTTGATCGGGGCGACGACGGAAAATCCGTCGTTCGAGGTGATCGCACCGCTGCTATCCCGCATGAAGGTCTACGTGCTCGAGTCGCTCTCCGAGCGACAGATCTTGGAACTCCTCAGACGCGCTCTGGCGGACTCGTCGCGCGGGCTGGGCAAAGAAGACATCGAGGCCAATGAGAAAGTGCTCGAGCGGATCGCCGTGCTCGCCAATGGTGACGCGCGTGCAGCGTATAACACTCTCGAGGCGCTCGTGCAGGGAACCGAGTCCGATGCTCGGGGCCGCAAAGTGCTGTCGGAGGAACGCCTGTCGGACGTCTTGCAGAAGAAACTTCTGCCATACGACCAAGCCGGCGAGGAGCACTACAACCTCATCTCTGCATTGCACAAGTCTGTGCGGAATTCCGATCCGGACGCTGCGCTGTACTGGCTGGCTCGCATGCTCGAATCCGGTGAAGATCCGTTATATCTAGCGCGGCGTATGGTGCGCATGGCGAGCGAGGATATCGGCCTTGCAGAGCCCGGCGCGCTGGCGGTGACGATCGCCGCAAAGGAAGCCTTCGATTTCATTGGCGCGCCAGAGGGGTACCTCGCGCTGGCGCAAGCGGCGGTCTATTTGTCGCTGGCGCCGAAATCGAACGCCCTGTACACAGCGTATGGCGCCGTTCAGGAGGATCTTAGGAAAACGATCGCGGAGCCGGTCCCACTGCATCTAAGAAACGCGGTCACCGGCCTGATGCGGCATCTTGGATATGGCAAAGGCTATCAGTACGCGCACAACGCGGAAGAGAAGGTGACGGACATGACGTGCTTGCCAGAAGGCTTGCTGGGGCGCTGCTACTACCAGCCCACAGACCAGGGATTCGAGCGACGAATCCGCCAGCGGCTTGACGAAATTCGCCGCCTTCAAAAAAAAAGGCAGGGGGCAAGGAACAACGAGTGAACCAAAGCCGCCGTGGAGGGAAAAAAGAACGTAGCGGTCCGCAATTCATACGGATGCTGGCCCTGATCGTCTGCGGGTTGCTTCTCGCCTGGGAACCCGTGCTCGTACGAGCCCAGGACAATCCTAAACTGGTCATCGAGGAAGATTGCCAAGCCTTTGACATCTCGACGGACAACGCCATCGTCTATGCCGTCCCTCGCCTGAAGCGGGTCCGACGCCTGATCATCGAGCGCGACGACATTTTTGTCGCGACCGGACCTGGCAAAACCAAGCGAATCGTCGAGGGGGAAAAGTTCATGCCATTTCCGCCGCCGGCCGGTTACACGGTCGAATCGCTCGTCTGGTCTCCCGATGGCCGTCGCATCGCAGTCAACATGAGCCTGCAGAAAGCGCCTCCCGGTTTTGATGACAAAGATGCGAAAAAGAAGGGCGACCTGGGTGATGACGAAGATAAGCCACTGTCAGGCGTGAACGGGGGCAGAGCGATTGCACTTCTCGATGATGACGGCCACGAGATTAAGGTCGCGAACTCGAAGACCCGTTTCATCGAGGAAGCTGTTCACGGGACCTGGCTTCGAGACAACAAAACCATTGTGTATCAGACGGGCGGCGGGCCGTACGGGATTGCACGGGTCCGCCCCGAAGATGGTAAGGCGGACACCCTCTTTGAAGGCCATACATTCAACGCAATCGTCTGGGACGCCAAAAGAAACCGGGCGTTTGCCATTGGAGAAAACCTAGGGCTACAGCGGGGACTAACGCTTGTGCGGCTCGATTTGCTGCAGGAAATCGTTACTGAGGTTGCGCATATCGAAAGCTACCAGGGAGCGCTGAGTCTTTCTCCTTCGGGCTCGAAAATTGCGTTCTTCGAGGACGGAGATTACATCGACGTAATCGACACCGAGCACCCATCGAAGAGCGTCCGCGTGCGGGCCGGCTACGGACGATTCGAATGGAGCCGTGACGAGCGCCGCGTTTTGCTCAAAAGGGGAGCCTTCGACCGATCTAACATTCTGCTGTGGGTGGGCCTATACGACGAATCGTTTTCCTCGATTCTGCACGGCCTAGAATTTCACGATTTCCAAATCGCTCCCAGCGAAGATGCGATTGCGGTCACCGAACCAGGGAAAAGAGTGCTGAGGCTGTATCCACTGCAATAGGTTGCGAGCGGGCGCGCGGTGAGACCCCGCTTCTTAGTGCAGGCGAAAGCGCTTGATGTGCTCTTTCAAAATACAGGCGTTCATGATGACCACTAGGCCAGCCCTGCGGGCGCGCTCTGCGGCCTCCGGGTGCATGACACCCTCCTGCATCCAAACGCCGCGAGCCCTGATGCGGATGGCCGAGTCAACAATCTCGGGGACGAATTCGGAACGGCGGAACACATCCACGATGTCTACAGTGTCGGGAACGTCCTCCAAACGCGCGTAGCACTTCTCTCCAAGAACCTGTGTCTCCGCTGGATTCACAGGAATCACGCGGTAACCCACCGATTGGAGGTACTCAGCCACGCCGTAGCTGGGCCGATGCCTTCGACTGGAGAGACCGACCACGGCGATCGTGTGGCTCGTTTTCAGAAGCTCACTGGTGGGATCTCCGGCCGATGGCGCCTGAGGTGAGCTGCCGTCGGGTCCCGCACCAAGCTTGTTCATTCTGCCTTTCCTGCCCCTTTCCGCCGTGGCCGCACGGGTCCTAATGGCGTAGCCGCATCCAAGCGACAGGCTAAGCACGCACCGTTGCCTCAGCGCACTACCCTAATCCCTATTTATGCGGTTCCCGTGAGGGTTCCCCCCGCTGTGGTTCGATGATACATGAGTTCAGCGAGAAACGAAGTCTCGCGAGAAGCTGATTGCTAGGCCAAGGAGGGCTTACTACGAGCACCCGAATGGAGGAGACGGGCCAGTGCGGAAACCTCTCCAGGGGAAAGCGCGCGGTGTCGCCCCGGGGCCAAGGAGCCAAGCTCTAGGTTTCCCATGCGGACTCGCTTCATCTTTTCGACGGCATGCCCTGTTCGGAAAAGCCTGTTGCGCAGTCTGTCCCGGCGGGCTTCTGAAAGAGTGACCTCATACCACGGCGAATTCGTTCCACGAAGTCGCCCAATGCGTGCGCCGGTCGCTTGAGCTAAGCGTTCGATCTCGGTGGCAGGGACGGGCGCTTTCAACTTTATATGGTAGGTTTGCGGCAATTGGTGAGCTTGGAGCAGCCGATTGGCGAGGTCTCCGTCGTTTGTGAGGAAGACGAGACCCGACGCATGATATTCCAGGCGACCCACGGGAAAAACGCGTTCCGGCAACCTTTCAAGGAAATGACGTAGGGAGCGGCGGCCTTCTGGGTCGCTAAGCGTTGAAACCACTTCCGTCGGCTTGTGCAGGATCAAATAGAGGCGCCGAGGCGCCAGCCGGAGAAGTTTGCCCGCAACTTTGATGTGGTCCCGAGATCCGTCGGCCTTCGCACCGAGTTCGGTAACCAGCTGACCGTTCACAGTAACCAGGCCCGACTTTATCATCTCCTCGGCATGCCGGCGGGAAGCGAAGCCAGCGCGAGAAATGATTTTCTGTAGGCGCTCTTCCATAGCAATGCGGAACAATGCCAGCTTAGCGGATTTCCCTCAGGTGACGAAAGACCTACGGGGACTGGCAGTGGACGAGCTTCCATAAATAGTCGAAGAATTCCTTGGCGCTCCGGTCAACTGGCAAGTCTCCAGAATACTCCGGTCGGTCGCCGCCCAATTCGACCTGTGCGCTGGGACCCGTCAAATTTCGGAAAGTCAGCAAGAAGCCCGGTTGCTGGTTTGAGCCCGCGTCGTTGGCTACGAGCTTTCCGGCCTCACAATGAAACTTCTCGCCATACTGGTTTTTGAAAAAAGCCGGAGCACTCTGCTCAACGCCAACATCTCCATGATAGGAGAGGGTATTGCCAGTCCAGTCGAGCCAACTGGCCGCCGTCTGCGTGCGAAAGGCGATCTTGGTCACAATTTGGATGGTCCTCGTCTCCGACGACGCGAATTCACGTGGATGTGCGGGCACGTCGACCGAGCCTATCTCGCCGCTGGGCACGTCGAGCACGGCGAAACGGAGGCGCTGATCACCCGGCTTTGGTGCGTAGTCCAAGATATTCTGAATGCCTCGCTCCTTCCAGGCCTCGTAGAGATTCTCGGGAACAGACCGTGAAAGGTCGCGCGGAAAGAACTGGAACGAGTCTTCTTTCGGATCAAATTCGCAGATCGCCATGTGGAGATCTAGTTGACGGGTTCCTTCGACCGGCTCAAAAGTCAGGGCGGCGGAAGAGACGGTCAACAGATACCTCGTTTGAGCTGGCTTTGCCGCCTCGGCTGCGCTTTGTGGTGCGATGGGTAGAACGGTCAGCAGAATGGAGGTCGAGGGTAAAGGATTCATGCAGGCTTGTTTGAGAAGGTCTTCCGGTTTTTGCCCGCTAGCCGCCGATTTTAGGTCTGTGGCGTAGTACCCGCGCCGGTAGGCGAGTTTAACCCCGTGCTGGGTCGACTTGATGACAATCTTGTGGAAACGGCCGTCCCACGCGATGCCCTCCGGATAGTATCCAAGCTCATAGTAAGTAGCGCCGTCATTGAGCGCGGACTGAACGCATCCCGACAGGTCGTTCGTATTCTCGCAGGTCCTGCCGCCGGTAGCCTGAGCGATGTTGTCCATCGTAGCCAGCCGATCGACGTGTTGGCCGTTCTGGCGGCTCAGTTGCGCACCCATACCGCCTCCGATGTTCTGTTGGTTGATGTGTGGATTCTGAGCGGCTGAATAGAGCTGATCTACCGTGAGCCCCGATGCGTCAACCGGATACACGGCGATCCGTGCGTCAGTGAGTGCCTCGGCCGCCGCTCGGATCTTGTCACTATAAGACGCACTCCCACGGAACGGATCGGAACCGAAATCCGCAGACGGTTCGATCCAGTCGGGAAAAGCCTCGGAGAACCAGATGAGGTTCTTGCGGCCGGCGTAGCCACCCAAATACTTTGATATCTGAATCATCGCTTCAGCGGTTTCGTCGACGCAGATCGCCATCTGTGCTTGGTAGGTCATGGCTTCAAAATCCTCGAGCGCCCGCGTCGCTTGATTCTCCTGGCCTCCGTTCTGATCCAACGCTCGGTTCGACGGGCTGTCAGCGTCGTCCTGGGGGTTTTGCTCGATGGACACACTGCGAAGGGTGTTGTTGATCGCGGCGCGCAACACCTTGGGGTCGGTACTGAAGGTTTGTACGATGTGCAGCGTGTGGCCCAGGGTGAACACGGCCACTGGCGTGGTGGGCGGGAGCGTCTTCAAGAGCAAAAGCATTTTCTGCCGCACTTGCATCTGGTTGGCCATTTCCGTATTCAGTGCATCCATCAACAGGACGGTCGGGGCGACATTCCGATCGGCTGACCATTCGTTGGAAAACCGGGCGGCGGAAGCAGGAGCCTTGGCGGTGGCGGGAGTGTTGGTGGGCCGGTCGACAAATCGAAATTGCGCAATTTGCTGCTCGCGATTGTGCTCCTCAAAGATTTGAAAATCGTCTTTCGTGAGGCCGCGCACGGGCGCGCCGTGGGAGTCTGTGACAACGACATCGATTGCGATTAGCCGCGTTTGAGTGCGGAGCGTTTCCGATGACCGAGCCGGCTGCTCGGGAGGAGCGGAAGACTTTTGAGGCGCCGTCTGTGCGGCCACGAGGCTGGCGCAAACAAGCACCAAGGGCGCAAAACAGCTCTTCATCGACATCCATCCCGGGCCCGGCGATCGCGAAATCGAATGGCGGCGATGCGAGTTGGCCGGCGCAACTAAGATGCACAATGATTCGCCCAAGTTACACGGGAGGAGCTCAGGAATCGGCATCGGTGGCTGCCGAACCAGCCTTGGCAGCCCGGGATTGTTCAGATATTTCTGGAGGGTCTTCGGCCAGCTCCCCTAGGTCGTTGGTTTCCCCCGACGCCTGGATGGCATGGGCTTCGGCCGATCCCACAGCGGTGGGCGTCGCTGGGACGCCCTCTTGTTCCGCAGGGGCGAGTCCAGAATCGGAACCGAGCGCCGCCTGCGCGAGCTGCTCAAATTCCTTGAGGCTCGGTAGCTCGTCCAAATCGGACAGCCCGAAGCGCATCAGGAATTGCTTGGAGGTACGGTAGAGGATGGGGCGACCGATCACTTCCTTGCGCCCCGCCGTGGTAATCAGGCGCTTTTCCAGCAGCGTCTTAATTACGCCACCGACGTGAACCCCGCGGATCTCATTGATCTCGGGGACCGTGATGGGTTGCTTATAGGAAATCACAGCGAGCGTCTCGAGCGCTGGCATGGTCAAGCGCAACGGTGGCTGAAGGCTCTTGATGAATTTCCGCACGACGTCGTGATGCTGCGGCTTGGTGTAGAATTTCCAACCGCCTGCGACTTTGCGGACCTCGATCCCCCGGTGGTCCGTCGCATACGAAGCTACGAGAAGATCGAGTGCGCTCCGTGCCTGAGCTTTTTCTACGCCGAGCGCGTGAGCGATTTGATCGAGCGTCGCAGGCTCATCCGCAGCGTAGATGATCGCCTCCAGGGCGGCCTGCATTTCTTCTGCCGTCATGTCTTGCTTTCCTCGAACCTGGCCCTGTGGCCGGCGCGCGGGCTCACAGGTACTGCTCCTCAATCTTCGACATAGTCTCTGGACCTGCAAAAACGGCGTCGAACATCTTGTGTTTACAGAGCGAAATATCTGCGAACAGCTCCGATTGCACAAGTATCACGGCCTGCATGCGCACCATTTCAAGCACAGCCAGCAGCGCCACGATCATGGCATTGCGCGTCTCACAGGAGTTAAAAAAGTCGATCAGCGAAACTGGGGCCTCGCTCGCCATCAAGCGCTGGCGCAGGCGGTCCATCATCTGCGCGATGGTCACCGACTCGTGCCGCAACTCGAACTTCGCCACCTCTTTGCGGCGATCGAGCACCTGCTGAAATGTTTTGATAAGGTCCACGAGGGAAACGACCAGCTCGCCTTCGACCGCATCCCCGGTGTAGAGCGAGCGGTCCGGCCGCGACCACACGTGTGCCTCGACCTGCTGTTTCTGGTAGAGAAGCTGTGCTGCGTTCTTGAATTTTTCGTGCTCCAGTAGCCGATGGACCAGTTCCTGTCGCGGGTCTGCCGCTGTGTCCGAGTCAGCGAGAGGGTCTGCCGGGAGCAGCATCTTTGATTTGATATGGATCAAGGTTGCGGCCATGTAAATGAAGTCTGCCGAGACGTCGATATCCAGTTTTTCGAGCCGGTGCAGATAGTCGAGATATTGCTCAGTGACCTTGGCGATGGGAATGTTGTGGATGTCCATCTCCTGCTTGCGGATCAAATCGAGCAGGAGATCGAGCGGGCCTTCGTACACCGGCAAATTAATCCGATACGGCAATGGCGACGACAATTCAGTTGCCCCTGGCCTTGCGGGCCTCATCCCACTTAAAGATCGCGTTGCGGACGCGCCTCATGGTGCGCCGCGCCGCCTTTTGTGCCTTCTTGCTGCCGGCGTCGAGGATACTCCAGACTTCCTCTGGGCGCGCCTCTAATTCTCGGCGCCGTGCCTGAATAGGCTCGATCCATCTCACGAGGTGATCGGCCATCGCGGCCTTGCACTCGATGCAGCCAATGCCCGCTGTGCGGCAACCTTGATCCGCCCAGGTGACAATCGCCGGTGGAGAGAAAAGTTTGTGCCAGGCAAATACCGGACAGACCTCCGGCCGCCCCGGATCGGTTCGGCGCTGCCGTTGCGGGTCGGTCATCATGTTGCGGACCTTGACGCGGATGTCCTCGGGCCGATCCGAGAGCCAGATCGCGTTGCCATAGGACTTGGCCATGCGACGCCCGTCTGTGCCCGGCAATCGCGGTGTCTCTGTCAGCAATGGTCCTGGCTCTCGCAAAACCGCTTCAATTCGAAAATACTTCCAGTTCTCACGGCCGATTCGCTTCTTGAAGTTCTGCGCACCTTCTTCCAGTATCTGCTTGCGAAGAACAGCTGGGTTGATCTCCCGGGTGTGCGCAGGAAGGCTGGGGCCGGCAGGCCCAGTCTCGGCTTTAGAACCGGCTGGATAGATCGCCGCGATAAGCCCAGGCAGGTTCTCGCTCTGGAAACGATCGAAGTCAAAAGCGAAACCATACTGGGCATTGAACGTTTTTACGATTTCGCGAGTGAGTTCGACATGGGGAACCTGATCTTCGCCGACCGGCACGAAATCGGCATCGTAGATGACGATATCGGCGGACTGCAACAGCGGGTAGCCGAGGAAGCCGTACGTTCCAAGATCACGGTCCTTGAGGTTCTCGATTTGTTCCTTATATGTCGGAACTCGTTCCAGCCACGACAGCGGTGTGATCATCGACAGCAGCACGTGCAGCTCGGCGTGCTCGAGCACGCTGGATTGAACAAACAGCGTGGACTTGGCCGGGTCGAGACCGACCGAAAGCCAATCCATCGCGACTTGTAGTGTGTTTTCTGCAACCGAGGATGTGTCCTCGTAGTGAGTCGTTAGCGCGTGCCAGTCCGCGACGAAAAAGAAGCATTCATATTCTTCCTGGAGCTTGAGCCAGTTCTGGAGGGCACCAAAGTAGTGGCCGAGATGAAGGCGGCCGGTGGGCCTCATGCCGCTTAGAACTCGTTTGCGTTTCGCCACTCTAGCGACATTCCCCCAAGGACTAAGAAGATCGAAGCGAGAGGTGTAAGCAAGATGCTAGCACAGAAGGGAAGGGTTGCGAGTTGGGAGTTCAGAAGAAGCCTCGTTACAGCTTCAGGAGTTCGCGCAAACGCTTGGTTTGTGTCCGCGATACCGGAATCTCGCTGGCGCGCTTGTCGCTCATCTTGAGCATGAAGCTCGATTTAAACCAGGGCACGACCTCCTTAATGTGCTTGATATTCACCAGGTAGGACCGGTGCGGACGCCAAAAAATCTCGCCATCGAGGGCCTGCATCAAATCCTCGACGGTGCGGTAATTCGAAACGCCCTCGAGCTCCCGGGAATAGATGGTGATGGCCCCATCCTGGATCGAGGCGAAAATCATGTCGTCCGCATCAATCAGGATCATGCGCTCCTGCGACTTGACAAGCAGCTTGACTGGCGCCATCGAACGCCGTTTGATTTCCCCCGCCCCGATTTGATCGACGAGTGTTTCCAGTCGCTGCACCGGTGACGTATTCGCTTCCACCATTTTTTTTGCGCGCTGGACGGCCTGCGCGATGCGCGTCTTGTCGAACGGTTTCAAAACGTAGTCGACCGCGTTCACTTCAAACGCTTGGACCGCGTAGTGATCGTAGGCAGTGGCGAAAACAATTTGCGGAATCGGCAACTTGCGCTCAACCAGCTTCTGAATCACGCCGAAACCGTCCAGGCCGGGCATCTGGACGTCGAGAAATACCAGATCGGGAGTGTGCTCCTTGATCAGCGCCACGGCCTCCAGGCCGTTCTTCCCCTGCGCGACGATGTTAATCTCCGGCAAACCTTTCAACAGATACACAAGCTCGTCACGCGCGGGGCGTTCGTCGTCCACGATGACTGTGTTCATGGCCATATACGCTGCGAACAGTATAGAAGTCGGTGAACGCGAGTGACAACAACTTCCGTGGCCCTGGGGTAGAATCCCGAAAGCCAGAAGGAAGGAGCCTGGATGCCGAGACAGCGATCGAACGCCGCCCCGAGGCCGAAGGTTCTATCGAGCAAACTGCTTTTTCAGGGGCGCGTCTTTGCCCTGAAGCGTGAGCGGGTGGCGGAACCGAGCGGCTTGGTCGCGACGCGTGAGATCGTGGTACACCCAGGTTCGTCGGTCGTGTTGCCCGTGCTGCCCGACGGCCGCATCGTACTGATTCGACAGTACCGCCACGCGGCGGGGCAGTCTTTGTGGGAGCTGGTGGCAGGCCACAAGGATCCGGGCGAAAGTTTCGCGCAAGGCGCGCGCCGCGAACTCAAGGAGGAGACCGGATACATGGCACAGAGGATCACGAAACTACTGGAAATCTTCCCGTCCCCAGGTCTGCTAGGGGAAAAAATGGAGATCTTTTTGGCCGAGGGACTCACGAAAGGCAAGGCACGGCCTGAAGACGATGAGAAGATCACTCAACAAATCGTGACGCTGGCCCAGGCGAAGGCGTGGATTCGCTCCGGCAAGATTCGTGACGCCAAGTCCATCGCCAGCATCCTGTATTACGCGGCGTTCACAGCGAAGAGGTAGGCGTATATGGAAAATAAGCAAGTCGCAAAAATCCTGCGTGAGACAGCGCATTTGTTGGAAATCGACGGGGCCATCATCGGCCGCTACCGCAGCTACGAAAAAGTAGCGGAGCTGCTGGATACCATCCCGGAGCGAATCGAGGAGATCGCGCGGGACGAAAACAAACTGCGGGAACTCCCGGGCATCGGCGAGAAGATGGCCGAACACATCCGCGAAATCTTAAAGAGTGGGGATTACCGTCTGCGACAAAAGTTGCTCAAGAAATATCCAGCGACGCTACTCGACTTGCTCGATTTGCAGTCGCTGGGACCAAAGAAAGTCGCATTTCTCTGGAGCCACTTTAAGGTGGCCACCGTGGATGGGGTGGAACAACTCGCGCGCGCAGGCAAATTGCGTGACCTTCCGGGTTTCGGCGAAAAGAGCGAGCAGAACATTCTAAAAGCCTGCGAGCAGTTCAAGCACTTAGGCGGCTCGGGCCGCGTGCAGCTGAACGTAGCCGACGAAGAGGCCCAGAAGCTGACGGTCTACATCCTAGAAGCCGGTGCGGCCGTGGAGGCGGTAACGCCCGCCGGCTCGTTGCGACGCGGCCGGGAAACGGTCGGCGACCTCGATCTGCTGGTAACGATGCGGCCGGGCCATGACAGGCAGAAGGACGTGGATTTCGTCGCCGAATACATTCTGAAATATCCCGGCATCGGCGAGAAATTAGCGCACGGTGAAAACAAAGTCAGCATGCGGCTGAGCAGCGGCCTGCAGGTCGATGTTCGGCTCCTCGAGAAGAAAAGCTTCGGCGCGGCGCTTATGTATTTCACTGGCTCCAAGGCGCACAACGTAGCGCTGCGCGGCCGCGCCAACGACATGGGCTGGACGCTGAACGAGTATGCGCTCACAACGCTCAAAGGAGCCAAGGTCGTAGCCAGCCAGACCGAACAGGAGATTTACTCGAAACTCAAGCTTGCCTACATCGAGCCGGAACTGCGAGAAATGGGGGGCGAAATCGAAGCGGCAGAACGCGGCCGGCTTCCCCATCTGGTCACGCTCGCCGATATCCGGGGCGACTTGCAAATGCACACGACCGCCTCCGATGGTCATAACTCGATTGAACAGATGGGTGAGGCCGCGCGAGAACTTGGATACGAATACATCGCGCTAACCGATCATTCGCAGGCCGTAACCGTCGCAAACGGCATGGATGAAAAGCGCACACTCGAACAAATCAAGAAAATCCGCGCCGCCCAGGCCCGCGTGCCGGGCATTCGCCTGCTGGCGGGCATCGAAGTCGATATTAAGAAAAACGGTTCACTCGACCTCGAGGACGAGGTACTCGCTCAGCTCGACGTAGTCGTCGCCTCGGTGCACTCGTACATGAACCTCGAGCGTTCCGAGATGACGGAGAGAATTCTCGCCGCGATCGAGAACCCTTACACGCAAATCGTTGCGCATCCAACGGGTCGGCTTTTACTGCGGCGCGAGCCCTTTGCCTACGACATCGAAAAAGTACTCGCCGCGGCTGCCCGGGCGGGCGTGGCGATGGAATGTAACGCCTACCCGGATCGGCTCGATCTCTGTGACGTTCACCTTCGCCTGGCCAAACAGAGCGGCGTGAAGATCGTCATTTCGACCGACTCTCACTCGACGGGCAACCTGAAGTTCATGAAATACGGAGTCATCACGGCTCGCCGCGGCTGGATTGAGAAACAGGACGTGATCAACACACTGCCGCTCTCAGACTTTCTGACTGCGCTGCGTCCGAAGCCACTGGCCGCAAAGCACAAACTTGCAAAGCGCAAGTCCGCCTAACTGAGCCACCCCTAGACTGAGTGCGAGACGCCGTCATCTTCGGTAGTGGCCGCCGTGAGCGTCTTCGAAGTGAGCGACGGTGATTTCGCGCCGCGCCGCATGGCCACGATGCCGGTGCGCACCATTTCCATCAATCCGAAGGGCGCGAGCAGTTCGAGAAACCGGTCCACCTTCTCCTCGCCGCCGGTCAGTTCGAGCGTGATCGATTCCGACGCAATGTCCAGAACGCGCGCGCGAAAGACCTCAGCGAGTCCTAACACCTGCCCGCGTGTCTGTTGCGTGGCGCCGACCTTAACCAGCGAGAGATCACGCAGAAGCGCCGGCTGGCCTGTTACGTCGTCTACAAGCAGTACGTTCACCAGCTTGTAAATGTTGGCGACGATACGGCGCGCCTGATCGGTGTCCGCTTCGGTGACGATGGTCATGCGCGAAACCTCAGGATTTTCCGTACGCCCGACCGTCAGCGAATCGATGTTGAACGCGCGTCGGCGGAACAGCGACACCACGCGAGAGAGAACTCCCGGCTTATTTTCGACGTAGACCACGAATGTATGGAGCATAACGCCTATTCGTCCTCTGCCGTTTCGACCAGCGGATTCGGTCGGCGGATCATGTCGTGCAATGCCGATCCGGCTGCAACCATCGGATAAACCGTGTCTTCCTGCTCGACTTTGAAGTCGATCAACACCGCTCCTTCGTGTGCCTCGGCCGCTTGCACGACCGGAATCACATCGGCTCGGCGGTCTACCACGAAGGACCGGATACCATAGGCCGTCGCCAGCTTCGCGAAATCCGGATTCAGCAGCGGTGTCGCTTCATAGTTGCGGTCATAGAAGAATTCCTGCCACTGACGCACCATGCCGAGATAGCCGTTGTTGATGATGGCAATGTTGACCTTAAGGTTTTCCTGCACGATCGTGGCAAGCTCAGCCATCGTCATCTGGAAGCCCCCATCGCCCACAATCACCCAGACGTCTGCGTCCGGTCGCGCCACCTTCGCACCGATTCCGGCTGGAAGCGCGAAACCCATCGTTCCCAGACCGCCCGAAGTAATGAGCGAGCGCGGTCGCTCGTGCTTGTAATACTGCGCCTCCCACATCTGGTGTTGTCCGACATCGGTAACCACGATCGCGTCGCGGCCACGTGTCTGGTGCCAAAGATCGTTGATTACATGCGCGGCGTATAGGTGTCCATTATCGGGAAGATTCTGAATGTCACGGACGGCCGTATCTCCTTTGAGCTGGCCGATGTGCTCAATCCACTCGGTGTGGGTTAAAGGCTCGATCCGGGCGTTCAGCTCCATCAGAATCTTGCGCAGGTCGCCAACGAGTGCTACATCCACCTTCACGTTCTTGTTGATCTCGGCCGGATCGATATCGATATGAATCTTCTTCGCATGGGGCGCGTAGGTCTTCAGGTTGCCAGTCACGCGATCGTCAAAGCGCATGCCAAACGCGAGTAGGAGGTCGGCCTCCTGAATGGTCTTGTTGACCCAAGCCTCGCCGTGCATGCCCATCATGCCCATGTTCAGCACGTGCGACGCCGCAAGATGACCAAGACCCAAAAGCGTCATCGCCACCGGGATGCAGGTCCGCTCGGCAAAGGTCTGCACTTCCTTTTCGGCTCCGGATACGGAAATCCCGTGGCCCGCTAGAATGACAGGCCGCTTGGCTGTGCGGATCAGCTCGAGTGCGCGATCGTATTCATGCTGGGCGGGCGAAAGATCCGGCCGGTACCCTCGCATTCGCGGGGCGGCCGCGTCAAAATCAAATTCGCACGACCCTTGCTGAGCGTCTTTGGTGATGTCGATCAGGACCGGTCCAGGACGGCCCGATTTGGCCACATACATGGCCTCGCGAACCGCGGGCGCAATTTCGTCAGGTCGTGTCACCAGATAGTTGTGTTTCGTGATCGGCAGCGTTACGCCCGTAATGTCTGTCTCTTGAAACGCATCTGAGCCGAGCAGTTTGCTGCCGACCTGGCCCGTGATGCACAGAATCGGTGAGGAATCCATCATGGCCGTCGCGATGCCGGTGACCATGTTCGTCGCGCCAGGACCGGAAGTGGCCACCGCGACACCGACCTGGCCCGTCGCGCGAGCGTAACCGTCGGCCATGTGCGTCGCGCCTTGCTCGTGCCGCACCAAGATATGTCGGATCGAACTGTGGCGCAGTGCGTCGTATGCCGGCAGAATCGCACCGCCGGGATATCCGAAAACCGTCCGAACGCCTTCGCGCTCCAAACCCTTCCAGAGAGCTGTCGCCCCCGTCATCACTTTCTCGTGACTGCCCATGATCATCTCCCCTCAGTCCCCGCAAATAACAAAACCCACCTTGCCAGCGTCTCTGGCGGGTGGGTTTCTTGAGCTTTTCCGATTTCCTATTGCCTCAGCTCAGTCATGCCCTCCGGGCAGAGACGCACACTCGATCCCTACTACTACGAGCGGAAGTCGAATCGAGATTGCCTTTGCCTTCACGTCGTCGCGTCCCAAAGGTTCGCGCCCATCGTTCGTTGCCGGGGGCGCTGCGAAACCTACGGTAACCTTGTCTTGCAGACTCTGTCAAGTGAGTCGTTTCGCCCGGGGTGCTCGACAGGGACGCGGGGTTGACGGGCTTCCTCATTTGACCGGGAAACCTGACACCCATCGTGTCCATTTGACGTGAACGGCTGACACGTTGGGGTGTGCAGCTTCGAGCTGATAGGCCTTTATATCAAGCAGATACGGCAAAAATGCTTTGGCACGATTCGTGCTCAACCCGATTCGTAGCAAAGGGAGCAGGGTGCGAAATGGTGGCGTTGCTGATCGGGATTCTGGCGTTGCTCTTGTTTTTGTGCATCTCTCACACCATCCCAGGCATCGTGCCGTCGCGGCAAACCACTGCCCCACGCAAGCGGCGCCGTGCGGCACAGCGCCCGCGCAGTTGGGGCAGCTCGAGAGTGGTAGCGCGCAGGGAAAACAAGGCGGGGATCCGTTTTCTAGTTGAGAAATCGTAGTACCCCGGTCCTATGGCCCGAGGCAGGATCTGTCGGTACGCTCAGGCTTGCGCTTGATGAGCACCTCCAGGAGCAACGGCATGGGCACTGCGGCGTGGCCGAGGTCGAGGGCAGTCGAATGGTGGGCAGAGAAAACGCCGGGCGAGGCCCGGCGCAGGAAGCGGCTGAAGGTCTCTCTGCCGGTGCATCTCCGGCCCTTCGACCCTCGATTCTCTGAGATCGAAGACATCGGCCAAGTCGTCGATTTCACCCGCGACGGACTCTATTTCATCACCTGCATGCCGCACTACTTTTTGGGCATGCGATTGATTGTCACTTTCCCGTATGGGGACAATGTCTCCGCCCATCGGAAGTTTCTGGCCTCGATTGTGCGTCTAGAACATCGGGATGATCAAAAGCGCGGGATCGCGCTGCGGTTCCTCCTGTAATTCCGTGGCTCCAGTGAATTTTTCGAAAGCTCACGAGACGGCGGTGCAGTTCGACTGGATTGGCTTTTGGACAAAGACCCAGGCGATTGGCCTTGTCACTCGACGTAAGCGGCGGGGACAATAGCATGGCGATTCGGCGCGGGTTGCGCGCGCCAATGCGGAAGAATCCCGATAATCAGAAGGCAGGTTCGTGATCATGCACAAACACGTAAAGAATTCACCTCATGCGTCCTCGGAAACAGACACTGCCACGGCGGATCGCCGCAATGCTGACCGCCACATGATTACAGCCTCGGCAGAAGTTGTAGAGGTCACCTCAGGGGCGCGGTTCTCAGCGCGCACGACCGACCTCGGACCCGGCGGTTGCTTCGTCGACACCATGCTTCCCTTCCCCGTCGGTGCGAAGGTTCACGTGACGGTCCGCAAGGCCCAGGCGCATTTCGAGACCGACGGCCTGGTGGTCTACTCCCAAACCGGTCTGGGGATGGGGATCGCCTTCGATACTATGGAGCGCCACCAGATTGACGCTCTGGATACCTGGCTGAGGGAGGTAACCGGAAACAAGCAGAACCTTGCCATGGCGGGACAAAGTTCTGCTGCCGTGAAGAAGCCTGAAACTTCCGCCGCCGTCGTCAGACTGGTTCGGCTAATGATCAGCAAAGGCATCATCACCGAGGCCGAAGGTGCCTCAGTTCTCCACGACCCCGTTTTGTAAGAACTTTCCCTACCCCCGCGAAAACGGGAAAGGTTATAGAACCATAACGATCGAGGGCACTTAGACCGCTGCTGCCATGCAGGTATTTCCCAGTCGAGCAAGTTTTTCCTGGCCATTGATCGTTCCTGTCCGGTCATAGCAACCTAAGTCCCATACAATCAGTAGACGCCCGTCTCCTTGCGTGGCACGGCTCGTGCAGGGCTCGAGCCAGAGGGGGCTCTATGGGTGAACGGAGAAAAGCTCGTCGGTACGAAGTCTATCTACCGCTGCAGGTTTCGATGTCGCGGAGGCGGCCTGCCGAGTACTATACAGCGCAACTTCGAGATATATCGAGGACCGGCCTGTATTTCCACTCCCACGTGGCTCTTCAGCCCGGTGCCGGCCTGGAGCTGACGTTCGCGTTGCCCACCGATAAGGATCGTGGAACGTCGGTTTTGGTGCGCGCCAGTGCCAAAGCGCTACGAATCATTCCCATTCCCGGCGAGACGAGCCCCATGTACGGTGTCGCAGCCACGATCGACCGAATCGATTTCGTCCGCCCCGTTGCAGCGAACGCGGCCGCCTGAGGCGGGTCGGCCCATTGCTCGGTCAACTTGTGTAACTCCCTCCTTCTCTTCCCCTCTAGCGTTCGCTACAAGCCGCGGTGATTGTCGACATACAATAGGGCATGCGTTTGATCGCGCCATGGCTATGAGAGAGCCGGCGGCGTTGGCGATCGTTAACGCCGAACGTCTGGTGCTGCGCGCTCTTTCGACTCGTTCTGTGGAACCAATCGAGTGGATCGAGATTGATCGCAAGCTGGCCGGATACTCGTGGCGGGAACCGGACCACGCCGTCATCTACAAAGCGATTACCAGAGCCAGGAGCCGTGATCCCAAGCGCTGGCGTGAGCAGCTCGCTGCGCAGACCACGCGAATGGGATTCCCAGACTTGGACTGGGAATCTTTACTCAGACCATCACCGGTGGGCACGGCGGAACCGAGTCTTCACCAGCTCATTCAAGCATTGGAGCTGGCTTCGGATCGGGCGGACTAACTCGAGTTCACTTATCTTTTCTGCGCTGCGAGCTCGAAATCGATGTATTGAGATAACGTCGTCACGTCCCCGCCAACCACGGGACGCCCGTTGACGTAGACGGTCGGCGTGCTGTTCACCCCGAGGGCCACTCCTTCCGCGCGGCTGGCGTCGACCTGTCGTTGTGTGTCGGGCGCCGACAGACACCCCTTGAATATATCGGAGTTAAGGCCGGCCGCTGTGGCGAACTGCACCAGCTTGTCCCACACGTTTTCGGCCGAAATCAGATCTTGGTTTTCGAAGATGGCGTCATGGACTTTCCAGAACGCTTGCGGGGATTGCTGAAAAGCGCAGCGCCCGCCCAGCGCGGCGGTGTTCGCCCATGGATGAATCTGCGTGAGCGGAAAATCCTTGTACACCACCCGCACCTGCGGATACTTCCCTTCGATGCTGGTCAGTGCTTCCCAAAGCTCGCGGCAGTGTGGGCACTCAAAATCCGCAAATTCCACCACCGTAACGCGCGCATCGCCCGGACCTTTACTCGGGCTACCGTCGAGGTGCATTTTCGCCCGATTCGCAGCAAACGGGTCGGCCGACATGTCGTAAATATCGCCACGCAGCAGCGTTTTGCCGTCCTTGCTGACGTACACCTCGCCCGTCTCCTTCTGCTCGTTGAAGGAAATCTCGATCGGCACAGTATAAAAGTCGGCTGCAGCGGACGGTCCGAACGGTCCCAGTCTTACTTGGATGTTCGGGCCCCAGCCGAACAGTTGTCGGACGAACGCCTCGGTGGCCTTGCTGAGCTGCGTTTGATCGACAGAAACGGGAGTCCCCGTCGCTCCCGACGGCGGATCCGCCTTTTTCGAATCCTGAGCGGTGGAGGGAAGCACCGCGAGAAATACCGCCGCCACACCCGCCGTCACTGGCTTATGCCGCATGCCCATCTCGCTCCGCGAGACCTGTTTGAAACCACGTATCCAGAAGCATAGAGAAAAACCGTCGGAAGAGCAAAATGGAAAACCAGAGGAAACGAAGGCAAGGATTCTGAGGCCTTAGGCAACAGCCAGTCGGTTCGCTAGCCAATCACCGGCCTCGCGCGTGCCTAGCGAACCGCCCAAATCGGCCGTGGTCTTGTTCTCGCGGATGGCCGCACGAACCACGCCCTCCATCGCGCGCGCCTCGCGGGTCCACCCGATGTAATCGCACATCATAGCGGCGGCCAATACCGCACCGAACGGGTTGGCGACGTTCTTCCCAGCAATGTCCGGAGCCGAGCCGTGGACCGGCTCGAACAACGAGACGCGGCCCGGATGAATGTTGCCCGAGGGCGCAAGCCCGAGACCTCCGATCAGGCCTGCACCCACGTCACTCGCAATGTCCCCGAACAAATTGCACGTAACGATCACCTCGAATTGGTCCGGGGCGCGCACCATCTGCATCAGCAAATTGTCGATGTACATGTGGCTCGCTTCAATTTCGGGATACTCTTTGCGTATTTCCTTAAACACTCGCTGCCAGAGATCATGGCCGTAGGCCAGCGCGTTTGACTTGTCACTCATGCACACGCGCCGACGGTTTTGACGACGCGCCAAATCGAACGCGTAGCGAATAATCCGCTCAACTCCCTTGCGCGTGTTGATGTCTTCTTGCGTGGCAATTTCGTCGGCCGTTCCCTTCTTAAAGAAACCGCCCACTCCGGCATAGAGCCCTTCGGTGTTCTCACGAATCACCCAGAGGTTGATGTCGTTCTCCGTGCGACCCTTGAGCGGCGTAAGCCGCTCGTCAAAAAGCACGCACGGGCGCGCGTTGACATAGAGATCAAGTTGAAAGCGAAGGCCGATCAGAATGTCGGCGCCTTGCCGATTCGAGGGCACCCGTGGATCCCCCAGAGCGCCCAGCAGAATCGCGTCGTAGTCACGACGGAACATTTCGACAGCATCCGGCGGCAGCGTCGTGCCGTCGCGCAGGTAGCGGTCCGCCCCCCAGTCAAAGTCGGTGATCGAAATTTCGCGGCCACCCGCCTTCGCAGCCACCTTCAAAGCCTTTACCGCTTCGGGAATGACTTCCTTTCCGATGCCATCCCCCGCTATGACCGCGATCCGCTTGCGTGAGGACGAACGTGTCTCCTCCATTGCGTCGCGGAACGTAGCACGCGACCCAGGACCTCGTCAACGCGAGGACCTCGCTCGAAAACGCCGAGCGGAGATGCTAGAGGGTCACACCCGATTTGCGGTAGAATCCCGCCGAAAAAAGCCGATGCTGGATGCTTCCAAGAATGAGCTTCTGACCCAAGTCGGCCGCGGCACGCCGATGGGCGAATTGCTGCGCCGCTATTGGATGCCCATCGCGGCGATGAGCGAATTCGATAACGAGAGTGTAAAGCCGATCCGATTGATGGGCGAAGACCTTACGCTCTACAAGGACCGAGGGGGAACCTTCGGCTTAGTGGACCGCCACTGTCCGCATCGCAGTGCGGACATGTCTTACGGATTCGTCGAGCCGTGCGGTCTCCGCTGCAACTACCACGGCTGGCTGTTTGATCACGACGGTCGCTGCATCGAGCAGCCTTACGAGGACGTCGCGCAACCGGAGGCCCGTTTCCGCGACAAGATTCGAATCAAAGCATACCCCGTAAAGGCTCATGCCGGGCTGCTGTGGACCTACCTGGGTCCCCAGCCGGCGCCGCTCGTTCCTAACTGGGAGCCTTTCACCTGGAAAAACGGCTTCGTTCAAATTGTCTTCGCCGATGTTCCCTGCAATTGGTTTCAGTGCCAGGAGAATTCAGTCGATCCCCTGCATTTCGAATGGATGCATATGAATTGGAGCGTGCGGCTCGCAGATCAAGGGGGTGCCTATTCGCCGCGTCACCTCAAGCTCGCTTTCGACGAATTCGACTACGGCATCGTCTACCGACGCATTCGCGAGGGCATGAGTGAAGAGGATCCGCTTTGGAAAGTGGGCCGCGTCTGCTTGTGGCCGAACGCGCTTTTTACGGGCGACCACTTCGAGTGGCGCGTCCCGGTTGATGACCAAAATACCCTCAGCGTCACCTGGTGCTTCAGCCGCGTGCCGAAGGCCCGCGAGCCCTACGTTCAGCAGCGTATCCCAGCATGGCGCGGACCGGTGCGTGATGCGGAAACAGGTCGCTGGATTTCCAGCCACGTGATGAACCAGGATTTCATCGCTTGGATTGGTCAGGGTGTAACCGCTGACCGCACGCGCGAACACCTGGGCACAAGTGACGCCGGAATCATCATGATGCGTCAGCGGCTCTTAAAAGACATCGAGGCCATCGGCCGGGGAGAAGACCCTAAAGCGACGATCCGCGATCCCGAAGTCAACCGGTGCATCGCGCTCCCCATCGCCGACCGCAAACGCCTGGTGGAGGGTATGGCTCCCGAGGAAATGACACGCAATCCCTTGGGCGCGGGCCGTCTCGCGGCAGACTATATTTTTCAGGCTGGGCAGCCTCGCGAGGTTCGCAAGGCCTACGCCGAAGCGATGGGACTTGCCGAATGACTCGCCGGTCGACGAACATGTGACCAGCAACCCGCCTTCTGGTTGACCGCGCGAGAAACAGGTATATACTTCCGCACGGCCAAAGCCCTAGGTCTCACGAGGTTTTGCGCGGCGGCGTGCCGCTGCGCTCGATCGAAGTCGAAGCTGATCCGAGGAGGCAACCAATGAAGAAGTTTCTCGCAGCTGCCGGTTTGGCAGCGGTCATGGCGATACCGGCGTTTGCGGCGACCAGCACCTGGAATCTTGATCCCGCTCACTCGAACGCGCAGTTTTTCGTTAAGCATCTGGGGATTTCAACCGTGCAGGGTGATTTCACCAAAGTTGCTGGCACGGTCGTATTGGACGATCAGGACATCACCAAGTCCAGTGTGAACGTCACCATCGACGTCAACTCCATCGATACGCGTGTGCAGCGCCGCGATGACGACCTGAAGAGCGAGCACTTCTTCAACGTTGCACAGTTTTCCACGATTACTTTTCAATCCACCAAGGTCACCAAAACGGGCGACAACACGCTGAAGGTAACGGGCAACCTTACGATCCGCGGGGTCACCAAGGAAACGACATTGGATGTTACCGGGCCGACCGCGCCGATCTCGGCCATGGGAACCCAGCGCCGTGGTGTTTCAGCGACCACGAAGATCAACCGCCAGGATTTTGGCGTCAGCGCCGATCCGGGCATGGTGGGCGACGACATTTCGATTCTGATCGACTGTGAGATGACGCCAGCGAAGTAGCGGCGAGCGCAGTCGGTTCACTTTCCGTAGGGCGGCGTTCTTGGTAGCGCCGCCTTTTTTTCTTGACACCTTAACGGATCACGCCGGGACCCGCTCGGCCCAATACACCCCCAAGATCACCAGTGCGGCACTCACGACCAGGCGCGCCGTAGGGCGTTCGCCCAACAGCGGGATCGACAGCAGCACCACCAGGACCGGCTGAAAGTAGTTCACTGCGACGACCCGCGAAGCGTCCATGTGGCGCAGCAGCCAGTAGAACAGCAGATACCCCGCCACCGCACTGAGAGACGCCATGTAAAGGAATCCGGTCCAGCCCACCCATCCCACGCTCCTCCAATCGAGCCGCAAACCCTGTCGGACCGCTAGCGGCATTAGCAGAATCGCCGCGGCGGCGGCGTTGAACGTGTTCATCGAGACCGTATCGTAGGTGCGCGCCACTTTTTTCCCCAATACTGCGTAGGCCGAAAAACCGATCACTCCAGCCAGCGTGACCAGGTCCCCCGTCAGCAACGGCGAGTGCATGGGCGATCCGTGCTCGGTCTCGAGAATCACGACCCCGGTAAAGCAAAGCGTCATGCCCAGAAGTTTGGCCAGGGTGAGGCTTTCAAGTTTCATCGCGCTCGCCAAGAGCAGGATCATGATCGGTGATGAGGCGATCAGGACGGCCGAGTGACCCGACGTGGTGCTTCCCAAACCCACGATGAAGCAGCCCTGGTTCACGACATAACCGAAAAAGCCAAGGTAGGTAAATACCCAGATGTCGCGCCCTCGCAAAGGCGTACGCTCGCGCTGCGTCAAATAGATGATGAGCAGTAAAACGGCAACGAGTTCGGCCCGCAAAACGGCCAGGGTGAGGGCATCCATATGCGACAAGGTGACCTTGCCCACGATGTAGTTGAGAGACCAAAGCGATAGGACGGCTCCCAACCCGAGCGCGAGCGCAATGGAACTCGGCCGGCGCAAATTCGCACGCGAAATCAGCTCTTCCTTGGGGCTATCGGCAGTGGAACTCACTTCTATTCGAGGACCTCGCGACGCTTAGTCAGCGAGTTGATGCGGTCGAGCCGAGGCGTAAAGCCGATTCCGGGCGTCGATGGAACGCGAATTGTCCCTTGCTTTGAAACTTCTACTTCCGGCTCGATGATGTCCTCCCCCCAATATCGACGGCTTGCCGAGATATCGCCTGGGAGTGAAAAGTTTGCAAGCGATGACATTGCGATGTTGTGTGCGCGTCCGATCCCCGATTCGAGCATTCCGCCGCACCATACCGGGATCGACTTCTCCTGGCACAGGTCGTGTAACCGTCGTGCCGCTGTGTGTCCGCCGACTCGCCCGAGCTTAATGTTGATGATACGGCACGCGCCCGTCTCAATCGCGGCGCGGGCGTGCTCAACGCTGTGGATGCACTCATCGAGGCAAATCGGAGTTTCGAGCTGGCGTTGGAGTTGTGCATGTGAATAAATGTCCTCCCAACCGAGCGGCTGTTCGATCATCATCAAATGAAACTGGTCCAGCTGCTTCAGCAGCGCCGCGTCTTCAAGGTTATATGCCGAGTTGGCATCCACCATCAGCCGCAACCTGGGGAAACGCTCGCGCAGGGCGCGAACGGGATGGATGTCGAGCCCTGGCTCGATTTTGATCTTGATTCGCTGATAGCCGACGGCAACGGCCTCCTCGACTCTGGCTATAAGCTCCGCCATGCTTGGCTGGATACCGATCGAAACACCACAGGGAATCTCCTCGCGCGGTCCGCCAAGCAGCGTCCGAAGCGCCACGCTTTTCTGCTTTGCCTCCGCGTCCCAAATTGCGGTTTCCAGTGTGGCTTTGGCCATATTATGCCCACGCACACGCGAGAGCAGATCCCATACCCGCGCGGCTTCGACGTCCTTGCCGCGCACCAAGGGCCAAAGGTAGTCGCGCAGGATCAGCCAGGCAGTCTCGACCGTCTCGTAGGAATAGAACGGGTTCTCACCCGCCGTGGATTCTCCCCAGCCTGTTACACCATCGGCTTCCACTTCCGCGATCAAAATGCGGCGGAGATCGGACACGCCGAAGCTCGTCCGAAACGGCGAGAGCAGCCTCAGATGAACTTCGCGCAGCGTAACGGCTCGCATCTTCATTGCGTTGGCTCAACCATTGTCAATCTTCGGGAGACGTAGGCCTGCGATCGCTGCACTTGGTTCGAGAAGATAGTCCATGGCCCCGCCGCTCGATTCAACCGCGACCGCTACATAGCCTTGGCCGAACCATTGCACAAACTGGCCGCGAGTCTCCGCTTGGACGCGCAGGGCTTTGGCCCGGTCCCCCGCACGGATCTCGTCCACGTTGGAGGGTAGTGAAATTCTTGCGACCTTGCCCGCGGCCGGGAGCGGATTGTCCGCGAGGATGGATTTCACTCGCTCCGAGCTGAGCCACCACTCGGCTACCAGTCTGTCGGTTGGCAAACCCGCGTGCAAGGGGCTGGTCGTCACACCGTAGCAATTTGGAATGTAGCGGCGTGCAATGGCGCCGAGCCGCTCAAAATTGAAATGTGCATTCTTGAACTGTAGCGGATCAAACGTCCACTCGATCACCTCGATGCCGCGCTGGAGAGCATCCTGGCGTTGAAACAGCTTCAATTGCCGACCGACGCCACGGTTGCGATGTTCCGGCAGCACGGCTGTCATATGCGAATGCAGGAATGGCGTCCTGTGCCGGGCACCAACGACCGCCAGCGTAAAACCAACCATTTTCTCTTGATCGAAAGCTCCGAGCACCTGCCCGCCCGTATGATGAGCCACGACGAAAATCGCCGATGGAACGGAGATATCTTCTCCCCAGGTCAGGTGTTCAATCTGAACACATTGTTCATATTCCTGGATGCCCGAGCAGTGGCGGACTTCAATCGGCTCCATGAGAGGCTCGCGCTCGCGACTGCGAAGGAAGTATACGGGAAACTTGCATCGGATGGTGGTTCCGTCAAAAGCTGTTTTCACGGATACAAGTCCGGTAGAATGCCGCGGGAGATACCGATGCCCTCCTTTCCCGGCGTGGATTTTCTTGAATTTGACGCTCTGCTCAGTGATGAAGAAAAGCTGGCGCGAAAGACCGCACGTTTGTTCGTCGACGAGAAACTGCTGCCGATCATCGTCGAGCACGATCGCGAAGGCAAGTTTCCAATGCAGCTGGTACCGGAAATGGCCGAGCTCGGGTTTTTCGGCGCGAGCCTGAAGGGCTATGGCTGCGCCGAAATGTCCAATGTCGAGTACGGACTGGTGACCCAGGAGCTCGAGAGAGGGGATTCCGGGCTGCGGAGCTTTGTCTCGGTGCAGTCTGCGTTGGTGATGTACCCCATTCACGCCTTTGGAACCGATGCCCAAAAGCAGAGATGGCTGCCACTGCTGCAACGCGGCCAGGCAATCGGCTGCTTTGGATTGACCGAGCCACAGTTTGGCTCCAATCCCGCAGGGATGCTGACGCGCGCGGTGAAAAAAGGTGACAGCTACATTCTTGACGGTGAGAAGATGTGGATCACAAATGGAACGATCGCCCATGTGGCTGTGATCTGGGCAAAGGGCGACGACCAAAAGATTCGGGGGTTTCTCGTCGAAAAGGACACTCCGGGATTCAAGGCGTGGGCAATTCATGGCAAGCAGTCGCTCCGTGCTTCCGTCACCGCGGGCCTGGCGATGACAAACTGCAAGATCCCCGCTGAGAACCTGCTGCCGGGGGTCGAAGGATTGCGCGGGCCGCTTTCATGCCTGAACCAGGCGCGTTACGGCATCGGTTGGGGGGCGATTGGCGCCGCCATGGCGTGCTACGATGCAGCGCTCAACTATGCAAAACAGCGGAAGCAGTTTGAGAACCGGCCCATCGCGTCACACCAACTCGTGCAGGAGAAACTCGTTTGGATGATCACCGAGATCACCAAGGCGCAATTCCTCGCGCTGCAGGTTGGCCGGCTGAAGGATCAAGGGCGCGTCCATCCATCCCATATCTCCATGCTGAAAATGAATAACGTATGGATGGCGCGTGAAATCGCACGCATGGCACGGGAAATCTTGGGTGCGAACGGGATTGTCGACGATGCTTGCGTGATGCGCCACATGAACAATCTCGAATCCGTGTACACGTACGAGGGCACGCACGACATTCACAAGCTGGTGATCGGTGAGCGCATCACGGGAATTGCGGCGTTCGTCTAAGCGTGGCACCTCCCTAATCACTCACGTACAGGGACGCGCGGAGGACGGACTCGCCTAGAATCGCCCGGCGCTTTTGAGGACGGGGAGGTGGATCCGTGGAGCAGGAATTAAGTCTTGAATACTTGCGCGTTGTGGAGCGGGCGGCGATCGCATGTGCGCGCACCATGGGACTCGGCGACCGCCACAAGTCCGACCAGGTGGCGGTGGAAGCCATGCGCGAGGAGATGGACACCGTCGGCATGGATGGCACCATTGTCATCGGCGAAGGGGAACGCGACCAGGCCCCGATGCTCTTTATCGGGGAAAGGGTGGGCCTGGCCTCCCATGACCGGCACCATCAATATCCTGCCGTGGATATCGCCGTCGATCCACTCGAAGGCACCAATCTTTGCGCCACGGGCGAGCCGAACGCCATCACCGTCCTAGCAGCGAGCGAGCATGGTGGCCTGTTGCATGCGCCGGACCTCTACATGGAGAAAATCATCGTAGGTCCGTTGTGCCGCGGTGCGGTCGATCTGGACGCACCCCCGGAAAGGAATCTCAAGGCCATCGCCAAGCGACTCGACCGTAAAGTAAAGGATTTGGTGGTCACCGTGCTCGACCGGCCGCGGCACGAAAAGCTGATTGCCGACATACGCAAGACCGGAGCCCGCATTCGCTTAATTTCGGATGGCGATTTATCAGCGGGTATCGCGGCAGCTGTTTCCGATATGGGCATTCACGCCGTAATGGGAACGGGTGGCGCACCGGAGGGAGTGCTGACAGGGGCCGCGCTGCGTTGCTTGAACGGCCAGATTCTCGGCCGGCTGGTGATCTCGAAAGCCGAACACAAAGAACGAGCTGCGAAAATGGGCATCAAGGACCCGAAGCGCATTTACGACACAGCTGACTTGGCTCCAGGAAAAAAAATCATTTTTGCATGCACGGGTGTCACGCCAGGCGGCTTGCTGAGAGGTGTCCGCTTCTTTGGCGGAGGAACGCGGACTCAGTCGCTGATCATGACCTATGACGATCGGCAGATTCGTTTCATCGATTCCGTGCACCTTGAAAGGGGCGCGGACGACGTGCGCCTACGATTCTATTAGGCTTCGTCGGACGTCGCAGAATCCGGCGCCGAACGCTTCGAATCGATCGCCCGCCGAGGGCTCAAGCCCCTCTGCTCGCTACCTCAACTCGACGCGGGCGAACCGTTTGAGCATCTCTGCCTCTGACGGAGGTTCAAGTACGCTGCGTGCCGCAAAATCCTGCGCTTGCGGGTAAGCCGTCCCCTGAATCCGCTCCGCTGCCTGGGCATATTCGTAACGGGTGTGCCTCAGCCCAATGCCGGGTCCCAGCAAGAGCCAATACGCGCCTGGCTGGCCGAAGGGCATCCCCACGCTACCAGCATTTACAACTCGCACTCGCCCAACCATCCTGTCGAACTGCATGTGGGTATGACCGCAGACAACGATCTGCGCGTCGATCCCCTCGAAAACGCGCACGAGGCTCTGCTCCGGCGTCAGACACGTAAAGATCTCAGTGTTGTTTCGTGGCGTTGCATGACAGAACAGAACCTTTCCCAACGGGAAAATCTCCAGGCTGAGTGTTTTCGGCCAACCCTCAAGCAGCGCCTGATAGGCAGGACAAAGCTGCCGAGCCGTCCATCGAATGACGGGCCAATAGGACTCCGGGACCGCCGTGGGTTCTCGCCCCGCCATTTCATCGAGCACAGCGGACTCGCCGTTGCCTCGGATGAACTGCGTGGGTAGAGGCAGATTGCTCAAACGTTCCAGCGCTTCTAAGGGCATCGGACCGGGAACCACATCGCCGCCAACAACGATGAGGTCTACTTCGGCTCGACGAATCTCTTCGAGTACAGCATCCAGTGCAGGAAGGTTCCCATGGATGTCGTAGAGCGCCGCAACTCGCATACACGTGCTCGCCTGCGTGGAAGGAGGTACATCGCCGGCCCGCGCCCGAAGTGCGTGGGCCGGCTCTAGGCCATCGCGTGGGAGTGGCGAATACCCTCGCCGCGCGCTAGCGGTGGATAGAGGCAGCGGCGTGCCCACCCGCTTGGGTATGGCGACGCGGCACGCTATGGGGTATCCGCTCGGCCGATTGAGGCGCAAGTGGGCGGACCTGCTGGCTCGTGCTGACGTGCTCGCTGATCGCTTGCAGTCGCTTCAGAATGCCCTGCCACTGCGCCCAGTCGAGCTGCCGCAAAAACGGTCGGAGACCCTGGATGAAGGGATCCTCCAGGACCGTTTCCCCGTTCGATTCCGGCACAAAGAAACGGTTCAACCCGACGCCCAATGCTTCGGCAATTTTTTCCAGCGTGCCAAGGCTGGGCGTCATCTGGCCGCTTTCGATGCGGGACAGATACGAACGGGAAACGCGAGAGCGTGCTTGCAACTGGCTCTGCGTCATGCCGCGCGATTCACGCAACTGGCGGATGCGCTGACCTATGTTTTCAACGGTCTCGCGGTTAGGCCAATTCTCGAAGAGTTGACGGTCATCGCCCGGCAAATCCTGGGGCGACGGAGTCGGGATGACAAAGGTCACCTTCGGCGGCAACAGACGCAAACAGCGCCGGCAGTTGCCTGTGCGTGTACGATATTGAACTAATCCGCAAACTTGACAGCGGATTACTTCGCGTTCGAGCTCCATGTTAGCTGCTAAGCCATCTTTTTCCGCCACCGGTCTCCTCGCAGACTATTCCCGGCGATGCGAAAGGGGAGGAACAATCAACCGTTAGGGAAGGCAGGAACTGGCGCCCGCACATTTTCCACAGCGTGCCAATTCTTGTCAAGCCCTATTTGATTTCACTCCCATCTTAGCGCTTCTGACAGAGGCGGATGAAATCAAACCGGAGTTGCTGTCAACATCCTACCTTCTCTCCAATGCGATGCGGCAATGGATTTTGAGCACCCCGAATCATCCCATGTCCGGTATGCTAGCATTAGCGCTGATCAAGGAACTTATCGGCTGGTTGGGGGAAATCTTTATTGATGCAGCTTCGATGGGCAGCTTTTTCCGTGGTGTGCGCGGCTGCGTGGGTCGTTTTCTTTACTGTCCCTTCGGCAAGCGGCCAGAGCAAGCCAGTCTGGACAGTGCAAAATGTGCTGCGGCAATTGGACGATCAGGCCAAAGATTTTCACAGCCTTTCGGCAGATGTTGAGCGCACCAAAGTGACGGTAGTGGTCAATGACCGCTCGACCGAGAATGGGACGATCCTAGTTCGCGGTGACAAAATGCTGCTCAATCTGAAGACGCCTGACGCGCGGACCATTCTGCGGACGGGCGACAATCTGTACATCTATACGCCGGGGCTAAAGCGAGTGGAGGAATACAATCTGGGCAAGAATCGCACGCTGGTGGACCAGTTTCTTCTGCTCGGCTTCGGAACCGCAGGTAAGGAGCTGGAAAAGGGCTACCTCATCACCGTGCTCAAGGAAGAGAAAGTGGACGACCGGAAGACGGTCGAGCTTGAATTGACGCCGAAATCGCAGGGCATACGGAATCAAATCGCTAAGATTGAGATCTGGCTCGATGAATCATCCTGGATTCCCGTGCAGCAGCAGTTCTACGAAGCGGGGTCGGGCGACTATTCGATTGTCCACTATTCGAAGGTGGTCCGGAACCCGCCCATTTCCGAATCCGCGTTCAAGCCCCGCTGGCCCAAGGGCACAGAAAAAGTGAGGCCACAGGGCTGAGGCGCAACTTAGAGTTTGCTCCTCTGTGCGGCGGCTTCGTGATCGAGCAAGCTGCGTTTCCGTTGAATCCCCCAGCGATAGCCCGCCAGATTTCCGTCTTCCCGAATAACGCGGTGGCACGGAACGACGACGGATGTCGGATTCATGGCGCAGGCTCGAGCTACGGCGCGCGTCGCCGTCGGGCGGCCGATCGCGCGAGCCACCTCACTATACGTTCGCGTGGCACCGTAGGGAATACGCCGGAGTTCTTCCCAGACGCGGCGCTGGAAAGCAGTGGCCTGCACGTCGGTAGGAAGATCGAGGTGGGGCAGCCGGCCGCGCAGGTGCGCGACAATTTTCTCAACCCAGGTGCGGAGGCCGCGTTTGCCGGTCTGCCGATCGCACGGGTCTGCTACAAGTGCCGCACGAGGATATTCCTCGCGCAACTCCGATCGTAAGGAAGCATCGGATTCTCCCAGGTAGACGGCGCTGATTCCGCGCTCGGTCGCTCCAATCAACAGACGCCCCAACGGCGAGTCGACGATCGCGTAGTGAATCTCCATTCCCTCGCCGCCGCGGCCATACGCAGCAGGCGTCATACCCAAATGACCTGGCGCGCGCTCGTAAAGACGGCTCGATGAGCCGTATCCCGCTTCATAGAGTGCGGTTGTCACGTTGTCTCCTTTTTTCAGTCGCGATTTCAGGCGGCGCATCCGCTGGGCGTCCGCATATTGGCGCGGCGTGATTCCCATGGTGCCGCGGAAGGCGCGCTCAAGTTGATAGGGGCTCATTCTCGCCGAGGCACTGAGAGACGCCAGCGTCAGACGCTCGTCAGCAAGGCCCTCGGCCGAATCGGCCAAGATGCGTCGTTCGATTTCGCGACAGACACGAGCAACGGCCTCGGTCCGAGCGTCGCGCAGTCGCGCCGCTCGGGGTCGGCAGCGCTGGCAGGCGCGAAATCCTTGCTGTTCGGCTGCGTCCGGCAGGGAGAAAAAGACAACCTGTTCCCGGCGGGGCTTGCGAGAGGGGCACGACGGCCGGCAGTAAATGCCTGTAGATCGAACGGCATAAACGAATCGGCCGTCGGCCCGCACATCGCGTGACTGGACAGCCTCCCACCGGGTCGCTTCGCTGAAGCCTTGGGGTGATTCGAACACCGAGCTGGCATTTCCGAGCATGGGCTGTTCCACTCCGCCGACAAGCCTTACAGGTTCAGACTACGCGACGTTGAAAAGCACGACTATCCGATTCTAGCGCGCAAATTCGGCACATTCAGGGCCAGGCTGACTCACACGAATCGTCAGGCCCATCCAGCTCACACCCGCACCGGGTTACATCATACGGCACGCCCGGCGGCTCCCGCGTTGACGTGTCCCGCAGCCTAACGCATATTCGGACAACCAGTAAGGCTGTCTGTCGTTCGGCATGACTTGGGGGCAATGTCATGGGAGCTATTCCAGAGCGTGATGGTCGTGCCGTCGTTACTCCGACTCGAGAGCCTGAAAGCCGCACCCAAACACTCACAGCCATATCCGGAAAACCAGGGCCACGAAGGTTCACGCGCGTGCCCACGCATGCCGTTGGCGTGGCGGATGAACGGCGCCGGTATCCCCGCGCGTCGCTATGCCTGCCGCTGCGACTGACGAAAGTTGCGGGGGTCGAAGAGGCGATTCCGATCACGCTGGTCACGCGCAACATCAGCTCGAGCGGCGTTTATTTCCTTGCGCCGCGGGTCATAGAGCCCGGCACAGCGATCGAGCTCGAAGTAGCGCTGATCGAGCGCCCCCTCGGCTTTGGCAGCGTGCAGATGTGCACCGCAGCACACATCGTGCGCGCCGAAGAAACCAGCACGCCGGGATGGCGGGCTTACGCGGCGAGCTTCGACGATTTCGCCCTACAGCGCGACGATCGCCTGCCACAGCGCTTCGTTCCGCGCTAACCACCTTTCGAAGCTGCCGCGCGGTCCCAGGAAGTTCTGATACATTCTCTTTCGTGGCTTCGGCTCCATTCCCAGCTCGCGTCGTGTTGCTCGATTGGGACGGCACGCTGCTCGATTCCTACGCAGCGGACGTTCGCGCCTACCTCGCAATGTTCCGTGCGCTCGAAATCGAGTGGGGAGTCGAAGAGCTCAAGCGAGCCTACTGTCCAGACTGGTACCAGGTGTATCGCGCGGCACGAATTCCCCGTTCGAAGTGGGTGCGGGCCGACCGGCTGTGGCGGCTGGCCTATAGCGCGGAGCGACCCATGTTGCTGCCTGGGGCGCGAAGGGTCATTCGCCAACTCGGCCGCACCTTCAAACTTGGGATCGTGACGAGCGGGAGCTCCGGGCGCGTCCGCCGACAATTGCGCGACCTTGAGCTCAGAAGACATTTCGCCACCTGCGTGTACAGTGAAGATGTCCCGCGACGGAAGCCGCATCCGGCACCGCTCCAACTCGCGCTCGAACGATTGCGTACCGAGCCGAAGGATGCCGTGTATGTCGGCGACACGGCCGAGGACATCGAAATGGCGCGGCGCGCAGGTGTGCGCGCGATCGGTGTTTTCGGCCCCTTCCCCACCGCGTCCAGCATTCGCCGAGCACGGCCGGATCGGCTGCTTCGCTCCATTGGCGATCTGCCAAACCACTTGCGGCAGTGTGAGTGAAGCATCACCTATTTCGACGAAGTTGGACCGTTTGAACCCGCCGGCTGGATCGCTGGAGCTTCGGAGGCGGCAGGCGCGTTGAGCTTGAAATCGGTGTCGCGGATGACCAGACGCAGGTGCAGTTCTTCATCGCCGCTTTCTGTGTAATTGTCCGAACTGGTGTAAGTAGGAAGCCAGTAGGCATCCTGAAAGTTTTCGCGATACGTTTCGAACATCGAAAATGGCAATTCTAGCCCGTTCCCTGCAATCTCGCTCACGAACTTGCCGTAGGTTTCGACAATCGCGAGATCGTGATCGTCCACATAGACGACCCCCTCAAAGAGCCTCTGCGAGCGCTTCAACGCCTTCGGCTTCACCTGAAAAATATACGTGTTCAGCTCGTCGAGCTTCTGCTGCCCCACGTACAGGAAGTCATAATTGGCGATCTGATCCGAGGTGAGAAAGAAGACAGGCAAGCTGACCACTGGGCGCACGTCTTCCAGCGTGTAGCTTGTGAGCTTTAGCGTAGATTGAAGGGGCTTCGCGACGCGAAAGTACCGCTGGCCATCCGGCTTGATATAGGACTCGCCCACGACGGTGAACTTCCCACCATCCTCGCCCAGTTCTTCGATGCGAATCGTTTGTGTGAAACTGTAGGTGTCGTAGGCTTTTTTCGCTCGATCCTCATTCTGGGCAAAGGTCTGGATGATCTGCCTCTCAGGGATGGGCGGAGGACCTGGATGCGGAACCGAAGGCAGGTGATGTGCCTCAAACTTCGGCGGAGGTGCCATCGGGCCTTGATTGTTATCCTGCGCACGGGCGGTCAGCGCCCACAGCAGCACGAGCACTGTAAGGCCTGTCCGTCGACTTTTGGTGGCATTCATGCGCAGCCATTTAGATGCGCCGAGCATCCACGGCGTTGAAAAACCCACACCGATCCATTCCTCCTTTCCGCGGAAAATAGCATAACTCGCCTGGGCCGAGCGGAAAAACGCGGCCTCAGACACACCGCCGCTCTGGTAAGATCGCAGGTTTGTAGCCCTGGACTGAAAGGACGTGCGCGCCCCCCTCACGAGCAAACGGTATTACGTCAGCGGTGCGGTCCAGGGCGTAGGATTCCGCTATTTCGTCGAGCGCGCGGCGCACGATTTGAAGCTGAGTGGGTATGTGAGGAATCTGAGCGACGGCCGTGTCGAAGTCTACGCCATTGGACTTGCGGCCTCGCTTGGACTGCTGCGGGGGCAGCTCGAACGCGGGCCGCGCGGCGCGTTCGTATCGCGCGTGGAAGAGGAAGAAGCGCTTTTCGAACCGCAGTTCTCGGAATCCTTTTCGATCGAATATGACGCCTGAGACGTGAAAGGAAACGAATGGACGAACTCAAAAGGCTGATTCGCGAAATCCCCGACTACCCAAAGCCGGGGATTCTTTTCTATGACGTGACGACGCTGCTGAAGGATCCCGAGGGGTTTCACTTGCTCGTCGATAAGCTTTGCGAGCATTACGAGGGAAGGAAAGTCGACATCGTCGCCGGTATTGAGGCGCGCGGGTTTATCTTTGCGCCGGCGCTCGCCTACCGGCTGGGCGCGGGGTTTGTACCTGTGCGAAAGCCCAAGAAACTTCCGTGGAAAACCGCAGGCGTCACCTATCAGCTTGAATACGGCACCGACACGCTAGAAATTCACGAGGACGGCGTGAAGGCGGGCCAGCACGCACTGATTTGCGACGACCTTCTGGCGACCGGCGGCACGGCCTCAGCGGCCGTCGCTTTGGTCCGCAAACTGGGCGGCACCGTGGTCGGGGCAGCATTTGCTGTCGAACTGAGTTTCCTGGGGGGCCGCAAGAAGCTCACGGGAGTGGACACGTTTTCGCTGATCAAGTACGACACGTAAGCGGAGGGGTAAAGCCTTAGCTTCCATCTTCCGCTTTCCGCCGCTGCCGAACCACCTCAAACAACATAATCCCCGCAGCCACCGAAACATTCAACGATCGTACGGGTCCCCGGGTAGGAAGTGAGACGAGAAAATCGCACCGTTTCCGCGTGAGTTCGTGTAGTCCCTCTCCCTCCCGTCCCAATACGATGCCAATCGGGACCTTGAGATCAACGTCGGTGTAGTTCTTCTCCGCCCGCTCATCCAGCCCGACCAGCCAGTAGCCGGCCCTCTTAATCTCCTCCATCGCACGTACGAGATTTTTCACTCGCGCGATGGGCAGGTGCGCCAACGCTCCGGCAGATGCGCGCTCCACGGTGTCGCTGAGCCCAGCGGCGCGACGCTCGGGGATCACAACTGCCCTGGCACCGGCGGCCAACGCCGTGCGCACGATCGCGCCGAGATTGTGTGGATCCTCAATGCCGTCGAGCAAGATCAGCAAACCGCTGCGATCGTTCGCTCGAAGCAAATCTTCCAGCGGGACGGCAAGCTTGGCAGCAGCCAGTGCGGCAACGCCTTGGTGCTCGCGCGTCCCGGCAAGGCGATCCAGTTGGGCGCGACCCTCGAAGCGCACCGGCACGCCGCGCGATTTTGCCAGCTGGACGAGCGCTGCCACACGCTCGCCATGGCGCCCGCGTGCGATCACCAGGCGGTCGAGTGCGCGTCCCGCCGCGAGGGCTTCCTCCACAGCATGAAATCCGGTGAGCCAGTTCATCCCGGTAATCTGTCTTAGTCGAGTGCAGCGCAGAATTCCAGCATGCGCTGGCGCGTCCCTTTTACGCGCACGGCGAATTCCAGGTTCGTCGCCGAATCGAGCAGAAGAATCACCCGATCAAGCTCCCCTTGGCCGGTGCGTCCCGCGAGCGCTAGGCGCACGGGATCGAGCAATTCGCGGCTCCGCTGCGGCAGCGCCGCCTTCATGGCGTTGATGATTTCTTTGAACCGGTCGGAGTCAATGATGTCGGTATCGAGCACACGATTGGCAAGCTCGCGGATCACGTCGCGCGAGCCTTCTCGCACGAGCACAGCTTGGCCTCCTGGCTCGCGCAGCAATGCTGCCGCGTCGTAGTGGAAGACGAGCGCAAGCAAGTCGGTAAGGCCGGCGCGGTCCGCTGCGTGCGGTCCGAGCAGGTCGGCGGCTCGCTTAAGCCAAGCCTCTTGTGCGCGATCCGCGGCTGATTCGTGGCCTGCCAGAAGCCAGCCGCGCTCGACAAGAAGCTCACCAACCTCTCTCGCCGTAAAAGGCGTCACGAAACCCAGTCTCTGAAATCCCATTCGCTAGTGAGCACTCAAAGTGGCGACCACATAAGCGGCAATGGCTTCGCCCCGACCGATGGCATCAACTCCCTCATTGGTCTTCGCCTTCAGATTGATCTCTTCCGATTTGATGGCGAGCGCCTTGGCCAGCGCGGCGCGCATGAGAGAAAAATGTGGGCCGAGTTTGGGCTGCTCGCAGATCACTACCGCATCGATATTGACGATGTGGAAGCGTCGGTTGGCCAAAAGACCGCGAGTGTGTTCGAGGAAGAGGAGGCTCGAAGCATCTTTCCACTTCGGATCCGTATCCGGGAAGTGCGTGCCGATGTCGCCCAGTCCGGCTGCGCCCAGCAGTGCATCGCAAATCGCGTGTGCGAGAACGTCACCATCGGAGTGCCCTTCCGGGCCTTTGGGGAAAGGAACAGCGATGCCTCCCACGATCAGCTTGCGGCCCTCGACGAGGCGATGCAAGTCGTAGCCAATGCCGGCACAGTTCATGTCCGACGCTCCTGGTCGAGGTAGAAGCGCGCAAGATCCATGTCGGAGGGGCGCGTGATCTTCAGGTTGCGTTCCGAACCGAGCACCACGTAAACGTCGTGACCGAGCCGCTCGACCAGTGCCGCTTCATCGGAAGCAGTGACGCCGTCCTGTTCGGCTTTGTGAAACGCTTCGCGCAGCAACGCCGCAGAAAACGCCTGCGGGGTCTGGGCCAGGACGATTCGCTCGCGCAGAATCGTTGCGGAAATCAACGCCATATCTTCTGGCAAGCTGGCGCGCTTCACTTCCTTAACGGTGTCGATCGCTGGGATGCCCAGGATGGCTGCGCCACGAGCGCGCGCCTCGACGATCACCCGCTCCACTTGCTTCTGCGTAACCAGCGGGCGCACGGCGTCGTGCACCAAGACGATCTCCGCCGCAGGCTTTACGTGCGCAAGCGCGTTAGCGACCGATTGCTGCCGCGTGTCGCCCCCGTGAATGACCTCGGCGGGCCTGCCAAGACCGGCCTGAGCCACCTTGTCCTGCAGCGAAGGCACATCTTCGGCGCGGGTCGCGATCAGAAACTCCGTGATTGCGGCGCAACTGGCCAGCCGGCGCAGCGTAAAGATGATCAGCGGCAGGCCGTCCAGCTCAAGAAACTGCTTCGGCGGATCTGTGCCCATGCGAGTGCCGAGGCCCGCGGCGGGAACGATGGCGACAATTTGGCTCATGTGAAGCTTAGGAGTCTATCTCAATCGAAGCGCGAGGCCACCACCTGTTAGGAACGTCCAGATTCAGGGTAGAGCGGCCGCGGACGCTCGCCTCCAATGCCCTCGACCGCACGGCTTTGTGGCTGCGCCTCGGTGGTGGGGACAGGCCGCGACGCCTGCTCGGCGCGTTCATCGTAGCGGCCAAAGATCATCTTGCCGGCCGTGGTCTGGTGAACGGAAGTCACGTTGATATCGATCGTTTTGTTGATCATTTTGCGGGCGCCATCGACCACAACCATAGTGCCATCGTCCAGATACGCCACGCCCTGGTTGTATTCCTTACCTTCTCGGAGGATGAAAACGCGCATCGTCTCACCGGGCAGCACAACAGGCTTCAACGCATTCGCAAGCAGGTTGACGTTCATCACTTCAATTCCCTGCAAGGTCGCGACTTTGTTTAGGTTGAAATCGTTGGTCACGACTTTGGCCTCATAGCGTTTGGCCAGCTCGATGAGCTTCATGTCCACGTCGGCGATCTGCGCAAAATCGTCTTCGGCGATTTGCACGTCGAGGTGGGTCATTTTCTGAATCCGCTGCAGGACCTCGAGCCCGCGACGGCCGCGCTGGCGCTTGAGAGGGTCGGCTGAATCCGCTACCAGTTGCAATTCGCGCAGCACGAACTGCGGAATGATCACCGTGCCATCGAGAAACTGGGCTTCGGCGATATCCGCCACGCGTCCGTCGATAATGACGCTCGTATCGAGCAGCTTGATCGAGTGCCGCGCGTTTCGTTCACTGCCGAAAACGCCGCCGAAGGCCTGCAAGTTGAGCATGTCGCCTTTGTTGGCGCCGAGGACGAGGCCGATGTACGTCATGACCAGGAAAATCGCCAAACTGAAAAAGGACCGCGTGCTTTCGGGAATCGTGGTGTGGGTGAAAATGAGTGAGATGAGGTAGGCGCCTAAAATGCCGAGAATCGAACCGATGGCCGCGCCGATTAGCCGTCGCAGGCTAGCCTTCCGCAGGCGGAGCTCGAATAGAATAACGGAAACCGAAAACACCAGGCCCGCGATGGCACCTTGCAGCGGCGACAGCCCAAAGGGGCGGAAGTGAAAGCCTGCTCCTGTGCAGACAATCACGAAGATCATGCGGAACGCCAGAATGTCCCAGAACGTGCCCACACCGTCCTGAGATGGCCTCGCGAAGGCTGCTGGCTTCACCTGCGGAATAACGGGAGTCGCGCTGGCCGGTGTCCGGCTCGCCGCGTTAGAAGTCCTCGGCATCGCTGCACCCTATGAAGCGTATGACGATAAAGGGCCGCGCTGAAATGAATCCGCGCGTTCCCGACCAAAATCCTTCGTCCGGCTCATGAGAAGATATTCTTTGCCGGATATGAATCGAACGAACGTATGAACCAAAAAACGCCTTCAGTATAGCACCACACGGCATACCTCGCTTGATCCGAGAGCAAGCCATCTCGCTTAGAAGGCACGCCAGCTCCGAGAAGAGTTAGCTCGAAGGAAGCGCCTTCAACCAGACAATCGCTTGACTTAGAGGTAGTAGCGGGGTACGCGGCGGCCGAGCGCGCAGAGCAGATCCGAGGTGACCGTGCCGATTTCATGTGCCACATCGGAGACCTGAATTTCAGCGCTGCCGTCTTTGCCGTAGATGGTCACGATGTCGCCCAGGGCCGCCGCTGGCACGTCGGTGACATCGATCGTTGTCAGATCCATAGAGACCGTACCTACCAGAGGCACGCGCCGCCCGTGCACCAGAACGCAGCCATGATTGGATCGCTGCCGCATAATCCCGTCGGCGTAGCCAGCGTTGATGACAGCAATGCGGGATGGCCGCTGGGTGGTGAATCGCGCACCGTAGCCGACCGGCTGCCCGGGCGGAAGATTGCGGAGCGTGATGATGCGTGCACGCAGCGAAAGGCTCGGCTGAAGCGGCAATCGC
>Ga0187769_10000016_pt1 | contig 83761 bp, 78 predicted proteins | sample 0116_SJ02_MP02_1_FD_133140 | JGI IMG/M metagenome (GOLD analysis project Ga0187769, IMG submission 133140) | Tropical peat soil microbial communities from peatlands in Department of Meta, Colombia - 0116_SJ02_MP02_10_MG | ecosystem: Environmental > Terrestrial > Soil > Wetlands > Peat | place...
ACGAACCGCTTGAAGTCATCCGGGGCGCCGAAACGCGCGGTCGGCGCGAAGTAGCTGGTCACCTGGTATCCCCACGAGCCTGCGAACGGGTGCTCCATCACTGGCATCAGTTGCACGTGCGTGAAGCCAAGCTCGGTCACGTATGCGGCCAGCTCGTCGGCCAGCTCCAGGTAGCGCAGCGGCCGGTTGCCCTCCAGCGGGTTGAGCCGCCACGAGCCCAGGTGGACCTCGTAGATCGACATCGGCTCCAGGTGCGGCTGGGTCGCCCGCCGGCGCTCGATCCACTCCCCGTCATGCCAGACGTGGCGCGAGCGGTGGACGATCGAGTCGGTGCGCGGCATGGGCACCGTCTGGAAGGCGTAGGGATCCGCCTTCATCCGAATCTGGCCGGCCTCGGTGAGGATCTCGAACTTGTAGGCGGCGCCCTCCACGACGCCCGGGATGAAGATCTCCCAGATGCCCGACCCACCGAGCACGCGCATCGCGTGCAGGCGTCCGTCCCACGAATTGAAGTCCCCGACAACGCTGACCGCTCGCGCAGCGGGGGCCCACACCGCGAACGAGGTGCCGCGCTCACCGTCGATCTCGCGAACGTGGGCCCCCAGCCGCTCGTAGAGCTCCTCGTGGCGACCCTTCCCGGCGAGATGGAGATCGAGGTCCCCGAGAGTGGGCGCGAACGCGTAGGGATCACGCAACGTGAAGACGTTACCGTCCGGGTAGCTCACCTCGAACTCGTAACGCAGCGGCAGCCTGGCGCCGGGCACAAACCCCTCGAACAGCCCCGCCGGGTGCCGCTGCCAAAGCGTCACGTACTCCCCGCCACCCATTCGCGCGATCACCTCGCGCGCGTCGGGCCGGAGCGCGCGGACCACAACACCATCGTCCATGGGGTGCGCGCCCAGCACGCGGTGCGGATCCGAGTGCCGCCGCGCGACCACCAGCTCGATCTCAGCCTCGATCGTCACCGGCCCCGCTGGTCCTTCTCGTGCCTGCTTGGCGCGATCGAAGCGTCGTTCCGCGCCTCACCGTTGTCGCCTGGATGGGATCGTTGATGCCTGGACTCGCGCGGCGCCAGGTTTCGAACGCCTGCGGCCTGCGGGAGGATCACTCGGCGGTCGTGGTCGGAGCGACCAGAGAGGGTCGCAACGTCCAGCGACCGAGACGCGTTGAAATCGGATGTACGTTTCAATGTGGCCCTTAGATTCTCGTGGCGGTGAACCGGCGCGCGTGGACTTTGAAGCTAACGGAACTACCTCAGATCGGGGCGGCAGCGTCTTTCCTGAGCCTGACGACGCCCCTTTGCCACTTGGGTACGGTAGCGACAGGCTTGTGTTGATGGTTCGTGACCCCACGTCGGCGCACGCTTATTGGGATCTAAGTAACGATCGCATCAATGCTGCTATTGGGCCTCACGAGGGCGGGAGGGCTTTTCTGCGCCTGATCGGGGTACCGAGCGGATACCTCCTGGCCGAGTATGCCGTTACGATTGCGCGCGGGAGCCAGGATGTCGCTCTCCCCGAGGCTGACAGCTCGTACATGGTCGAACTCGGCGTCATGCGCAACTACCAATGGGTCGTCCTCGCGCGCTCAAACGTCATCCACGCACCCCCGAAGACACCGAAAGTCGCAACCACGCCCGCGGTTGTGAGCCGCCCGAAGCAGCCACGCGTAGCGGCTGAGCGCCATGAGCGTGAGCTTGAGCGCGCCAGCGGCCGAATCGTGGTGACGCCCGCAGAACGGGCTCCTCACGTTGCGCAGGCCGCCGGCGGACCAGCGAGCGTGGGTGCATCCGTCGAGATGGGGTCCGAGGCGCGATTGGTCGGGGTCGACTCGGGCTTCGAGCTCGCTTCCGAGGTGCGCTCGGCTTACCGTGGTTCGGAGGCTCGACTGGTACGGCGCGAGCCGGCGCACGTGCCGTTCGTGATCGCGGGCGTCCTGGACTTCCAGAGGCGGTGGCCGTCGCGCTCGGTGCGCTGGCCGCGGCTGTGTGGCTCGGGCGCGATCCGGTCGATGTGCTCAGCGCCGGAACCGCGCTGGCCGCGGCGGTCGCCGACGCGGGGATCTCGGCCGGGCCGGCGATCCTCGATCCTCGGTACGGGGCGTCGCTGCGCCCGAGCCCAGCCGGTCCAGGTGCGTCCCGATCGGGCGGTGAGGCGTTCACGTTGAGTGAGAATGTCGACGGCTCGTTACGGTGATCCCCGGCGGCAACCGGGCTGTCGGTTGGGCTGACGGTGTCCTTGTCACCTCCCCTGTTGGAGATGCTCCGCGACGAGCTCCTGGTGACGCGCTATGTCGATCGGATGCGGGTGCTCGTTGAGCTTGGCGATTCTGAGGTTCGCAGGACGACGGGCGATGAGCGGTTCCGGTCGACCGCGGAGCTCTATCGCGCGCGACTCGTCGACGCTCTCAATCGATTCGAGCACGAGTACTCCGGATCTGACGGCCGCGTTCGCGGCGCTCCAGGATCGCGGATTGCTTGAGCTCGTCACGTCATGCGCGACGCACGCGTTCCTTCCCGGCTTCGACGCCGGCTACGCTCGAGCGCAGATCTCTCTTGGTGCCAGGTGCTATCAGCATCATCTCGGTCGACGGCCGGCCGGTATGTGGTTACCGGAGTGCGGCTTCGTTCCCGGGACCGATCGTCTGCTGGCCGATGAGGGAATCCGCTACTTCCTGGTTGATGCTCATGCGCTGGAGCTCGCCGATCCCCCGCCCGTGTTCGCCAGGTACGCGCCGGTCCGCTGTCCGAGCGGGGTGGCCGCGTTCGCGCGGAACCCCGAATCTTCGGCTCAGGTGTGGAGCGCGGAGGTTGGCTATCCCGGTGACCCTCGCTATCGCGATATCGGCCATGACCTCGGCAGCGCGCCGATCGCGCGCTTTCTCCTGCCCGGCGGAGGCAGGCGGAAGCTGGGCCTGAGATACCATCGGGTGACCGGTCGCGACGTGCCGCTCCACGCCACGCTGCCGTATCGCCGCGCCTGGGCGTTGGAGGCGGTGAACGAGCACGCCCAGCACTTCGTGCACGAGCGGGCGCGACGGGTCGACGAGGTCCGGACCAGGACAGGCCGCGTGCCTGTGATCGTGGCGCCGTAGCGTGGATCTGGCCACACCTGCACCATGCGACGCGAGAAATGTCGAGGATGGCCCGGGAGCGCCCCCGCGCGAAAGGGCTGATGCTGCGCCGACTCAATCAGCTCGCCCGCGAACTTGTTCTCGCTACCGCGAGCGACTGGCCGTTCATGATCAGCATGGGAACGACGGTGGCGTACGCGGAGTTCCGTGTACGCACGCACATCAACCGCTTCCACCGCCTGGCTCGGGCAAATTGAGGCAGGGACGATCGACACGCACTGGCTGTCCAGAATCGAAGCGTGCGACAACATATTTCCGTACATCGAGTACCACGCCTTTGCCGGTTCACAGCGCCACCGGAACGGTTAGTCTCCGGCTGAGGCGACCAGACCGCGTCCGCTGCCGGCGCCGGCGAGACGTACGATCATTGACGCCGCCGATGATGTCCGACAGACGCACAACGGTGGAGGTGAGACGCTGTTCGTCGTGATGATCGCGTCCGAATGCGCTCCCGTGGCCCAGGCGGGCGGGCTGGGGGAGGTGGTATTCGGTCTCAGCCGCGAGCTGGAGCTGCGCGGCCACGCCGTTGAGATCATCTTGCCGAAGTACGACACCATGCGGTATGACCGCATCTACGGTCTCACCGTGGCATACAACGATCTCTGGGTACCCTGGTTTAGCGGTGCGGTTCACTGTACGGTGTGGTTCGGGTTCGTGGAGGGCCGCAAGTGCTTCTTCATCGAACCGCACTGTCAGGACCGATTCTTCGAGCGCGGACATCTCTACGGCTCATTCGACGACGTCCTTCGCTTTGCGTTCCTATCGAAGGCCGCGCTCGAGTTCATGCTGAAGGCGAACAAGCGGCCGGAAGTGATTCATTGCCATGACTGGCAGACGGCGTTGGTGCCCGTGCTCTTGTACGAGATCTACCAGCACCTGGGTATGGGCGACCAACGCGTGTGCTACACGATCCACAACTTCGGACATCAGGGCATCACCGGCGAGACCGCGCTGTGGGCCACAGGCCTGACGCGGGCACATCACTTCTACGACTATGACCGCCTGCGGGACGACTTCAACCCCGCTGCGTTGAACCTCATGAAGGGGGGCATTGTCTATGCGAACTTCGTGACGACGGTGTCTCCCCAGCACGCCTCGGAGGCGGAGTACACCGACCAGGGCCAGGGTCTCGGCCACACCGTGCACATCCACCGCAACAAGTTCGGCGGGGTCCTCAACGGCGTCGATTACGACCTCTGGAATCCGGAGATCGATCCGCTGATCCCGGTACGGTACGGCAGCGAGTGGTTCGACGGCAAGTACGCCAACAAGCGGGCGCTACGCGACCGCTTCCTCATAGCCGACAGCTTCAAGCCGCTGGTCGCGTCGATCGGACGGCTGGACCGCCAGAAGGGCGTCGAGCTGATCCGCCACGCACTCTTCTACACGCTGGCCGAGGGCGGCCAGTTCGTGCTGCTAGGCAGCAGCCCAGACCCGGCGATCGCCAGGGAGTTCTGGCGACTCAAGTACGAGCTCAACGACAATCCCGACTGCCATCTGGAACTCGGCTTCAGCGTCGAGCTCGCGCATCTGATCTACGCCGGGGCGGACCTGCTGGTGATGCCGAGCCTGTTCGAGCCGTGCGGGCTGACGCAGATGATCGCGCTGAAGTACGGAGCGGTGCCGGTTGTTCGCGCCGTCGGGGGGCTGATCAACACCGTGTTCGATCGCGATCACGCGTCGGGGTGGGAGCGAAACGGGTACGTCTTTCACCAGGCAGACGCGCAGGGCCTGGAATCAGCGCTGAGCCGCGCGATCGGCCTGTGGTACTCCTATCCGCAGGAGTTCCGAAAGCTGCAGCTCAACGGAATGAGGACGGATCATTCATGGGCCGGGCCGGCCCAGGACTACCTGAACATCTACGAGTACATCCGCCACAGATGATCGGCCGCATCTCAGTCGACGTAGAGGCTTCCCCGGGTCGGGCTGCGGCGTCCCGCGACGCGGTGATGCGTCGGCTGCTAGCTCGGAGTACCGCGCAAGAGAGGGGGGGACTATGACGGACGTGCCTCCGCCCACGTGCGTGAACGGCTGTGAGCGACGCGCGGGGCCGCACGAGCATGCTGCGTCGGCCCGCGGGCGCGACGAGATCGTGACTGCGATCGAGCGGGCTGGCAGACGGCCCCACGAGCGTGTGCTCGCGCGCGCCGGTCAGGCTAGGCTCGGGCGCCGGAGAGGCCAGTGCTAGACATCGAGTTCGCGCTGGTCCTGACCCTGCACCAGCCGCCCGGCAACCTCGAGCAACTGCTCGACGCCCAGGAAACCGAGGCGAAGGAGATCCTATGGGCGATCGACCGCATCCCGCGGTCACTGTGGCAATACGAGGACCTCGGACGCGTTCACGTGTCGCTCTCCGGAACGCTGCTCGAGACGCTTGCCCACCCCGACTTCCAGCGTCGCGTCTCCGGAATCGTCGATTGTGAAGCACTCTTGTGGTACCTGCAGAACACCCGGATCATCGAGCTCCTCGGCACCGGCCATTATCACCCCGTCCTGCCGCTGATCCGTCCCGCCGACCGAGAGGAGCAGCTCGACCGATGGCGAACGATCGCCGCCCACCTCGTCACGCGCGACCCTGTTCCAGGGTTCTGGCCGCCTGAACTGGGATTCTCGATGGACCTGATCCCCACTCTCCGTCGCCACGGGTACCGCTACGTGATCGTCGACAGTGAGCACGTCTCCCCGCTCACGCCCATGCGCTGGGATGAGCTGCGCTACCGCCCCCACCTGGCCCAGTTCGGAGGCGAGCAGATCGTGGTCGCCGTCCGCGACCGCGAGCTGTCAAACGCGCAGGCGTCCGGCATCGACACCGAGTGGTTCATCACCGAGGTCAGAGCGCGCACACAGCACTGCGACTTCCCGCCGCTCGTCACAACCGCTACCGCCGGCGAGAACGGCGAATGGTTCCGGCAAACGACGCCCAGCCGCAACTTCTGGGGAACCTTCCATGCCGAACTCATGGAAAAGGTACGCACCGGCTCCGCCGGCGGCATCCGCCCCACGTTCATCTCCCACTACCTCGAGCGATACGGACCGCACGGCTGGGTCACCGTAGGCCCGGGAGCCTGGAACACCGGCTGGCACCACGGCACGGGATTTCTTCAATGGACGGGCTCACCGGCTCAGCACGCGGCGCTCACTCGCGTCGCAGAGCTCAGCGAGGCCGTCGACGCCGCCCGGCGTAACGCTATCGCGATCGGTGCCGCCAACCCGGACCTATACCGCGAGCTCGAGGATGCGCTCGCACTGGTCCTGCGCGCCGAGACAAGCTGCAACTTCTTCTGGGGAGACGCTTGGGTCCAGCGCTGCCACAACGACCTTGACCAAGCAATAAACCACCTCCAGCGAGCCGAGACGCTGTTCTGATGACAAGGCCGGCAACGAACCCAGCCGCGCACCCTCACCGATACCGTCATCCGCGCTGTCCGGTCAGGCGGCGAGCACGGGATCACGGGATCGACGCACGCGGATGCCTCGCCGCTCACCACTCCTTGCCCCGACACGACACTGCGATCGTCCCGCCCGACGTGCGCCGTGGGCGGGTTTTCGGATTAGTACAGAAGCCGACATCAGGAGAATCAGCTGCTTGCTCGATTTCGGCTAACGCCAGCCGACGCGTCGAGCGACACCGATCACCCGAACAGCACGACCGGCGCTACCGCAATGCCACGGCTACAGTCGTGAGAGCGCGCTACTCCTTCGGCGCGGAGCTTCGTGGGAAGGTTCCGCGGCACGCCGACTGCTCGTCGCGTGGGAACCCGGAAGTCTCGTCGCCAAGCTCGAGCTCAGTGCCGCAGATCGTCCAGAGCAGCCACGGGTTTAGCGCGGCGCCGGTTTCCGCTTGCTTTTAGGTGAAGAGCCTTCGGCCTCTGAAGCCGCGGGATGTGCGATCAGTTCACCGATTCACGAGTGCGTTCTGCCGGGAGTGGGAGCATGGTGTGCGTGCCGTTGGATCGGGTGATCGCGAGTCGGTTGGGTTCGGGTAGCGAGGAGCTGCTGGCCGCTTTGTTGGAGAGCACGGTGGAGGGGGTGTATGCGGTCGATGGCGAGGGGCGTGTGCTGTTCGCTAACTCCGCTGCGCTCGCCGCTCTCGGATACGGGAACGAGGACGAGCTGCTCGGGCGGGACAGCCACGCGACGATTCATTACCGGCGTCCCGACGGGACACCGTTTCCGGAGTCCGATTGCCCGCTGTTGCGCCCGCGGTCGAGCGGGGAGCCGGTGCGCGTGGAGGAGGATTGGTTCGTTCGGCGGGACGGTACGTTCGTGCCGGTTGCGTACTCCTCGGCCCCGGTGATGGTGGATCGCGCTCGGGGCGCCGTCGTGGTGTTCCGTGACCTCACCGACCGGCATCTGGCCGAGGCCGAGCGGCGACGGGCGGAGGCGATTCATGCTTCGCGGGCGCGGCTGGTCGAGGCGGAGCTGGAGGAGCGGCGGCGACTCGGCCGGGACCTTCATGACGGTGCCCAGCAGCGTCTGGTCAATGTGATCGTCGCGCTGCAACGGGTCGGTCAGCACGTGCCCGACGACGAGGCGAGACGGCTGGTCGCCGATGCGGTGGCGGAGACTCAGCAGGCGATTGCCGACCTCAGGGATCTCGGCTCGGGGCTTCATCCGTCGGTGCTAAGCCATCGTGGGCTGCGCGCGGCGGTCAGCTCGCTGACGGCGCGCACACCGGTGCCGGTGGCGTTGGACCTGCCGGCGGCTCGCTTCCCGGCGATGATCGAGGGAACGGCGTATTTCGTGGTGGCGGAGGCCCTGGCCAATGTCGCTAAGCATGCGCAGGCTTCAGAGGCGAGCGTGAGCATCGTCGTGGAGGGGGACCGGCTTGTGGTCGAGGTGAGGGATGACGGCCGGGGCGGGGCGACGCTGGATCGTGCGCGCGGGTCAGGCCTGGCAGGTCTCGAGGATCGCGTGGCCGCGGTTGGCGGGACGCTGGTGGTCGAGTCGCCGGCCGGGGCCGGGACGCGTTTGATCGCTTCACTTCCGTTGGCGGCGGCTGTCAGCTCGCGCGCAGAAGCGTGAGCACGGCCAGAACACGCCGGTGCTCGAGCGGTTCGTCCCGCAGCCCGAGCTTGCCGAAGATCCGGCTGACGTGTTTCTCGACGGCGGCCAGAGTGACGCCGAGCGCCTCGGCGATGCCGAGGTTCGACTTGCCCTCGGCCATCAGGGTCAGGACCTGGCGCTCGCGCGGGGTCAGTTCCTCGAGCGGGTCGTGCCTGCGGCGGCGGCCGACCATGAGCGCGACGATCTCCGGGTCCAGGGCGGACCCGCCGGCCGCCACGCGCCGCACAGCATCGGCGAACGAGGCCAGATCACCGATCCGGTCCTTAAGCAGATAGCCGACGCCACGTGCGTCCTCGCCGATCAGGTCCATCGCGTACGCCTCGTCCCTGAACTGGGAGAGCACGAGGACGCCGACCTCTGGATGTTCGCGGCGAATCTCGATCGCCGCGCGTAGCCCGTCGTCGGTGTTCTCCGGCGGCATCTGGACGTCCACGATCGCGACGTCGGGATGGTACGCGGAGGCCTTCCTGAGTAGGTCGGGCGCGTCCGCGGCTTGCGAGACGACCTCGAAGCCGCTTTCGGCGAGCAGTCGGCTGAGACCCTCGCGCAGGAGGAGCTGATCCTCAGCGACGACGATTCGCAGCGGCGCCATCCCTGCAACGGTAGGGCTAACCGGACATTCAGGGTCGGGAGCGCTGCTGTCGACGAGCCGCCCGCCGGGTCGATATCGCTCGGAGCTCGGGCGATCCTCTTGCATGGGCGCTCACAGCGCCCCACAGGAACGAAGCGACTTGGAGCAAGACGATGTCCGAATCGAACTTGAATATCACCACGCCGCCGGACACCAGCCCGCATCCCGTGTCAGCCTGGCTCTGGGCAGTTCGATACGGGATCGGGATCGTGATGGTGGCCGGCGGCATCGTGGTGCTGGCCATCAATCCCGCCGGCGTCGGGGTCGATGGCTTTGCTATGGCCGCCGGCGGGGGACTCTCCGTACTCATGCTCAACGCCCTATATCGCCTGGGCGTGTCCGGGGACGAGGAGCGGGCGCGGCACGAACAGGCATGGCGCTACTTCGAAGAACACGGCGAATGGCCTGAGGATCCACCTCCCAGGAAGCGGCAGTGGGTTCTGCCTGCCGGCGTTCTCACCGCCGAGGCCGAGGCCGCGCAGCGAGCCGCCCGACAGCAGGACGTCTCCCGTTCCACTGGCGCGACCGCGACGGCCGCGCACTAGTAGCGCCTGCCCGGGCGGCCGCGGCGCGGCGCCGGGGGCGCAGTCCGACTCAACAAACGCCGAGCGCCGCGGGCTCAGCCGCGATGCTGCCGACTCGGATCCCGAGGGCAAGTCGCAGCCGTGCCGTGGCGAGCGATGATCACCAGATCGAAGAGGAATGCCATGTTTACGAAAGCATCAAACGGGAGGACCGCGTCGCACCGCGGTCGGTATCACCGGCTGCGCTGGCTATCTATGAGCGCCGGCCTCGGGCTGGTCCTACTCGCGGGCGGAGGCGCGAGCGCCGCGCTCGGGCTAATAGCGCCCGGCGCGAGCGCCACGCCGAAGCATCCTTCTGTGATTGACCGGGGAGAAGTCTGGCCGGCGCGGCCCGCTGTCGTCACCCTCTCGTGGCGAGGCGAGAACGACATCTCGCGTGGACAGCAACCCTGTGTTTCTCCTCCCGTGGACACGCCGGCGGTGCAGCTGGCCACGCCGGACGCGGTCGCATAAGGCGCCGAGCCGTGTATGCATAGGGGATGACCACGAACGAGACCTCGGCGGCTTCGTCCGCGAGCTGGCGGCTGCTGGAGCCGAGTTGCTCGCGATCCCGGCAGTGACTCCACATATTGCTATTGACCTCTTGAGGCGCCAGAGCCCGCTACCGATCGTCGACATGCTGGAGGCGACCGAGCGGCGCCTGCGCGACCGCGACCTATCGCGGATTGCGCTGTTCGGCACGCGCTTCACGATCGAAACCGAGATCTTCGGGGCGCTCGGGTCCTTCGAGGTCGTGGCTCCGAAGGACGATGAGGTCGACGAGATCCATCGCATCTACCTCGAGCTCGCCACCGGTGGGCGCACGTCGCCAGCGAACGTGGAGAAGCTGCGACGGATCGCCCGTGCGATCGGTACTCGCGACGGGGTCGACGCCATCGTGCTAGCGGGGACCGATCTCAACGTGATCTTCGATGAGGCAACCGCGGCTTTCCCGCCGTGGACTGCGCGGCCGCCCACATCGACGCGATCCTCGACCGGGTGTGAACGCGTGTAAGCCGAGGACGGCACTCCTGAAAGCACGAGCCCGGGGCTGTCCCGGGCTACGTAAGCCGGTGCGGTCACGGGGCTTCCGGTCAGGGTCGACGAGCTCTCAAAGCGGCAGCCGGGCAGTTCACGCCCGGTCCGGCGACAAAGGGGGCAGCGACGTTCGCGCCGAGGCAGACCGCTGAGATCGCTCCGTTTCGAGCGTCGACCGCGACGCGGCCGACTTTCGGAGCCTCGGTCACGAGCAGTAGTCCGGCACCAGCGACGGGGGGTGCGGTTGGAGTGCCGGATCGCGCCGCGACGCGCGGGCAGGGCTATACGTCGCGCAGCGCGGCGGCGAAACGCTCCACGATTCCGGCCGCCGGCTCCACTTCGGCAATCGCCCCCACGCTTCGGCCGGCGTACATTGCCATCGACTCGATGTCGCCGTCGGTGCCCGCGAGTGGCGGGTTGGACGCGTAGCGGGGTATGCCGCTGGCAACCTCCTCACCCTCGCCTGGACGCTCTCCCGACGGCGGGCTACCCGCGGCCTCCCAGCGGTCGTAGGTGCTGTTGCGGATGACGCGATGCGGTGACGCCGGCCAGCTCACGTCGAATAGCTCGGTTAGCACGGTGTCGCGAGCTTCGGCTTCGATCAGGCGCGCCTTGTAGCACGGATGTGCGTCAGACTCCTCGGATCGGTCCACGACGCGCCCAGCGACCCTAGCCCTCCCGCCCTCGACACCTCGCTGGCGAGCCGCGCCGTGGCGGCGCTCCCCACGGGCGCCTGCATGATCGGAACCTCGAAGCCAAACGCGCCCACGACACGAACCTACCAGGCAAGGCGGGCGACGCCACCGCGAGACTAGAGCGGACCACGGTTTGGACGAAGACAGCGCTCCGTCGCGACGGTCCCCTTCGCGGCGAGGAGTAGCGCGGGCCGATATGGCTGGTCCAGCAGCGCGAACTTGGCGGCCAGATTGATCTTGTCGTTCACGGACCCTCCGACCGTTGAACGCGCACCGCACGACCGCGCGCCGCTTCGCCGTCAGGCCCCCCGCGTGACGGTGTCGAGACCTGCAGACGGCGCACTCGCGGCGGCCGGCCAGGCGGGTGCCGCCCGCGAGCCGACTCCTCCTCCGGCTCCCACGACACAAAGAGCAGCAGTCGAACGCCAGCTGCTCAGCCGGGGACAAAGCGGCAGCTTCGAAGCAGAGCTCAATCGCTGGCTCGGTGACGGCAAAACGAGCGGGTCGTGGTCTGGCGGAGGTGCAATGTTCGAGCTTGCGCGGCGCGTCCCGAGCACCCGCGTCGATGCGGTCGTAGGCGAGCTGGTCAGACCGGCTGGTGGAGCCCGAGCCGGGCGGCGGCGGCGCCCGCTTCGGCCCGGCTGCGGATGTCCAGCTTGCGCAGGATCGCGGATACGTGGTGGTCGACGGTCTTTGGTGCAACCACGAGTCGTTCGGCGATCTCGCTGTTGCGTAGTCCCTCGATCAGCAGCGGGAAGACCTCGAGTTCTCGCGCAGTCAGGCCGGCGGGGTTCGCCTGGGTGCGCGGTCGGGGCCCGCGAGGAATGCCGGCGATGAAGGCGCGGGGTTCCTCGCTCACGGCCGCTAGCGGCTCGAGCCACGGCGAATGCGCCGCGTCGTCAAGCGGCACCAACTGTCCTGTCGGCGCGAACTCGGCGACTCACGTTCGCCGAGCGGATCCAACTCGTGCCAGCCGTGCAGGACGAGACCGTGTAGCCGTCGAAACCCCGAAACGAGGGCGTCGCGAATAGCCAGCCGGGACACGGCATGCTCACGTAGCCGAGTCGGACAGGAGCGCTGTAGAGCCCGATCCGGTCGAGCCTCGCCGCGGTCTTGCCTGGCGGCGTGTGAGGGTCGGCTGGGTGGCTCACGTCTTGAGATCGTGGGACGGGATCCTGGCCTCGCCCGATGAAGGATCGCACCGAGTTCTCACCTGGGGACTGGCTGACGGCCCGCTGGTCCCCGGCGGCCGCTGGTGTCCCGGCGGCGGGCGGCTCTTCCGACCCAGGCGCGGCGGAGGAATAATGCCAGCCAGTCAGATTCCCGAAGGAGGAGGCAGATCGATGGCCACCGAGGAGCTGCATGCGACCGCGAAGACGCTGGTTGCCCCGGGGAAGGGCATCTTGGCCGCGGACGAGAGCGACGGGACGATCAAGAAGCGCTTTGACTCGGTCGGTGTGCAGTCCACCGAGGAGCACCGCCGCTCCTATCGCGAGATGCTGTTCACCACCGCGGGCTCGGACGATTACATAAGCGGCGTAATCATGTTCGACGAGACGATCCGTCAATCGACCTCCGACGGCACGCCGTTTCCGGAGCTGCTCGCCTCGAAGGGGATCATCCCCGGGATCAAGGTCGACAAGGGAGCCAAGCCGCTCGCGCTGACCGAACGCGAGACGATCACCGAGGGTCTCGACGGCCTGCGCGCGCGGCTGGAGGAGTACCGGGGGCTGGGCGCTCGGTTCGCCAAGTGGCGCGCGACGTATTCGATCACCGATCGGCTGCCCAGCGAGTACTGCGTCTGGACCAACGCGCACGCACTCGCTCGCTACGCCGCGCTGTGCCAGGAGGCCGGGCTGGTCCCGATCGTGGAGCCCGAGGTGCTCCAGGACGGCACCCACACGATCGAGCGCAGCCACCACGTGACCGCGCTCGTGCTCGATGCGGTCTACAGGGAGCTGTTCGACCAGCGTGTGGACGTGTTCGGCACGCTGCTGAAGCCCAACATGGTCCTGTCGGGGTACGGCGCATCCAACCGAGCCGGCCGGGACGAGGTGGCCGAGTGGACGCTCAAATGCCTCTACAAGCACGTGCCGGCCGCCGTGCCAGGGATCGTGTTCCTGTCGGGCGGCCAGTCCGACGAGGATGCCACCGCAAACCTCAACGCCATGAACGCGCGCGGACCACATCCGTGGGAGCTGTCGTTCTCCTACGGCCGCGCGTTGCAGGCACCAGCGCTGAAGGCCTGGGGCGGCAAACCGGAGAACGTAGAAGCGGCCCAGCACGCCTACCACCACCGGGCCAAGATGAACTCCGCCGCGCGCAGCGGCGACTACGTGCCGGAGATGGAACGCGAGGTGGTCGCGGCCTGAGCCGCCGCTACCGCAGATGCGTCCAGTCCGCGGCCGCTCGGGCGACCTATAAGCAGAGGTATGGGTTGGCGCCGAGGCACCGCTGAGATCCTTCCTGCGGCTCTCTAGGGGTGCCGGATTGGCCGATTCAGAGAATTAATTGGAAGTAGCCCGATTGGGGACCGCGAGGCGTGATGGCCCTGGCGGGTCATTCGTCCGCGCACTGATCATCCCCAAGTCGATCGGGACGGCGTCGGCGTTCGGCGTCATGCGCGGCTCCTGTTGGTCATGACTGTGGCCAGTCGGGCGGGGGCGGCGGCCTCCGCGGCGGGACGTTCCGGCCGGAGCCCGGGGGGTAATCGGTCGGCGCGCCAGCGGCCGCGGCGGCGCGCTGCTGCGCCTCGTATTCGCTTCGGGCGCCGCTGCTCCGACCGAGCATGTAGGCGGCGATTGCCACTCCGACGGCCCCGAGACCGATCAGGACCCAAACCCAGCCAGGCACGCCCGAACCCGTTCCGCCGCCTGAGCTCGGGGCAACGCTGGTGGTCTGGTTGATGGTTGTGGTGTGAGACGGGCTCGACGCCGTCGACGTGACAGTCGTGGTTTCGGTCGTGGCGGGTTGGGTGACCGTCGTCGTCGTCGTGTCCGTGTGAGTGTTCGTTGCGGTCGTCGTCGTGGTCACCGTCGTGGTCGTATCGGTCGTGGTGGCGGCGGTTGCGGTCGCCGCGAGCAACCAGCTCAGTGCGAAGAGGAGCGCGATAACAGACCTACGGGCGACGACCATCAGGCACGAGACTACGTCCGGCGGCCGCCGACTGCAACCATCGGCCCACGTGCCACCCGAGGCGGTGCGGACGTCCCCCCGCGGACCGACGGTCAGCCGTGCCACTTTCGGTAGGTCGGTCTCGTTCGTTCGACGGCGCGAGGGCGAAGCACAAGGCTTGCTTGTCATTGCTGATGCCGGCAAGACGGTCCTCACCCCAACGATACGCACACGATCGCGCTCGGTCATGGGTGAAGTAGGACCAAGCATCGCCGCTTTCGCTCTAGTCCTCGCGGACGGTGCCGACTGCCGCTGCTGAGATGTGGTCCCTAGGCGCGACACGGCACGCCCGCCCGCGCCTCCTGGAGACAGTGCTCTTCCGTCGTAGCGCCAGTTCTGTCCGAACTGTCTGCCAGCTCTCGGTGGGACACCGCGTCCTGCCGTGGCCGGACCGGTTCGACCTCATCCCATTTGGGTGAGGACAGGGCGAGCCCGGGCGGCGACGTTCTGTCCGTAAGAGCGCTTCCGCGCCCAGCGGCCTACAAGATCTAGACCAAGGTGTGGCTGAATCCGCTCTCCACGCTGCGGCCCCATCTGACGAGGAGAGGCATGTTCGAGGTCGAGGTTTCCTCCATGAGCCCGGAGCGGTTCCGCGCGGTTCTCGCGCCGGACCGCTACCGGCAGTTCGAGCGCGGCATGCGGCGTGCGCGCGCGCTGCTGGCTGGCCGCGTGGTCTGGAACATCAACTCGACCGCCAGAGGAGGCGGCGTCGCGGAGCTTCTGGAGTCGCTCGTTCCATATGCTCGGGGGGCTGGGGTTGACGCCCGCTGGCTAGTGATCGAGGGCCCGCAGGAGTTCTTCGATATGACCAAGCGGATCCATAACTGGCTGCACGGCAACGCTGGCGATGGCGGAGACCTAGACCAGGAGGCCCGCGAGATCTATGAGCAGGCGCTGTCCGCGAACGCCCCGGCGATCTGTGAACGCGTGCGGCACGGGGATGTCGCGATTGTCCACGACCCCCAGCCGGCGGGCTTGATCGGCGCCCTGCGGGACGCCGGCGCGGCCGTCATCTGGCGTTGCCATGTGGGACTCGATTACCCGAACGAGCAGGCCCGCCAAGCGTGGGCCTTCCTGCATAGCTACGTCGCCGACGCCGACGCCGACGTGTTCTCGCGAGCGTCGTTTGCCTGGGAGAACCTCGACCCCGAGCGGATCGTGGTCATTCCTCCGTCGATCGACGTGTTCTCTCCCAAGAATGAGCATCTCGACCCGCAGGCCGTGCTCCACGTACTCCGGGCGTGCGGGGTGCTGGCCGGCGCCACAGGGGCGGGCGACGGGACGTTTCAGCGCCAAGACGGCACGCCTGGCCGAGTCGACCGGCGCGCCGAACTGTTCGAGGACGCGCCGCTGGAGCCGGGGATGCCCGTCGTCCTGCAGATCTCGCGGTGGGATGCCCTCAAAGACCCGCTGGGAGTGATCCGAGGGTTCGCGGACCACGTGCCCGCTAGCACCGATGCGCACCTCATCTGCGCGGGGCCCGCGGTCACCTCGGTGACCGACGATCCAGAGGGCGGACTCGTGCTCAACGAGGCGAAGGCTCTGCGCGACAGCCTCGATGTGCAAGTACGCAGCCGGGTGCATCTCGCTGCCCTCCCGATGGAAGACCCCGAGGAGAACGCGATCATCGTCAACGCGCTGCAGCGCCACGCCAGGGTCATCACGCAGAAGAGCCTGGCAGAAGGGTTTGGCCTGACCGTGGCCGAGGCCATGTGGAAGGCACGACCCGTGGTGGCATCACGGATCGGCGGCATTCAGTCGCAGATCGTCGATGGCGAAAGCGGCGTACTGCTTGATGACCCTCGCGACCTCGAGGCGTTCGGCGCCGCCGTCACCGAGCTGCTGCTCGACCAACCACAAGCCAGCAAGATCGGCGGGCGTGCGCGCGAGCGCGTCCGCGACCAGTTCACGAGCCCCCGCAGCCTGCTCGATTATCTCGCGGTCATAGACACCGTGCTGGAGCGACGAGGCATTCGCGTCGCCCCGTGAACCAAGGCTCCGAAAGTCAGCCCCATCTCGGGCTAGCTCCCCGGGCACACTGGCGGACGTCGACCTCCCGATCGGCGCGATCGGCGGGCCCTTGCTCGCGGTCGCGCTCGTCGGGCTGATCGGCGTGTGCTCGGCGATCTTGCTGCCGATCATCCCCGGCGTGCTCGAACTCGGCAACCTCGCCGCGACGCTGATGATCCTCAGAGCGACCGACCCGCTGGCACCCGGACGCTCGCACACCTCCGCTACGCAACTCGCGCTGCTGCTACACGCCGGCTACAACCTCGCCGCGACTCTCGCCAGCGTCCCCGCCGGCCACGCCGGAGACCGCCGAGGCGTGCTCAAAATCCTCGCCGCCGGCGCGGGCTGCTTCACCCTCGCCTACCTCGGCTTCGCGACCAACGGCACCAGCATCCTCCTCCTCGCGGGCTATTTCATCCTCGCCGGGATCGGGATCGGCTGCGCCGAAACCGCCGAAAGCGCCGCCGTCGCCTCGAGCCGCCGCAGGCAGCTAGGTCAACCAAGGGGATCCGGCGGCGCACTCGCCAGCGACTGCGATCCTTACCGGGTGCCGGTGAGCCCGGATATTGACCGCGCCAGAGGGGCGCTGCTGGGCACCTTCGTCGGTGACGCGGTCGGGATGCCGTTCGAAGGCGCGGCACCTGCCGCAATCCCGGAGCGGTTGACGATGCTCGATGCCCGCCTTGGGCGCGGCACTTACACCGATGACACGCAGATGGCGATCGCGCTCGCCGAGTCGCTGCTAGAGCGCGGGTTGGTTGACGCCGAGGCGCTCGGGCGCGCGTTTGTCGCGGCCCATGACCCCCGTCGCGGCTACGGGTCTGGCACCACCGAGGTGCTGCGCCTGGTGCGCTCGGGAGTTCACCCACACGACGCGGCGGAATCGCTGTTCGGAGGTGAGGGGTCGCAGGGGAACGGGGCCGCGATGCGCATCGCCCCGGTGGCCGTGCGCTACGCCGACGACGTAGCTGCGCTCACCAGCGCCGCGTGCGCTAGCGCTCGTGTGACTCACGCCCACCCGCTCGCGGTCGACGCCGCCGTCGCCCAAGCAGTGGCGATCGCGGCCGCGCTGATGGGGGACCCACCGCTCGACGCGGCTCTCCAGACCGCAACCACCGTCGAGCTCAACCAGCGTCTGACTGAGGCTGCGCGGCTGCTCGACAGCGGCCCGGAGCCTGCCGAGCTCGCCGCCGCTCTCGGCAACCGCCCTACGGGCCACGAATCGGTCCCGGTCGCGATCTACTCCGCAACCGCGCACGAATCGGTCGAGGCTGCGATCACCTTCGCGGTGCGATGCGGCGGCGACACCGACACGATCGGCGCGATGGCCGGCGCGATCGCAGCCGCGCGGACCGGCGCGAGCACGATCCCCTGCCACTGGCTCGACGCGCTCGAGGAAGCGCCCAAAGGGCGCCGCTACGTCGAGAGCCTCGCCGACCGGCTCGCTGCCGCCCGCGCTAAACGCTGAAAGAAGACCAAGCCGCAGACCGCGGCCGCTCCCCGCTGGGCCTGCTGTCCGCGGTTCCGGGTGCGATGCCCCTGGTGCGAGTTGGCGGCCGAACGCCGCCGGGACGGGCGCTCGGCGCAGCCTGAAAGTGGTCGAGCCGGATCATCGCAGTGCGCAAGAGCCGCGGGTTCTGCCGTCCGCGAGCTCACTGCTCCATCCACGAAGCACAAGCTCTGTGATCGATGCGGCCGGGCGGGAAGCGGACGATGAAAGTCAACCTGCCGAGGGAGCCGATCAGGACGCCGAGCGAGCGCCGACTCAGCAGCTGCACGGCGTCGCGCACCCCTTGACTGAGGGAGTAGCGAGCAAGCCACCAGGGGGCCGCGAGGCGGCGGTAGTGGGCGGGCGCCGGCGACTTGACCGCCGTCAGCACCGCGGGGAGCGCGAGCACGAGCCCGATTGCCGCGAGCGCCGCCGCCCCGAAGCCGTAAGTGAGCGCTGCGTTGTGGTCGTGCACGAGCACGCCAGCCGCGTACAGTGCGGCGAACGCGGCGACGCCGGCGATGTTGGGAAGGATGGTCACGAAGAAGAACGCGACTGATTTGCGGCCGATGTTCTCGGCGCTCATTCCGTCGCGGCGCAGCGCCACGCACCGAGCGCCGGCCCGCCAGCGCCGCTGACCGACAGCACTGAGTTGGCTGCCTGCTTTGACATCCCCGATCTGGTAGCTCAGCCGCCGGCTCATGCGCGGACAGAACACCGCGCGGAAGATCACCACCTAGGAGAGTGCCGAGAGCACCTCCAGCCCGATGCTCGCGATCAGCCAACCCGGCGAGGCGTGCGCCACCTCGCTGCGTAGTTGGCCCAGCCCCGGACCCGCCAGCACGACGATCCCGATCACGACACCGACGGCACCGAACTCGACCAGTCTTCGCCACAGATGCCGCGGGCTCAGCTCGTCCGGTATCACGCTCCGTGAACGCTCTGCGCTCGCCGCCACCGCGTCGCGACCGACCTGCTCAAGCGACGTAGGTTCCGAGAGGGTTTCCGGACCAGCACGCGCGCGCGAGCCAGTTGGGCGGGTTGTCGATCAGCCCAGGTATCGAGTCGGCGATGGAGAAGCGCGCGCGGCATGTCGCTCCACGAAGGCGTGAGCCAAACGGAGTTGACGATCGAGACGCCCGAGACCTGGGTCGTGAGGGCGTTTGCCGATTCCCTCGACGTGGCGCTGCAAGACTCGGTCCGCATCGCGATTGGCTGGGTGGCTGCCGACGGTGGGATCGACCGCCGCGGCGCCTAGGCTTTCGCAGCATGGCGGTGCCGTTCTCCGCGACGCAGTGGGCCAACGAGACCAGCTCGGTCTATGCCTCGACCCACGACGCGCGATCGACGCCGTCATCCGCAAGCTGGTCCTTTGGCGAGGGGGCGCCGACCGGTTCGAGGCGTCGATGCGTCGTAGTCCGTGACTCTGACCGCTGGTGAATCGCTCGAGATACTCGGGCTCGTGGCGCGCCTGGACGACTGCGCGACCGCGCGAGACGCGAGCGCCTATGCCGAGCTGTTCACCGAGGACGGCACGGACACCGGGGCGATGGGGACCGCTACCGGCCGAGACGCGATCCGCGATGCCGTCGGCGCGGTATGGGCCGCCGAACCCCCGGAGACGCGGCGCCTCACCCTGAACGCGACGATCGACGAGTCGGGGCCTGAACCGAAGGTCACAAGCGTAATGCTGATCGTCACGCGGGGGCCAGCGCCGAAGATGCTCGCCTCGGCGCGCGTTACCCAGGTCGTGCGACGGACTGAGCATGGATGGCGGATCGCTTCGCGAGTGGTCCAAGACGCGCCACTGTCCGAGCCAGCCGCGGCCGATCCGTCCGGGCCCTTGGGCGCCGGTCCGCAAGCCGCGATGTCGGGACCGTCGCTTCCAGCCGGTTCGTCCGCGCCTGGGCTACCCCTGCGCCGGGGGCCACTGCCCGTCCGGCTTACGGCGCCGTCAGCCGGCGCCGTCGTCCGAGGCGTGGTGATCTTGACCGCGTGCGCGCTGGTGCTCTACGTCGTCTGGCGCGTCCGTGTGGTCGTCCGGCTGGTTGCAATCAGCCTGTTCCTGGCTCTTGCGCTGATCCCGGTCGTCGACGCAGTCGCCGCCAAGATCCGGGTTGCCTGCGCCTTGGTCATCCTGATGGTCTACGTGGTCCTAATCGCGTCAGTCGCCGTCATCGGCTACGTGGTCGTCCCAAGCTTGGTCAGGGAGGTCGGGCAGTTTCGCACGATGCGCCGCGCTACGCGGCTGATCTGCGCCGTAACGCAACGTTCCGGCGGTATGACAACCGCTACCACATCACGTCCAAACTGGTGGACGATGGGCGTCGGCTGCCGCAGCTGCTGGGACATCTGGTGGGCCCGCTCAAGGACGTCACTATTCAGGCAGCGAGCTTCATCGGCCAGCTGGTAACGGTCCTGGCGCTTGGGTTCCTGCTACTTCTCCACGGTCGCCAGTATGTGAATCTGGGGCTCTCGCTGGCCGGAGATCGAGAGGAGCGGTACCGGCAGATCGTCATCGAGATCAACAAGGCGGTGGCCGATTATGTGCTTGGCAACATCGTTATCAGCGTGCTTGCGACGATCGCGACCTGGATCGTGCTGACGATTCTCGGTGTGCCCTACGCGCTGTCGCTGGGGAGCCCTGCTGGCTATCCCTACCGCCGCGGCGATCCAGATCGTGCTGCGCGAGTGGTGGGCCAATCGCACGCACCCGGACCCGACCGCCCAGTCGTCACCCATGCAGCACGCCGGGGACCGGTACAGGCCCCTGCGGCCGACACACCCAGTGCCGTCTGAATCGGTAACCGTCAGATATGGCTGGTTCGCACAACAGCCTCGACGAGATCCGGGCGTGCGCAACGAGGCGGCGATCACCGCGGCCGTCTCGACATCGCGGTTCGCCCGGGGCCGAGCGACAATCACACCGACCCCGGTGGCGCTTTCCGACACCCCCCTCAGCGTGTGCCGCCGCCCGGACCGCGACCCAGCCGTGGGCTAACGACGCTGTGGCGTGTACGCCGAATCGATCGGCGGCCTGGATCAGCGCTTGAGCGAGGAGGGAGACAGCAGGGGAGATCCAGACCGCCGAATCGCCCCTCGACTGGCTCAACTAAGGCGTCTTCATCAGGGTCGGCGGACGGCAGCCAGCCGAGGTGATCTACGAGACCCACTTGGTCGAGTGAGCTCGCCACCGGTCGCCGAAGGTCGCGATAGCCGATCACCAAGCAACGGAGATGGTGCAGAGGGTTAAGTCCACGAGCCAGGCGAAGCGGGGGCGCTGGACCGCGGGCACGTCTCCGTCGTCAGTCAGAACCCGCATGCGCATCGCGACGTCGTCGCTAACTCCGTCGGCGACGCCGAGCTAACAGCGGCGCCCTGCTTACCCACGAGCTCAGGCACGCGCACCTGCCGCGACCGGACTGCTGAGATGGACGAGCCTCGGAAGGGCGGCTGATCGCAGCCTCTATGTCCCAACGGGCGCGCGCACCGGCGGCGGGATGAGCGCTGCGGCGAGCACTACCAACGCGAACGCCAGCAGTCTCACGACCAGCGCGAGCTGTCCGGCGGGCAGGGCCTCGCTGAACACGATCGGTCCGGCGGCGATCGTGGTCAGATTCGCGGCCGCGCTGGTCAGCGCGATCATCGGCACGGCCTCGCCGAGCTGAAGGCTGCGGGCGGAGATCAACAGCCCCACCATCGAGGCGAGGAAGATGACCAACGCCAGCGGCTGCACCAGCACGCCGACGCCAAGCGCGTCGAGGTGCCCGCTGAGAGCCTTGATCGAGGTGTCCGAGGCCGCCCACTCAAACCCAGCCGCGATCGCCAGGGCACTCGCCCGGCGCGAGAACAGCGCCGTCAGGAGCAGCCCGCCGCCAGCGGTTGCGAGCAGGAACGCGGTGAGCGTGCCTGCCGCGTAGTGGGAGTGGGCGCTGCGGGCATCGCCGTCGAGCGTGACGGCCAGCGCGGCGAGCCCAGCCGCCATCAGCGTGACACCGATCCACTCCCGGCGCGTGACCTCGATGCCAAATAGCTCATCGGCCGCCACCGTGAGGAGCACCAAGCCACCGGCCACGGTCGCCTGCGCGAGCGAGATCGGCGCCAATGCGAGCGCGCCGACGTGCACCAGCCACGAGCTCAGCCCGATCGCGATCCCCAGCGAGTACACCGGCGAGCGGAACAGCAGGATCGTGCTGCGAATCGGCCTGCGCAACTCGACCGCCGGCGTGCTCCGCGCACCCCGGAACTTGTACAGGAAGCCGGCCACCGAGCCGAACGCGGTCAGCAGAGCAAGGACCAACCCGAGAGCGACGGACACCGACATACCCGGCTCGAGCGTACCGGCCGGAGTGTCGGCACACACAGCTGCTGCTTCGGGCGGTCCCGCTTGGCTTGTTGAGCCCGCCGGTTCTCGGCATCGCGGCGGCGCGCGGACCGTCGACGGTTCACCGTACGGAGGAAAGTAAGGGGCTCAGTGAAGGCAGGCGACCCCTGGGAGGTAGTACGGTCTTGGCTAGGATGGAGGAGACCCGGCATCGGTTCCATGCGGCGCTGACGGAACTCGAGCAGAAGGCTCTCGACGGGTTCGAGCTGGTGATCGAGCAGCTGGACAGGGCGCTCGATTCGGTCGGCTCCGCGGACGTCGAGCTCGCCGCGGCGGTGGTCGCTGATGATGAGCGAATCAACCAGCTCTACCGGGAGATAAACGAGGACGCGCTATCGCTGCTGGCCCGGCAGACTCCGGTCGCCGGTGACCTGCGACTGGTCGCGGCGCTGTTGGACATCGTCCGGTGCATTGAGCGGATGGGCGATCAGTGCGCGAACATCGCCAAGCTGGTGCCGTTGTCAGGCTCCGAGACCGCGACGGATGCGGCCATCCTCGCGACGATCGAGCGGATGGGTGTGCTGGTGCGCTCGCAGGTGTCGCGGGCTGAACAGGCGTTTGACGCTCGCGACGTCGCGGTGGCTCGGGACGTCGTTGGCCGTGATGGTGAGGTCAGCCGGCTCGACCGGCAGGTCTTCATTCGCGCGGTTGAGGTCGGGGGCGAGCTTGCGGTTCGGGAGTGGGCAATGTTCATGATCCTGGTCGCGCGCTGTCTGGAGCGCATCGCCGAGAACGCGGTCTTCATCGCCGAGCAGACGGTGTTCGTCGTGATCGGGCTGTTCCGCGAGCTCGAGGGCGCATCACAGCTCGCATAAGACGATCTTCGCCCCCTCGGCGGAGCGGCGCGGCCGATCGGGAAGCCGGCTGCACCGTTGGAACGATCTCAGCCACGGAAGTCCGTGAGCTTGCGCCCGCTGCTGGTTTCAGGCCCGATGCAGAAGCAAATGGGCGTTGAGACGGCGCGAATCAGGGTTCAGAGTCTCGACGGGCGCGACGTGCGGGTGAGCGACGATCGCTCGCAGGGCGTGCAGCTGGCAACGATCCAGGAGCTCGCTCGCTACGGACGACCGACTACGACTGGCACAGGTGCGAGGCGAGGCTGAACGCGCTGCCCCAGTTCAAGACCGAGATGGAAGGGGAGGACGTCCACTTCATCCACGTCGAGTCGCCGCACGAGAACGCGCTGCCGTTGATTCTCACCCACGGCTGGCCCGGCTCGATTATCGAGATGCTCGAGGCGATCGGCCCCCGACCGACCCGACCGCTCACCGGGGAGGCGCCGAGGACGCGTTCGATCTGGTGGTGCCGTCCATCCCGGGCTACGCCTTCTCCGCTCCCTGGATGCTCGACCACGATACCGACGCCTACTACAAGATCTCGAGCGCCTTCGTCGACGGCAAGCCCTCCGGCAACCTCACCCGAGACCACATACTCGACAACATCACCACCTACTGGTTGACCGCCACCGGGGGCCTCGGCGGCCCGCTCATACTGGGAGGGCGCGCAGGCCGCGGCTCACGCCGCCGGTCAGGCGCCTCCGCCGGTCTCGGTCCCCGTCGGGTTCACCACCTTCCCAACCAAGATCTGGAGGACCCCGCGCAGCTGGGTCGAGCAGGCCTACCCAACCTTGACCTATTTCAACGAGGTCGACAAGGGTGGTCACTTCGCCGCCTGGGAGGAGCCCGAACTTTTCGCGACCGAGGTCCGCGCCGCGTTTAGATCGTTGCGCCAGGAGGTGGGTGCGACTCGCGCGCAGAGACCGCGCCCCCGCGCATCTCCGTTTGACGTTTACGAAAAGGAGCAAGCGTGTCTCAGGAAACCCCCAACATCGGGCTGAGCGACTCGGCGGCGTGGCGTGGTGGGCGATCCGCCTGTGGAGCGCTGCCGGGGCTCGACGTCGATATTCTTGCGTGTGCGGCGCCACACCGTCGGTGTGGATCCCGACGTGATCCGCGAGTACTTCCTGCAGGACTGCGATGCGGCGACTACCCAAGCCGCCGTCGATCGTCTCACGCGTCAGTCGCTCGCCCCGTTAGCCAGGCGAGTCCTCGCCCAGGAGATCAGGTTCTCAACAACGCCGCTGACTGAAGCTGCTGACCGCAGCTCTCGGCGAGACCGCTGCCCTCGCGCAATGCCGGCAGCGACAACGGCTGTGAAGACGCGTAGCATCGTGAAGGGAGGGCTGCGCGTGACCTGCGAGAGCGAGTCCAACATCGAGCTCGGCCGATGGGTTCGGGTTGGCGTTGCGAGAGTCGAGGTCGATGGGGGGAGCCATGCGTCCGTTCGGCGCGGTGCAGCTGCGGTGCTCGAGGTCGGTAGGCAGCTTCCGCAAGCGGGCGCACTTCCGCAGTGCCAGGATCCGACAGTCCGGGCCGGTGCTGTCCCTCGTCGTCCATCTGTGCAGCTGGCCGCCCGCAGGCGCCCGCCACCGCGCATAGCGTCTTTGCGCTGGGCGCTTGAACTCTCTGGGAGCAGGACGTTCAGGAGGGAGTTTGAGGTCCACATCGCGCGTACGCTCGGTGATGTTCACCTGCGCGGCGATGTCTCGCATGCGGACGCCTGGATTTTCGGCGATGCAGAGCAGCACCAGTCCGTGGTTGGTGAGGAACGCGAACGACCGCAGGGGGTCAAGCCTCGACGGACCGGAAGATGGAATGACATGATTTCGCGCAAAAATTTTTCGCGACATCCAATAAACGCTCCTTATTTCGTGTAGCGTGAGGTCACGTCGCGTTTCGTCGCCACACCCGCCAAGCAGCCACCCCGGCGACTGCGGATCGGCACAAGTTGCGCTCCCGCGCGCTCTTTGCTCCCGCCGAGCGGCGAGCTTGATCTCGCGAGCGCCGAGCACCGCGAGCACCGTGTCGTCACAGCTCTACGAGCGCATCGGCGGCGGACTGTGATCGATCTCGCCGAGGTGCAGTTCATCGACTGCGCCGGGCTGAACGCGCTCCTGCGCGCGCACGAGCGCGCCGGCCACGGAAGCCAACCGCTGATCGTTCGTAACGTCTCACCCCAGGCGCAACGGCTGTTCGAACTCGTCCAGGTAGCCGGCCGTTGAGCTGTCGAATGACCGAGTCCTCGCTGCTCCACTCCGTCGCTGTTGGCTCGATCCTGGACCTCGACCCCGATCTGGGCACGGGCATCCTCAAGGCCGATTGGGAGCTTGCGCGGCACGCGTGCACGTGCGAACTCCTCCGGTCGTCCGGCGATGCTTGGGACCTGCGGCAGCACGCGGACTGCGATCTTTTCGGGTTGCTGATCGTCCAAGGGCTGGTGTGCAGAGAGGTCGCTCTGAGCGATCGCCGCATGCTCGAGTTTCTGGGCCCCGGTGACGTCCTGCACCCAGCGGTCGCTGATGCGAGTCCGCGTCTGGGCGGGAGCCCCACGCTCAGCGCGGTCGCGGGCACCGTCGTGGCCGTCCTCGGCCGCTCATTTATCCGCGCTGCCGCGCGCTGGCCGAGCCTGCTCGTCGCAGTTCAACGCCGATTCGAGGCCCAGCGCGAGCACCTCGCGATCCAGGGGCTGATCGCGCACCTCCCACGCGCCCAGGATCGGGTGCTACTCGTCCTGTGGCACCTCGCATCGCGCTACGGGCGGGTGACACCGAACGGCACAATGCTTCCGCTACGGCTCGGCCACGACGTCATCGGCCAGCTGGCCGCCGCGCGCCGCTCCACCACGACGCTCGCCGTCACCGCGCTCCAAGCCGACGGCTACCTACTACGGCTGGATGATGGGTTATGGCTGTTGACCACGGCCGCCCAGCACAAGGTCACCGCGATCGCGACCGCGACCGCCCCCACGGCCACCGCCCTCTTCGCTGAGACGTTCGCGCTCCGGCAGCGCTCGCCGGAGGTCCGCGACGCATCCGGCGCGATCCCTCGCGTCACACCCTCGCCAAGCGACGCGCCAGAACGGCACCTCGTCAGCATCGGTTAGACCAGCCCGCTCGTGCCGCTGAGCATGCGCCTGAGCGAAGTAGCGACCTTGCTCGGGCCGTCGCGTCGAGCGCTCACCACCATTTGCGCTCGAGTGCTGTTCGAGTTCGCCCCGATTGATCGAGCGCGTCAAGCCGGTCCATCTCAGGCGCAGAGAGCTCGAAGTCGAAGATTTGTGCGTTCTCGGCAATGCGGTCGCGATGGGTCGACTTGGTGATGACAGGGATGCCGCGCTGGACGCACCAGCGCAGAAGGATCTGGGCTGGGGTTCGCCCGAGGAGGCGTGCGACGTCCGCGACCACCGGATCGCCAAGTTGCGCGCCGGTGCCGAGCGGGCTGTAGGCCTCGAGCGCGACGCCGCGTTCGTCGCAGGCGTCGAGCAGCGCCTTGCGGTAGGCCGACGGGTTGAACTGCACCTGGTCGATCCCGGGTGCAACGGTCGCGATGGCGATGACCTGGTCGACTTCGTGGGCGTCGAAGTTGGAGACGCCGATCGCTCGGGCGTAGCTACGCGCGTGGGCGGCCTCCATGCCGGGCCATGCCCAGGTGGCGCCGCCTCCCGGCCAGTGGACGAGGTAAAGGTCGACGTAGTCGATCCCGAGCTGTTCGATGCTGTAGGCGGCCTCGCGGAGCGGGTCGCGTCGCCCCGGGTGGAACTTCGTCGTGATGAATATCTCGTCGCGAGCGATGCCACTCTCGCGGAGCGCCCGGCCGACGCTCGATTCGTTTCCGTACGCCTGCGCGGTGTCGATGTGGCGATACCCCAGCTCCAGTGCCACCTGGACGGCGTGCACGCACGTTGGTCCGTCCGGCACCTGCCACACCCCGAGCCCAAGCAGCGGGATCACCGTTCCATCGGCCAGGACCCGGCCGCGCCTGTCGGGCGTCAAGAGCACAGATCGACCCGGGCGACCTGTACCCGGACGTAGTCGCTGCGCCCGGACGCGGTCGAGATCGCCTCGGCGGGGAGGTCGTGAATGAAGGCGGCGGTGTTGTCGGTGAACAGCGGGATCTCGGGGACCGCCTCCCAGCGCATGACCGCGCGGGCGAGGTCCTGCGCCAGTCGGTGCTCGTCGCTGAAGCTTCCCGCGGTTGCGTAGACGTCGATCATGGGCATGCGCCGAACGTTTCAGCTCCGACGCTCGTTCGCCATCGCATGGGCATGCGATCTTTTTCTCGCGGCGTCGGCGCGGGACCCGCCCGAAGAGATCGCACGATCGTGCGGTGACGCGTGGACGCCGATCGGGGAATGTCGGCGTTTGGCGCCGAACGAAACTGGCCTCAGCGACCGCCGTAGACTCGTTGTCCTGGGCCGGGCGACCTCTCCTATTCCCATTGTTCGCGGTCGGGACGCCGAACTCGCAGCGATCGGTGCTCAGCTCCAACGCGTGCGCTCCGGTTCCGGCGCGGTCGTGCTGGTCGAGGGAGAGCCGGGCATGGGCAAGACCCGTCTGCTCGCCGAGGCGGCGCGCGTCGCGCGCCGGCTCGGCTTCCGAGTCGGCGCCGGCGCGGCCGACCCCGGCGCGGCGGTTGTCGAGCTCGCTCCGCTGATGACCGCGCTGTTCGACGGCTCGGACGCGCTGCTTGAGCGAGATGGGTTGCCTGAGCTTCATGCGCTGCCCGAGCAGCGGTATTGGCTGCTGCAGGACCTGGAGGCGATGCTCGAGCGCTCTGCCCTCGACGGGCCGATGCTGATCTCGCTCGACGATTTGCAGTGGGCCGACACCGGGACCGCGGCGGCATTGCGCGCGCTGCCCGTACGCCTCGCCGACATGCCGGTCGCCTGGATCCTTGCCTTCCGTCCGAGCCAGGGCTCGGCGCAGCTACTAGGAGCGATCGAGCACGTGGACCACAGCGGCGCCGAGAGGATCGTCCTCGGTCCGCTCGACAACGCAGCCGTGGCCCAAGTGGCCGAGGACGTCATGGACGCCGAGCCCGACGACGCGCTGCTCGAATTGGTCAAGGGCGCCAGCGGCAGCCCGTTCGTGCTCATGGAGCTGTTGTCCGGTCTTCGGGACGAGGACCTAATCCGCGTCGTCGCCGGTCAGGCCGAGCTCGTCGAGGCGCGCCTGCCGCGTCGCGTCGGGGTCACGATGCGCGAGCGTCTGCGCAGTGTGTCCGCGGCCGCTCGCGAGGCGGTCGCCGTCGCCGCCTCGCTCGGCCGCCGGTTCTCTTTCGCAGACTTGGCGAAGATGCTCGATCAGCCGCCGGCGATGCTGCTGGCGCCGGTGGAGGAGCTGATCGACTGCGGGATGCTCGTCGAAAGCAGCGACCAGCTCGCCTTTCGGCACGACGTCACCCGTGAGGCGGTCCGCGAGAGCATCCCGGTTTCGGCCCGGCGGGCGCTCGACCGCCAGGCTGCCGACGTGCTCCTGGCGGCCGGCGCCACGCCCGTCGAGGTCGCAGGGCAGATCGCGGCTAGCGCCGAGCCCGCAGATGAGCGAGCGATCTCGATCCTGTTGCGCGCCGGCGAGGCGCTTGCGAGCACCGACCCGGGGGCCGGCGCGGATCTGAGCCGGCGTGCGCTGGACCTAGCGCCGCGGGAGCATCCGCTGCGCGGGCCCCTCCTCGCTCAAACCGCCGTGCTGCTCCACTCGGCCGGCCGCGTCGACGAGGCGCGCCAGTTCGCCGACAGGCATTTACGCGACGCGCTGCCGGCAGAGCAGGAGGCCGAGGTGCTCCTCGGCATTGCGGGCATGTTCCGCATCCCGCCCGACGCGCGGGTCGCCGCGGGCCGCCAGGCGCTTGCGCTGCCCGAGCTACCGTCGTACCTGCGCGCGCACCACCTTGCCGCGCTCTTCCACAACCTGCTCGTCGGCGGACGGACCGAGGACGCAAAGACGATCCAGGCCGAGACGGCCGCGGCGGTGCACGCGAGCGGTGACGCCAATTCGGCGTTCGCGTTAGCTCTCGCCGAGAATGTCACCGCCTACGTTGAGGGGCGCTACCAGGATTCGCTGGAGCTGACCGAGCAGGCGGCGCGCGCCGGCATCGCGACGACCGACTGGGCGCGCGAGCGACTCGCGCAGGAGTGGCGCTGCGAGACGCGCACTGTGCTCGACCACGTCGATGACTCGCTGCGCCTGGCCGCCGACAGCATCGCGGCGGCTCAGCGCGATCGAAATGGCTGGGGCGTTCGCATCTTCGAGATCTGGCGGGGCCGCCAGCTGTACCAGCTGGGCCGCCTTGACGACGCGGCGGCGATCCTCGAGGGGCAGTTCAGTCCGGAGACGGGCGATCGCTTCATCGGCGCGCTCGACACGGCGGGCATAGTCGCCTTGGGGCGAGTCGCGCTCCATCAGGGCAACGGTCGCCTCCAGCAACGGACCACCCATCTGGCACGCGCACTACTCGAGGACAGCACGCCGAATTTCCGCCGCCAGGCTGCATGGCTCCTCGCCCTGCAGGCCATGGCCACCGGGGATCCTGTGGCCGCGCACGCTTCGCTGTGCGCGCTCGGCGAGGATCAGCGCACGGCGATCCTGCCGCTGTTCCCGGTCGACGTGACCGACGAGCCCGAGCTCGTCCGCATCGCGCTCGCGGCGGACGACACCGAACTGGCCGAGGTCACGGCGGCCCAGGCGGACCGGCGCGCGCAGCTCAATCCACGGGTCGCGACAATCGTGGCGACCGCGGCCCACGCCCGCGGCCTGCTCGGGTCGAATATCGTCGACCTCGAGCGTGCTGTCGAGCTGTTCGCGACGGGGCCGCGACCGCTCGCGCGCGCCTCCGCACTCGAGGATCTTGGGGTAGCGCGCGCCCGCACGGGCGACGTTGAGGCCGCGATACGGGCGCTTGACGGGGCCTTGGTCTTGTACGCCGAGGCGGGTGCGAGCTGGGACGCGGGGCGCGTGCGAAGCCGTCTGCGTGACCACGGCGTCCGCCGACGCCTCGTCGCACGCGAGCGCCCGGAGAAGGGGTGGCAGGCGATCACCGACTCCGAGGTCGCGGTCGCCCGCCTCGTGGCCCAAGGCCTCACCAACCGCGAGGTCGCCGAGCAACTGTTCGTGTCCCCGCACACCGTCTCCAGCCACTTGCGCAGCGTCTTCACCAAGCTCGACATCAACTCGCGCCTCGCGCTCGCGCGGATCGCGGCCGAGCACGACACGACGGCTACGCCGTAAGAGATCACACGAACCTGCGATGCGGCGGGCCGGGCGGTGCGTGAGCCTCGCGTGACTTCGACCTCAGCCCTCGAGAAAGGAGCTGTCCGTGTCCACGGAGAGCAAACCAAGCATCGTCTTCTGCCACGGCCTCTGGGCCGACGGCTCGTGCTTCAGCAAGGTGATCGCACCCCTGCAGGCGGATGGATATGAAGTGATCGCGGCCCAGTACGGACTCGACGCGCCCGAAGGTGACGTCGCGACTGTCATCCGAACGCTGGGCCGTGTGCACAGCCCCGCGATCCTCGTGGGTCACTCCTACGGCGGATCGGTGATCACCGCCGCCGGCACCGACGATCGCGTCGCCGGGCTGGTCTACATCGCCGCGCTGGCGCCGGATGCGGACGAGACCTCGCAGACGCTCCAGGACAAGTTCCCCCCTACCGATGTTTTCGCGCATATAGAAGTGGCCGATGGACGCATATGGCTGCGCGCTGACGGGATCGACTGTTTTGCGGGCGACCTCCCCGAGGCCGAGCAACAACTCGTCTGGGCGACCCAATACGTCCCCGACGCCGGCCTCTTTTCCCGCAACGCACCGGGCGTCGCTTGGCGGTCGAAGCCAAGCTGGTACATCCGCGCCACCGGCGACCGCACGGTCCACCCGGACCTAGAGGCCTTCGTGGCCGAGCGCATGGGCGCAACGACTTACAACGTCGACTCAAGCCACGTCCCGATGCTCTCCCACCCCGACCTCGTGGTCGACGTCATCCGCACGGCCGCCAACGCGGTCCAACGCTCGCCGGCCGCAGCCGCGGTCTAGCGCGGCCGCGAGCATGAACGCGGTGGTAGACAGCTACGTAACGTCTCGAACCCAGATCGTCGGGGCCGCGAACGGGATCAGCTTCGCGTACCGCGACCTCGGCAACGGAGAGGTGCCGGTCGTGCTCCTGCAGCACTTCCGGGGGAACCTCGATAACTGGGACCCTCGGCTGATCGACGCGCTCGCGCACGACCGGCGTGTGATCACGTTCGACAACACCGGCGTCGCCAGCTCGACCGGGGTGACGCCGCCCACGATCGCCGAGATGGCACGCGACGCGATCGCCTTCCTCGACGCGCTCGATCTCTCGAACGTCGACCTCCTCGGCTTCTCGATCGGGAGCTTCGTGGCCCAGGAGATCACCCTCACGCGGCCTGACCTGGTGCGACGCGTCGTGCTCGCGTCCTCGGCGCCGCAGGGCGCGGCCGGCATGCACGGCTGGGCGAAGGATGTAATCGACGCGGTCGGCCAGCGCCAGGGGTCGCCCGAGGGGTACCTCTCCGTGTTCTACGCACCAGCCCCCACAAGCCGGGACGCGGGAAAGCAGTCGCTGCAGCGGATCTTCGGAGCTCGCACTGAGGACCGCGACGCCGACACGACGTGGCAGACACGGCAGGCTCAGTACGACGCCGTCTGCTCGTGGGGCATCCCCAACCACGCGCTGCTCCAACGCGTCACCGCGATCAAGCACCCGGTCTTCATCGCCAACGGAGACAGCGACCCGATGATCTTGCCGCACTACTCCTACCTGCTCGCGGGCTTGATCCCGCAGGCCAAACTCAAGATCTACCCGGACGCTGCACACGGCTTCCTCTTCCAGCACGCCACAGAGTTTGCTGCGGACGTTGAGGCATTCCTCCGCGATTAGACCGGGAGCAGCACGGATGGACCAACCGTCAACCTCAGGCCGCGCTCCGTCAGGGTACGAAGCGCGGCCGGACCATGGTCGGGGTGCCCGCTTAGGCCCCGGTTACTAGGTGACAGGAGCGGCGTCCTTTGAGAGTTGCGCGAGGAGCTCGTGGACGGAGGCGATGTCGCGGTGGGTGTAGCCGAGTTGCTCTGCCTTGGTGAGGATCTCGTCGGCGGTGGCGGCGGTGGGTAGTGGTACTCCGTCCTCGGCGCCGGCCTGGCGCACGAGGCCGATGTCCTTGTGCATCAGTCCGATGTCGAACCACGCCTCATCGGGCGGATCGAGAATGAGGGGTACACGCAGCTTGAGCATCGGCGAGCCGATCTGGCTGGCGGCCATCACGTTGGCCGCGAGGTCGGCATCGACCCCTTCGCGTTCCGCGAACAGCAGCCCTTCGGAGAACGCGACCGTCTGGACCGCGAGGCTGATGTTGATCGCGAGCTTGAGCACGAGCCCCTGCCCGTTTGTGCCGACGTGGGTCGGCGTCCCGAGCACACGCAGGATCGGCTCGATGCGCTCGTAGGCGTCCTTGTCGCCGCCAACCATGATGGTCAGCGTTCCGCTCTTGACCTGCGGGACGCTGCCCGACACCGGGGTGTCGAGCATCTGCGCACCGTGTCCCTGCACGCGCACGCGCTCGGCGAGCGCGCGGCTGGCGCGCGGGCTGATCGTGCTCAGGTCCGCCCACAGCTTCCCCTCGCCCAGCCCCGCCACGATGCCGTCGGTGCCTGAGGCGACCGAGTCGACGATGTCGTCGTTAGGGAGGGAGGTCAGGACGACGTCGGCCGCCTCGGCGAGCGCGCGCGGCGTGGCGGCCCACCGCAAGCCCTGATCGACCAGCCACTGCGCGTGGTCGCGGTCGCGATCCTCGCCGTAGACGGTGTAGCCGGCGTTCAGGTACCGGGCGGCCATGTTGCCGCCCATGTTTCCCAGCCCGATGAATCCGATCGTCTGCATGACTACTGCTCCTCTTCGATCGTGGTGATGTCCTGCTGTGAGAGCTCGAGGTTGGCGGCGTCGACCAGCGGGTCGACCTGCTCGGGCGAGCGGAACCCAACGATCGCGCCGTCCACCGCCGGGTTGCGGAGCGTGCACGCGATCGCGACCGCCCCGGGGACCGTGTCGTGGCGGTCGGCCACGACCCCGATACGCTCGACGAGGTCGAGGTTGCTCGACAGCTCGGGCTCGCGGAACCGGTCGTCGTGCTTGCGCCAGTCATCCTCAGGGAGCCTGGCGATCCGCTCACCACTCATCGCGCCGGTCAGGAGCCCCGACCCCATCGGCGAATACACGATCACGCCGATCCCCTCTTGCTCTGCGAACGGAAGGATCTCCCGCTCGACGTCGCAGTTCGACACGCCGATGCGCCGGACGAGGCCCTGCTCCTTGAGCTCGGCGAACGCCGACCAGCCCTCCTCGATGTCCTCATCGGGGATCGGCCAGTGGATCTGGTACAGGTCGATCGCGTCGACCCCCAGCCGCTGCAGGCTGGCGTGCGCCTCCCGCAGAATGGAATCGCGCTTGAGACTATGAACGACCCGGCGGCCCGGACCTTCGAGCAGCGACGCCTTGGTAAACACGTACGGGCGCACGTCAACACCGGCAAGCGCCCGCCCGACGACCTCCTCGGAATGACCGAAACCGTACGCGGCGGCGGTGTCGATCCAGTTGACGCCGAGCTCTAGCGCGCGCTGGATCGCCGCGATCGACCGGTCGTCCTGCTGGGATCCCCAGCCGAACTCCCAGCCTCCGCCGCCGATCGCCCACGCCCCGAACCCGACGCGAGTGATCTCGAGGCCGGTCTGGCCAAGCTGCTTGGTCTTGAGTTGCGTTGTCTGCATCATGACTCCTTTCAATGGGAGAGAGGTTGCGGTTGTGTGGATGCGCTGCGGCGCCCACGGCCGCCGAGAAGCGCCGGGGTCGCCGCGAGGATTCCGAACGCGAGCAGTCCGGCGAACACGAGCAGGCTCACGCGCGTCGACGCGATCTGGGTCAGAACGCCGAGGCCGATCACCGGACCGGCTAGCCCGAGGTACGCCGCGAGGAAGAACCCCGCCACCGCCTCGGCGCGGCGCTCAGGCAGCGAGATCTCCGACACGGTCTCGATCGCGCCCTTGAACATCAGTCCTGCTCCGGCGCCGGCGACCAGATCGCCCGCTAGGAAGATTCCGAAGCTCGGTGACGGCACCCACAGGGCGAGCGTCAGCAGGCCGACGCCAATCAACAACGCGGGGATCGCGCCGGCAAGGAGCTGCTGCGAGGCACGCGATCCGGTGAGCGTCTGCGCCAGCGCGGCGGTGGCAAACATCGCGAACGAAATCGCGCCGGCGAGCGCGTGCGAAGGCCGATGCAGTGTTCCGGCCAGGAAGCTTGGCGCCAGCGACGTAATCAACCCTAAGATCGCGAACGTGATCGCCACCGCGGTGGTCGCGGCGAAGAATCGAGCCCGTGACTGCGGCGGAACCGACACGCGCTGAGGCCGGTAGCGCGGCCGCGGCGAAGGGGGGATCCGGGTTTCCGGAGCGAGCGCGATCGCCACGACGCCCATCAGCAGCGCGGCCATGAGCACGAGGAACGGAAGGGTGAGCGCGTGGCCGACCCACTGCGCGAGCACCCCGGCGATCAGCCCACCCAGGCCAAGCCCGCCGAGGTTTGCGGCGGTGCTGATGATGTGCGCCCGCTGCGGGCCGGCACGCGGCCGCTGCGCGGCTTCGAGTTCCGCCAGCCACACCGTCGCGGTGGCGGTCGCCGCACCCACGCCGAGGCCACTCAAGACGCGCGCGACGAGCAGCCCGGGCAGCGCGGGCCACGTCACGAACACCAGCCCGGCGACCACGTTGAACGCGAGCGCCGGAGCCAGCAGCCGGCGGCGGCCGTACACGTCCGAGAGATGCCCCGCGAGCAGGAGGCTGATCGCGACGGCAACGGCGTACACGGCGAACGCGACCGTGATCGTCAGGGACGAGAAGTCGTCGCGACGTGCGAATAAGGACCACAGCGGCGTCGGCACGGTGGTGAACGCCATCAGAGCTGTGAACGCGAACGCCACGCCCCAGAAGCCGACGCCATAACGGATTCGGTCTGCTCTTGGGTTTTTTCAGGGCAAGCATCGGAGGCCTTTCGGTCAGGTCGGTGGTTGGTTTCCGGCTAGCGCGTGATGAGCGGTCGCGTCTTGGGGAGCTGAGCGATCGTCGCGTCGTCGAGGTTGAAATGCGCTTTGATCAGCTCGGGCGGCAGGACGCCCATCCACTGGCTTAGCGAGATGTCGGCGTAGTGGTCAGAGCGAAAGAGCCCTAGGAACGTGAGCGTCTCGTCGCCGGTGTTCTCGACGTAGTGGCCCATCGCGCGAGGCACGTAGCCGACGTCCCCGGCCTGGTAGTCGAACGTCCGGGACTTGCCGCCCGACGCGAACACGCTCATCCGTCCCTGACCCTTCAGCCAGTACTGCCACTTGTCGGCGTTCGGGTGCCAGTGCAGCTCGCGCATCGCGCCTGGCTCGACCTCGATCAGCGCCGCGGCGATCGTCTTGGAGATGGTGAAGTTGTGCGAGTCGGTGATCCGCAGCTGTCCGCCGGCGGCTTTGATCGGCTCCTGCGCGTGCATGTGCCACGTGTACGAGACCGGCGGCTGGGTGGCCGGGGACGGAGGCGCGTCGTCGGCCATGTCCACCGGAGGCACCTCGCCGGCGAACATGCACCGCGTATGGGCGATGTCGGTCGGCAACGCGTCGAAGGTCGACTCGGCCACCCCGAAGTTCTTCGCCAGCACCTCCCGCGGGGTGTGACCCAGCCAGTCCGTGATTAGGAATGTCTCGTTCTCGGAGAAGTCGCCGCTGTCGAAGGCCAGCAGAAACTCGACGCCGTCCCCGAGCGCCTGAATCGAGTGCGGCAGCCCGGACGGGAAGTACCAAAGATCTCCGGGGCCAACGTCGTCGAGGAACAGGCGGCCTTCCTCGTCGAGGATGCTGATCCGGCAGCCGCCGGCGATCACGTAGGCCCACTCGGCCTCCTTGTGCCAGTGCAACTCACGGATACCACCCGGCTTCAGGCGCATGTTCACCCCCGCGATCTCCGTGCTGATCGGCAGCTCGCGCGTGGTCGTCTCCCGCGCCCACCCACCGCTGAGCACCCGATTGTGCGACAGCGCGAACGGCCACTTCAGGTTCGGCACCGTGCCCGCGTCCGTCTCCGGCGCGATCAGTAGATCAGGGTTCTCGCGCTCGACCGGAACGTTGCGCCGCGACCGTCGGCGACGGGCTGGGGACCGGTGGAGATGGCGGACATGGGCTGGTTCCTTTCGGCGGGATTCGAGGACAGTCACAGCCTCGCAATCGCGCAGGGGATCCATCCTGCGATCCTTACGCAGGGCGGACTGGCGCCGGCGCTCCGGACGCTGGCGCTGCGCTCCTCGGTGCCTGTCGAGGTGGTCGTGGAACCCGAGGAGCGGCTGCCCGAGCCGGTCGAGGTGGCCCGCCTACTACGTCGCGGCCGAGGCGTTGACCAACGCCGTCAAACACGCCGGCGCTTCGCGTGCCTGGGTGACGCTCGAGCGTCACGACGGTCTGGTGCGCCTGCGCGTCCGCGACGACGGCGCCGGCGGAGCCGATCCGACCGCCGGCAGCGGTCTGACCGGGATCCGTGATCGGGTCGAGGCGCTCGGCGGCTCGCTTGCCGTCCGCAGTCCGCGCGGCCACGTCGGGCTAGCCGTGATGGCGTGCCGGTCGCGCCGTGGGAGTTTCTAGGCGATGCTCTTGTCGTCCGCCTCCGTCGATCCTCACCGCGTCCGCGACGTGCCCCTGGTGGCGCTCGCCCTGGCCGCCGGCTCCGTCGATGCGCTGGCCTGGATCCCTCGGGCGGCGCCTGCCGTGCTCTGGCCGGCTCGAGTCACGGTCGGGCTGCTCGCCGACGCGCGGCGATGGATGCCGCTGCTGCCGGCGCTGCTGACCAACTCTCGTATGTGAGCTTGGCCCGAACCGCCGCGGCCTCGATGCGATCAGCTTTCAAGGGTACCGTCCTCCCTGACGGTGATCGTGACGTCAGCCATGCTGATGGCTAACCGTCGCGAGGCGGGGGATGAGCCGAGCTGCCGACGCGCCTAGAACACCGCTCCGCTCGTCGTCATCAAGCTCAACGGTGTTCTCGATCTGACGGAGGCCGGCGATCGAGATGGCGTCGTGCGGGTACGGGTAATCGGTGCCGAACACCACGTTTCCGACCCCAGTGACCGCTCGGAGCATGTGTAGCACCGGGTCACTGAACGCTGAGGCGGTGTCCCAGTAGAGGCGGGAGAGGGCATCCGCGAACGCTCCGCGCTCATGCGCTCCCGGGATGACGTCCATCTCATCGACGATCGCAAAGCGACCGGCGAGAAACGGGATCGCACCGCCGGCGTGGACGAACACATACTTCACGTCCGGCGTTCGCGCGAACGTGTTGCTGTAATGGAGCTTCGCGATCGCGCGTGACGTGTCGACGGGGTAGTCGAGGAGCGTGTCAGGGAGGCCGAGGGTATGCGCGATCGGATCGGGCGATGCGGTGGGATGAACGAACACGACGGCGCGACGCCGCTGAAATTCCGCGAAGACCGCGTCGAAGCGGCTGTCACCGAGATAGCTACCGCCGGCGTTCGTCATCAACGAGACCCCGTCTAATCCGAGCACGTCGAACGCGTACTCGATCTGTTCAAGCGACCCGTCGACGTCCGGTAGCGGAACCGCGGCGAATCCGCCGAAGCGGTCCGGACGGTTCCGCTTGATGTCCGCGAGATACTCGTTCACCCGACGCGCGAGCGTCCGCGCGGCGGCATCGTCACCGAGGTGGACGCCCGGCGTACTGATCGACGGGACAGCGACATCGATCCCCGCCTCGTCGAGGTACGCGATCGCGCCGTCGAGGCTCCAGCGCGGGGGGTTGATGCCGCCCGCGACGTTCCCGTCCTCGTTCGAGGCCTCCCAGTAGAAGTCGGGAATGACGTGATGGTGAATGTCGACGATGGGGCTCATTTTCGTCACCCGTGCGTCAGCTGCTGCCTGTAGCTGCCGTCCCGGAACTCATCGACAAGTCCGGGATGCGTCGGCTTCCAGCCGAGCTGATCCCGAGCCCTGGCCGCGCGCGTGCCCTGGTCGAGCAGCAGCACTTCGGCGAAGTGGTCGCCCAGGCGCGCGCGAGCCTCCTCGGCGGAACCCGGCACCGCGCCGGGGGCCCCGGCTGCGACTGCGGCTGCCTCGGTCAGCTCGGCAAGCGTCGGATTCAGGCCGTCGCCGATGACGTATCGGCCGCGAGCGGAGTCGAGCTCAAGCACGCGCCGGAAGAAGCCCGCGAGGTCCGCCACGTGGACGGTCGACCAATGCTGCCGGCCGGTACCGAGCATGATCAGGTTGCCGTCCTCATCTCGGGGCGAGCCGAGCAGGAGGCCGGGGATCCCCCCGCCGGCGTCACCGTAGGCGGTGCTTGAGACGATCACGACGCCGCGCATCCCTTCGGTGTCGAGCACGCGTCGCTCGATCGGCTCCTTCCAAGCCACCATCGGGGGCGGATTGAGCGGGGACGACTCGGTGATCGACGTGTTGTCTCCGTAGATCCACATTCCGCTGATGTGGAGGTAGGGCTTGCCGGTACCGCTGAATGCCTCAATCGCCGCATCGGCCAGAGCTGCGTCCAGGTTCGCGGCCGTTTCGTCGCCCGGGGTGGCGGTGTGGATGGCTGCGTCTGCACCCCTGAGCAGGCGCGCGACGCTCGGGCGTTCGTAGAGGTCGACCACGATCGGCGTAGCCCCGGCTGCGGCGACGCCGTCGGCCTGGTTGCGGTCGCGGACGAGCGCTGTCACCTCATGGCCGTGCCCGTGCAGCTCGGTGAGGATGTGCGATCCGATGAATCCGGTCGCACCGGTGAGCGCGACTTTCACGGTTTGAAACCCCCTGGGTTAGGTCGCGGGTTGGCATTCAGCGGCATGATCATTTCCGGCTAGACGGTGGCGTGCCGTAATTTTCAACGGGCTTGCCTACTTCGTCCGGCGCTCAGGCGGTAGGAGCCGCTTGAACTCCGCGATGGCTAATCCCGGGCTGGCCTGCATATACGACCTTCGCGATCCGCTCGGCGATCATGATCGTCGTTGGGTTCAGAGCCACCGATACAACGACCGGCATGATCGATGCGTCGACGACACGAAGTCCGCCGACTCCCTTGACGGCGCCATGCGAGTCAACGACCGCCCACGGGTCTTCTGGACCGCCCATCGGCGCCGTTGCGACCGGATGGCCGTAGGAAGCCAGGTTAGAAGCGATCACCCCTGCGAGCTCGCCGTCCGCGACTCCGTCGCCGGGCAAGATCTCGAGTTCGAGAAACCGAGCCAGCGCGGGGTTGCGGCCGATCTTGCGGGCCAGCTTCACCCCTTCGAGCATTCGGCGCGCGTCCCTGTCCTGCGCCAGGAAGTTGCAGTCGATCTCAGGCTGCTCGCGCGGGTCGCGGCTACGTAGGGTGAGGGTTCCGCGAGAATCGGGCTTGACGACGGCGACGCTCAGGGAGATCGCGCCGCCGGTCGGGCTGTACTCGGGTGGGATCAGGTGCGTCACTGCAATGTGGATGTCCAGTTCATCCCCGCGGGCTTCGCTGGACTGCGCCCAGAGCAGGGCGCCGACGGCCGGCCGCATGTCGAGCGCGTCCGTTTTCAGGGCGTACGCGTTGTAGTAGAAGGGCTGGTCTTGCAGGTGTTGCCCGACGGGAAGATCTGCCACTACGTCGATGCCGAGGTTCGCCAGATCAGCCGCGGGGCCGACGCCCGAGCGCAGCAGGATCGCCGGGGTCCCGTACGACCCCGCGGAGAGGATCACCTCGCCCGCCGGGATCTCTGCGCCGCCGGCCGTGACCACCCCGGTCGCACGATGCCCGTCGAACAGAACGCGGTCCACGAGCACATCGCCCGAGATCTTGAGGTTCGGCCGGTTGCGGACCTCGTCGGTGAGATAGACGAGGCCGGTGTTCTGACGCACGCTGTCGATGACGTTGACCGGGTACCCCCCGACGCCGCTCGGATTCGGCCCGTTGAAATCCCCGACCCTGGAGAACCCCTCCGCCGCGGTCGCGTCGATGAACCCGCGCAACGAGGTGGTCAGATCGCCGTACTTCAGCTGTCGTATCGGGAACGGTCCCGTGCGGCCGTGGTAGCTGTCATCACCGTCCGGCGTGTTCTCCATCTCCAGGTAGGTGTCATAGACGTCCTCGGTCGTCCAATCGTCAAGGCCATGGCGTTGCCAATCACGGATGTCGCTCGGTCGCGCGCGCATCGCCACCGTGGCGTTGTGGGCCGAGCAGCCGCCGAGCACCTTCGCCCGCGCGGCGTCGATCTCCGGAGCGGCAGCTCCACCGCGAGCGGTGAACCCCCATTCGTGCTCGGGATTGGCCGGCACGCGTGCGGCGTCCCGCAGGTCGTCTGGATAACCGTCGACGCCGTAGGCCCTGCCTGCCTCAAGCAGCAGGACCGAGCGCGTCGGATTCTCGCTCAGTCGAGTAGCGAGGACAGCACCTGCTGAGCCTCCACCTACGATGACTACGTCGGCGCGCCCGGCGCGCCCGTTGCCGATATCGGACATGAACTCGTTCTCCTGGGGTCGATCGCCTGCCATCGCATCGTCACCGGCGCGCTGGTGATCCGTCATCACTGGATCCCGGTGATCCAGCAGTTTCGCCTTGGTCCCAGGTGCTCCGACATACGCGCCTCGGGCGGTCACGCCCCGGCGTTCAACAGCGTGTACAACACGGCGATCCGTCCATCGCGTACTAGCGCGACGTCGTAGCCACTGACCGCAGGCGGCTGCTCAGGCACTCCCAGGTTGAAGGCAAGCTGGCCCAGATCGCGGAGCACGAGGACCGGCCCCGCCGCGGTGAATACAAAATCGGGCGTGCCATCCAGCACCTGCTGGGCGCGCTCGTTTAGTGCCTCGTGGCCATGCGTCGTCGCGTCGGGGTCTGACCAGATCACGTCCTCGGTGTAGTTGGCGGCGATCGCCTTCAGGCGGCGCTCGGGATCGCGTTCGCTGAACACCACGAAGAGATTGAGCAGCAGCAGCTCGCGGATCCGTGCATCGTCGCTCATGGTCATCTCACACCTCGACCGGTTCGGCCTCGGGTGGCGGACAATGTCTTTCTCCTTCTTGTTGTCGTGGCGGCGGAAGCAGCCACGTGCTGGTTCTCGGTCATGTGAGTTGGGCCTAGGTCGTTTCTAGCCAGGCTGCGCGGCCAGTTCAAGCTGCGCGACGATGTATTCCATGGAGAGGCCGACCATGGAGCCGTATTTCATGATGGGCGGGATCACGCGCTGGCGCTCGTCGCTCGTGTAGTCGGGCGTCCATTCGCAGAGGACCGCGATCCAGTTGATGGGTGTCGCGCCGGCTTGCACGAGCCGGTCTTTGGCGTCCTTGTGAGCCTCTTCGGTGATGCCGCCTGAGCAGTCGCTGATGAAGAAGACGCGGTATCCCTCTGCCATCGCGGAGATCGCGGTTTGAGCGAGGCAGACCTCTGTCCACAGGCCGGCGATCAGTAATACCTTGCGGCCGGTTGCCGCGACGGCTTCACGGATGTCCTCCCAGGCGTTCGTTGAGACTCGATCGATCGGCGTCACGTCTGGGATGACGTCGGCGATGGCCTTCACGGGAGGGTCCTTGAGCGGTCCGCCTCTTGCCCCCACGGTCGTGAGAACGATCGGAACGTCGAGGACATTTGCGCTGGCCGCGAGGCCGGCGAGATTATTGCTGAGCAGCCCGGCGTCGATCGATTTGACCGCGAACGCGACCCACGGCTGGTGATCGACGAGAACCAGGACCGAGTTCTCGATGGTGATTTCGTTTGGGTTGTCGGACACTTGGTCTCCTTGTTTGTGTGTTTTGTGTTGAGCTGCCGGCGGGCGATTCATGTGGGAATCGGGCCGCGGCTGGGGGCATCGTCGTTGGCGATCGGCACGAGGGCCGCAGCCGTTGGCCCGACGGGAGCGGGCGTCGTGCGAGCTAGGAGCTTGATCGCGGAGGCGGCGATCCCGAGCGTGACGGCAATCGCGAAGCTGAGGATCGTGACCTTCGGTGTGACGTGGCGTGCGAGCGTTATCCCGGCGCCCACGACGGGCAACGAGATACCGACATACGCGGACAGAAACACGCCTGTGAGCGACTCGGCGATGCGTTCTGGCGGCGAGATGCTCATGACCGTCCCGACCGCGCCCTTGAAGATCGCACCTGATCCCGCACCGATCAGGACGCCCCCGGCGATGAACAGACCCAGCGATGGTGGGTGCAGCCATATCGCCAGGACCGCGAGTGCGACTCCGACGACCATCGTGCCCATGCCTGCCTGGAGGTCCCGGGTGACCGACCAGGTTACGGTGAGGAATTGCGCGGCGACGCCCGCGCCGAACATCCCGCACACGACGGCGCCCGCGAGCGCGAGGGACGGGTGGTGAAGGGTGACGGCCAGGAACAGCCCGGCGAGCCCGGCGAACAGGCCGTTGGCAGCGAACGCCACGAACGTGCTCAGAGCCGCGGCGAAGTACCGACCCCGCGCTGCCGGCGGTATCGAGAGACGCTGCGGGCGATAGCGCGGGAGGGGTTTCGGGGCCCCGCGCGTCTCCGGAGTGAGCGCGACCCCGATCGCACCGGGCAGAAGTGCTCCGAGGAACACCAGGTACGGCACCGTGAGCGGGTGCGCTACCCATTGCGCGAGACCCCCGCTACCAGGGCGCCCAGTGCTAGCCCGCCGATGTTGACGGCCGACGCGGTGAGCTGGGCCTTTCGCGCCGTTGCCTGAGGTCGGCCGATTGCGTGCAGCTCTGCGAGGTATGCCGTTGCCGTCGAAGCGACGATCCCGATCGAAATTCCGTTGATCAACCGTCCGGCGAGCAGGCCCGCGAGGCTCTTCCACGCTATGAACACGAGCGCGCTCACGATCGAGATAACGACCGCCGGGAGCAGGAGACGCCGGCGCCCGTACAAATCGGACAGATGCCCGGCGATGAGCAGCGCGGCGATACACGCGAACGCCACCACCCAGAATCCACGCCGGTGGGGGCGGCTACCCGCAGAACGGCGCGGATCCGCGCCATTCACTGACTGTTCCAACCTAGTCGTTGTCACTTCGCGACCTCCGCGAGCTCTGCGCCGGTCGTCAGGAGCAGCTTGCAGTGAGCGTGTCCGTTCTCAAGGAGCCGGTGGGCTTCGGCCGCCGCCGACATCGGTAGGGACTGCTGCGATCGCAGGCGCAGCTCGCGGGAGGCGAGCAGCTCCATTCCGATCCCGAGCGCGTCCGGAGCCCGATCCGGCGTGGCTACCGAGAATTGAACGTCGAGCTCCGCCGCGCGCTCGTCCGCCAGCGTGATCACCCGGTCGGAGCCGCCAGTGAGCGTGATCGCGTCTGCAAGTCCGCCCTTGCCCGCCGCGTCGAAGGTCGCATCGACTCGGTCTGCGACCTCTCGCACGCTGGAGAGGAGGTCGTTCCCGTAACGGACCGGCGTGGCACCGAGCTCTCGGGTGAGCGCCTCGTCTCGCGCGCCGACCGCCCCGATAACCCTAAGCCCCTTCCGAATTGCCAGCTGCGTGGCGATGATCCCGACCGATCCACCCGCGCCCAGGATCAAGAGGGTCTCTCCTTCTGCCACGTCGAGCTGGCGCAGCACCCCAACGGCGGCCTCAACCGACGCGGGTAGCGCACCGGCGTCGTTCCAGGCCACCTGAGGCGGCTTGGGGGTCCACGCTGCGGCGAGTGCGTACTCGCCGTACCCACCGAGCGACGGCAGCCAAGCAGCCACCTCGTCTCCGAGCGCTACGCCGCTGACTTCGCCACCGATGGCGTCAACGACCCCGGCGGTCTCGAATCCAAGGATCGCAGGCTCCGGCACAGGGAAGACGCCCTTGAGGTCGCCGCGGCGGATCTTCAGATCCGTGGGCCCAACGCCAGAGACACGAACCTTGATCCGGATCTGCGTCCCGGACGGTTCCGGCGTCGAAACCTCGCTCCACCTAAGAACATCAGGGGACCCATATTCAGCTAGGACGCAGGCATGCGACACGGTCAGTCCTCCAATGCGTGAACGGCGTGGGCGCAGGATTGCCCCGGCTCAGGTGAACCGTCCTCGCCGGATGGTGGTGATTTCGGCCGCAGCTCCCGCACGGCCGGCGCAGTCCAGATCACGGAATCGCCTGATGCAGGAACTGGGTCCGAGAACGCTACCCCCGACCTCCGAGACTGTCCTCGGGCTCCCCGATCGTCCAGCTCGTATGACCGTAGACGCCGCGTGGCATCATCTGTAGTGGCGACCAATGTCTGTCCCGACCGCTGCAAATGTGCGCGTGCTCGATGTGCCCGAGCGGTCTCGCTTTGAGATCCGGGCCGACGGCGAGCTTGCGGGCTTTACCGAGTATCGCCGCCGACCGGGGCTGATCGCTTTCACGCACACGCTGATCGATCCGCGGTTCGAGGGGCAGGGGCTGGCCAGCCGACTGGTCCAGACGGCCCTCTCGGACGCTCGCTCGGAAGGTCTGGCGGTGCTGCCGTTCTGCCCCTTCGTGCGTGGCTACATCGCCGGGCACCGCGCGGAGTACCTCGACCTGGTGCCGGGCGACATGCGTGATGCCTTCGAGCTTGCGGCCGATGTCTGAGAGCACGCCTCCGACGGCCACGCGCAAGCGGTATCACGGCGAGGCCGTCGAGGTGAGCTTCGACGGCGCACGGTGCCGACACGCGGCCGAATGTCTTCGTGGACTGCCGGCCGTCTTCGACCTCGGTCGGCGACCGTGGATCCTGCCCGACGCCGCCGATCCCGACGACGTCGTGGACGTCGTAGCGCGCTGCCCAACCGGTGCGCTCCGCACCCACCCGATCACCTCGACAAGCGAGACGCCAAGCAGGCCGACCGAGGTGACCGCAATGCCGGGTGGCCCGGTTCTCCTGCGCGGTGAGTTACACGTAACCGGGGCGGGCGTCGACGAACACGAGACCCGCGCCGCTCTCTGCTCTTGCGGCAGCACCGCCAACGCACCCTATTGCGACGGTAGCGGGACGTGCGTCAACTGGCCACGCCCCCGCGGCCAGGCGGCCGCGCCAAGGGCCGCGACGAGCTGAGCCGCGGGCTGCCGTCCGAATTGACGCCGGCATGAAGGGCTTCATGAGCTCCCTCAAGTACCTTGCTTCGGGACGAGGACCCGCAGCTGAATCGTGGCGACCGCGCGGGTGATGTGTCATCGCCAGATTCAGGTGATTCAGTGGTAGCCAGCCCGACACGCCCTGACCAACCAACTGCACGGTGAACATCCCGAGGCGAGCGCCGATAACGCCGGAACCGGCGATGAGAGGCGGCGAGCGCGCCGCCAGCTTCGTCTGAGTCTGAGGTGCTTCGACATTCGAGCCTCTCTTCGTTGCCGTCCTGTGTTGAAGCGTCAGCCCTGGGCAGGTGAGCGCGCCTCGCACGGTTTTGGCGATTCGGGCGTTCGCCGGCGCGCGGCATGGCGCGTGAGGAGCTCGGTATGGGTAGTCGGGTCCCGTCAACTCGTCGGATCGAGGCGATGACGGGTCACCCTGCGCGCGCCGACCATGAGCCCATGCGAACTGCACGCGATCAACCCGAAGCAGGACACACGGACACTTCCTCGCGGCGCGAGGCGATGCTGTTGGACGATCTGCTCGAGAGCTACGTCGACTGGCGTGAGAGCGCTCGAGCGGTCGCAGAGGCGTACGCGCGATGGTCGTTCGCGCCCGCCGCCGAGCGTGCCGTGCGGTTCGCCGCGTACACCGCCACGCTCGACCAGGAGCAGAAGACAGCCGCGGCATACGCCGAGGCGGTCGCCGACCTCGGGCGATGGGTGCAGCGCTCGCACCTTCACAACAACAGAATCGACGTACCTAGTACGCACAGATGACACGTATGGGGTACTGGGCGATGACCCTGACGGCCGCCACCGCGGGCGGGTTTCTCGCCGTTGACAGATACGCGTTCGCGACGAATCATGCGATCCGGATCGCGTTCGGAGTGGCGATCGCGGTCACGATTTCGGCCGCGGGCGTGGCCGGCGCCCTGACCTGGCCGCGTAGACGTGGTGGGGCGTCTGGAAATCGGGCTCCCACCCCCACCACCCTTCGCGGCCACGTCGTGGTGCCGACCGCCTCGCCGACCGGTGGGGGTTAAGACAGTCGGTCTTCGAGCTGTACGCGCGACTTAACGTCGAGCTTGCGGAATGCCTTGCGGAGGTGGTACTCGACGGTGCTCGGGCTGATGAACAACCGGGCGGCGATCTCCCGGTTGGTCTCGCCCTCTGCCGCAAGACGCGCGATTTGGGCCTCCTGAGGGGTGAGCTGGTCCAGCGTATCCGCCGTCCGCTTGCGGGCATGCTCACCCGTCGCCAGCAGCTCGCGTTCGGCGCGGCTCGCGAACGCGTCGGCGCCCATGCTGGTGAATGCCTCAAGCGCGGTACGCAGATGCTTCCGGGCGTCGAGGCGGCGGCGTTCCCGGCGCAGCCACTCGCCGTAAAGAAGGTGTGTCCGGACGAGCTCGACTCGCACGCGGGTACCGGAGAGGTGGTCGATCGACTCGCGGTACAGACTGTCCGCGACCTCGCCCTCGCTCAGCAGTGCGCGGACACGCGCTTCGATTCCACTCGCCCACCCGGAGCTGATGACGCGGGTTCGCTCCGAGAGCCACTCAAGGGCGTACTCGAGTAGCGCTCGATCAGCGGTCCTGGATGCAGCCTCGGTCAGCTCGGGCACCAAATACACGCCGTATCCGATCGGATCGGGTTGGAACGCCTCCCAAGCGGCATCGCGAGCGTCCTCGTGCCGGCCGAGGCCGTTGTAGAGCACCGATCTCGCGTAGGCGTTGGACGTCCATCGCCGTCTGGCCGCCTCCTCGGCGCCGGCTTGGATCAGCTCAGACGCCTGCGCCTCGTCGCCGCGCCAGGCAGCGAGAATCATCGGGGCGTTCACGAGTGGCGGATTCCCGGTTGCCTCGGCGATCGAGCGGGCTTCGTCGAGCATCAAAGCGGCCGCGGTCAACTCGCCGGCGAGCATGTGGCTTCTGGCCAGGAAGCTGAGCGCGAACTGCAAGTGCACGAGTGCGCCTTCGTCGCGCGCGACCTGCACTCGTCGAGCGGCGAGGCGATGCGAGGCTTCGGCGTCCCACATCTCATGGGCAACGACGTCGTCGTTCCTGGTGGTGGAGACCGAGAGCCACCGACTGACGTCTCCGTCGGAGGCGTCGGTCGCGAGCAGAAGCTCGAGAGCGCGAGCGAGTGTCGGTACGGCGGCGGCGTATCCGTCGGTCAGTCGGATCGCGAATGCGTCGAGGACCACGTCAGCCGTCCGCGGCGGCATCGCGCCGTGCGGCGCCGCCCGCGCGGCAGCCGCGACCGTCGGCGCGCCGCCGGCGACCTCAATGTCGCTGGCCATGGCGCCCCCAAGGGCCTCGAGGTACGTCTCGCGGGCGAGCTCCGGGTCGAGTGGTTCGAGGCGGCTCGCGGCGCTCAAAAACAGGCGGCCGGCTTCGTCGCCGCGTCGCTGCTCCAACGCGATCTGGGCTCGCAGAAGGTCGACCCGGGCGCGCCCGAGCTCGTCGAGCGCACCGTCCTGGACGGCTGCCAACAGCCCTACCGCAGCCTCCGGGTCGCCGGCGTCGCGCTTCGCGCCGACGGCGGCGAGCAGGCGCTGGGCGCGGTGCTTGGGCTCGGGTGTAAGCGCGGCAGCACGCTCGAGGAACGCCGCGACGGCCGCGAATCCGCCCCGCGCCTGCGCTCGCCAAGCCGAGCGCTCGAGCTCTGCGGCGACATCCTCGTCGGGCATGGACGCCGCCTGCGCACGGTGCCACGCCCGGCGGTCGGGGTCGATTTCGGGATCGGTCACCTCGGCGAGGGCGCGGTGGACCTCGCGACGCTCGTTCAGTCCCGCTGCCCGATACACAGCCGAGCGCACCAGTGGATGACGGAAAACCACTCGGGCACCCAGCTCCATCAGCCCTTCCGCTCGCAACGTCTCCGCAGCTGATTCGGGGATTCCGAGCTGCTGCGCCGCCCGCCAAACGAGTGCCGTGTCGCCGACCGGGTCCGCCGCGGCCACGAGCAACAGGCGTCGCGCATCACCTGGAAGATTGGCCAGCCGTCGCGTGAAGTTCTCCTCGATGCTCGCAGCCACGGGTACCGCCGCCGGCAAGCCAAACCCGCCCGCAAGCTGCGCCGGCGTCAACCCTCTCGGCAACTCCAGCAGGGCGAGCGGATTGCCTCGCGTCTCGGCGACGATCCGTTCCAGCACGGGCTCGTCGAGCCGAGCCGGCAACACCGACTCCAACAGCGCCCGCGCATCACCACGGCCCAATGGGCCGACAGCGAGCTCCGGTAACCCGGCGAGGGCGTCGCCCGGCTCTCGCGTCGCGACCACGAGCGCGATCTTTTCCGCCAAGAGACGGCGGGCCACGAAGGCCAGAGTCCGCGCAGACGCGGTATCGAGCCACTGGGCATCATCAACGGTCGCAAGGAGTGGCTGACACTCGGCGGCTTCGGCCAATAGGCCGAGGACCGCCAGCCCGACCAGGAACGGATTCGGCGCCGGGTGGGCGGGCTCTTTGATCAATCCGAACGCGACGCCGAGCGCCTCGCGCTGGGGCTGCGGCAGCCGCTCCACTAGGTCTAAGAACGGCGAACACAGCTGCTGAGCCGCTGCGAACGGGAGCTCCATCTCTTCCTCGACCCCGGACGTCCGAGCGATCCGAAACTCGCGCGCAGCCTCAGTCGCGTACCCGAGCAGCGCGGTTTTGCCGACGCCGGCCTCGCCGTGCACCAACAATACGCCCCCGCGGCCGCCGCGCACGCCGTCCAGCAGCCGACCGAGCGCCTCGCGCTCGCGGTCCCGGCCGAGCAACCGCCCTCCTGACAATAGACCCGGTGATGACGCTCCACTCATTGCGCCTAAGGATGACTGAGAGAGACGCTCCGGTCACGACTAAAGCACTCGGGTCACGACTAAGGATCCAAGGATGCGAATACCTGCGTTCGGCGTCACGATCCTATGGTGGTGGAGAGCGACGACACGGAAGCATTGGGCAGCCGAGCTAACGCCGGGACCGAGGCGTTCGCCCAGACGGGCGCGAGTAGCGCCGATGCGCGTCCGGAGTGCGCACAGATCCCGCGACCGGCGCTCGGGCCCGCGGTCAACGAGAAGGGGTACTACGTCGGACGGGTCGAGGGGAACCTCTACTGGATCACGGACGGGATGTACCAGTCCGCGTTCCTGACGACTCCCGACGGTGTCGTGTTGTTCGATGCGCCACCCAGCATCGGTCACAACATCCAGCGGGCTGTGGATGAGATCGCCGCCGCGAATCGCGTCAGCAACAAGGTGACGCACCTCATCTACTCCCACCACCACGCCGATCACGTCGGCGCGTCGTCGCTGTTCGGCCGGAGCATCACTCGCATCGGGCACGAGGAGACGCGGAGGCTACTGCTTCGTGACGACGATCTCGCGAGGCCTGCACCAGAACAGACCTTCCGGGACCACCGAACGCTCGAGATTGGAGGCGAGCGGATCGACCTGGCCTGGCACGGCTGCAATCACTCGTCCGACAACATCTTCATCCACCTGCCCGACCACGACGCGCTCATGCTCGTCGACGTCGTCAGCCCAGGCTGGGTGCCTGTCTGCCACAGCAGCCTTGCCGAAGACGTGCCCGGCTACATCGAGGCCCCGGATACCGCGCTCACCTACCCGTGGAAGCATTTCATCGGCGGCCACATGGGCCGCCTCGGGACTCGCGATGACGTCGCAATGCACCGGCAATACATCGCTGACATCGCGAACAGCTCACGGAATGCGCTGCAGACCGTCGATCCGAGTCCGTATTTCGTCAAGGACGGCGGGAACACGTTGTCCGCCTTGAGGAGCTATCTGGACGCGATTACGACCGTCGCCGCAGTCCCGGTCATCCAGAAATACACCGGTGTTCTCGCGGCCGCCGACGTGTTCACGGCCAACACGACGTCCCATGTCATGCAATCGATGCGCCTCGACCTCGGCTACGGCTCGCAGGTTCACCCGTGAGCCCCGCGACGGACACCACTGCCGTCGCCGGGTGGACCACGATGTCCGCGACAGGGAGGTCCGGGCCGCCGGCAGCCGTCCCGCGAAGTACAGAACTGAGCGCCGGCCGCGCCAAACGGCGAATCGTGGTGGCGGATGATGACGTCCTGCTGCGAGAGGGCCTCGCGGGCTTGCTGGAGCGCTCCGGGTTCGAAGTCGCGGGCCAGGCGGGGGACGCGGCCGAGCTGCTGCGGGTCGTTCGCGATCAGGAGCCCGACCTCGCGATCATCGATATCCGGATGCCGCCGAGGCAGGAGACTGAAGGCCTCGACGCGGCTCGGGTGATCAGGCGAGAGCTACCCGAGATCGGAATCCTGGTGCTGTCGGCGCACGCCGAAGCCGCCGAGGCCATGGAACTCCTGGCAACCGGGCAAGGCATCGGGTATGTGTTGAAGAGCCGGGTCACCAAGGTCGACGATTTCATCGAGTCAGTCGATCGCGTAATCCACGGCGGCTCTGTGGTCGATCCTGCGATCGTGCAGGAACTGGTAGGCGTACGCCACCGGGAGGACCGGCTCGAGCGATTGACGGGGCGCGAGCGTGAGGTCTTGGCACTGATGGCTGAGGGAGCCTCGAACGCGGGGATCGCGAAGCGGCTGTGGGTCACCGAGGGCACGGTCGAGAAGCACGTGCGCAGCATCCTTTCGAAGCTACGCCTCGCGGAGACGCCCGACGATCACCGTCGGGTGCTCGCTGTCCTCACATTTCTCGACTCACGCTAACGAGCCCAACCAGCGGTGTCGGTGACGTCGGTGGGTCGGCCGGATGGCGGAAGGTTGATTTGCAACGTCGTCCCACCGCCTAAAGGGCTGTGCAAGGTGAGCTTCCCACCCAGTGCCTCGACGCGGTCGGTGAGCCCTACGAGGCCGGACCCCCGGGCAGGATCGGCACCGCCCACTCCGTCGTCTTGCACCGAGACGAGGAGATCGCCGTCGACTACTTCGGCCTCGACTCTCACGAACGTCGCGTGCGCGTGCTTGGCCGCATTAGTCAGTGCCTCCGCGACTACATAGTAGGCCGCCACCTCGACCGGTTCAGGTAGGCGCTCCTGTGCCCGCACGTCGAGCTCCACGGGGACGGGCGATCGGCGTCCGAGGGCCTTGAGCGCCGGCGCCAACCCGCCTCGAGACAGGATCACGGGGTGCAAGCCCCTGGCGGTCTCGCGCAGGTCATCGAGCACATCGTCAAGGCCGGCTGCGATCTCTTCGACGTCCCTACCGAGGGCTTCACCTTGTGGCGCCGTTACCGCATCGAGTGCGCGCAACTTCATCGTCAGGGTGACGAGCCGCTGCTGCGCCCCGTCATGGAGGTCCCGCTCGATCCGTCTCCGCGTTTGGTCAGCGGTCGTGACGATACGTGCCCTTGAGGCAAGCAGCTCAGCGCGACTCTCCGCATTCGCGATGGCGGTCCCCACGAGGTCGGTGAACTGTGCCACGCGGGCCTCTGCGTCTCGCGGGGGCGGGCCAACAGTCCAGGCGCAGGCCATCACGCCCCAAAGTCGTCCTTCGACGACGATTGGTGCGGCGACGCCTGAACTAAGACCGCTGGCGCGCAACTGCTCGGAAATCGGGCCCGAGGCGTGCTCGTAACTGTCGATGCGAGCGGTGCGTCCCGTGCGCAGCACCTCCACCGTCGCGCTCTCGCCGAATAGCCGGATCCGCGAACCCACCTCGAACCCGCCTTCGCCGAGCGTCGCCAACAGCGTGCCGGAGCCGTCAGCTTCGTAGCGCATCAGAGCGGTGAAGTGCGCGGCCACGACCGCGTGCAGCTCAGCAACCGTTGCGCCGAAGACGTCCTCCGGTGATCCACCCCGCGCGACGGCGGTGGCCACGCGCCGCAGCGCCGCTTGCTGCTCTTCGAGCTGCTTGCGTTCCGTGACGTCGCGCGCTGCGGCGTAGATCACCGCCTCGCCCGGCGCGGAGCGGGCGCTCCACTGCAGCCAGCGCACCGAACCGTCCTCACGCAGATAGCGGTTCTCGAACTCGATCACTTCGCGCCCTTGCGCCAGCTCCTCTGTCGCTCGAAGGGTTTTCGGTCGGTCGTCAGGATGTACGAACTCAACGTACGGCCGGGAACGCAACTCCTCACTTGTAAAGCCCAGGGTTCGCTCGAATGCAGGGTTCACGCGCGTGAAGCGTCCGTTGAAGTCTGCGACCGCGATCAGGTCGGAGGACAGGTTGAAGATGCGGTCCGCTTCGGCCTGCGCTTGGGCCCGCCGTCCGGCATTCAGGCCGAGCGCTCCGGCAAAGCCGGCAAGGACGAGCCCGACGGCAAGGATGATCCAAGGCAGCGCTTCGGCGGTTCCCTGCGGCGATTGCTGCGGTACGAGGACGGCGAATCGCTGTCCTGCCTGCTGGAACGTCTCTCGAACCGTGTTCCCGGCGTCGACACTTCCCGTGGTGGCCCCGCCGATCGCGAGCTGAGCGCTTGACGTGCCGGCGGCGAGCAGCGTCGCGTCTGGGACGAAGAGCACCACGTACCCGGGACGGAGCACCTCGTCGATCAGATTCGGAGCCGGCGCGAGGAGGAAGAGTCCGCGGGTCCCGGCTACCGCGCCCCCCAAAGTGGTCGCCGCCACATCGTTGAGGCGTGTCGCACGCTCGAGGGCCGTAGCCATTCCTGGCTCGCCGCTCAGGTCGATCCCGGCCACGGACATCGGAGGAAAGCCGGAGACCAGCGTCGCCGGGAGGTAATACGAGCGCGATCCGATGGGAACGGCGCTGTATCCCGCGTCGGGGGACACGATCGGCTGGCCAATGAGCTGCTCGTACGCCGCACGCTGTGAGGCCGGGACCCTCTGGACCCATGCCGCGGCTGGGAAGTCGGCGGGGCTGAGCCACCAGAACGCGTTCGTCGTGAACTCCGTGCTCGTGACGCCGGTACCGCCCGAGTCCACCATGAACAGGCGCAGGCTCTCGGTGAGTGACACCGCCTGCGCAACCCGGTCACGGATCCGCGCCGCGGCGACCTCGGCCCGGTGCTGCGCGTCGCGTCGCGCGCTGTGCTCGGCCAGTACGCGGGCGATGACGAAGCCAGCGACGGTCAGTGCGAGGACCAGTGCTATCGGTGCGATCTGTCGGGGCCGCAAAGGGCACACCTCCTTGGACCGATTCTGGTGCTTCGCGCTCGCCGGGGCAAGGCGGGCTTCGACACTAAGAGTCGCCGACCGCGGCGGAGGCGACGGTCTGGCAGTTCGCGAGCGCCGAATCGAGCTTCTCCCGGCCGCTAATCACCGCGGCGAACTGCTCGGTGCACTGGTCCCCGACGCTCTCGAACTGGGGGATGCCGACGTATTGGATGCCCGGGTTGCCGGGGCGCTTGCTCGTGCCCGGATTGTCGATCGGCGCGGATTCGATGGCCTCGAGCGTTGGTTTGGCGAACGCGCGGGCGACCTGCCTGTACTGCGGGATCTCGTAGGTCGAGCGGCGGGTGCCTGGCGGGATCGCCGCCCACCCGCCCGGGATCCTCGGCCCGGCCTCCTCGATGTACTGCGGTCCCGTGGCCCAGGCGATGTACTTCCAGTCCAGGTCCTTCTTGCTCGAGGTTGTGGGAATGGCTAGCGCCCAGGACCACAGCCATCCCGAGGCTCTGGTCAGCTCGACCGGCGCGGGGACGTACCCGTTCTTGCCTTTCACGGCACTGTTGTTGGCCTCGAGCAGGCCGGCCGCGACCGTCGCGTCGTACCACATCGCGACTTTGCCGCTCAGGTAGAGCGCGAGGCACTGGTTGTAGCTCGCGCTGGTGGCATTCGGCTCGCCCGCGTCCCGCACGAGGTCGGCGTAGAACTGGAGCGCTTTCCGAAACGCCGGCTGATCGACCATCGCCTTATCCACCGATCCGTTCGGCTTCGCCGACCACCACGTTCCCCCGAACGTGTTCAGCACCGTCGTGAACGTCGCACCGAGCACTCCCCAGCCCGGCTCGCCGCGCAGGCAGATTCCCGCCATGCCCGGTCGGTTGATCTTGCGCGCAATGGCGGCGACCTGGTCCCACGTCGGGTGCGCAGGCATCTTGATCCCGGCTGCCCGCAAGATGTCCTTGCGGTACATCAGAAACGATGACTCCCCGTAGAACGGCGACGCATACAGCCTGCCGTCGTACGACAGCGCGGTGCGTATCGACGGGATGATGTCGTCCAGTTCGTAGGCCCCGTCAGAGGCGGCCATCGGCGTGAGGTCGGTGATGTAGCCGTCCTTGCCGTACTGCGGCGCCTCGTACGGCCCGATCATCACCACATCGAATTGGCGCCCGCGGGTCGACACGTCGTTGTCGACGACGTCGCGCAAGGTGTCCTCGTCCAGAATCGTGTAATTCACCGTAATGTGGGTCCTGGCCGTGAACAGCGACGGCGTGAGGCGCGCGAGATCCTCCGTATTCGGCGTGTCGACGAGGGCGACATTGATCGAACCGCCCGGCGTCGACACGCGGGCTACATGCTCACCGCCCCCGCAGCCGACCAGCGCCGCCCCCGCGATCGCGACCAGAACCGCGATCCAGGCAAGGCGCCACGTCCCGTGCACGGCTCTCATCGGGACCTACGCTCGGCGATTCTCGTGGCGATCACCGAGCAGATCGTCGATCACGGCGCGTGAAACGACCGACTTCGGTAGGAACCCTACGGCGGGGCTATCGTCAAGAAGCTCGCGCAGGTCCTTCTCGGCGTAAGCCGAAATGAGGATGACCGGCACCGGCTCGTCGCGCATCGCAAGTGCGCGGGCGACATCAAGGCCGCTTTCGGCGCCGAGATCGACGTCGACCAGGGCGACGTCAGGACGATCGGACGCACAAATGGCCAGCGCGTCGCCGCTGTTCGAAGCGACCCCCACGATTCTCATCCCCTGACGCTGCAAGAGATCGCGCGCTTCGCTCAGATACACCTGATTGTCGTCGACGATCAAGCAGCGCCTGGACACGGTCAAAGCATCCCAGTGCCTGGATGGCGGCGCATTGCCGCTAGCAGGAAAATCGTCTGCGCTCGACTGGACCGGAGAATGGGTGTTCCAGCTAGCTGCAAGACCGATTGTCGCGCCAGCCGGTACGCCAACAGTGGCGGTGACCGCGATGACGGCTGGTCCATCCAGTGCGAGAGTGGGACGTCCTCGCTCGAGGCTTGAAACGTTCCGAAGGTCCACCCGATTGGCTAGAGGAGGGTGATGCGATGCTCCAGAGGCCTACTGCCGGCAACTCAGGATTCGTCGCCGGGGTGAACATGATCCGGCTCGCCGGCGTAAATTAGCTATGGCCGCGCGTGCACAACACCGCGGCAGGGCGACGGCCGTCGCAAGGATCCGGGAGGACTCCGGTGCGTCGGCACCGCAGCTCGCGGTGCTCGCCCCTGTTGGCCACGAGCCGGCGGCGAACGTGCGGGGTGGTTCAAGTGCAAACAACCGTCGGGCTAACCTGATCGAAGCGCTCGACCGTGCGCACGGCACGACGAGCTCGACGACCACGCAGCGCGAGGGGCGCCCGGAGCAGGCGACCTCGAGAGACGTCTCGGTCGTCCGGGGACTACTCGACCGGGCAGACGTTCTCCGGGTGCTGGATCGTTCTCTAACCAAGCGAGTCACGGTCATGTCGGCGGCGCCGGGAAGTGGGAAGACCTCGCTGTTGCGTGCATGGGCTGACCGCTCGACCAACCGGCGTCGCGTCGCGTTCGTGCCCGTCAAGCGAGACCAACAGGACGCGCAGTTGTTTTGGTCCGCCGTCCTGGATGCGATCCGCAGCGCGCAAGTCCCTAGCGACCCTGAGGCGCAACCTGCGGTGCCGGCTGGACTCGACGCGGACCAGCTGGTCCAAACAGTCCTTTCGGAGCTTGCCGACCAGGTCGAACCAGTCGTTCTGATCATCGACGACCTGCACGAGCTGAGATCGGGTGATGCCCTCGCTCAGCTCGAGCAATTGCTCGCGGTCTTGCCAGGCTCCACGCGCGTTGTGCTGTCGTCTCGCCGGGATCCGCCGATCAGGCTCCACCGTCTCAGGCTGGCCGACGAGGTCGCCGAGATCCGGGCTCGCGATCTACGGTTCACTGAGAGCGAAACGCGCGAACTGCTGACTGCGTCCGGGATCGGTTTGTCCGACGGCGGGGTGGCCGCGTTGCACCGGCACACGGAAGGTTGGGCTGCCGGCCTGCGCCTTGCCGTGATCTCCCTCGCCAGTCATTCGGATCCCGAGCGTTTCGTGGCTGAGTTCTCGGGCACCGACCGCGCGATTGGGGAGTACCTGATGGCCGAGATGCTCGAACGCCAACCGACCGAGGTGCAGAGCATGCTGTTGCGAACCTCCCTCGTCGATCGCGTGAACGGTGAACTCGCCGACCTGCTTACAGGCCGCTCAGGCTCGGAGCAGTTGCTGCTGGAACTGGAGGACGCAAACGCGTTCGTCGTGTCGCTCGATGCTCAGCGCACGTGGTTTCGCTACCACCAGCTGCTGGCGGATTTCCTGCGTCTGGAACTCCGCCGGACGTTGGCCGAGGAGCTTGGAGACCTGCATCGCAGGGCCGCACAGTGGTTCGCTGACCACGGGGAGGTCGTGGACGCCGTGCGGCACACGCTCGCGGCCGGCGACTGGCCTGATGCCGCCCGGCTCGTCGCTGACCACTCGTTCAGTTGGGTCCTAGACGCACAGGCGGGAACGATCGACGCGGTGCTGCAGGCGTTTCCTGAGGGCGCATCGGCAGATCATCCTGACCTAGCGCTAGCCCACGCGGCAAGCGAGCTGAACCACGGGCGATTGGAGGAAGCGGCCGCTCAGTTAGAGATGGCCGAATCCCACATTCGGAGCGCGCCGCCGGCTCGCCGCCGGCGTCTCGCGGTGGCCGTCGCGTCTCTGCGGTTGGCGCTGGCACGGCGCAGCGGTCGGTTCAGCGAGGTGATGGACCAGGTGAGCCTGCTCGACGCTTCGATTTCCGACGAATCGAACGATCACGCGGGTAGCGAGCTTCGGGCGGTTGCGCTGCTCAATCTCGGGATCGTCGAAACGTGGTCTCGGCGATTCGACGATGCCGAGCGGCACCTTTCCGAGGGCGCCGCGCTCGCGCAGGCGATCGGCTGGCCGTACCTCGAGGTCGCGTGTCGCGCTCACCAGGTTTTCCCGACGCCGCTCGTCTCGCTCGCGAGTGCGCGCGAACGGGGGCGTCAGGCGGTGGCCCTGGCCGAACGCCATGGCTTGGGCGATCGGCCGATACTCGCGCCCGCGCTCGGGGCGGTTGCCTTCTGGGCGATCTGGATGGGAGAGCTCGACGAAGGAGAGCGCGCGCTGCGCCGCGCCTGGGAGGTCGCCGAGCCACAAATTGACCCGGCCGCCGCGGTGATGCTGCACATGGTGACGGGCCAGCTACACGCCGCTCGCGGGCAGCATCAAGCGGCGCTCGAAGCATTCGCTGCTGGAGCGCGGGCGCAGTCGCTGCTGACAGGTGTGCATGCCCTCGCGACGCCGGTCGTCGCGTGGCTTGCGGCCACCCAGGCTCGGCTCGGGATGCCGGATGAGGCGCGCGAAACGCTAAACGGATCTGTCGAACCCGATCAGACGGGGACGGGTTTCATTTACAACGCGCGCGCAGTGATCTGCCTGGCGGAGGGAGACCCTACCGGTGCGTTGGACGTGCTTCGAGACGTTCCAGCGGTCGAGCCCGCGACTGGCCCCGCGTTTACGCTCGTTGAAACGCATCTGCTCGCCGGCATCGCGCACTTACACCTGAGGGATCGAAACGCCGCCGCTACCGCGACCGAGGCCGCGCTCGCTGCCGCCGAGCCAGACCGGCTGATGTTCCCGTTTGCGATGACCGACGCCCGGGCGCTACTCGACGTGCTTCCGCGGCACGAAACGGCTCATGGCGCCCTTCTCGCCGACATCGTCGACCTGCTGCGAGGCGAACCGGCCCCCACGCTCGATCGTGAGCGCCTGTCGCAACCGGAGGAGCTCAGCAAGAGCGAACTCCGCGTACTACGGTATCTGCCCACAAACCTGACGCGGCCCGAGATCGCGCGGGAACTCTACGTCTCCATCAACACGGTCAACACGCACATCCGCAACATCTACTCAAAGCTCGACGCGCGTGATCGCTCTTCCGCGGTCCAACGGGCGCGTGAGCTTAGGGTCCTCGCAGCCGGGCGCTCGCGAGCATCGCCGACATAGCGCCCGGCGCGCGCAATCACCAGATCCCGGCGTTGCGTTCTCACTGGGTCCGGCTGCAGTCTGACCACGTGGAGCCTACGCCTTGTCTGTACACGATCCGGATAAAGGGGCGGCTTGGAGTCACCGCTCTGTCCGCCTTTCCTTCGATGGTCTCTGAGCTGAAGGGCTCAGAGACGGTCCTTACCGGCTTGCTCGAAGATCGGTCCGCCCTGTTCGGCGTCCTCGCCCAGATCGAGGCGCTCGGCCTCGATCTGGTCGAGCTCCGACAGATCCGGGCGAGACCGAAATCGCCTGGATCCGGCGATGACCACTCACCGGATGGCGTGTGAGGCTGAGGCAGAATCGCCAACCGAAAGTCGAGTCTCCATGCCAACTCAAAGCGTTCATGAACCTAATCGATGGGCGGTTCTCGCTTTGCTGAGCGTCGCGCAGCTGATGGTGGTGCTTGACGCGACGATCGTGACGGTCGCCTTGCCTTCGGCCCAGCGGGCGTTGCATTTCTCCAACGAGAGTCGGCAGTGGGTCGTCACCGGGTACGCGTTGGCGTTCGGCAGCTTGCTGTTGGTGGGCGGCAAGGTGGGCGATCTGTTCGGCCGCAAGTGGGCGCTGATTGCTGGGTTGGTCGGGTTCTCGGGGGCGTCGGCCGTCGGTGGGCTGGCGCAGTCGTTCGGCCTGCTCGTCGCCGCACGGGCGACGCAGGGGGTGTTCGGCGCGCTGCTGGCCCCGGCGGCGCTGTCGCTTTTGACGGTCACGTTCGCTGGGACTGAGGACTGGGCGAAGGCGTTCGGGATCTTCGGCGCGGTCGCCGGCGGCGCCGGGGCGGTTGGGCTGCTGCTCGGGGGCGTGCTGACTCAGGTGCTCTCGTGGCGGTGGTGCCTGTACGTCAATCTGGTGATCGCGGTGCCCACCACGATCGTGGCGTTGCGCCTGCTCGTCAACCACAGGCCCCCGGAACGCGCCCGGATCGACATTCCCGGCGTGCTCACCTGGTCATTGGGGCTGTTCGCGCTCGTGTTCGGCTTCTCGAACGCCGAGACGCACGGGTGGGGCGCCACGGCGACCGTCGTCGCGCTGATCGCCAGCCCCCTTTTGCTGACCGCGTTCGTGCTGATCGAGCGGCGCGTCGAGCATCCGCTAATGCCCTTGCATATCGTGTGGGACCGGGCTCGCGGAGGGTCGTATGCCGCACTCTTCGTGACCGGGGCCGGCGTCTTCGCGGTGTTTCTGTTCCTCACCTACTTCCTGCAGTTCAACCTCGCCTTCTCGCCGCTCAAGACCGGCCTGGCGTTCCTGCCTCTGAGCATCGTGCTGGTCATCACGTCGACCACCGTCCAGACCCGCGTAATTCAGCGCTCGGGCGTCAAACCGCTGATACTCCTGGGCATGGCGCTCGGCGTCGTCGGGATGCTTCTGCTCACCCAGCTGACGCCCACCTCTAGCTACGGCACGGGCGTCCTGCCCGCTCTGCTCGTGATCGGTGTCGGGATGGGCTGCATCTTCGCGCCGGCGTTCTCGGCCGCGACGCTCGGCGTAGCGCCAAACGAAGCGGGCATCGCCTCCGCGATGGTCAACACCTCCCAGCAAATCGGCGGCTCGGTCGGCACCTCGCTGCTCTCAACGATCTACGCCACCGCCGTCGCCAGCTACCTGACGAGCCATCCCCACGTCAGTGGCCTTGCTTCTGCCGCGCAGGTCCACGGCGACACGACGGCGTTCTGGTGGGCCGCCGGGATCTTTGGCATTGGTTTTCTGCTCGCCCTAGTGATCTTGCCCGTCCGATGCGAGGCGCCTGCGAGGTCGATCAGGGCCGCTCTGGCCCGACACGTGATCGGCAACTGCGGCTACGAGGAGTCCGCGGACGGCGCAGCCGTCACAGACGGCGCGGGCTCCCCGCAGCCCGCTTTGGCGCCGTAGGACTACGCCGGCGGAGAATCACCATCATCCGGTGAGGACAACTCACCAGGCTGGCGGCGACCTTGGGGCCCGTGCAACTGCGCCCCCAGGTTCCGTTCGAAGGAGGTCCCAGATGAAGCTTGTCGTCAACGGCGCCGAGGTCGAGGTTGACGACCGGCACGCGAAGACCCCACTGCTATGGGTGCTCCGGGACGTCCTTGGTCTGCACGGCACGAAGTTCGGCTGCGGAGCCGGCTTCTGCGCGGCGTGCACCGTGCTGATCGAGGGACGCAACATGAAGTCCTGCCAGACGGCGACCGAGCGCGCGGTCGGAAAGGCCGTCACAACGGTCGAGGGCGCCTCCGGCCCGGTGGTCAATGCCGTTCGCGATGCGTGGCACCGGGCCAACGTCGTGCAGTGCGGCTACTGCCAACCTGGGCAGACGCTGGCCGCGGCGTCGCTGCTCGAGTCGAACCCCGCTCCGGACGACGCGAAGATCGCCGAGTGGATGAGCGGGAACCTGTGCCGCTGCGGCACGTATCCACGGATCCGGGGGGCTATTCACGACGCCGCGGACACGCTCGCCGCGGGCGATGATCCGGGACCGCTCGTCGCTCCGCCCGACCTCGAGCTGAGCCGGCTGACGCCAGACGAGATGGCGGATCCGGTTCATCCGTACATCCGGATCCGTGAGGATGGGACGGTCGTCGCGTACTCGAGCCAGATCGAGATGGGCCAGGGGATTCACACGGGACTGGCGACGATCGTCGCCGAGGAGCTCGACGCCGATTTCGATTCCGTCCGGGTCGTCAACGCCGCGAACGGAGGGGGGCCGAACGGTGACGTGTACGGAAATCCCGCCGCCGGCGGCACGCTCCAGCTCACAGGCGCGTCCAATTCGATGCAGGGATACTGGGTGCGGTATCGGCTGGCCGCCGCTCAGGCGCGGGCGCGACTCGTGGCTGCGGCGGCCGAAGCGTGGGACGTGCCCGCCGCTGAAGTCGGCGTCGAGAACGGCGTTGTGCGCGATAAGAACGGCCGGGAGGCAGCCTTTGCCGAGCTGGCGGCGCGGGCCGAGCAGCTTCCGGTTCCTGACGGCGTCGAGCCCAAGAGCCCTCTCGCCTTCAAGCTGATCGGGCGCGAGGGGCGGTTGCGAGTCGACGCGGTACCGAAGATCCTCGGGACCCCCAATTTCACCATCGACCTCCACCTCCCGGGGATGCTAACCGCGGTGGTGCTGCATCCGCCCAGGCTCGGCGCCACGGTTGCCTCGGTCGATGACCAGGCGGCGCTCGCCGAGGCAGGGGTGACTGCGGTCGTCCCGATCGAGGAGGGCGTAGCCGTCGTCGCGGAGACCGTCGCCGACGCCGGGCGTGGACTGCGTGCCGTGGTCGTGGAGTGGGACGACACGAACGCCGAGCGGCGGAGCACACCCGAGCTGCTGGCCGAGCACATCCGGCTGCTCGAGTCGGGCGAGAAAGCCGTGACCTCCCGGAACGACGGCGACGTCGACCGGGCCCTGGCCGACGCTGCCTCGACGATCGACGCGACGTACGTGTTGCCGTACCTCGCTCACGCCCCGATGGAGCCGAACAACGCGGCGTGCCGAATGCGCGAGGACGGCGTGCTCGATGTGTGGGCGGGGACCGAGGGCCCCGAATACGTGAAGATGAACGCCTCCTCGATCGCCGGCATCGACAAGGAGCAGGTTGAGGTACACGTCACCTTCGCCGGCGGATCGTTCGGACTGCATTCAAGCGCCGAACGCGACCCGGTGTCCGAAGCCGTCCAGATCGCGCGAGCACTCGACTGGAAGCACCCCGTCAAGGTGCAGTCGCTGCGGGAGGAGGAGTTCAAAGTGGGTCGCTACCGCGCGATGGCCGTCCACCGAGTGCGGGCCGGAGTCGACGCGGACGGTCGCCTGACCGCTTGGCATCAGCAGATCGTGGCAGAGCCGACTTCGGTGAACCTGCCGTTCATCCGTGACGTGATGTTCACGAACGGCGTCGACTTCTTCACGACAACCGGCGCAGTCAATCCACCGTACGCCGTCGAGAACTTCCGGCTCGAGTCGACCAACTTCGAGTCGCGGATCCCGACGATGGTGTGGCGGTCGGTCGGCAACTCCCACACAGAGTTCGCGCGCGAGTCGGCGATCGACGAGCTCGCGATCGCCGCCGGCCGTGACCCCGTCGACGTGCGGCGCAGGCTGCTGGCCGGGAGCCCACGGACCCTGCGCGCGCTCGAGCTCGCGGCCGAACACGCGGGCTGGGGATCGACGCTGCCCGACGGCAAGGCGCGCGGGATCACCAGCTCCGACTTCCTAGGCCACAGCGCCAACGTGACGGAAATATCGCTCGACGACCGCGGGCGCGTCCATGTCGACCGGATCGTGTTCGCGCTCGACTGCGGGAGAAACGTCAACCCCGACCTCATCCGCGCGCAGGTTGAAGGCGGGCTGCTCTGGGGGCTGAGCGCGGCGGCGTGGGGCGAGGTCGTCCTCGGCGAGGGCGGCGACATCGTCACCCAGAACTTCGACCGCTATCCGGTCGTGCGGATGCGCTCCTTCCCGGTGATCGAGGTCCACCTGATCGAGTCGACCGAACCACCGACCGGTGTGGGAGAGGTCTCCGTCCCGTCCGTCGCCCCGGCGCTGGCGAACGCTATCGCGGCTTTGACCGGCACGCGGGTCCGCCAGCTCCCAATCAACAACACAATCAAGATCACCTAGGAGAGAACTAAAGTGCCCGACGTGAATATCACCCCCAGCGAAAACGGCCCGTACATCGTCTCCGGACCAGTTACGATCACGGCCCCGGACGGTCACGTGATCGAGCACCCCGACCCTGTGGCCATGTGCCGCTGCGGCGGTTCCTCGAACAAGCCGTTCTGCGACGGCACGCACGCCACGATCGACTTCGACGGAACGCTCGCGAACTGAGTGCCTGGGTGAAGTCATGAAGGTCGCACCCACGGCTGAACGAGCGCCTGCGTAACAATGCCGTCTATCGGAACAGCGATGGTGGATCAGCCGAAGCGCAGCGCGCAGGACTCAGGCTCGCGACGTCGCAAGCGCGCCCCGATCGCCGACCGCAAGGCGCGGGAGGCTCTGCGGAGGGCTGATCCGGTACTCGCGCGTCTGATCGACGCCCGTCCGGACTTCCGCCCGCGCGCTTGGATGGACGAGCTTCCTCCGCTTGACGCGTTCGGAACGCTCATCTTCCAAGTCGCCGGTCAGCAGCTGTCGGTGAGCGCGACGCGGACGATCGTGTCCCGTATCGAGCAGCACTTCGGAGGGCACCTGCCGTCACCGGCGGAGCTGCTCGCCGCTGATCCACAGGTGCTAAGAGATAGCGGCATGTCGGCCCGGAAGGGCGCCACGTTGCGAGCGCTGGCAGAGCGGTTCGTCGACGGCCGGCTGGGCGACGACGCGCTGGCGCGAATGACCGACGCGGAAGTTGAGGCCGCCCTGACCGAGGTACCGGGAATCGGGTCATGGACGGCGCGTGGCTTCCTGCTTGTAGGCCTCGATCGCCCCGATGTCTTCCTCAGCGGGGATCTGGCGCTGCGGCGCGCAGTCGGCCGCGTGTATGGGTTCGACCACCCGCCAACCGAGGCCCAGATGGCCGAACTCTCGGATCGCTGGCGGCCGTATCGGAGCCTCGCGGTTAGCTACTTGTTCGCGTCGGAATACGACGTGTGACGCACCGATGGACAGCGTGCCCATAGGCGGACGGCGTATCTGATGCCTGAAACGTGACCACCGACACGCCTCAGCTCGAGCAGGTGGACGCTGCGAAGGCGCGTCGCAGCCTGCGCAACGGGTTCATCACGTTGATCCTGGGAGGCGCGCTGATTATCGGGCTGTTGCTCGCGGTCCCGGGGCTCAAGGGCGTGGCGAGGACCGTGTCGCACATGAAGGTGCAGTGGGTCGTCGTCGCGGTTCTGCTCGAGGCTCTTTCCTGCGCGAGCTACATCCTGGCCTTCCTTCAAGTGTTCGACCGGGCGCCGTTCCGGGTCGGGGCGCGGATCGCGCTTACCGAGGAGGCGTTCGGGGCGGCGGTGTCGCTCGGGGGTGTCGGCAGCCTCGCGGTGGGCGGCTGGCTGATGGTCGAGCGCGGATCGCCTCCGCGACGGATCGCCGAGCGCTCGGCGGTGCTGTTCCTGTACACGACCGCGATCAACGTGATCACATTGGTCATGGCCGGGCTGGGCCTGTTCCTCGGCCTCCCTGGCCCGAGGAACCCGCTGCTCAGCCTTCTGCCGGCGACGGTCGGTGCCGTCGGGTTCGTCCTGGTGTTGCTGTTGCCGCGCTACGTCGACCGGATCGTCCGGCGGCTAGAGCCGGGACGCCTGCACTCGTTTCTGACCGAGACGGCCAACACCGTACGCGACACCAAGCAGCTCGTGTTCCACCCCGACTGGCGGATCCTCGGCGCGATCGGCTACCTGTGGTTCGACATTGCCGTGCTGTTCGCGTGCTTTGGCGCCGCCGGCCAGACGCCCCCGCTCGCCCCGGTCGTGCTGGCCTACCAGATCGCCTATCTGTCGAACTTCATCCCGGTGCCGGGCGGGATCGGAGTGCTCGACGGCAGCATGATCGGCATGCTCGTCCTGTACGGCGTGAACGGAACGGTCGCCGCGGCGGCCACCCTTGTCTACCACGCGATTTCGCTGTGGGTCCCTGCCGTGTGGGGCACGATCGCGTTCATCCTGTTGCAGAGGACCAGGAAGCAGCCGATCGTCTTGCGCAACCCGACCGAAGAACTGCGTCCCCGGTTCCATGAGGGCAAACCGCCCGGGAGACGAGGCCGGAAATCACCACCATCCGGCGAGGACAGCTCACCCGTGTCGGGGCAATGATGCGTTGGTGCAACAACCGTCGAAGGAGATGACCGTCACCGGGGACGCGAGGAAGCGACCGCGGCGGCAGCCCACACGGGAGCAAGGTGATGTCCGGGCGGCTCTCTGAAAAGGTCTGCGTCGTCACCGGCACAGGCGGAAGCATCGGTCGCGCAACCGCCTTGACGTTTGCTCGAGAAGGCGCGCGGGTCGTCGGCTGCGACGTGGCCGTCGAGCCGGCGCAAGAGACCGTGGAACTTGTAGCGGACGCGGGCGGCGAGATGGTGTCGCGGCACCCGTGCCATCTCACCGACCCGGCCGAATGCGGAGCGCTCATTGAGCTCGCGATCACCACGTTCGGCCGGATCGACGTGCTGTTCAACCTCGCCGGGATGCAGTACTTCAACTGGCTCCAAGACATCACGGATGATGAGTGGGACCGCGCTCGCCGCGACGAGGTCGACCTCGTCTTCTACCTCACGCGCGCGGCCTGGCCCCATCTCAAGGACAGCGGCGGCGTGGTCGTGAACATGGCGTCGCTGAACGCGTCGCTCAGCTTCAAGATCCTCCCCTCGCTGGCGCACACCGTGAACAAGGCGGGAATTATCGGCATGACCCGCCAGGTGGCGATGGAGGGTCGTCAGCATGGGATTCGAGCCAACTCGATCTCCCCGGGCCTGATTGAGAGTAACGCTACGCGAGAGCAGCTCAAGGACCCGGAGTGGGCGAGCTACATGCTCGGCAAGACATTGCTGGGGCGTCTCGGCCGCCCGGAGGAAGTGGCGAACGTCGCGCTGTTCCTGGCCTCGGACGAGAGTTCGTATGTGACCGGCGTCGATGTTGTCGTCGATGGCGGAATGAAGGTCTGGTAACCCTGGAGGAAACGTGATGAAACGAGCGGACAGCAAGAGTGTCGGGATCATCGGCGCAGGCCACATCGGTCAGGTGATGGCACAGATCGCGCTCCGTGCCGGCCGGCAGGTCGTGATCGCCAACAGCCGAGGGCCCCAGTCGCTCACCTCGGTGGTGCAGGAGCTCGGCGAGGGGGCTTCGGCCGGAACCGTCAAGGACGCCGCTGCCGGGGACATCGTCGTGCTCGCGGTGATGTGGCCGCAGGTTCCGCAGGCCGTCCAGGGACTGGAGTGGGACGGTCGGATCGTGATCGATCCGACCAACGACTTCGACCCCAGCGATCTGAACGGAGGCACATCCAGCGAGGTCGTCGCCGATCTCGTCGCCCCTGCTCGGGTGGTGAAGGCCGGGAATACGTTCGCGGCCCCCGTGCTCGCCTCCGACCCGCACGAGGCCGGCGGCCAGCGCGTCATCTTCGTCTCAGGTGACGACGTCGACGCTAAGGCCGAGGTGGTCGCGCTCTTCCAAGACGCCGGGTTCTTCACCGTCGATCTCGGCTCCTTGAGCAAGGGTGGGGAAATGCAGCAGTTCCTCGGTCCCCTCGCCGGCCTCAACTTGGTCCGTCTCTCTTGACATCGAAACCCCAGGATGGGTGCTCACCATCGCGAAAATGGTGAAGCGATGAAGGGCGAACTGCTTCGGATCGGCTTCGAGGCCACGGCGAAGATCAACCGACACGACTTCGGCGTCTCCTGGCAGGACGAGATCCCCGGGGCGGCGTCGTGGTGGGCAACGAGATCGAGCTGAATCTCGATGCCGAGGCGATTCTCCTGGACGACCTTGAACGAACCGGCGCAATCGAGTACTACCGAGGGACACTCGGCTAGGTCCGGGTTGTCAGCGCGACCCTGTCATCGCTCAGCCATCGGCAGGCGATCCAGACCGGCCGTGCTTGAAACACGAGGAGGCACAGAACTACGTCATGCGCCGGTAACGCCAAACGGAGAGCGGGATGAACACCGCCAGGAGACCGGCGATCCAGGCGATCGCGCCGCCAAGGGAGGACGGTGTCCCCGGGACGAGCGCTAGGGAACGCGCTGCGTTCGCGGTCAGGGTGACCGGGCTGACCTTCGCGACTACTTGCAGCCAGTTCGGCAGGGTCGAGACCGGCACGAACACCGAGCTCGCGAACACGAGCGGAAAGAGGACCACGAAGCCGGCCGTTTGAGCTGCCTCGGCGCCGCGAACGGTCAGCGCGACGAACGCGAAGATCCAGCTCAGCGCGAGCCCGAAAGCGCTGACGAGCGCTATGCAGCCGAGGGCCTGCGCGAAGCCGGCCTGGAAACGGAAGCCAATGATGTACCCGACGATGATCATGAGCACGATGATCAGTACGTTGCGGACGAGGTCAGCCGCGGTGCGTCCGATGAGGACCGCAGAGCGTGCCATCGGCATCGAGCGGAAGCGGTCGATGACCCCGAGTTTCAGATCTTCGGACAGGCCTACTGCCGTCTGGCTGGCCCGGAACGTCACCGATTGGACGAGGATGCCGGGCAGCAGATAGTCGATGTAGCTCACGCCGGGGGGCAGCGAGTGACTGATCGCGCCGCCGAACACGTATGTGAACAGCAACACGAACATGATCGGCTGGATCGTCGAGAAGATCAGCAGATCCGGTTGGCGGACGAAGTGGCGCAGGTTGCGCACGCTGACCACCTGCGCGTCGGTGACGTCCGCGCGCAGCTCCCGCGGTGACAGACGCCGCCACCGGGACGGTCGCTTCGCGGCCGGGCGGAGCGCCGCAGCGGCGCGTGGGGCAGGAACGCTCCCGACCGTCGGATTCGGCCGCCCGTCATCTGTCGGGCTTTCAACCCCGGCGCCGTTCTCGCTCGGCGGGACACCGGTCAGCTGCAAAAACACGTCGTCGAGCGTGGGCCGGCGCAGCCCCAGATCGCTTACCCCAATTCCCGCAGCGCGCAATGCCGCGGCCGCGTCTTCGATCATCTCCAGGCCATCCCGCGGCGCCGGCAGGGTCAGCTGCGCCAACCGGTCGCCAGGTTCCGGCTCACCGCAACCCACTCCGGCCAGCGCGGCCCGTGCCTTGTCGCGTTCCGCGGAGCTCACCAGCTCGACCTCCAGGATCTGCCCGCCGACCCGGTCCTTGAGCTCGCTTCCGGTGCCCTGCGCGATCACCCGACCGTGGTCGATCACCGCGATCCGCTCGGCGAGCTGATCTGCCTCCTCGAGGTACTGGGTCGTGAGCAGCAGCGTCGTCCCCCCGCGGACGAGTTCGCGCACAACCGACCAGATCTCATTGCGGCTGCGCGGATCGAGACCGGTCGTTGGCTCGTCCAAAAACAGGACGCGGGGGCGGGTCAGCAGGCTCGACGCGAGGTCGAGCCGTCGCCGCATCCCACCCGAGTACGTCCGCGCCGGACGGTCGGCGGCATCAGCCAGGTCGAAGCGCTCGAGCAACTCGTTCGTCCGCTGACGAGCGTCAGCAGCAGACAGATCGAACAAGCGTCCGAACATCTGGAGGTTCTCCCGGCCAGTCAGCATCTCGTCGACCGCCGCGAATTGGCCGGTGAGACCCAGAAGCTCCCGCACGCCTGCGGCGTCGTGGACGACGTCGCGGCCAAACACCTCGGCCCTTCCGGCGTCCGGAGCAAGCAAGGTGGCCAGTACCCGGACCAGGGTCGTTTTCCCCGCGCCGTTCGGTCCGAGCAGGCCAAAGACCGTGCCCTCCTCGACATTCAGATCGACCCCAGCAAGCGCTTTGGTCGCCCCAAAGCGTTTGACCACACCCTGGGCGTGGACCGCCGAATCAGCCATCACTCAGGCCGATCCACCGGTGGACGCGACCCTGGGAGAGCTGGTCGGCGATCACCACGAGCGCCCACCAAGTTGGTCATTGTCTTCGTCGTCGTGGTTGCGAAAAAGGTAGTCCATGTTCGGTTTGGGGCGTCAACCGCGGCTCGATGCGGCGGCCCAACTGCGTGATGGCCGCGTGGATTATCTGGATAGCCACCGGGATCGTCGCCACGGCGTGGGTGATCTGTCGTCGCCGGATCCCGGTGATCCGGCGATCGTCGGAGGATCATCACGAAGCGAGCGCGCGGGTCCGTGCAAGATCGGTTCTCCGTTTGTCTGGATCACCGTGATCCGGTGATGCCTCCTCACCTGCCCGCGGGCAAAACTGGTCGTGGCGTGACCCCGTCAAGACATTTTCAGCCGCTGATTGGCATGGGCGACTGGGGCTAGTGCAACCCAACCCAACGAAAGGGAGATCTCCGTGAGCACCGAGCAGCAAGAGACCGTCGATGCAATCCTGCGACAGTCAGCCTTCCCGGTCGGCAGCGATGTCAACGAGCAACGGCGGCTGCTTCGAGAGGCGTCATCGGCGCAGCCACTGCCCCCCGACGTGATCGTGACCGCCGCCGAATTGGGCGGTGTGCCGACCGCCGAGATCACAATCGAGGGAATCGAACCTCGGAACGTTGTTCTCTACTTTCACGGCGGCGTGTACGTGATATCGGACGCTTTCCTCGCCGCTGGCCTGGCCTCGGAGGTCGGTCGGCGGACGCACGCCAAGGTGATCTCCGTCGACTATCGGCTCGCTCCCGAGCACCCATATCCGGCAGCGGTCGATGACGCTCTCGCGGCCTATGAAGCCCTCCTGGACAACGGCGTGACCCCTTCGGACATCGTCTTCGCGGGCGAGTCCGCCGGCGGCGGCCTCGCCATCGCCACCCTGGTCAACGCCCGTGATCACCGGCTGCCCCTGCCGGCCGCGGCGTTCGTGATGTCACCGTATGTCGATCTCACCCTCGCCGGAGCGACCATGGAAACCAAGCGCGACGTCGATCCGCTGCTCAGCCGAGAGCTCCTCCAACCCCCGAGTCGCCGACTATGTGTCGGGACACGACGCCGCGCTCGGCCTGATCAGCCCCGTATTCGCCGACCTGTCCGGCCTGCCGCCCCTGATCATCCAGGCCGGAAGTCACGAGGTTCTCCTCGACGACGCGGTTCGCCTCGCGCGACAAGCCGCCATCGCCGACGTCGCGGTCACGCTCGAGATCACCCCTCGGGTGCCTCACGTCTTCCAGGGCTTTTCCGCGATGCTTGACGACGCGGCCGCTGCGCTGGACAGAGCCGGACAGCTCCTGTCGGCGCATCTGGCCGGCGCAGAACGCGTCGCCGCGTAATCGAGAGGAAGGTGACTGGCATATGAAGGCAGTCCGATTCGACGATTACGGTGGCACCGAGGTCCTCGACGTGCGCGAGGTGGCGCGTCCGGAGCCCGGGCCCGACCAGGTGCTTGTGGCGGTGCGTGCCGCCGGCATCAATCCCAGCGAGGCGAAGATCCGTGAGGGCGTGGTCCGCGCGATCTTCCCCGCGACCTTTCCCAGCGGCGAGGGTTCCGACCTTGCCGGCGTGGTCGAGGAGGTGGGCGCTGGCGTGAAGGGCATAGCCGTGGGCGACGAGGTGATCGGCTATACCGACAACCGCGCAAGCCACGCCGAGTACGTGCTCGTCGAGGCGGCCAACCTGACGGCGAAGCCTGCGGAGGTTCCGTGGGAGGTGGCGGGCGCGCTGTTCGTCGCATCGCTAGGGACCGGATCGACACGATCGTCGACTTCCCTTCGATCGAGAAGCACGGCGTCAAGGGCGACGGCGGCGCGGCCGCGGCGAGCGCGGCGACCCTGGCCGAACTGGCCAAGGCGATAGCCGCTGGCGACCTCGTCGTGCCGATCCAGCGCACCTACCCGCTCGACGACGTTCGGGAGGCGTTCGCCGAGCTCGAGGCCGGTCACATCGCGGGGAAGATCGTCCTCATGCCGTGACTCGTTCCAGAATTACCCTCGGGTACCACCGGGTTGCTCACGTCGAGGCTGCGCCCGCCAATTCTGCGAGCCGTCCGGCCTCGCACGTCAAACCCGACGCCGTGCCGCCGGCCGTGGTGGTCGCCCAGTTCATGGCGGGAGCCGATGGCTGACCCGGTCCGGATCTTCGCCCTAACCGGCGACGCGGTCGCACTGTTCAGGCTGGATGGCTCCGAGCCCCAGTTCGCGCTCGAGGGCACTCAGGCCCGCTGCATCGCGGTCGATCCCCGCGATCCACGACGCGTGTATGTCGGGACGATGGACAGCGGCCTGTGGTTCACCGTCGACGGCGGCGCCAGCTGGCGCGCGGCCGGCCCGTCAATCGACGAGGCAAGAGTTCTCTCGGTCGCGGTCTCTCGGTCACACGAGCGCTCTGGTGTCTCGGTCGTCTACGCAGGCACCGAGCCGAGCAACCTTTATCGGTCCGAGGACGGCGGGCTCAGCTGGCAACCCCTGCCGGCTCTCCGCGAGCTTCCGAGCGCGTCGAGCTGGTCGTACCCGCCGCGCCCGTGGACGCACCACGTGCGCACGATCGCGCTTCACCCGACCGACGCGGAGTGGCTCGCAGTCGGGATCGAGCTCGGCGGCGTGATCCGCTCGCGCGACGGCGGAAAGACCTGGATCGATCACAACCCCCGCAGCCGAGAGCTGGTCGCGGTTGCCGGTGCGACTACCCGACCTGATCGGTCTGGCCGCATCGCCGGCGTGATTGCGAGATCGAAAGGGCGATCTCTTGCGACGCTTACCCGTCGCTAAGCGCCCGTTTGCGGGGCGACGGGATCGCTTGCGGCGCCGCGGCGGATCGGGCCAAACCGGTGGCGAAGGATCGTGTAGGCAATCGCGCCTCCGGTCAGCGGCACGAGTAGTCCGATTGCCTGGTGGAGCAGGACCGCGGCCAGCGCCGCGTGGTCCGCCACCCCATAGAGGATGAGCATGCCGGCCATGCCGCCGATCGTGCCCGCCGCCGCCGGAAGGGGAAGCGATCCGCCCAGGGCACCGATGATGTACGCCATGATCACGATCGGAAAGCCTGGGAAGGGGTGGGCATTGACTGCGAGGAACGCGCACCAGAGGACGAGCACGTCGAACACCAGGTAGCTCATCACGCCGAGGACGGCCGTCCCGGTGCCGCGGCGAGTCAACAGCCGCTTCGTGTCCTCGACCGCAGCCGCGAGCGTCGTGATTGTGGTAGCGATCTTCCCGTGCTTGGCCTCCAGGCGCTTTGCACGCGCGCTGGCGTGGGGGGCGAGCAGCACCGCGGCGGCGACCCCGGCCGCGGCGACCGCCGCCGGCAGCAAGGTCAGCAGAAGCTTGTCCTCGCCGGCGAAGATGCCGGTGGCGAGCCCCAGGCCGAAGACGACAAGCGCGAGCGCGTCGATACCCGTGTTGAGAAAGCTCAGATTGAGCTGACGCTCGGCGATGAGCTTCGTCGGCATTCCGAACCGGTGCAGGATCACCCCGCCCAATCCCATGCCACCCCATGAGCCGCCGGGGAGAAGAAGGCCCCCTCCCAGCTGCGCCCAGGCAACGTGCTCGTCCATCCGCCGCCCTCGCCCGTCGCGGCCGAGCACGTTCTGCGGGTCGACGATCGCGCTCCAAGCGAAAATGAACCCCGCCTCCGACAACACCTCGAGCGCGAGCAGAGCGAGCACCCACTCCCAGGAGGCATGCTCGAGGGTGTGCAGCGCCTGCTCGAAAGCCGGAATCAGCTTCAGCACCGCATAGACCACCAGCAGAAAGCCCACCAGCTTCAGAGCCCTGCGTTTGAGGTGACTCCGGACCTCGGCCAGCGCATGCCGGGCATGGTCCGACCGGGTTGACGGCTCGACCGCCGACACCGCGCTCTCGCCCATCACCCGCTCGCCCGAACGCCCGCGGTGGCGTTGGCAGGATCCACGAACTCGAGCGCGAGCGCGGACCAAGCGAAGTCCTGAGCGCCCATGCCGCGCCCATCATGTGGGTCGTAGAACTCCCGCAGCCCCTCTCGCTCCACCGTCGCGGTGATCGCCCGGGCAAGCCTGGCCGCTTGCTCTTCGTAGCCGAGGCGCACAACTCCGCGCCACAACAGCCACGCGCTGTTGATCCAGGTCGGCCCCCGCCAGTACCGTCGCAGACCGTCGAAGTGCTCCTGCAGCGAAAACGACGGCTCACCGAGCGCCACCGACGGTGCGGGCACTGTGGTCCAGAAGCGATGCTCGTCAAACAGGTATCCCGCCAGCCGCTGGCCGATCTCGTCTGGCAGGTCGGGCAGCGCAAGCGGGGAAAGCGCGGCCACGGTGAGCGGGATCCGCGAGCTGATCGCGGGCATCACCGCCGGCAGGAACAGCCCGGTTGGCTCGTCGTAGCACCGCGCGATCAGCGCCGGGGTGATCGACGGAAGCCCCAACGCCAGCCGCGACAGGCCGTGAATCACGTTCGTCATGACCTCGCAGACGACCGGGTCCCCGGCAGCGCGCACGGCATCGATCTGAAACTCGCGCTCGCGATTACGTCTCACGAGCTCAACGAAGTCCGGCAGCCCCTGCGCACGTTGGCCCCAGATGGGATCGAACTGCGGCGAGGCATCCAAGCCGGATTCGTCGGGCTGAAGGATCCACAGCAACCCGTTGCCCTCCAGGTCGCGCTCAGCGGTGACCGCGTTGTGGTGAGCAACGATCCGCGGCTCGAGCGCCGGGTCGCCGACGGCCACTTGCCAGGCAAGCGCCAGCGCCGGCGGCTGGATTGTCGCTGTCATGAAATCGTCGCGATGGATCACGTTGTAGAACAGCACCCGGGGGCCGCTCACCGGGTGCTCCCAGAAGATCGTGTGACCGATGAATCCGTCCGGTCGCGCCGCCGCGAGCAGCGTTTCGAGCTCCGCGCGAGAGCGCGCCGGGTCGAAATGGCGCCATGCGATCGCGGCAAAGCACGAGTCCCAATACCACTGCCAGCGGTATCGCCCCGGGCTCGGGCGGGTGTAGGCGAACGGCACCCCATCGCGCTCACCGACGTTCCAGCTCCCCTCGAGCACCTGCTGGCAACGCTCAGCAAGCCCAGTCACCGCCGCAGCTTCGCAAATCCTGCGAGATCCCGCACCTGTTTTTTCGTGTCACAGCACCGCGGCCGGATGACTCCCCAAAGTCGCACGATTTATCCACAAGTCTGGTAAAGCCCGCCGAGCCCGCCGAGCCCGCCGTGCCTGACCGGGGAACGGGCGGTGCAGTTCGGGCCGGGGCTCGAAGGGGCAGCAAAGCGGTGTGGCCGGCCTGCTTTTCGCAGCCCAAGCGTCCTGATTCGTACATCAAGGAGAGGAGTGGTTGTGAAGCGATTTGCAGCGCTTGCCGCCGTGCTGTCGTTGGCGCTGTCCGGCATCTCGTTCGTGCTCGCCAGCGGCGCCGGCGCGCGCGAGCGGAGCGCCGCGTCAAGCACCGGCCTGCCGACGCTGACCCTGGCTGTGACCAAGAACTCGGTCACGGTCGGCGGCGCCGAGGTCTCTGGGGCGGTCAACGTCGCGACTACGGTCAGCGGCGAAGCCGGGGACAATCCCGCGCTGATTCTGCTCAAGCCTGGCGTGACGGCCTCGCAATTCGGTGCCGTGGTCGCAAAGATCGGCAACAAGCCGCTGGACGCGATCGATCCGTACGGCACGATCGTGTACGACAGCCAGAATGCCCTCAAGGGCAAGACGACGATCGGTCAGGTGGTGCTGCCCGCGGGCAACTATGTGGCGGTCAACAACGGCAACGGGTACGCCACGTTCACGGTTACCCAATCCTCAAGCCCGGCGAGCCTGCCGGCACCGGCCGCAACGGTGACCGCGATCGATTTCGGCTTCCGGGGGGCCGCGACACTGCACGACGGAAGTGTGGTGCGCTTCCAGAACGACGGATACCTGATCCACATGTTCCTGTTCGGGCAGGTGAAGAGCCTCGCGGCCGCGCAGAAGGCAGAGGCACTGCTCCTCCAGGGCAAACTCAAAGCAGCCGGCAAGACGTACGGCACCGGCGTCAAGGGCCAGTTCGCCGGCCCGCTCTCGTCGGGCTCGATGCAGCAGGAGGTGGTCAACGAGCCGCCGGGCGTGTACGTGATCCTTTGCGCGATGAACGCCGAGGACGGGCGCGATCACTACCAGCTGGGTATGTTCAGGACGATCAGGATCGTCAAGTAGCGAGTGATGGGCCGCGCGACCCCTGTGGCGGGGTCGCGCGGCTCCGTTTTGCGGAAAGGGCCATGCGGGCGCTAGCGCGTCCTCACCGGCGAGCGCGCGGAGTGAGAGGATGGCGGTGCCATGCTCGTTACGGCTCGCGATGAAGCCGCGCCCTTGCTGGGTCGCGAGCAGGAGCAGAACCTCTTGAGGTCGTTGTTGGATGAGGTCGCGGTGCATGGCCAGGCGTTGGTGCTTCGCGGTGAGCCGGGTGTGGGCAAGTCTCGGCTCCTGTCTGACACTGCGCGGGTTGCACGGGAGCGCGGCATGTCGGTGCTCACGGCCATCGGCGTGCAGTCCGAGGCGGATCTTCCGTTTGCCGGCTTGCATCAGCTCCTGCGTCCCGTGCGCGGACGGGTAACGGAGCTGCCGGCGGTCCAACGCGCAGCGCTCGATGCCGCCTTCGGCCTGACGTGCGGAGCCGCCCCGGAGCACTATCGAATTGCGATGGCTGTGCTTGACCTCCTCTCGGAGGTCGCGACCGATGCCCCCCTGCTGCTTGTCGTCGAGGACGCCCAATGGTTCGATTGTCCGACGTCGGAGGCCCTCGCTTTTGTCGCCCGGCGAATCGAGTCCGATCCGATCATCCTGTTGGCTGCCGAGCGTGACGGCTACCCCTCCTTCTTGGGCGATTCCGGGCTCCGCGAACATACGGTCTCTGGCCTCGACGACGCGACGGCCGAGGCTCTGCTAGACGCAGTGGCCCCTCAGCTTTCGCTTGCGGCGCGCGGCCGGATCCTCCGCGAAGCGGCCGGGAACCCGCTCGCGCTGATCGAGCTGCCACAGGTTGTCGGCGAGTACGAGGACGAGGCATCGATCTCGGGTCCCTTGCCGTTGACCGAGCGTCTCGAGCGCGCATTCGCCGCGCGGGCCTCCGAGCTGCCCGGCGAGGCTAGGTTGGTTCTGCTGGTGGCTGCGCTTGACGACGGAGATGCGATCGGCGAGATCCTCCATGCGGCCAGCATCATTGCCGGAAGAGCCCTGGATCTCAACGTCGTCGCGCCCGCTGCCGACGCGCGCATCATCGACGTCGATCTTCAGACGCTCCGCTTCCGTCATCCGCTTATTCGGTCGGCGGTCGCGCAGAGCGCGGGCGTGGGGGATCGACGGCGTGTGCACGAGGCGCTGGCGAGTGTGCTGATAGATCAACCTGACCGTCGGGCGTGGCACCGTGCGGCCTTGCTCTCGGGCGAGCACGAGGAGATTGCGCTCGAGCTCGAGCAGGCAGCAACCCGGGCGCAGCGACGGGGCGCGATCGCGGTGGCCGTGTCGGCGTTGCGGCGCGCCGCCGAACTCAGCGAGCCGACCAACCGCGCCCGTCGCCTGCTTGGGGCGGCCCGGCTGGCCGTCGAGCTGGGGCGGCGTGATGTTGTGGCGCCGCTACTGCGCGAGGTCGATCAGCTCGACCTTGGCGAGTTGGAGCGGGCACGCGTCACGTGGATTGAGGAGACGGCCCTGACACGGCCCCGCCTCGACGTCGGGCAGTTCACCTCCCTGATCTCCGCAGCGGAACGAGCCGGAGCAGCGGGAGACCACGACCTGCAGGTGGATCTGCTCTGGCTGGTCGGCTCTCGCGCGTGGTGGGTCGATCCAGGCCTTGAAGCGAGACGGCTTCTGATCGAGGCCTCGAGTCGGCTGGGAGACGCCAACGCCGAGGACCCGCGCGTGTTCGCAGTCCATGCATATGCAGATCCGTCGGGTCACGCGGCGGGTGTTCTGGTGCGTTTGAGCAGAGAAGCAGCGCAGCGGCGGCTGGACCCCGACGCGGCTCGGTTCTTCGGCCCGGCCGCGCTCGTCGTCGGCGCGTTCGACTTGGGCAACGATTTCCTAGGCGCCGCCGTGGATGGGCTGCGGAGCGAGGGGCGGCTCGGGCATCTGCCGCGGCTGCTCTCGCTGTACTCGTGCATGGCGGCCCGCCGCGGTGATTGGGAGGTGGCGATGACCGCCGGCGAGGAAGCGAGACGTCTCGCCGAGGAGTTCGCTGAACCGCAGTGGGCAGCCGCGGCGGACACTGCCATCTCCCTCGTGGCGGCGATGCGCGGTGACGAGCAGAGGGCGGAACGCTTGGCTGCGCGGGCCGAGGCCGTCGCCGAGCCGGCCGGCGCGAACATCACCATGGCCTTCGCCCAGTTCGGCAAGGTGCTGGCTGCGCTCGGGACCGGCCACCACGGCGAGGCATACGCATACGCCGAGCGACTCTTCGATCCCGACGACTCGGCGTACCACCCCGTAATCTCGTCCTGGCTGATAGCGGATCTCGCTGACGCCGCCGTGCACATCGACCGGCTCGATGCCGCACGGACACGGGTGGCGCAGGTTGAGGCGATGGCCGGTGGGCAGCCCGGTGCGTGGATCGCGCTGGCCCTTGGACATGCACGCGCGCTCGTCGCCGAGCCCGCAGAGGCCGGCGAACGTTTCGATGAGGCATTGGCGAGCGATCTCACCCGCTGGCCGTTTCAGCGCGCCAGAATCCAGCTCGCGTATGGCCGGTGGCTTAGACGCAGGCGCCGGGTCGCCGAGTCGCGGGCCGTTTTGCGGGCCGGGCGCGACACGTTTGACGCGCTCGGATGCCAACGGTGGAGCGAGCACGCGCGCAGCGAATTGCGCGCGTCGGGCGAACGAAGCCGGCGTCGCGTTCCCGACGCGCGCGATCAGCTAACCGCGCAAGAGATGCAGATCGCTCAGCTTGCGGCGGAGGGCTTGTCGAACCGCGAAATTGGCCAGCGGCTGTATCTCTCGCACCGCACCGTCAGCACACATTTGTACCGCGTATTCCCGAAGCTCGGGATCACCTCACGGGGCGAGCTCAGCGCTGCGCTCGCGCCTCGTCCGACGCACGACACACCGATGTAAGTACGTAGTTCCGCGGGAAAGTGTCGTCATTTGACGTACGCGCCGCGTCCGGCCTGGACCTACCGTCGTGGATGACCACGTCGGCCTCGTTATCAGGTCGACTGAACGAAAAGGAGGTCATCTATGACCGATGTGCGCAACGTTGTTCTTGTCCACGGCGGCTTCGTCGACGGGTCCGGCTGGCGGGGCGTCTACGACCAGCTGACGGCAGACGGCTTCAACGTGAGCGTCGTGCAGAACCAGACGCTCTCGCTCGACAGCGATGTCGAGACCGCAACCAACGTGCTCGACCAACAAGACGGTCCCGCCATCCTCGTCGGCCACTCCTACGGCGGCGCAGTGATCACGGAAGCCGGCACGCACGACGCAGTTGCCGGCCTTGTCTACGTCACCGCGTTCGCGCCCGATCAGGGTGAGTCGGTCAGTGCGCTGATCGCCGGCTTCCCGGCCGACGGACCCCAGCCGCCCATCCTGCCGCCCGTCGACGGGTTCCTGTTCCTCGACCGCGAGAAGTTCGCGGACTCGTTCGCCGCGGATGTCCCGGCGCCCGAGGCGGCGTTCATGGCCGACTCGCAGGTCCCCTGGGGGGTCGAGGCGCTGGGTGGCACCGTCACCGACCCCGCCTGGCGACACAAGCCGAGCTGGTACCTGGTGGTGACCGATGACCGGATGATCCCGCCGACCGCGCAGCGGACGATGGCGGAGCGAGCCGGCGCCACGACCACCGAGGTACCCGGCAGTCACGCCATCTACGTCTCGCAGCCACAGGCTGTGGCTGCCCTGATCGAGCAGGCCGCCCGACTGGCGAGTCCGGCTGCCGCCACGCTCTAAGGTGACGCTCGCGGCTGCGAAGGCGACGGCCTGATCTCACCACCGCTGGCCGGCAGGACGCCGAGCGTCCTGCCGGCCTCGGTTGGGTATCGGATCGTCAGCGTCCCGCGAGGTGGGCGTGGACCAGTTGCACGGCCCACGCTCCTTCGCCAACCGCGGTGGCGCAACGCTTGGTCGATCCGGAGCGGACGTCTCCGACCGCGAACACTCCAGGGACGGTCGTCCCGAGCAGGTTGTCTGCTCCGACGACGGCGCCTGTGAGAATGAAGCCGTCCTCGTCGCGCCGGACCACATCGTCGAGCCAGTCGGTGCACGGCATTGCGCCAAGAAAGAGGAATAGGAACGAGAAGCGCAGGCGCTCGCCGCCCTTTAAGGTGACCGCGTCCAGCTGTCCGTCGGTGCCGTGGAGTGCGGCGATCTCGCTGCGGTCGCGCACAGCGACGCCGTAGCGCTCGAGCTCCCGTACGAGGTAGTCCGACATCGTCTCACGCAGATCTGCTCGCCGGTGTAGCAGCGTGACCAGCGCGCCGCCGCGAGCGAGCCAGACCGCGGCCTGCCCGGCGGAGTTCCCGCCGCCGACCACGGCCACCCGCTCGGCCCCACACAGCTGCGCCTCGGGTGGTCCCGCGGCATAAAACACGCTGATGCCCTCGTACTGGTCGAGGTCGTCGACCGGCAGGCGCCGGTACTGCGCGCCGGTGGCGATCACGACGGCGCGCGCCGCGATCTCGTGATCGTCCTCGAGCCTCACGTTGTGGCGTCCGTTGCCTGGCTCGAGCGAGACCGCGCGATACGGTGTGGCCAGGCGCGCGTCGAACTTCCGCGCCTGCGTGACGGCGCGGCTGGTCAACTCCGAGCCGCTCAACCCGGCGGGGAACCCCAGATAGTTCTCGATCCTGCGGGAGGTGCCGGCTTGACCGCCGAGCCCGGAGCTGTCGATGACGAGCGTGTCCAGGCCCTCGGATGCGCCGTACACGGCGGCGCCGAGGCCGGCGGGACCGGCACCGACCACGAGCAGGTCGACGTCCTCCCGCGGCGCGAGCTCGCGGCCGATTCCCAGCGCGCGAGAGACCTGACCCGGGGACGGGCCCTGGAGCTCGAGGCCGCCGGGCAACCTCACCAGAGGCAGCCTGCCCTCGTCGAGGTTCGCGACCAGGGCCGCCGCCGACGGATCGTGCTCGGGGTCGCGCCACGTCAGCGGCAGGCGATTGCTACGCGCGAACTCCACCATCCCCACCGTCGCCTTGGACGAGTGCGGCCCAACGATTTCCAAACCGAGTCCCTGGACCGTCTGAAGGGCCTCACGCCTGGCGATGAAGGCAGAGAGCACGACATCGCTGAGCGGGCCGTCCTCGTACAAGAGCGAGCGCAGCACGTCGCGGGAAACTGCGATGTACCGCAGTGGCTGGGTGACGACCGCCGTGACGAACACCGTTTGGCCCGAGAGCAGGTTCAGCTCGCCGAGGAAGCCTGACCGGCCATGGCGGACGATTTCGTGGCCGGCGGTATCGAGGATCACGACCTCGCCCTCCAGGATCGCCATGAACGGGTACTCCCGATCGCCGACCCGGTACAGCACCTCGCCGACGTCGGCCGTGTGCTCCTCGCCTAGCTCGGCGAGCCTCGACAGCTGCGACGCGGACAACGCCGGGCTCGGTGGGGGTGGAGCTGGACTGGCTGGCTGCGGCATCAGACCTCTTGCCCATTTTCGACGTAGCGGTGAAGCGCGCTGGTCGACCGCTCGAGGATCTCGTCGGATAGGGCGCGATCGTCGACTGCTCGCGCCAGCAAGAGCGCTCCGACGAGTGCGGCGAGAATCAGATGCGCGTGATCCGGATCGCGGCCGGGCGTGAGCTCTGTCAGCATCTCGATGTAGCCGCCCACCTGGCGTGAGTACGCCGCCCGGGCGCGCCGGCCGCACCGCGCAACATCGGTCGGGAGAGCGGCCACCGCACAGCCTGTTTCCGCCTTGTCGCGGTGGAGCCGGCTGAGGTAGCCATCGATGATGGCCTCCAGCGCCTGCGGACCGCCGAGCTCCGATGCCTGGCGGACCCGCCGCGACCCGTGAGCCAGCGCGGCGTCGATGGCCTCGGCCACAAGGTCGTCGCGGGACTCGAAATGCCGGTAGAAGCCACCATGCGTCAGCCCGGCCTGGTTCATCAACTCGGCCACGCTGACGTGGTCGACCCCGTCGCGGCGGATCGTGCGTGACGCCGCCGTCACGATCCGCTCGTGGCTGGCGGCCTTATCTGCCTGTGAGCTGCCCACCGGGGTTGACGTTCCTCGCTTCGTTATCGCTCGTCTTGACATTCAGGATGACAGGTATCATCCTAGCTCTGGATGATGGTCATCAGCTTCCTGCGAAGCCCGCACGAGACGACATGATCGGCACAAGCGTCACCGAGGCTGCATGGGTGAGGACGGCGTGCATCCTGTGCGAGTGCAACTGCGGGATCGAGATCGAGCTCGAGGACCGCCGGCTCGCGCGGATCCGCGGAGATAAGGCGCACCCGGGCACACGGGGCTACACGTGCAACAAGGCGATGCGCCTGGATCACTACCAGAACGGCCCCCACCGCCTCACCACCCCGCTCAGACGTCGTGCCGACGGCAGCTTCGAGGAGATCGACTGGGACACGGCCATCCGAGAGGTGGCAGAGCGCTGCGTCGCGATCCGAGACAACCACGGGGGAGAGTCGATCCTCTACTACGGCGGCGGCGGCCAGGGCAACCACCTCGGCGGAAGCTACAGCGGCGCCTTCCTGCGCGCGATGGGATCGCGGTACCGCTCCGGCGCGCTGGCGCAGGAGAAGACGGGTGAAGCCTGGGTCGAGCACAGGCTCTACGGTGCGCATACGCGCGGCGAGTTCCACCTCGCCGAGGTGTCCGTGTTCATCGGCAAGAACCCGTGGATGTCGCAGAGCTTCCCGCGGGCGCGGATCGTCCTGAAGGAGATCGCCAAGGACCCGGCCCGGTCGATGATCGTGATCGACCCGGTTCTCACCGACACGGCCAGGCTGGCGGACTTTCACCTCCGGGTCCGGCCGGGGACCGACGCCTGGTGCCTGGCTGCGCTGGTCGGCGTGCTCGTTCAGGAGGACTTGGTGGACCATCAATGGCTCGCGGCACACACGAGCGGCGCCGAAGTGGTGCTCGCGGCGTTCGCTCAAGTCGACATCGCGCGCTATGCCGGCTACTGCGGGGTCGATGAGGCGCTCATCCGCGGTGCCGCGCGACGAATTGCTGCGGCCGAGAGCGTGTCTGCGTTCGAGGACCTCGGGATCCAGCAGGCGCCCCACAGCACCCTTTGCTCGTACGTCAACCGGATGCTGTGGATCCTCACCGGGAACTTCGGCAACCCCGGCGGGATGCATCTGCACACCTCGTTCGTGAACCTGTTCCGTGACTCGCGGATGCGGCGCACGCCGGTCACGGGAGCAAACATCATCGGCGGCCTCGTCCCGTGCAACGTGATCCCGGACGAGATCCTGACCGACCACCCGAATCGTTTCCGGGCGATGATCGTCGAGAGCGCCAACCCGGCGCATTCACTCGCCGACTCCCGGCGCTTCGCCGAGGCATTCGAGGCGCTCGACCTCGTCGTCGTAATCGACGTGGCGATGACGGAGACGGCGCGACACGCCGACTACGTGCTGCCCGCCGCGAGCCAGTACGAGAAGCCGGAGGCTACGTACTTCAACTTCGAGTTCCCCGACAACACTTTCCAGCTCCGCCACGCGCTGATGGAGCCCTTGCCCGGCACCCTGGTGGAGGCTGAGATCTGGGCCCGTCTCGTCCGCGCGCTCGGCTTGGTCGACCAGCGCCAGCTTGAGCCACTGCGAACGGCGGCCGGCGCGGGCTTACCGGCATACGCGCGGGCGTTCGCCAAAGCGACCACCGACGATCCCGCCCTATCTCAGCTGGCTCCGTTCGTCCTCTACGAGACGCTTGGCCCGACGCTGCCGGAAGGTCTGGCCAGCGCCGCGGCCCTCTGGGGACTCGCTCATCGGTGCGCGATGACCTACCCCGACGCGGTCCGCCGAGCGGGTCACGCCGACGGGAACGCACTGTTCGAAGCGATCCTGAACTCCCGGTCCGGAGTCGTGTTCACGAGCGACGAGTACGGCGACGACTTCGACCGGATCGTCCACGCCGACAGACGGATCACGCTCGAGCTTCATGAGATGCTCGACGAGCTCCGCGCGATCGACGCCGGACCGACCGTTCACACCAACGACCGGCTGCCGATCGTCCTCTCCGTCGGCGAGCGCCGCTCGTTCACTGCCAACGACATCTTCCGCGACCCCGCCTGGCGCAAGCAGGACACCGACGGGCGACTCAGGGTCAGCCTCGAGGACGCGGCGCACCTGGGTCTGGTCGACGGCGCGCGCGCGATCATCACCACGTCTCGCGGAACCGCCGAGGCCGTGGTGGATGTGAGCGACGCGATGCAGGCCGGGCACGCCTCACTGCCAAACGGCTTTGGGCTCGAGAGCACCGGCCTACAAGGGGAAACGATCGTCACCGGAGTCGCGCCCAATTCGCTCACGGCATCCGATTGGCGCGACAAGTTCGCGGCCACGCCATGGCACAAGCACGTACCAGCCAGAATCGAGCCAGCTGAGAAGCCGCGAGGGTGTGTCGGGCCGTCGAGTTAGGTGGCGGCGACGCGCGGCGCGGCCTGTGTCTGGCGCTACGGATACGAGGGCCGGGTCTCGGTCCAGTCGACGTAGAGGTTGCGCTCGGCGAACCGCCATCCGCCGTCCACCTTGACGAATGTGTCGCCGTAGCGAAGCCAGGCGACCATCAGCTTGCGCTCGTCGCCGTCGGTGAATAGGTGGTGCGCGATGCAGTAACTCTCGCCGGTCGCCCGCTCGCCGTCGAGCGCGATCGTGCTCTGGCCGTTGAAGTGCATCGTCGCGTGGTAGTTGCTCAGCGCGTCGAACACCGGGCTCAGCGCGTCGCGACCGTCGAGGACTTGGGTGGGGTCGGAGCCCTGTCCGTCCATGTAGACGACGAAATGGGTGTCCTCGGTGAACAGCGACTTCTGTCCCTCGGCATCGCGGCGATCGGCGCAGCGCGCGTACGCGTCGACCAGCTCGCGGATCGCGAGTCGGTCGGCCTGCTCGGTCGACGTGACCTCGGTGTGGATCATGATGTCTCCCGTCGTGATGTTCGGACCTTTCTACCGGGGAGTTCCCCGGGAGTCGCCCGACGCCTCGCTGAACGCGATCGC
>Ga0187769_10000017_pt1 | contig 82889 bp, 68 predicted proteins | sample 0116_SJ02_MP02_1_FD_133140 | JGI IMG/M metagenome (GOLD analysis project Ga0187769, IMG submission 133140) | Tropical peat soil microbial communities from peatlands in Department of Meta, Colombia - 0116_SJ02_MP02_10_MG | ecosystem: Environmental > Terrestrial > Soil > Wetlands > Peat | place...
CAACCCATGGCACTCCAAGTCATCCGAGTGGCAGCTGCCCACACCGGTGCCGCTCCACGACTTCGATCGGATTCCGGTGTTCGATCCCGATCCCTATCCCTACGGCGTCGACCAGGTGCCGGCTGGGGCGCCGGCGGCGGCACCGGCCGGAGGGGCCGCGTAGATGGGAGCCTCAGCTCCCCAGGCCGGGTTCGTCGAACCCGAGCCGCCCGAGTGGCAGCCGCGCGCGATCTGGGTCGGCGGGCGCTTGTTGTGCGGCGCGATCACGTTCTTCTTCGTGTCGTTCGTGTTTGCCTACTTTTACCTGCGGGCGGTCAACAGCAACCATTCCTGGACAATCGGCCCCGTGCACCCCTCCTTGGGGTTGGGGGTGACGATCGCGGCGCTGTACCTGTTCAGCGCGGTGATCTACCGGTTGGCGACCAAGCTTGCGGAGGTCGACGAGTTGGCGGCCGGGACGATCGCGGTCCTGTTCACCCTGCTGGCGGTCGCGCTGCAGTTCTTCGAGTACACGACGCTGGACTTTGGAGCGGCCAGCGGCGGCTACGCAGCCGTTTTCTTCGGGTGGACCTCGACGTACGCGGTGGTCGCGCTGATGGGTATCTACTGGATCGAGGTACAGGTCGCCAGCTTGTACCGGGTCCGCCGGGAGGGCAAGACGCGCGACACAGAAGTACCGACGAGTGAGGACGCGCTGCTCACGGCCGGGATCGAGGCCTCATCGTTCTACTGGGCCTACTTCGTGGGCCTCGGGGTACTGGCGTACATCATCCTGTACCTCGTCGGGCCATGAACCTCGGTCGCTGGTCGCTGGATCCGTCGCTGGTCTACGTGGCGGGCGCGACGGTCCTGTACCTGCTCGGGAGTCGAGGCAGATGGCGTCCCACGCCGCTTCAGGCAACTTCGTTCTTCGCGGGCCTGCTGGCGATCGTGATCGCACTCAACTCCCCGATCGACACCTACGCCGACCAGCTGTTCTGGGTGCACATGATCCAACACATCCTGCTGCTGACCGTCGCGCCGCCGCTGATCTTGCTCGGGCGGCCGTGGCCCCGGATGTGGCGTGCGCTGCCGCTCGGGCCACGGACCGCGGTGGCGCGCACGGTGGTCCGCTCGTCCTGGGCGTCGCCGATCCGTGCGCTGGGGCGACCGTTGCCGGCCTGGATTCTGTTCAACGTGACGCTCCTCGCGTGGCACATTCCCGCCGCATACGACGCGACCCTCACGTCTGGCACGGTGCATGCCGTCGAGCACGCGATGTTCTTCTTCACCGGGTTGCTGTTCTGGGCCTGGGTGGTCGACGCTGGGCCGCTGCGGCCGAGGCTGGCGTGGCCGCAGCGGATCGCGTACACCGCCGGGGCGATGGTCGTCAGCTGGATGCTGGCGATAACGCTCGTGGTCGTGCAACATCCGCTGTACGGCTACTACGCCAAACTCGTGTCGCGCCCGGGCGGAATCAGCGCGCTGTCTGACCAGCAGCTCGCCGCCGGAGTGATGTGGGTCTTAGGATCGGTCGCGTACGTGATCATGTTCCTGATCGGCTTCTATCGCTGGCTGGAGGCGGACCGCGCCACGAGCCCGCCGCGTCCCGCGCTGACGACCTAAGGAGGACTGAGCCGTGACCCCGCTCCCGATCGCGAGCTTTCTGGCCGGATCGCTGCTGACGATCCTGGTGCCCCTTGGAGTGCTGATTGCCATCAGCGTCTGGTACGTCCGACTCGTCCGCCGCGTGCCCGACCCTGGGCTTAGCTCGCGCGCCGATGCGGTCCCCGAGGCGGCCGTCGCCTTGCCTGACCCGCCGGTGCGGAGTGAGGGAGCGGGCGAGGGCGGTCAGCGGGCCACCTGAGGTCACGGCGCCCCGGCCGCGCGGCCTCGTCCGAGCACGTTGGTCTCGATGTCCGCGTCGAGCGACCCCTGAGATTCGTACTGGCCGGTGCGGACGGCGACGATCTTGCCCGTCCGATTGAAGTAGATGGTGCTCGGCGTGCCGAGGAGGGGTGCCGCAACCGACAGCTGCGTCCCCGGGTCGAGGTAGGCCGGCGCGGTCCGAGATCTGTCACCCGCTAGGCGCCCGCGGCCGGGGCCTCGGGTTGCGGGAAGGCCCGCTCGATGTCGGCCAGGGTCGGCGGACGGCCGCGGAGGGGTCGATCCGCCGCGCTCGCGCTGACCGCGGCGCGAACCAGGTCAAGCTGCCGGGTGACGATGCCCGGCTCGGAGCTGGCGAACGCACTGGCCGCCTCGCACACGCCCTTGACGAGCATGAGGACGTCCATCGCGCCCACGTCGCTGCGGACGGCGCCCGCGTCCTTGGCGCGGGTGAGCAGATCCTCGAGCCCGGCCACGATCTCGGCGTGGGCGGCGCGGATCTCCTGGTTGGCCAGGAACGTGTCCCCGATCGCGTCGAACAGCGCGCGCGAGTCGAGCTGCTGGGGCCCGACGATCTCCTCGAGGAAGCCGAACACCGCCTCGCCGGGATCCGGCGCATCGAGCAGCGTACGTGCGTAAGCACTCGCCTCGCGCATGCGCTCGATCACGATCGCGGCGATCAGGTCCTGCTTGGTCGGGAAGTTGCGAAATAGCGTGCCGCGCCCCACGCCGGCGCGCTGGGCGATCTCGGCCACGCCCACGTCGAGTCCGCGTTCGCGGAACAAGGACTGTGCGGCGTCGAGCACGCGCCGGCGGTTGCGCTCGGCGTCGGACCTCAGCACGCGTTCGGTCTGCGTCATGTCACCGGATTTTGCTAGGCCGCGAGTGTGGATGGTGTCAGCTCCTCCACGTTGAGGTCCTCGACGTGGCGCCGCCGAAGCCCCAGCACGAGGATCAGGACGCCCGCACCCAGCATGACCGCGGCCGCGGCAAACGCGACGTGGTAGCCCGAGACGCGGGCCGCGACGCTCGCCGCCGCCGTGGCGGAGCCGTGCAGCCCGTTCAGGACGCTGGACGTCTTGCTCGCCGCCAGCGTCGAGAGGATCGCCAGGCCCAGCGCGCCGCCCACCTGCTGCGAGGTGTTGAACAGGCCGGAGGCCAGGCCGGAGTCGTTGGGGCTGACCCCGCCGGTCGCCAGCAGCGTGATCGGGACGAACGCCAAGCCCATGCCGATGCTCATCGGAAGGAGGCCGGGGAGCAGATCGCCGGCGTAGCTGCCGTGCACGGGCACACGGGCCAGGATCACCATCCCCACGGTCGCCATCGAGATCCCGAGGACGCCGACGTTGCGCACACCGGCGCGCCGGATGAGCTGCTGAGCGAGCCCAGCGCCCACCGCGATCCCGCCGGTCACCGGGAGGAAGGCCAGCCCAGCGTGGAGCGGGCTGTAGCCGAGGATCTCCTGCACGTACAGCGAAGCGAAGAAGAACATGCCGAACAGCCCCGAGGCGACCAGCAGCAGCACGGTGTCGGCCACCGCCAGCGTTCGCAGACGGAAGATGCTCAGGCGGATCAGCGGCGCAGCGCTGCGCTGCTCGATCACCACGAAGGCGGCCAGCAGCGCGAGGGCACCGACAATCAGGCCCAGCGTGCGGGCCGAGCCCCAGCCGAAGGCCTGGGCCTTGACGATCGCGTAGACGAGCACCACCAGCCCGCCGGTCACGGTCACCGCGCCGGCCAGGTCGAACGAACGATGCCCCAGGGAGGCGCGCGACTCGGGCACGAAGCGGAGCGTCGCGATCAGCGTCAGCACCCCGACGGGCACGTTCACGATGAAGATCCACGGCCACGACGCCAGCTGCGTTAGGACGCCGCCCATGATGAGCCCGACCGCGCCGCCGCCGGCGGCGATCGCACTCCACGCGCCGAGCGCCTTGGTCCGCTCCTCCTGCTCGGTGAAGGTCGTGGTGATGATCGAGAGGGCGGCGGGGGAGAGCAGCGCGGCACCGAGGCCCTGCAGACCGCGCCCGACGATCAGCATGTTCGAGGACTGCGCCAGGCCGTTCAGCAGCGACGCGCCCGAAAACAGCGCCACCCCGACCATGAACAGCCGCTTGCGGCCGATCAGGTCGCCGGCCCGCCCGCCCAGCAGCAGGAAGCCGCCGAAGATCAGCGTGTAGGCGTTGACGACCCATTGCAGACTCGACGGCGAGAAGTGCAGGCCGCGCTGGATCGAGGGCAGCGCGACGTTCACCACGGTGGCGTCGAGCACCACCATGAACTGCGCGAGGCAGGCGATCACCAGGATCAGCCACCGGTTGCCGGCGCGCTCCGGCGCGCTTGGTTTCGTGATTGTGGTGACGGCGGTGCTTTCAGTCATTCTCGGCTCCCGGGCGATCGTCTCGTGCTAATGTGGACTGCGCGGTCCGCTTAGCGTAGCAGAACCGGACCACTCGGTCCGGTTGATTCCGATAAAGCGGCCTTGCCACCCTGCAAAACGCAGCAAACCGACCGTCACCCGGGCGCGTTTGGCAGATGAGCATTGCCTCGATGCTTAGCGCGACAAGCTCGCCTGAGGGGTGGGGTTTTGCGCCTTTTGCATGGCGACGGCGGACAAATCCGGCTCCTACCGACAATGGCCGCAAACGACCTCGGCCACCGAGGCCCGATCGCGCGCTCGCCGCTACCATCACTGGCGTTCGGAACTAATGATGAGAACGAGAAGGACTCCGCCGACCGAAGGGCGGGGTGGAAGGGAAGAAATTGAATATGTCTGACGCGGTTACGCGCCTGTCCGTCGAGATCGAGGGCAAGGAGATCTCGTTCGAGACCGGAAAGTTGGCCAAGCAGGCCTCCGGCGCCGTCGTCGTCCGTGCGGGCGACACCATGGTCCTCTGTACAGCCGTCGCGGGCAATCTGCGCGACGTGGACTTTCTCCCGCTGACGGTCGACGTCGAGGAGCGCATGTACGCCGCGGGAAAGATCCCGGGCTCATTTTTCAAGCGCGAGGGCCGTGCCGGTGAGAAGGCGACGCTGACCGCGCGCCTGATCGACCGGCCGATCCGGCCGCTGTTCCCCAAGGGGTGGCGGTACGAGACCCAGCTGGTGGCGCTGCCGATCTCGGTTGACCACGTCAACCCCTACGACATCCTGGCCATGAACGGCGCCTCCGCCGCGCTGATGGTCTCCAACATCCCGCTCCCGACCCCGGTCGGCGCGGTGCGGATCGGCAAGATCGACGGCAACTTCGTGGTGAACCCGCCCGAGGAGGACCTGGTCGACAACACCGATCTCGATCTGATCGTGGCCGGCACCGAGGAGGCCATCCTGATGGTCGAGGCCGGCGCCAACGAGATTCCCGAGGCGGAGATCCTCGACGCGCTCGACATCGCCCATGGGGAAATCAAGAAGCTGTGCCTCCTCCAGCGCGAGCTGGCTGAGAAGGCGGGCAAGGAGAAGCTCGCGGTCGAGGTGCCCCAGGTTCACCCGGACCTGTACGAGCAGATCAAAACCACGCACGGCGCCGCCCTCGATGCGGCGACCCAGGTCGAGGACAAGCTGCAGCGCCAGGAGGCGTGCAAGGCGGTCGAGGAGCAGGTGATCACCCAGTACGCCGGGGATCCCGAGGCGGCGACCTATACCGAGTACCGCGACAACGCGCAGCGCGCCTTCGACAAGCTCGAGAAGACGCTGATCCGGGAGCGGATCGCCGTCCAAAAGAAGCGTCCTGACGGCCGCGGCGCCGATCAGATCCGTCCGATCTCGATCGAGGTCGGCGTGTCACCCAGAGCCCACGGCTCGGCGCTGTTCACGCGCGGCCAGACCCAGGCGCTCAGCGTCGTCGCCCTTGGCACCACCCGCGAGGAGATGCGGCTGGACACGCTCGGGCTGGAGACGGCCAAGCGGTATTTCCACCACTACAACTTCCCCGGGTTCTCGGTCGGTGAGGCCGGCCCGATGCGCGGCCCCAAGCGCCGCGACATCGGCCACGGGGCCCTGGCCGAGCGCGCGCTGGTGCCGATGATCCCCAGCCAGGAAGAGTTCCCGTACACGATTCGCGTCGTGTCGGACATCCTGGAGTCGAACGGGTCGTCCTCGATGGCGAGCGTGTGCGGGTCGTCGCTGAGCCTGATGGACGCCGGCGTGCCGCTCCCGAGAGCAGTCGCCGGTATCGCCATGGGTCTGATCAAGGAGGGTGAGGACTACATCATCCTCACCGACATCGCCGGCGTCGAGGATCACCTCGGCGACATGGACTTCAAGGTGGCCGGCACCGAGCGCGGAATCACCGCGCTCCAGATGGACATCAAGATCACCGGCGTCACGTTCGAGATCTTGCGCGACGCGCTGACCCAGGCGAAGTCCGCCCGGACGTTCATCCTCGGCGAGATGGCCAAGGTGATCGACGCGCCGCGGGCCGAGCTCTCCGACTACGCCCCCCGCATCTCGAGCATCCAGATCGACCCCGAGAAGATCGGGCTGCTCATCGGCAAGGGCGGCGAGACGATCCGTGCCCTCCAGGAGGAGTACGAGGCGCAGATCGACGTCAACGACGAGGGCCAGGTGCTCGTGTACGCGGCCAGCGGCGCCCAGGGCGATGCCCTGATCGACCGCATCCGCTCGATGACCAAGGAGGTCGAGGTCGGCGACGAGTTCACCGGCAAGGTGGTCAAGACCACCGCCTTCGGCGCATTCATCGAGCTGTCCAAGGGCACCGACGGGTTGCTCCACATCTCCAACGTCGCGCCCGGCCGGCGGATCGCCTCGGTCGAAGAGGTCCTCAACAAGGGTGACGAGCTCCACGTGCGCGTCGTCGAGGTGGACCGCGAGCGCGGCCGGATCGGTCTGCGCCTGGCCGACGATCCGGACATCGCCGGGAAGAGCGTTGAGGAGCTCGCGGCGGTCGGGACCGGCGACAACGGTCCGCCGCGCCGCGAGCGCTCGGGACGCGACGGACGCGACCGCGACCGCGACCGCGATCGTGGCCGGGGAGGACGTGACCGGGACCGGGACCGGGACCGCGACCAGGACAGAGGCCGGGTGCGCGATCGCGACCCCGAGCGCCCTCGCTCGTAGGCGCTAGGTGCTCCAGAAGCACAGGCTGACGACGCTCGATTCGGGCGTAAGGATCGTGACGGAGGCGATGCCCTCCGTCCGGTCCGTGTCGCTCGGGTTCTGGATCGGCACCGGCTCGCGCGTCGAGTCAGATGACGAGGCCGGCCTGTCCCACCTGCTCGAGCACCTGCTGTTCAAGGGCTCGGAGAAATACGAGTCGCTCGAGATCGACCAGATCTTCGACGGCATGGGCGCGGAGCTGAATGCCGGCACGGGCAAGGAGACGACCTCCGTGTACGCGCGGGTGATCGACGAGCACGTCCCCGAGGCATTCGACGTGATGGCCGACATGGTGTTCCGGCCGGCGCTGCGCGACATCGACTCAGAGCGGGCGGTGATCCTCGAGGAGATCGCGATGTACGAAGACGATCCCCAGGAGAAGGTGTTCGACCTGCTGGGCGAGGCTGTGTTCGGCGACCATCCCCTCGGACGGGCGATCATCGGCCGCGCCGCGGTGATCGCGGAAACCCCGGCGGAGCAGATCGCCCGCTTCCACGCCGAGCGTTACCAGCCCAAGAACATCGTGATCGCGGCCGCCGGGGCGGTCGACCACGACGCGTTCGTCGAGCTGGCGGCGTCCGTCGCACGCCGCACCGAGGCGCCGGCTCCGCGGCCGCTGCCCCCGCCGCCGAACGGCGGGGCCCGCCGGCGCTTCGAGCGAAAGGACACCGAGCAGTACCACGTGTGCCTGGGCGGCCTGGGCCTGGCCCGCGACGACGAACGGCGATTCGCGCTGCGCGTGCTCGACAACGTGTTCGGCGGCACCTCGTCCTCGCGGCTGTTTCAGGAGGTCCGCGAGCGCCGCGGCCTGGCCTATGCCGTGTACTCGTTCACAAGCGCCTACAAGGACACCGGCCAGGTTGGGCTGTACCTCGGGACCCGTCCCGACAACGTCAAGGAAGGCCTCTCGGTCGTCGGCGCCGAGCTCGCTCGCCTGCGCGAGGAGCCGGCCACGCCGGAGGAGCTCGAGCGGGCCAAGGAGAACCTCAAGGGCCGTGTGGTCCTGGCCCTGGAGTCGACCGCCGCGCGCATGAACCGTCTCGGCTCGGAGATTCTGGCCGGCCTGCCGCTCCTGTCGCTGGACGAGACGGTGGCTCGCATCGACGCCGTCACGATCGACGACCTGGCCGGGCTGGTCGACGAGCTGTGGGCGCCCGAGCGGCTGTCGGCCGCCGGCATCGGCCCCGACGAGGCACGCTTCGAGGAGGCGCTTGCGGCCGTCGGGCCCGCGCTGGTGGAGAGCTCGTAGTGGCGCCAATCCGGGTCGCGGTGGCGGGAGCCGCCGGGCGGATGGGCCAGACGGTGTGCCACGCCGTTGACGGAGCTGACGATCTCGAGCTGACCGGGCGGGCGGATCCGGCGCTGAATACGCCGGTCGCAGAGGTCCTGGCCGACGCCGACGTGCTCGTCGACTTCACCGTGCCGAGCAGCGCGGTCGCCAACGCCCGCGAGGCCGTCGCCGCCGGGGTGCACGTGGTGATCGGGACCACGGGGTTCGATCCGGCGGAACTGACCGGCCTTGAGGGCGCCAACGTCTTCATCGCCCCGAATTTCGCGATCGGCGCCGTGTTGATGATGCAGTTCGCCGTCCAGGCGGCGAAGCACATGGCCAAGGCCGAGATCATCGAACTGCACCACGACCGTAAGCTCGACGCGCCGAGCGGGACGGCGGCTCGGACGGCGGCGCTGATCGCGGACGCGTCGGGGCGCGAGGCGCCTCCGATCCACTCCGTCCGCCTACCCGGGCTCGTCGCCCATCAGGAGGTCATCTTCGGCGACGTTGGCCAGACGCTGACCATCCGCCACGACTCGATCGACCGCGAGTCGTTCATGCCGGGTGTGCTGCTGGCAATCCGCCGGGTGGGCGGCCTGAGCGAGTCCCCGGTGGTGGGACTCGAACATCTGCTCTAGCCGAGACCGCCCCGGCTCGCGCCGCGATCCGCCGGGTCCGGCGAGCACCGCCTGCACGACGGCCAAGTACCAACCGGCCACCTCGTCGCGCGTGACCTCGGGGTGCTCGAGCCACCAATTGGCCTTCGGGTGCGCTGATGCACGTCCTGATTACCTCGCCCTCCTGTCCGTACACCTTGCCGTTGCGCAGGCCCCGTCGAGATCGATCTGTAACCAGCAAGACCCTGAGGCGCCGCCGCCAGGCGCCATGTGGCCGAACGAAAGATGCAGAGTTTGTGCGGTTGGCCGCTTGCGCCGTCCGGCACGAGCGCTATCTTGAGCTGTGAGCGCTAACGGACAGCAGCCAAACCTCTGGAGGTTCGGGACATGACGTGGAAACGGAGCTTTCTCGTGGTGGCGAATGTGACCGCGACCTCCGACCGGTTGATTGAGGCCCTCAAACAGCGGGCCGCGCAGGAGCCTGCGAGCTTCACTCTGATCATCCCGGCCACTCCGTTCGGGGGCGGTCGGGCCGCCGCGGTGCAGAAGCTCGAGGAGGCGCTTGAGCGGCTGCGCGCCGCCGGCCTCGAGGCCGAGGGCCGCGTGGGCAACGCCGACCCGATCCTGGCCGTCACCGACGCGTGGGATCCGAAGCGCTACGACGAGATCGTCATCTCGACGCTGCCGATGCGCTTCTCGAAGTGGCTGCACGCCGGCCTTCCGGAACGGATCGCCAAGCTGACCGACGCCCCGGTGACGCACGTGGTGTCACCGCCGCCCCGTCCCGAGCCCGAGGTCGCGCCGCCCCCGGCGCACCCGGATCACGCCATGGGGCCGTTGTCGGTGCTCTCCTGGGGCGCCCGCAAAAACTGACAGCAGAACTGCGAGATGTTTGACGTGGATTCAGGCCTCCTTGCCTGAACCCACGAGGGACAGTCCTCCCGTCCTCGTTCTGGGGCCGGCCCTGCGATAATCCCCGATAGATGCGCGTGGACTTCGGCTCCATCCTGACGGCGATGGTCACCCCGTTCGACGCCGGCGGGCGTGTCGACGAGGAGGCCGCCGTCGAGCTCATGCACCATCTGGTCGAGCACGGCTCGGACGGACTGGTGATCTGCGGCACGACCGGGGAGGCCTCGACGCTCGACGACGAGGAGCACCTCGGGATGATCCGCCTCGCGGTGGAGGAGATGACAGACGAGTGCACGATCGTCGCCGGCGTGGGCTCGAACGACACTCGTCACGCGATCCAGCTGACCGAACGCGCGACCGAGATCGGCCCCGACGCGCTGCTCCATGTCAACCCCTACTACAACCGGCCGAGCCGGCGCGGGATCATCCGGCACTACCAGGAGATCTGCCGTGCCACCGACCTGCCGATCGTGCTCTACAACATACCCCAGCGCACGGGGTCGGACATGCCCAACGACCTGCTCGCGGAGCTCGCTCAGCTCGAGAACATCGTCGCGGTCAAACAGGCCAACGCGGCCAACCTGGCCAAGGTCGAGGGCCTGCGGATCTACGCCGGCAACGACGACCTGCTGGCCGACGTGCTCGACATGGGGGAGGCCGGCGGGATCCTCGTCGCCAGCCACCTGTTCGGCGAGGAGATGCGCCGCATGGTCGACGAGCCCGAGCACAGGCGCGAGATCAACCAGAGCCTGACGGACGTCTACCACGACATGGCGGTGGCGCCTCTGGCCTGCGCGACCAAGGCGGCGCTTCATCTCCTCGGGATCCTGCCGAGCGCCGCACCCCGGCTGCCCTACGTCGAGCTCGATGAGCGGGAGCTGGGTGTGATCCGGTCGATGCTCGAGCGCCACGGGCTGCTGCAAGCGTCTCGCGCGTGAGTAACGGCACTCTCCGGGTGCTGCCGCTGGGCGGCCTGGGCGAGATCGGCAAGAACATGACCGTGGTCGAGTACGACGGACGGATCGTCGTAGTCGACACCGGCCTGCGCTTTCCGACCACCGACATGCTGGGCATCGACCTGGTCCTGCCCGACTTCGGCTACCTGCGCGATCGCGCCCGGGACATCGAGGCGATCGTGATCACTCACGGGCACGAGGACCACGTCGGCGCGCTGCCGTGGGTCCTGCGCGAGCTCGACCACACGCCGACCGTGTACGGCGGCCGGCTTACCGTGGCCATGGCGCGGTCCAAGCTCGACGAGCACAAGCTCCGCGACGTTCCGATGGAGGACCTGCGACCGGGCGAGCAGCTCGAGCTGGGGCCGTTCCGGCTCGAGCTCGTGCACATGACCCACTCGATCCCCGACTCGTGCGCGGTGGCGCTGGCCACCGAGCTCGGGACGGTGCTGGTGACCGGCGACTACAAATTCGATCAAACGCCCGTGGACGGCGTCCCCGCCGACGTTTCGCGCCTGGCCGAGCTCGGGCGCGAGGGCGTGCTCCTCTTGTGCGGCGACTCGACCAACGCCGACCGCCCGGGTTTCTCGCCGTCCGAACGCGATGTCGGGCCGCACCTGCGCGAGGTCTTCGCCCGGGCGCAGGGCCGGATCATCGTGACCAGCTTCGCCTCGAATATCCACCGCGTGCAGCAGGTGATCGACGCCGCCGCCCAGCTCGGGCGCAAGGTCTCGCTGGTCGGCCGCTCGATGCGCAAGAACGTGAACATCGGGCGCTCGCTCGGCCACATCGAGTTTCCCGAAGGGGCCCTGATCCCGCCCCAGGAGGTCGAGGACTGGCCCGACGAGAAGATCGTGGTGATCTCGACCGGCTCCCAGGGCGAGCCGCTGTCGGCGCTGCGCCGCATGGCCCACAACGACCACCGGATGATCAAGCTCCACCGCGGCGACACGGTCGTGTTCTCGGCCACCCCGATCCCCGGCAACGAGCGGGCGGTCAACGAGACCGTCGACCGCCTGTTCCACATCGGCTGCGAGGTGATCACGACGCGGGAGGCGCCGGTCCACGCCTCGGGCCACGGCTATGCCGAGGAGCTCAAGCTGATGCTCAACCTGGTCAAGCCGCGTTACGTGATGCCGGTCCACGGCGATTACAAGCGGATCCGTTTGCACGGCGAGCTCGCCGGCGCGGTCGGGATCGATCCCGAGGACGTGTTCCGGGGCGAAAACGGCCTGCCGCTGGAGATCGACGAGGGTGGCGCGCGCTACGGCGAGCCCGAGCAGTCCGGCATGATCTTCGTCGACGGAGTGGACATCGGCGACCCCGCCGACGTCGCCCTGCGCGACCGGCGGATGCTGTCGGGCGACGGCATCTTCATCGTGGTCGCCACTGTGTCGGAGCAGTCCGGCGAGTCGGTCGTGCCGCCCGAGGTGATCTTCCGCGGGGTGCCGTTCGTCGAGCAGGCCGACAGCCTGGTCGAGGACATCCGCGCCGAGGTCGAGCGCTCGCTGGCCAACGCGGCCCACGACGGCGTGCGGGAGATCGACATGCTCCAACAGGAGCTACACGACGATTTGGCCGCGTTCGTGTACGACCGCCTGCGGCGCCGGCCGATGGTGCTGCCGGTCGTGGTCGAGGTCTAACCGCCGCCTTCTCAGCCCGACGGACGCACGAGCCCCGTCTCGTACGCGAACACGACGATCTGCACGCGGTCGCGGAGCTCGAGCTTGCCGAGGATCCGCCCGACGTGCGTCTTGACCGTCGCCTCGGACACGACCAGCCGCTCGGCGATCTCCGCGTTCGAGAGGCCGTGGGCGACCTCGATCAGGAGCTCGCGCTCGCGCGGAGTGAGCGAGTCGAGCCGCGAGCTGTCGGGGCCGTCGGGGCCGTCGGGTTTCTCGGGGCCGCCGGGCAGGCGGTGGGCGAACTGGGAGAGCAGGCGGCGTGTGACGCTCGGTGCGACCACCGCGTCCCCCGTGGCCACGGCCCGGATCGCCGAGAGCAGGTCCGGCGGCGGGGCGTCCTTGAGCAGGAAGCCGCTGGCGCCGGCGCGCAGGGCTCCGTACGCGTACTCGTCGAGGTCGAAGGTCGTGAGGATGATGATTCGGGCCTCGCTCCCGGAGGCGACGATCCGCTCGGTCGCCTGCACGCCGTCGAGGTCGGGCATCCGGACGTCCATCAGGACGACGTCCGGGCGCAGCTCGGTGGTCAGCGCGATCGCCTCGAGCCCGTTCCCGCCCTCCCCGACCACGGTCAGGTCGGGCTGGGCATCGAGGACCATCCGGTATCCCAGGCGCAGCATCGGCTGATCGTCGATGAGCAGGATGCTGGTTTTCATCGCAGAAGGGTCGGCGGCGCCTGACGGCGGCGCCTTAGCGGGGTCGCTCATCGTCGCGGCAGCTGCGCCTCCACGCGCCAGCCGCCCTGGGGCCGAGGGCCGGCATCGACCACGCCGCCGTACACGGCGGCTCGCTCCCGCATCCCGCGCAGACCCGAGCCGCCGTCGCCGTTCGGCGCCGTCGTCGAGGCGGGCGGGGTTCCCGTGTCGAGGACCGAAATCCGGACGTCGTTCTCGGTCGCGATCAGCTCGACCTCGGCGGTGGCAGTCAACCCGGCGTGTTTGAGCGTGTTGGTCAGCGCCTCCTGGATGATTCGGAAGACGGTCAGCTGGACCCCGGGGGACAAATCGCGGGTCTCCGGCGAGACGCGGTAGCTCACCGGGAGGCCGGCGGCGCGTACCTGCTCGACAAGGGCGTCGATCTCGGCCACCCCGGGCTGGGGGACCGCATCAGCCTGCTCGTCCTGCTCACGTAACACCCCCAGGAGGCGACGCATCTCCGCGAGCGCTTCGCGCCCGGTGTGCGAAACGGTCTCGAGCGCGCTCTGCGCCTCGTCAGGCGCGTCGCGCACCGCGTAGCCGGCACCGTCGGCCAGCGCGATCATCACCGTCAGGTTGTGGGCGACAACGTCGTGCAGCTCGCGCGCGATGCGCGCTCGCTCGGCCGCGGCGGCCAGCTTCCCCTGCTGGTCGCGCTCGAGCTCGAGCCGGGCAGCCCGCTCGTGCAGCGATTCCAGCAGCCGACGGCGGTTGCGGACGTTCTGCCCGAGGATGCCGGCGGCCGCAACCAGCCCGGTCAGCCCGACGAAGCTGCGGATGTGCGCATCGTGAAACCATCGGGCCAGCGCGAGGAGCACGCCGACCTCGAGAACCGCCGCGGCGGTGAGCGCCGTGCGGCGGTCCTCGCGGCTGGCCACGGTGTACAGCGCCACCAGTAGCGCCACGTCGCCGAGGACGCGCACGTCGACCAGCCACTGGACGAAGGCGATCCCGGCGGTCACCGCGAATACGGCGACCGGCCAGCGGGAGCGCCACAGCAGCGGGACGGCGAAGGCCACGTCGAAGGCCGCACCAGTCACGCCGCCGTGCCGCGCAAGGACCTCGGGCACCGCCAGCAGCGCGACGACCGCGGCGCTGATTGCATCCCAGCGCCGCGGTCGGAGGCTTCGCATCAGATCTGCCCGACCGGCATGCGCCTCGCGCATGCCGGTCAATTTAGTGGGACCTGCCCAGTCGCTACGCGTCTCGGCGCCTCATCAGGATCGCCGCGGCGATAAGCACGATCAGGGTGTAGCCGCAGAACAGCCCGAACCCGCCCCACGCCGACAGCGTGTGGGCCTGGTGCGTGCCGGACAGGATCGTGGTGCCGGCGTTGGAGGGGAGATACGGGTTGATCGCGTTCTGCGTGCTGGTGGGGAGAATCGCCGCCAGGCCCGGCAGCACGAACAGCAGGCCGGCGAACAGCGCGATCCCCCCGGCGGTGTTGCGGACGATTGCCCCGAGCCCGGTGCAGAACATGCCGAGCACCGCGAGGTACAGCGCCGTGCCGATCACCGCACGCAGAGCGGGCGCGTGGCTCAGCGTCGTCTGCACGTGATGCTGGGTGAGGATGCTCTGCGAGAACAGGAACGAGACCAGCACCGAGATCAGCATCAGCACGAACGTGACGGCGGCGAACGTCCCCGCCTTGGCCCACAGGACCGGCAGGCGCTTGGGCACGGCCATGAAGCTCGAGCGGATCTGGCCGGTGCTGTACTCGCCGGTCAGGACGAGCACCCCGAGCACGCCGATCGCCAGCTGGGCGAAGTGATAGCCGCCGACGCCGGTGTTGATCGGGTTGAAGTGCAACCGGTCGCCCAGGCTCATGCGATCCCAGCGGTTCATCTCGATCGACGCGATCAGCGGGCCGAGGCCGGCCATCCCGAGGATGGCGACGAAGAACGTCCAGCGCGTCGAGCGCAGCGACCAGAGCTTGGTCCACTCCGAGCGGATCACGCGCAGTTGGGTCACACGACCCGGCGTGACGGCGGGGCGGGCGGTGGTTTCGATGGTGGCGGTTGTGGCGCTCATGCTGCGACTTCCAGGATCGCAGGATCATCATCGGAGACGGCGGTGTGGTACTCGACGGTCTCGCCGGTCAGGCGCATGAACGCCTGCTCGAGTGAGAGCTGGAGCGGAGTGAGCTCCGCGAGCACGATCTTCTCGGCCAGCGCGATCTCACCGATCGACTGGCCGGTCAGGCCGTGAACCTCGAGCACGTCTCGCTCGATGCTGTCCACGCGTGCCTCGCGGGCCACGAGCGCGTCGCGAAGTACCGTCGCCTGGGGCGAGACCACGCGGACCGCGGCGCCATCCGAGGCACGCTGGACGAACTCTTCGACGCTCGTGTCGGCGATCAGCTTGCCGCGGCCAATCACCACGAGGTGCTCGGCGGTCTGGGCCATCTCGGCCATCAAGTGCGAGGAGAGAAACACGGTCCGCCCATCCTTGGCCAGCCGCTTGAGCAGCGTGCGGATCCACAGGATTCCCTCGGGGTCCAGTCCGTTGGCCGGCTCGTCGAGGATCAGCACGCGCGGGTCGCCCAGCAGCGCGGCCGCGACGCCGAGTCGCTGGCCCATGCCCAGCGAGAAGCCGCCGACGCGCTTGCGGGCCACATCCTGGAGCCCGACGAGGTCGATCACCTCCTGTACGCGCGATCGCCGAATCCCGTGGGTCTGGGCCAGGGCGAGTAGGTGGTTGTAGGCGGAGCGGCCGGTGTGGATGGCGCGGGCCTCGAGCATCGCGCCGACCTCGTGCACGGGCGCCGGGAGCTCGGCGTAGTGGCGCCCGTCGATCGTGACGTTGCCCGCGGTCGGCGCGTCCAACCCGAGGATCAGACGCATGGTGGTTGACTTGCCGGCGCCGTTGGGGCCGAGGAAGCCGGTGACGATCCCGGGCTTCACCTGGAAGCTGAGATCGTCCACGGCGACCTTTTCCCCGTAGCGCTTGGTGACGTTTTCGACGGAGATCATGCGGTCAGTATCGGCGGCCGGGGCCCGGAGCACCATCGGCCGCGAGGGGGATCTTGGCCCGGGCGGGTCAGCCTCAGGTCGTACTGATCTTGGCCGTGGCCGTCCGCACACCGACCCGTCCCTGGATGGCCCGGAGCGCCGCCAGGCCACCCAGCGCGACCACGAAGCAGGTCACGGCCCCGAGCCCGAGCCCCGCGCGCGCGCCGGCCACGGCGGTCAGCCAGCCGACGAGCGGCCCGCCGATCGGGGTTGAGCCCTGGAAGGCGACGAACCACAGCGACATCACGCGGCCCCGCATCCCGGGGTCGGCGGTCAGCTGCAAGGTCGAGTTACCCATCGACATGAACGAGATGCTGGCCCAGCCGACGAACGCCAACGCCACGAGCTCCAGCGCGAGGCTGGGTGCGAGAGTGGCGAAGGACATGGCCACGCCGAAGCCGGTCGCGGCGAGGATCAGCGGGCTCAGGCCGGTCTTGCCGCGGGCGGCGACGAGCAGGCCGCCTACCACCGCGCCGATGCCCATCGAGGCGGTCATGAAGCCAAAGCCGGTGGCGCCGGCGTGCAGTCCGCGGCTGGCCATCACCGGTAGCGAAACTTGGAACTCGTAGGTGAGACAGCCCGCCAGCCCCATCATCAACAGCGGTACGGCGAGCTCGGGCGTGCCCTTGACGTAGCGGAGCCCCTCGCGGAGCTGCCCGCGGGCGCGCGGGCGCGGCTCTGTCGGGTTGAGCGCAGCCGGGTTCAGCGTGATCAGCGACGTGACCACGGCAACGAAGCTCGCGGCGTTGAGCAGGAAGCACACGCCTTCGCCGACGGTGGCGATCAAGATTCCGGCGACCGCCGGGCCGATCGCTCGGGCGGTGTTGGGGAGGAGCGAGTTCAGGCTGACCGCGTTGCGAATGTGCTCGGAGCCGACCATCTCCATCATGAAGGACTGCCGCGACGGGTTCTCGAACGCGTTGTTGAGTCCGAGGAGCGCGGCGAGCAGACCGATCTCCCAGTACTGCACGACGCCTGCGACAGTGAGGACACCTAGGATGAGTGCCTGCACGCCCATGGCGCTCTGCAGCGCGATCATCATCTTGCGCTTGTCGACGCGATCGGCGACCACCCCGCCGTAGGGGCCGAGGAGTAGGACCGGCAGCGTCTGGAGCGCGATGATCACGCCCAGCTTGGTGCTCGAATGCGTGAGCGTCAGCACCAGCCACGACTGCGCCGTCATCTGCATCCACGTGCCGATCAGCGAGATCGCCTGGCCCGTGAAGTACCGACGGTAGTTGGGTACGGAAAGAGCGGCGAAGGTGACGCGGCCGGCGCGCACTACGCGCGTCAAGGCTGCACCGCCTTGAGGCGCTCGGCGAGCCCCTCGAGCCCGTCCAGCGCGGCCAGGATCCGCTCGCGCTCCTCCAGCGGCAGCTTCTCGAGCGCCAGGTTAAGGGCATCGGTGCGCTCGTGGCGGATCCGTTCCACCAGCCGCTTGCCGGCCGGCGTCGCCTTGACCCACGCGGCGCGGCGGTCGCCGCGGTCGGTCGACCGTTCCACCAGACCAGACTCGACCAGCTGGGCGATGCTCCGGGAGAGCTGCGTCGGGTTGATGGCCTCCGACGCCGCCAGATCGGACAGGCCGATCCGGCCAGCGCGGACCACGGTCTGGAGGACCGAGGTGCGTGTCGGTGTGAGGCCGGCGGCGACCGCGGCCGACGTCGGGCGGAGCCGGCGCGACAGGCGACCGATCACGGCACGGAGGCGGGTGGCGGTCTCGAGGTCGAGCTGTGTGGCAATGGGGGACATCTAATTCCGTCTATCAACATATACTTGCTTGCTGTGAAGCAATTATAGCACCGCGCGCGCACGGTCGACCGGTCTTTGGGGTCTCGCTGCGCTCGGCGTTCCGTCGGATGTGGCGCGGCAGGCCCGAAAGGCGAGGCACGGACGCCGAGTGGGCCGTCCCCGCGACCGCCGAGTTCCCCATCCGGACACTCCCGATGCTGTCCGGACGGGGCATGTGGCCCCAGGGACGCCGCCGAAGGCGGCCCCAACTAGCGTTCGCGATGGCGACCGGAGGCGACAGGCTCGGGGGCGCTTGTGTCGCCGGCGTCGCCCTCGCGTGGGATCCTGATGACGAACCGGGTCCCGGTTCCGAGCTCGGGCTCCTCGAGCGTCACGGTCCCGCCGTGAAACTCGGCCACCGCTCTGACGATCGCCAGGCCGAGCCCGGACCCACGGCTCCCAGCCCGCGCGCCACGGACGAAGCGGTCGAATACGCGCCGCCCCAGCTCGGGCGGGATGCCGGGACCGTCATCCTCGACGGTCAGGATCCCGTTGCCGTTCTCGACCCCTGTCGCCGCGCGAATGTGCGTGCCGGGCGGCGTGTGCCGGACCGCGTTCTCGATCAGGTTGAGCGTGAGGCGGTGGAGGTCGTCACGCACGCCGGGCACGACGGCGGACTGGGCGTCGATCGAGAGCTCGTGATCCTCGGCCATCGGGCCGAGTTCGGAGGCGGCCTCGAGCAGCACCCCGCCCAGGTCGGTCGGACCTCGCGACTGTCCGCGCCGCGCATCCGCCCGCGCCAGCAGCAGCAGGTCCCCGACCAGTCGCCGCATCCGTCGCGCCGAGCGCAGCGCGGCCTGTGCGGTGTCCGCCTGTTCGCCGTCGAGCTCCTCGGCTAGGAACTCGAGGTTGGCCAGCAGGCTCGTGAGCGGCGTGCGGAGCTCGTGCGACGCGTCGGCGACGAACTCGCGCTGGCGTTCGAGCGACGCGTGCGTCTCGCCCCGGGCCGCGTCCAGCGACCCGAGCATCCCCTCCACGGTTCGCGCCAGCTCGGCCACCTCGTCCTCGGCCTCGGGATGGGGCACCCGGAGCGTCGGGTCGCGGGTCCGCTCGATCTCGCGGGCCGCCTCCGTGAGCTGCTTGATCGGTCGCATCGCGCGAGCCGCGGTAGCCAAGCCGGCGAGCAGCGCGAGGACCGTGCCGCCGAGGACGCCGAGGAGCAGGATGACGCGTACCCGTGCCAGGTCCTGGTCGATGTCGGAGAGAGGACGGGCGTAGAGCAGCCACACCGGGCTCGACGGGACGGGCAGCATCTGCGCCACGACGAAGTAGCCGTTCTGGTTATACGTCCCCGCCTTGAACGGAGCCGGGAACCCCGGCGTGGCAGGCAGGGCCTTCACACCCTTGACCTTGACGTCCTCTTGGGTGCACAGCAGCACGCCGGCTTGGTTGTAGATCCGGATCTGGGCGTGCTCGGCGCTCGTGTAGTCCTTGAGCGAGACGTCCTGCTTCTTGCAGTTCAAAAAGCCGGTATCGCCGATCCATTTGAGGTGCAGCTCGCTCGCCAACTGGTCGGAGTTACTGCGGACCTCGTTGTTGAACTGCCCGCGGAGATCACGGTCTGTCAGCACGCCGACGATCGCCGCGAACGACGCCAGGATCACGAAGGTGAGCATTGCCGACCCGCCGGCCAGCCGCCACTTGATCGGGATCCTTCTATACGCGGAGAACGTAGCCCGCGCCGCGGATCGTGTGTAGGAGCCTAGGCTCGCCACCGGCTTCCAGCTTCCTCCGAAGGTTCGACACGAACACTTCGATCGTATTGGTCATCGAGAACGGGTCATAACCCCATACTTCGTCCAGCAGGCGCTGGCGTGAGATCACGATCCGTTCGTTGCGCATCAAGTACTCGAGCAGCTCGAACTCCCGCTGGGTCAGATCGACCGTGCGTGTGCCCCGCGCCACCTCGTGCGTGTCTGGGTTGAGCTTGAGATCGCCCATCGTCAGCGTGGCCTGGCCTCGCGGCGGCCGGCGTCGGAGCAGCGCCCGCAGGCGCGCCAGCAGCTCTTGGCGCTCGAACGGCTTGGCCAGGTAGTCGTCGGCGCCGGCGTCCAACCCTTCGACCCTCGCCTCCACGCCGTCGCGCGCCGTGAGCACGAGAATCGGCACGTCGTCTCCGGTCTGGCGCAGGGTCTTGGCCACGTCGACCCCGTCCAGCCGCGGCAGACCGAGGTCGAGGATCACAAGATCGGGCAAGAAAGCGTGTGCCTCGTCGAGTGCCGCCACGCCGTCGCCGGCGATTCTCACCTCGTAGCCCTCCATGCGCAGCGACCGCTGGAGGACCTGGGCGATCGCGTCGTCGTCCTCGACCACCAGCACCCGGGGTGTCCGCTCGTAGTCCGCCATTTGTGCTCAGTTCAGATGGTACGTCGGGTCATCCGAGTCGGCCAGAGGTGGGGGAGGAAGGCGGGGGCCAGCGTCGAAGCCAGTTCCTCCGAGATGGCCGCCCGCAAGCGAAAGAAGCCGCCGCCGAAGCGCGCGACGCGCTCGCTCCTGTCTGCCCGGCCCTCGCTGCATCTGCCTCGGCCCCAGCTCGAGCCCCACCACGTCGACATCCTCGCCCTGGGCTTGATCGCGCTGGGTGTGCTGATTGGAGGCGTGGCCTACGCCGGGTGGGACGGCGGGACGCTCGGCAACGGCGCGGTCACTGGGCTTCGCTTCCTGCTCGGCGCGCTCGGGTACGTCGTGCCCGCGGCGCTGGTGGTGGCTGGGGGGCTGGTGCTGGCCCGCGAGCTCCGTCCGCCGGGGCGACCGCTGCGCGCCGGAGTCATCTGCCTGACGACCTCGACGACGCTCGCGCTGGCGGCGGGCACGCTGGGCGTCGGGCCGGGCCAGCTGCACGGCACGGAGTTCTGGCGGGCCGCGGCGTTCGAAGATCGGGGCGGCGTGCTCGGGCAGGGCGAGCTGTGGGTGACCTCACACCTGATCTCCACGCTCGGGGCCGACATCCTCGCGGTGTTCCTATTCGCCGCCGGGCTGATCCTGGTCACCGGCGCGACGCTGGCCGGGGTGGTCCGCGCCACCGGGGCCAGAGTGGCAGACACGACCCGCGTGATCCGGCGCTCGACCGAGAGCGCAGCGGCGAGCCGCGCGCGCCGTCCGGCCACGGCGGCCGCCCAGGCCCGGGCCAACGGCACCTACGCCCCCGAGGCGGTGGAGCCGCTGCTGCCGCCGGAGCCCGACACCTCGGAGCTGATCGTCCGCAGCACCCACGTGGAGGCACCACCGGTCTCCGAGCATGCGATCGGCGAGGACGAGGATCAACCTGAACCTGAACCTGAACCTGAACCTGGGCTTCCGGCGACCGGACACGAGCCGGAGGAGGACGCCGAGGGCGAGCGGGAACTAAACCCGGAAGACCTCACGCCCCAGGGCCGGTACCGGGCGAGCATCACCGACGATCCGAGCTTCGTCTGGCGCGTGCCGCGCGCTCGCTTCCTGACGCGCTCCACCGGCGAGGCGGCCAGGCCGGACACCGCCGGGCAGGAGCAGGTGGCGGCCACCCTGATCGAGACCCTCGGGCATTTCGGGATCGAGGCCAAGGTGATCGGACGCGTGACCGGGCCGCACATCACCCGCTATGAGCTGCGGCTCGCGCCCGGCACCAAGGTGGCAAAGGTCGCCCAGCTGAAGGACGATCTCGCCTACGCATTGGCCGCCACCGAGATCCGCATCCTCGCGCCGATTCCGGGCAAGCAGGCGGTCGGGGTCGAGGTTCCGAACGCGCGGCGGCGGATCGTTCACCTCGGCGACGTCTTCCAGACCCCGCCGGCCGACTGGTCGCCGCTGACGGTGTGGCTGGGTAAGGACATCGCGGGCCACGCGATCGGGGCGGATCTGGCCAAGATGCCCCATCTGCTGGTGGCCGGTACCACCGGGTCGGGTAAGTCGGCTTGTGTCAACGCGATGCTCTGCAGCGTCTTGTTGCGCGCGACGCCGCACGAGCTTCGGGTCGTGTTGGTCGACCCCAAGCAGGTCGAGCTCAACCACTACGAGGGTGTGCCGCACCTTCTGACCCCGGTGATCACGAGCCCCCGGATGGCGGCCAATGCGCTCCAGAACTTGGTGCGCGAAATGGAGCAGCGGTACGGGACGATGTCGCTCGCGCGGACGCGTAACCTGCCCGAGCTGAACCGGGCGCGCGAGAAGCGTGGAGAGCCTCCGCTCCCGTACATCCTGTGCGTGATCGACGAGCTCGCGGACCTGATGATGGTCGCCCCGGCCGACGTCGAGGACTCGATCATCCGCCTGGCGCAGAAGGCGCGCGCCGTGGGCATCCACCTGGTGCTGGCCACGCAGTCGCCGCGCGTCGACGTCATCACGGGGATGATCAAGGCCAACGTGCCTTCCCGGATCGCCTTCGCGGTGTCCTCACAGACGGACTCGCGCGTGATCCTGGATCACAACGGCGCGGAATCGCTGCTTGGTCAGGGCGACATGCTGTTCTCGCCAGTCGGCTCGAGCAAGCTCCAGCGGATCCAGGGCGCCTACATCGACGAGGAGCAGATAGCGGAGCTGACCGAAGCCTGGCGCCGCCAGGGGGAGCCCGAATTCCACGACGAGCTGCTCGAGGAGGTGGAGGCCGCGGACGGCGGATCCTCTTCGGAGGACCCGGAGTTCAACCCCGACGAGGACCCGCTGCTGGACGAGGCGATCGCCCTGGTAGCGCAGATGGGCACCGCGTCGACGTCGATGCTCCAACGCCGGCTGCGTCTCGGCTACACGCGCGCCGGCCGGCTGATTGACATGCTCGAGCGCCGCGGGATCATCTCCGGCTACGAGGGCTCGAAGCCGCGTCAGGTGCTGATCACCGAGGCCGACGTGCCCCGGATCCTGTCTCATCTGGCCGAGGCCGACGGGCCCAGCGTGGCCCCGCCGGTGCGCGTCCCCGACGACGACGAGCATCCATAAGCCGCGTTGCGCGACACGCGCTCGGGACGTCATAGAGGCCCGGTTGGTCCGCCGTCCGACGCTAGCCTTCGCAGGCGAATGGCAGACATCGGCACAACGCTGCGGGAGGCGCGCATTCGGGCGCGCATCGACATCAGCGAGGTCGAGGCGCGGACCAAGATCCGCGCCAAGTACCTGCGCGCGATCGAGAACGAGGAGTGGGACCTCCTCCCGGGACCGGTCTACGTCAAGAGCTTCCTGCGTACCTACGGGGAGTTCCTCGGGCTCGACAGCCGGCAGCTGGTCGATGAGTTCAAGCGCCGCTACGAGCGGCCGAGCGACCAGGATCTGCGCCCGATCAGCTCCCTGGGGCGTGAACGTGACCGCCGTGAGCGCCGCCGGCGGAGGCTACGTCTGGGACCGCTGGGAGCGGTCGTGCTCGTGCTCGCCGCCGTGGTGGCGGCGCTGTTCCTGGTCGGAAGCCTCTCACCCAAGAGCAGCTCGACCACGCCCACCGTCGCCACGTCGCCGCGATCGAGCGCGTCCGGCACTGCGCACGGGGCGGCTCCTGCGTCGGCCCATCATGTCCATCACACCCATCCCAAACCGACGACCGTGACGCTCAAGCTCGTCCCGACCAATCCGGTCTACGTGTGCGTGGAGGATGGCAACGGCAAGCCGCTGATCTCGGGTGTGACCTTCTCACCGGGCGAGTCCGTGCCGGTGGAGACCGCACACAAGCTGCTGATCACGCTGGGCAACGGAGGCGTGCAGATGCAGGTGAACGGCAAGCCGGTGACGCTCGCGCCGGGTTCGCCGATCGGCTACGCGCTGACGCCCGGAAAGATCACGCTCCTACACGCGGGGCAGCTGCCCACCTGCACATGAGCGCCGGCACTGATCCGCGCCCACGCGACCCGCGCGCGCCGGTCAGGGCGGGCATCCTGGTCACCGGCACCGAGGTTCTCACCGGGATCATCACCGACCGCAACGGGCCGTGGCTGTCGGAGCGGCTGGTCGAACTCGGCGTGGACACCGCGATGATCCAGATCGTCGGCGACCGGTCCGAAGATCTGCTGGCCGCGCTGCGGTTCATGGCGGATCAGGGGATGGCCCTGATCGTGACGAGCGGCGGCCTTGGCCCGACCGCCGATGACCTGACGGCCGAGATCGTGGGCCAGTTCGCCGGCCGCGAGATGGTGCTCGACTCGGAGCTCGAGGAGCAGATCGCCGAGATCCTCCGGCCGCTCATGAGCCGCTGGCGCGGACTGGATCCCGACGCGGTTCGCCTGTCCAATCGCAAACAGGCCGTGGTGCCCGTCGGCGCGACCGTGTTGGCCCCCGTCGGCACGGCGCCCGGGCTCGTGGTGCCACCTTCTGAGGGTTCCGGGCCTACGGTCGTCGTGTTGCCCGGTCCGCCACGGGAATTGCACGAGATGTGGGAGAAGGCGGTCGCGACGGAGGCATTCCGCGCGGCGATCACCGGCGCGGTGACATACCGCCGCGGAATCCTGCGGCTCTACGGGATCCCCGAGTCCGAGATCGCCAACACGCTGCGCGCTGCTTCGGATGCGGGCATTCCACTCGAGCCGCTCGAGATCACGACGTGTCTGCGCCGTGGCGAGATCGAGGTCGCCACGCGCTACGAGGCTCCGTTTGAGGATGACTATCGGGCGTTTGTGGAATTCGTGGTCGAGCGCCACCGCGATCAGCTGTTCTCGCCGGACGGGTCGACCGTCGACGAGCAGGTGGCCGCGATGCTGGTGTCGTCCGAACGGACGGTGGCCGTGGCCGAGTCGTGCACGGGCGGTTTGATGTCGGCGCGGCTGACCGAGCGCGGCGGGTCCTCGGAGTATTTCCTCGGCGGGGCGGTGGTGTACTCGAACGAGGCCAAGGTGTCTCTTGCGGGCGTGGATCCGAAGCTGATCGAGCGCTTCGGAGCGGTTTCGACCGAGGTCGCCGAGGCGCTGGCTTCCGGTGCGGTTGAACGCTTCGGCGCCGATTTCGGGATCGGTATCACCGGCATCGCGGGCCCCGGTGGCGGCACCGAGGACAAGCCGGTCGGCACGGTTTGCTTCTCGGTCTGCGCCCGCGAGGAGGGGCATTTGACGCGCCGCCTGCGTTTGCCCGGAGGCCGATCGGACGTCCGTGAGCGCTCGACCACGGTGGCGATGCACCTCCTGCGTCGGGCGCTCGTCGGCGAGGGTCTCGCGCCGTCGGAGGCCGGCGCCAGCGCCGAGCGGGCGTGAGTAGCGCCGGCGACGAGCGCGCCCGCCTGTTCGTCGCGCTCGAGCTGCCCGACGACGCTCGTGCCGCCCTCGCCGAGTGGCGGACCTCCGCGCTCTCCGGCATCGCCGGCCTGCGCCTGGTCCGACCCGAGGATCTGCATGCCACCCTGTGCTTCCTCGGCTCCCGGCCGGCGCGCGAGATCGAGCAGATCGGAGCGGCCTGCGGCGTCGTCGCTGGTGAGCCGCCCGCCGAGTCGGCATTCGGCGACCCGGTCTGGCTGCCGCGCCGCCGGCCTCGCGTGCTCGCGGTTTCGCTCGAGGATCCTGAGGGACGATTGGCCCGGGTGCAGGCGACGCTGTCGGAGGCGCTGGTTGCCGGCGGCTGGTACGCCCCCGAGTCGCGGCCGTTCTTGGCCCACGTCACGGTGGCGCGGGTGGCCAAGGACGCGCGCATCCGGGCCCCGGAGTTGGTTGCTCCGCCGGCGATCCCGATCCGCTGCTCCCTGGTGACCCTGTACCGGTCACGGCTCAGCCCGGCCGGGGCCCGCTACGAAGCGCTCACCGTGGTGGAGCTGGGCTCGGCGCCGGCGGCCGCGGACCCTCTGTCGGTTGTCCGGCGGTTCTACGCCGAGCAGGCGCGGACGTACGCCGGCGGCGGCTTCGAGGGGGTGGCCGAGCTGCTGAGCGAGGACGTCGTGTGGCACGTGCCCGGCGCCAGCGCCATCGCCGGCGAGCACCGCGGGGTGCAGGCCGTCCTTGCCTATATGGATGCTCGCCGGCGGATCATGGACTACTCGTTCCGCGTCACCGTGCACGGCGCGGCGCTGATCGCGGGCCGCGTCGTGCAGCTCGCCGGCGGGCGCGCGGTGCGCGACGGCGTCGAGGTCGAATGGGAGACGGTCGGCGTCTTCCGCGTCGCCGGCGGGCGGATCGCCGAGTGCTGGTTGATCCCATTCGACCAGCAGGCGTTCGACCGCATCTGGGCCTAGGGCGCCGGCGCTTCGTTCCCGCCGCGCGCCGGCGCTTCGTTCCCGCCGTCGGTCTGCCCAGACCGAGTCAGTCCGCACTCGCCCGCCCTTCCGGCCGTGAAACCGGATTCACTCGGTCACCGCGCGAGCTTCTCCCCACTCGAGCCAGATCGGGACGGCGAACGGGGAGTTCCTCGCAATCCTGGGGCCGGCGGAGCGCGCGATCGACCGGATCTGCGCCCGGGCTGGTCGCACGATTCCGGTCAACGCGTCACTCGTCACGATCCGCCACGGTGAATGCGCGTTCACCCGGCTACTGCGCGGTTACCTCGCCAGTCGCCGCACGCCGGCCGGCGAGTGTCGACTTAACCGCACTCGGGGAGGCGCGACACGCGGGCCCCGAGTTCGGCAAGCTTCATCGATGCGAGTCGTCGTCACCGGCGCCACCGGTCTCATCGGACGAGCGCTGATCGGTGCGCTGCGGGACCGCGGCGAGGAGATCGTGGCGCTCTCGCGCGACGAAGGTCGTTCCCGCGAGGCCCTCGGCCAGGGCGTCGAACCGTACGCGTGGCCGGCGCCCACCGAGCAGCGTCCACCCGAGGCAGCCCTCGCCGGCGCCGATGCCGTCGTACACCTGCTCGGCGAGCCGGTGGCGCAGCGCTGGACGGCCCAGTCCAAGGCGGCGATCCGCAACTCGCGCGTGGCCGCAACTCGCCACCTGGTGGAAGCGCTGCTCGCGCTGGAACCCGACCGCCGGCCGGGCGTGCTCGTCTCGCAGTCGGCCACCGGCTACTACGGTCCGCGCGACGACCAACCCGTGACCGAAGACGCGCCGGCGGGAAGCGACTTCCTGGCCGAGGTAGTGGTCGCCTGGGAGCGCGAGGCGCTCCAGGCCCCCACCGAGCTCCGCGTCGCGGTAACTCGCACCGGCGTCGTGCTGTCCAGCTCCGGTGGCGCGCTGGCCAAGATGCTCCCGTTCTTCCGCCTGGGTATCGGCGGACCGGTCGCCGGCGGGCGTCAGTACGTCCCCTGGATCCATCTCGACGATGTCGTCGGCGCCATGCTGTTCTGCCTCGACAATCCACCGGCGGCCGGACCGGTCAACCTCACCGCGCCCAACCCGGTCACCAACGCCGAGCTCTCGCGCACGCTGGGGCGTGTGCTGAAGCGGCCGGCGGTGCTGCCAGTGCCGGCGATGGCGTTGAAGGTGCTGTACGGCGAGATGGCGGAGATCGTGACCACCGGCCAGCGGGTGCTGCCCGCCCGCCTGGAGGAGCTCGGCTACGCCTTCCGTCACCCCGAGCTCGAGGCTGCGCTGCGCGACGTCCTCGGCCGCGGCTGAACGTCACCGTCCGCCCCGATTTAGGGCGGTCGGCGGCGGCTCCGTCGGCGCGTTTGGGAATGGTCGGCGGCGGCTGCGCCGGCGCCTTGGGCACAATTGGCACAGAGTTGTTTCCGCTCCGTGAGGAGCGTGTCTTGTTCCGTTGCAGGATGCGGCCCTAGCGTGCCGGTTCCGTCCGCCACCCCGCCTACCGTGGGGGACCAAAGCGCGTAGACAAGGAGCCGAACCGAACATGAGCGAGAACGACAAGCCAGGCCTTAGGTCAGGGGCCACGTCCGACCCGAAGGCGGACGCCAAGCGGCAGGCCGCGCTTCAGGGCGCGCTGACCCAGATCGAGCGGCAGTTCGGCAAGGGCACCGTCATGCGCATGGGCGATCCGGGCGCGCGCGTGGCTGTGGACGCGATTCCGACCGGCGCCTTGCCGCTCGACCTCGCGCTCGGGATCGGCGGCGTTCCTCGCGGGCGGATCGTGGAGATCTTCGGCCCGGAGTCATCCGGTAAGACCACCCTCGTGTACCACATCATCGCCGAGGCCCAGAAGCTCGGCGGGGTATGTGCGTTCGTCGATGCCGAGCACGCCATGGACCCGCTGTACGCCCAGCAGATCGGCGTCAACATCGATGAGCTGCTCGTATCTCAGCCGGATTACGGCGAGCAGGCGCTCGAGATCGTTGACATGCTGATCCGATCGGGAGCGGTCGACGTGATCTCGATCGACTCGGTGGCGGCGCTCACCCCACGGGCCGAGCTCGAAGGCCAGATGGGCGACCAGACCGTCGGGGTGCAGGCCCGGATGATGTCCCAGGCGATGCGCAAGATCACCGGTGGCCTCAACCGCACCCAGACCCTGTGCGTGTTCACGAACCAGATCCGGGAGAAGGTGGGCGTGATGTTCGGCTCGCCGGAGACGCAACCGGGCGGTCGGGCGCTGAAGTTCTATTCCTCTCAGCGCCTGGACATCCGCCGCATCGAGACGATCAAGGACGGCACCGAGGCGGTCGGCAACCGTGTGCGGGTGAAGGTGGTCAAGAACAAGGTCGCGGCGCCGTTCAAGCAGGCCGAGTTCGACATCGAGTTCGGCAAGGGCATCTCGACGTCGGGATGCCTGCTCGATTACGGCATCGAGCACAACATCGTCACCAAGTCGGGCTCGTTCTTCTCCTATGGGGAGGAGCGGCTGGGACAGGGCCGCGGCAATGCGAAGGCGTTCCTGGACGAGCACCAGGACGTGGCCAAGGAGATCGAGGCCAAGATCTACGCCGCCCTGGGCATCAGCCGCGACTCGGTCAAGGCGCTCGAGCAGCGCGAGGAGCCGGCGCTCCAGGCTGTGGGCGCGGGAGCTGAGGCTGCGTAGGGACCGGCCGCCTGAGCGAGAACATGCTCGAGGCCGGGCGCGGGAAATTGGACCCCGCCCACCCCGCCGGCGCCGCCGAACGGCTTCAGGAGGCGATCGCCCGCGCGTACCGATACCTGAACCGGCGGGAGCGCACGCGGGCTGAGGTGCGCGCGCATCTGGAAGGCGCGGGCGTCGATTCCCGCGAGGTCGAGCAGGCGATCGCCGCCCTGATCGAGGACGGGCAGCTCGACGACGCCCGGTTCGCTCGCCTGCTCGTCGAGGACAAGCGCGAGCTCGAGGGATGGGGCAGCGACCGGATCCGGCAGGTCCTGCTCGCGCGCGGGGTCGAACCCGAGGTGATCGAGGATGCGCTGGCCGAACAGAGCGCCGGAACTGAGATGGAGCGGGCGCTTGAGCTCTTGCGCCGGCGCTTTCCGGCGCCTGCCCGGGACCGTCGCGAACGAGAACGGGCGCTCGGCGTGCTGCTCCGCAAGGGCTACGACGTCGACCTCGCGTTGGACGCGCTCGCCGCGCACGCGGGGGAAGAAACGCTCTAGTCCCGCTGGGCGCGAGCTGCCTCTCATTGCGCCCACCGGCCGCCGGTACTACGATCCTGTCAGCGAACGAATGGCCCGCGGGCCACTAAAGAACACCAGCAAATTTCGTATATCTTGGATTCCGGACTGAGTGTTGACGGCAATCACCATCGGGCCGCCTGGTCCATTCAGACAAGCCTTAGATACCGCCAGGTAGCCGCCGACTGAGGCAGCCACCAGTCGCCTTGCCGGCATCCGTTCCTGCAGCCTAGCGCGGGCCGCTCGGTCGCTCCAAAAACCAAAGCTTTGAACTGGGTTTCGGCCGCCGGCCGGAGCCTCCCGGAGAGGATCGACCATGGAAATCATCGGTGCCGCAGCGCTGATCGCGGTGGGAATTGTGCTCGCCGCCGTGATCTACGGCCGGATGCACGGCGCCAGGCCGGCCACCGCCGCTGTCGGCAATCCGGCCCCGAGCGCGCCGGTCGTCGAGGTGGTGCGTCCAAATCCGGCGCCCCAGAACGACGAGGCGCTCGAGCGCACTACGGCGGTCGCTCGCCGCGAGGAGGCGCTTGCACGGAAGGAGGCCGAGATCGACAAGCAGCTTTCCGAGCTCGCCGAGACCCGCGAGGAGCTCGAGCGCACACTCGAGCAGGTCTCGGGTCTCTCGGCCGGCCGCGCCAAGCAGCTGCTGCTCAAGGAGGTGGAGGAGCAGGCCAAGCACGACGCGGCCCGTCGGATCCGCCAGATCGAGGAGGAGACCAAGCGCGAGGCCGAGCGCAGGGTGCGGAACATTCTCTCGGTGTGCATGCAGCGCCTCGCCGCGGGCCACGCGGCCGAGACCACGGTGTCGGTGGTGCAGCTCTCTGCCGACGATATGAAAGGCCGGATCATCGGACGCGAGGGTCGCAACATCCGGGCGCTCGAGAACCTCACCGGCGTGGACTTCATCATCGATGACACGCCGGGCGCGGTGGTCCTGTCCGGCTTCGACGGCGTGCGCCGCGAGATCGCGAGGCTGACGCTCGAGAAGCTCTTGCAGGACGGCCGCATCCATCCCGCCCGCATCGAGGAGATGTACTACCAGGCGAAGTCGGAGCTCGAGAGCCACATCGTCGAGCTCGGAGAACAGGCGGTGTTCGAAGCCGGCGTCCAGGGCCTGCACCCCGAGCTGGTGAAGCTGCTCGGGCGCCTCAAGTTCCGCACGAGCTACGGCCAGAACGTGCTGGCCCATTCGATCGAGGTGTCGCGTCTGGCCGCGATGATGGCCGAGGAGCTCGGCGCCAGCGCCAAGACTGCGCGCCGCGCTGCCCTACTACACGACATCGGCAAGGCCGTCACCCATGAGGTCGAAGGTCCCCACGCACTCGTGGGAGGCGAGCTGGCCCGCAAGTACGGCGAGTCGGAGGCGGTCGCGCATGCTATGGAGGCCCACCACAACGAGGTCGAGCCGCAAACGATCGAGGCCGTGATCGTGCAGGCCGCCGATGCGCTGTCGGGGGCACGGCCCGGTGCGCGCGGCGAGTCGCTCGAGCAGTACGTCAAGCGCCTGCGCGACCTCGAGCAGATCGCCACGCGGCACAAGGGCGTGGACAAGGTCTACGCGATGCAGGCTGGTCGCGAGATTCGCGTGATGGTCGCGCCCGGCGCGATCGACGACGATGCCGCCACCATGCTCTCCTACGAGATCGCACGCGAGATCGAGAAGGAACTCGAGTATCCGGGGCAGATCAAGGTGACCGTGATCCGCGAGTCACGCGCGGTCGAATACGCCCGCTGATTCCGGGGTATATCTCCCGCGCGGGTCGTAACTAAGGCGCCGCCGTCAGGCGCCGCCGGCAAATCCAATCAAGCGGGAGGTCGGCGACTTTGACCCGCGAGTCGCCGAGAAAGGGACCTCGATGAATCGACGGTTGCTGTCGTCGGGCGTCGTCGCACGCCTGGCGGTCGGTCTGTCTGTTTCGCCGGCCACCTGCGTGGTGGCGGCGACGAGCGCGTCTGCGGCTCTGGAGTCGCACCGACAGTTACCGGAACGGACGCCGGCTTCGCCGCGCTGCCCAACCTGACCACCCCGGGTGGACGTCGGCCACGGTCAACGGGTGCCGGCCGGTCTGAAGACCACCGAGGAGATGGACCTCGTCGACTAGAGCGGCAACGTGATCGGTGCCCCGTCCGCGCCGGCGCCTCGGTTCAGTCCTGGTGGTGATGCAGGAACACGCCGTGGCCGGTCCAGGCTGAGTAATCCGGGATCAGCAGGAGCGCCAGCACGAGACCGGCGACGAGTGCCCCGGCAATCGCGATCCAGCGCCCTGCCCCGCCGGGAGTGGTGCCGGCCAGCCAATCCCCGTCGCGCCGGCCGATACCCAGGGCTTGCCCGACCGCCGGCGTGTGCCCGAGCACGTGCAAGCTCATGAACACGACCCAGACGATGAAGCTCACCTTGTGCAACAGGAGCCAGGGGTCGCGGTGCTGCGGGCCGACGATCAGGAGCATGACGCCGGTGATGAACACCGCCACCGTCGAGATCATGATGATCGGACCGATCAGGCGGAGGACGAGCTCGGGTGGGCCTTTGCGCCGGTATTCGGCATCGCCCGCGTAATAGCGGACGAACCGGTAGCTGGTGCTGGCCATCTTCAACAGCACCGGACCGATCAACAGGATCCCCACGAACAGGTGCACCGAGATGAACTGGCGCAGCTGCGGAATGGTGAACCCGATGACCGCCAGGAGCACGATCAGGATCGTGCCCATGATCGTGGTCAGGCGCTCATTGCCCTCCGGGCCGCCGCCGGTCAGAGCGGTCAGCCACCGTGGCCGTGTCCGGGCACTACGCTGGACTGCGCGTCCGCGTGCCGGGCGCGTGACCATGACATCGTCGCTCGTTCCCACGTGAAGAATGATCGGTCAGGAACGCAAGGATCGCGTGAGGACAGGATGAGAAAGCTCTTCGCCTCCATCGTCACGGTCCTGCCGCGTATCTATGATCCGCCGCTAGGTGACGCCGGATGTGCCGGCGGTTGGGCATGCCCGGACTGATCCTCGTAATCGAAGACGAGCCAGGAATCGTCGACTTCCTCGAGCGGGGCCTGCGGGCCCAGGGATTCGACGTCATCTCCGCGACGGACGGAGTCAGCGGCGCCGCCGCCGCGCTCGCCGAGGACGTGGATCTCGTCGTGCTGGACCTGATGCTTCCGGGCCGAAGCGGGATGGAGGTGCTGTCCGCCATTCGCGAGGCGAAGCCGGGATTGCCGGTGATTGTGCTGACGGCGCTCGGCGAGGTTGAACACCGGGTTGCCGGGCTCGATGCCGGTGCCGTCGACTACCTCACCAAGCCGTTCTCGCTCACCGAGCTCGCGGCGCGCATCCGCGCCCAGTTGCGCGCGGCGGCCCATACGCCCCGCACCACGCTGAGCGCCGGGGACATCGAGGTGAACCTGATCACAAGAGAGGTGCGACGGCGCGGAGAGCTCGTGCGCCTGTCAACCACCGAGTTCGAGCTGCTGACTTACCTGATGCACAACCGCGGCCACGTTCTCTCCCGGGAGCAGATTCTCCGCGCGGTCTGGGGCTACGAGTACGACCCGGGCACAAACGTGGTCGACGTGTACATCGGGTACCTGCGTCGCAAGCTTCGACGCAAGGACGCGAACGCGCCGATCGTGACCGTGCGCTCGGTCGGCTATCGCCTGGATGCGAGCGCCTGAGGATCGGTCCCGGGCGCGACAAGGCTCCGCTCGCGCGCGGCTGGCCTCCGTCCGTTCGCGGCTGCAATCCGCGCTTCCGGCGGGTCTGCGGTGGCGGCTGACCGCGTGGGTCGCCGGCGTGATGCTGGTCTCTGCCGCGGTCGTCTTCCTGGTCGTCTACCAGGACACCGGTACACAGCTCGAGAGCCAGATCGACCGCGACATCTCGGGCGACACCCGTCAGCTACTTCAGTCCATGCAGTCGCTGCACGGCCAGACGCCCGCCCGGATCCGCGCCGCGGCCACGCGCTACGTCCTCGCGCAGCCATACACGGCCGACTCGACGCTGTTTTTCGTGCTCATGCCCGGCGTGGGAACGGCGAGCAACCACCCGGAGGTATTCGGCGGCGGAGCGCCGGACGAGGGCGAGACGGAGGCCGAGCAGGCGGTAGAGAACGCCGAGGGACGCCGACTCGAGGTGCCGCACCCGGGCTACTCGACCCGGCGCGTCCCCGACGTGGGGAAGATGCGCGTGTTCGAGCAGCGCCTGAACCTGGGCACGATCGAGCTGGTCGCCGGCGCCGGCGAGCCGCTCGCGCTGGTCGGCCGTGCCCAGAACGGGGTGGCCCGGGCATTCGTGCTGGCCGGGATCGTGGTGCTGATCCTCGCCCTGCTCGCCTCCTACCTCGCAGGAGCGCGCGTGTCGGCTCCACTGCGCCGGATGGCCCAGGTGGCGACGCGCGTGGACGCCGGTGATCTGGGACCGCGCATGGAGATCTCGAGCGGCCGGGTCGACGAGGTGAAGGTGCTGGCCGAGGCGTTCAACCGCATGCTCGACCGCCTGTCCGAGGCGTTCGCGAGCCAGCGAGAGTTCGTTGCCGACGCCTCACACGAGCTGCGTACGCCGTTGACGGTGATCCGCGGGCAGCTCGAGGTGCTGGCGGCGCAGGAGAACCCCTCGAGCGACGACGTGACGCGCGTCGAGGGGCTCGTGCAGAGGGAGATAACCCGGATCAGCCGTCTTGTCGACGATCTGCTGGTGCTCGCCCAAGCGGAGCGGACCGACTTCCTACGCACCGAGCCGATCGACGTAAGGCCGTTCGTAACCGATCTCTGGGATGGCGTCAGCCTGACCGCAGACCGCCGCTTCGAGCTCGGTGCGGTGGCGGACGGAACGCTTCAGGCCGATCCGGACCGCCTCGCGCAGGCTTTGCGCAACCTCGCGCGCAACGCGATCGAGCACACGGCCGATCACGACGGTCTCGTGCGGCTTGAAGTCGCGCGGCTCGCCCCCGACCGCATGCGCTTCCTGGTCGTCGACGACGGTCCTGGGATCCCCGTCACCGAGCGCGAGCGCGTGTTTGAGCGCTTCCACCGGACCGACACCGGACGCACGCGCGCCACCGGCGGGGCCGGGCTCGGGCTGGCGATCGTCCGGGCGATCGCCGAGGCACACAGGGGGAGCGTGGGCGTGCGGGACTCCCACAACGGGCGCGGCGCCGCGATCGAGCTCGTCCTGCCCGGCTTCCAGGCGAGGTAGCCTTGCCCGTACCGCGACGATTGGCGTGGCAATCTTCTTGATCGCCGTCGTCTACACCTTCTGGCATCCAGGTCGGGGCAGCGGCCAGGCCTAGGGGCCCTCACCGGGCCCCCGGCCGCGCGTCGGAAAGCGTTTCTTAGACTGCTCCAGGTGACTGTCGCGCTGAGTCTGCTCGACGACGTGCGGTGGCGGGGACGATCCGTCGTCGGCGATCGTCCACGGGCCCTCCTGGCGGCGCTGGCCGCCAGCGTCGGCCGCCCAGTGCGCGCCGAGGAGCTGATCGAGCTCGTCTGGGGCGACGACGCGCCGGTCAACGCGACGAAGAGCCTTCAGGTGCTGGTGTCTCGGACCCGGAGCGCGTGCGGTCCGGACGTGATCGTGCGCGAGGGCGGGGGATACCGTCTCGGTGTCGCGCCTGCCGAGGTCGACAGCGTCCGGCTGGCCGCGCTTGTGCGCGACGCCGCGGCCAGGTTGGATCGAGACGCCGCGGCGGCGGCTGAGCTTGCCCGGGACGCCGTGGCGCTGGCAAACGGGCTGCCCGCGACGGTTGATGACGACACGGGCCCGTTGCCCGAAGTCCGACGGGCGGCGGCCGGCGACATCGCCGCAGCGCGGATGATCCTGGCCAGGGCCCTGAGCAGGACGGGGGCTCATGTCCAAGCGCTGCCCGCGCTCGAGGCGGCGCACGCGGAACGGCCTGATGAAGAATCGCTGCTTGCCGACTTGCTGCGCAGCGAGGCCGTCGTGCGCGGACCTGGCGCCGCACTCGAGCGGTTCGAGCGCTACCGCCGCGATCTGCGCGAGCGCCTCGGGACCAATCCCGGCGAGCCGCTGCAACGCACCCATCGGGATCTGTTGGCGCTCGACCAGCCGGTACGCATTGGCGTGCGCTACGACGCGACCCGGCTGCTCGGACGCGATCGCGACCTGGAACGGCTCCGTGCGCTGATGAGAAGCGCTCGCGTGGTTTCAATCGTCGGCCCCGGGGGATTGGGCAAGACGCGGCTTGCCCACGTGCTCGCGCGCGACGCCGTCACGCCGGTCGTCCACGTCGTCGAGTTGGTCGGCGTCAGCTCGCCGGAGGATCTCCTTGGGGAAATCGGATCCGTGCTCGGCGTACGCGATTCGGTCAGCAGCCGTCGAGCGTTGACTCCGGAGCAGCGAGCCGATCTGCGAGCTCGCATTGCACAGCAGCTCGGACAGTCGCCCAGCCTCATGGTCATCGACAACTGCGAGCACCTGATCGGCTCAGTGGCGGAGCTCGCGGCCTTCCTGGTCTCGACCACGAGGGACCTGCGGGTGCTGACCACGAGCCGCGCCCCGCTGTCCATCGCGGCCGAACACGTCTACCTGCTGGGCGAGCTCGAAACCGTCGATGCAGCTGAGCTGTTCCGAGAACGCGCCGTGGCGGCTCGGCCCGGCGTCCAGCTGGCCGCAGAGGTCGTCGATCGAATCGTCACCCGGCTTGACGGACTGCCACTGGCGATCGAGCTCGCCGCGGCCAAGGTGCGCGCGATGGCGCTGGAGGAGATCGACCGTCGCTTGGAGAACCGCTTCGCGTTGCTGCGCGGAGGCGACCGCAGTGCACCGGACCGTCACCAGACCTTGCTGGCGGTGATCGACTGGTCTTGGAACCTGCTCGACGCGCCCGAGCGGCGCGCGCTGCGACGGCTCGCCCTGTTCCACGACGGCTTCACGCTCGAGGCGGCAGGCGCCGTGCTCGGAGACGACGCGGTAGACACGGTCCAGGGCCTGGTCAACCAATCGCTGCTGAGCGTTCGCGAAACCGAGTTCGGCGTTCGCTACCGGATGCTCGAGACCGTGCGCGAGTTCGGCCGCATGCACCTCGTGGACGCGGGGGAGGACACAGAGGCGCACACGGCCCAGCGGCAATGGGCGATCACCTACGCGGACGAACACGGCCGGCGGCTGGCCGGCGCGGAACAGTTTGCCGCCATCGATGCACTTGGAGCGGAGGAGATCAACCTGGCCGACGAGCTGCGCGGCGCGATCTCCGACCGCGACCCGGGCGCGCTTGTCCAGCTTCTCGCGGCGCTCGGGGTCTTCTGGTCGATGCGCGGTGAGCACGCTCGTCTGATCGTTCTGACCGACGCGGTGGCCGACCTGGTCGGCGACTGGCGCCCGCCCGAGGAGCTCGAGGATGCCACCCGGGCTGCGATGGCGATCCTGCTGACCAACGCGATGGTCGCCGGCCACGAGCGAACTGCCCCGATCTGGACGCTGCTGCGGGGGCTGGGCCCGGGGATCGGCGGCGATCCGCGCCTGAGCGCCAATGCCAGGGTGATCCTCGCCTACGACCCAGCTGATCCCGACAGTTTCCTCGGCCGGCTCGAGGTGCTCGCCGGGGATCCCGATCGCGACACCGCGGTAACCGCCCTCCACTGGCTGAGCCAGGTGCGCGAGAACACCGGCGATCCGGCCGGCTCGACCGACGCGGCGGAGCGGGCGCTCCGGCTACTGCGCGATGACAACGGCCCGTGGCATGCCGCCATGCTCCGAAACCATCTGGCCCAGCTGGCCATGCAGCTGGGGAACACCCGCGCAGCGATCGAGCATGCCCGCGCCGCCCTGAGCGTGATGCGGCGGCTCCGGGCCCGGGACGACGAGGTTGCGCTCCAGTCATTGCTCGTGCTCTGCGCGATCGCCGAGGGACGGCTCGACGATGCCGAGGCCGGCCTCGAGGTGATCGACCGGATCGACGAGAACCAAGCACTTTTCGCCGGGCTCCTGTTCAGGGAGGTCGGTCAGGCCGAGCTGGCCCTTGCGCGAGGCGACCATCGCGCCGGCCTGCGGGTCTACCGCCGGTGCGCGCGCCACATGCGCGAGCACGAGCTTCCCGGCATACCGCGAACCGGAACCGAGCCGTGGACGCTGTTCGGCGTCTCGGCGGCACTGACCGCCCACGCGCACTACGCGACCGGCCCCGATGTAGGGCACGGCGCCGAGTTGTTCGCGCAATGCCGGGCAGATGCGGTCAATGCGCTCGACCCGGCGAACGTGCACCTCGATTATCCGGTTGCCGGGCAGGTGCTGTTCGCCCTCGGCACGTGGGGGCTGCAACACCGCGCGACGCCGGGTGACGACACACTTGTGCTCCTCGCGCTTGCAAACCGATTCGCCTACAACCGGACCGTCCCGACGCTGGCGTGGGAACGGGTTCGGCCCCGAGCCGAGGAGTCGGCACCGGGACGTCTCGCCGCGCTGCAGGCTCACTACCTCGGCCGCGATTCCCGGGAGCTGCTGGACGAGGCGCGCGCGCTGGTCGAGCGGCTGCCGGCCTGAACTCGCCGAGTCCTACACGTGCCGCTTGTAGCTGCGGACCGAAAGGGGCGCGAAGATCGCGATCACCACCACCGCGGCCAGGAGAGTCCAACCCACCTCGGCACTGATCGTTCCGTGGTTGGCGAGGTCGCGGGTGGCCGAGACCAGGTGCGAGACCGGGTTGATCTTCACGAAGGCCGCCAGTCCGGCCGGCAGCGTGCGGACCGGCACGAACGCGTTCGACATGAACGTCATCGGGAACAGGATCAGCATCGAGAATCCCTGCACGCCCTGGGCACTGCGCGCGAGCGTTCCGATCCAGGTGAAGATCCAGGCGATTGCCCAGCCGGTGAAGATCGCCAGCACGATCGCGCCGAGCACTCCGAGCACCCCGCCGTGGGGGCGATATCCAATCAGGAGTCCCATCGCGAAGGTCAGGGTGGCGGCAATCAGGTAGCGCACCATGTCGGCGACCATCGGACCGGCGAGCGGGGCGATACGCGCCATCGGAAGCGCTTTGAACCGGTCGAACACGCCTTTCTCCATGTCCTCGCGCAGCTGCACACCGGTGGACATGCATGTCGTGAGCACGGTCTGGCCGACGATGCCGGGAATCATCAGCGGCAGGTAGGCCTTGACGTTGCCGGCGATCGCGCCGCCGAAGATGTAGGCGAACATCGCGGTGAACAGCAGCGGCTGGATCGTGACGTCGAAGAACTGCTCGGGCTTGCGACGCATCTTTTTCAGCGCCCGCCACGCCATCGACAGCGTCTGGCTGACGGCCTCAGCCAGGCTGATCCGCGGGCGGGCGCGAGCGACCGCCGCGACGGGATCGACCGCCGGCGTGGCGGCCGAGGCGGGCATCGGATCGAAGGTGAGGGTGCTCATCGGACCTCCAGGGGAGTGCGGTCGTGGGCCTCGGCGTCTGGTTGCTCGGCACCGGTGACGTGGCCGGTGATGGCCAAGAACACCTCGTCGAGCGTCGGCTTGGCGACGCTGACCGAGGCGATCGGCACCCCGGCCTGACGCAGTCCGATCAGCACATCGGCGGCGCCGTCTGCGGCGTCGAGGGGCACGTTCATGCGGGCCGACTCGGGCGTCAGGACCGGCGCCTCGCCAACGACCCGTTGCACCACCTGCGCTGCAAGCTCGTGGTCGGCGCCGTGGGCCAGCTGCAGCTGCAGCGTCGAGTTGCCGACGGTGGTCTTCAGCTCGTCCGGAGCGCCCTCGGCCACCTTGCGACCGCGGTCGATGACCGAGACTCGGTCGGCAAGCTGGTCGGCCTCGTCGAGATACTGCGTGGTGAGGAGGACCGTGCAACCCTTGGCGACCAGGCCGCGGATGGTGTCCCACATCTGCCCGCGGGTCCGCGGGTCGAGCCCGGTGGTCGGCTCGTCCAGGAAGATCAACGGCGGGCGAGTGATCAGGCTCGCCGCGAGGTCCAGCCGCCGCCGCATGCCGCCCGAGAACTGCGCGAGCGGTTTGTCGGCCGCCTCCTCCAGGCCGAACTGCTCGAGCAGCCGTTTGGCGGTGGCGCGCGCGTCCGCCGGGCGCAGCCCCTGCAGGCGGCCGAACAGCCACAGATTCTCGACGGCGGTGAGATCGTCGTCGACCGACGCGTACTGCCCGGTCACGCCGAGCAGCTGGCGGATGCGGTGCGGCTCGCGGGCGACGTCCACCCCGAAGATGGAAGCTCGCCCCGCGTCGATCGGTAAGAGCGTCGCGAGCATCTTCAGCATCGTCGTCTTCCCGGCCCCGTTAGGACCGAGGACCCCGAAGATCTCGCCTTGATGCACCTCGAGGTCGATCCCGTCGACGGCGCGAAAGTCGCCGAATGTCTTGACCAAGCCCGTGGCGTGGACGGCGGTTGTCGTTGGCATCTCGTCGCTTCCTTCGAATCGCATGGGGCGACAGGGAAGCTAGGGAGCCGCGGTTTCACCGCGCCTACACCGCGGTTTCGCGCGACTACCGCCGCTACTCTTGGCCACGATGCGGCGTTACCACGTCACGACGTTCGGCTGCCAGATGAACGAGCACGACAGCGAGCGGATGAAGGGCATGCTCGAGTCGCTCGGCTACTCGGAGGCGCCGGACCGCGATCGGGCCGATCTGATCCTGTTCAACACCTGCTCGATCCGCGAGAAGGCCGACAGCCGGTTTCTCGCGCATCTGGGCGACGCGAAGCGGGTCAAGTCAGAGCGCCCCGATGTGATCGTCGGCGTGGGCGGATGCTGGGCGCAGTCGGTCAAGGAGGAGGTGTTCGCGCGCTTCCCGTTCGTCGACGTCGCGTTTGGCCCCGGCCAGGTGCACAAGCTCGCCGAGTTCCTGGTCAGCGACTCGCTGACGGCGCAGGGCTACTTCGAGTTCGAGGGGTTCACGGGACACCTCCCGGCCAAGCGGGCGCGCGACCATCACGCGTGGGTGCAGATCAGCGTCGGGTGCAACTGCGTGTGCGCGTACTGCATCGTGCCCTCCACGCGAGGCCGTGAGGTCAGCCGCGCGGCGGGCGAACTTGTGGCGGAGGTGCGAGCGCTCGCCGGCGACGGGGTGCGCGAGGTGACCCTGCTCGGCCAGAACGTCAACTCCTACGGCCGTGACCTTCCCCGCGAAGAGCGAACGACCTTCGCCGAGTTGCTGCGCGAGATCGACGCGGTGGACGGAATCGATCGCATCCGCTACACGAGTCCCCACCCCAAGGACATGCGCGAGGACGTGATCCGCGCTCATGCCGAGCTGCCGGCGCTATGCGAGCACATCCACCTGCCGCTCCAGTCGGGCTCGAGCGCGGTGCTCAAGCGGATGCGCCGGACATACACGCGCGAGCGCTACCTCGACCGCGTCGCGATGATCCGCGAGCACGTTCCGGATTGCGCCCTGACCACCGACGTGATCGTCGGTTTTCCCGGTGAGACCGACGCCGACTTCGAGCAGACGCTGGCGCTGGTCGACGAGGTCGGTTACGACGGCGCCTTCACGTTCATTTACTCGCCGCGGCGCGGCACCGAGGCCGCCGAGCTGCCCGACCAGGTGCCGCACGAGGTCAAGGTCGAGCGCCTGCAGCGCCTGGTCGAGGTCGTGCAGCGACGGGCTCACGAGCGCGCGGCTCGGTTCGTCGGGCGCACGATCGAGGTGCTCGTCGAGGGGCCGTCGCGCACCGATCCATCTCGTCTGCGCGGGCGCTCGAGGCACAACAAGGTCGTCAACTTCACCGGCCTCGGAGCTCCCGGTGAGCTGGTGGACGTTGAGATCCTCGAGGCCACCAGCCAGACCCTCATGGGGCGTGAACCGCTCCTAAGCAGAGCCCTCACCTGAACATCCGTCCAGTCTGGCCGCCTCGGCCACGTGGACATCCGTCCAGAGGCCGGTGGCGTGCAAGCTTCGGTGCAACGGCGCGCCGAAACGCTGTCTGTGGGAGTGATGCGCACACCCCTGGATTGCTGATGGCCACGCTCGCGGCCGTTACGAATTTGCCGGCTCTCGCGCTTCTGCGCCAGGATGGCGTGCTGGAGCGGAGCACTGAGCCGTTTCGCCGGTGGTACGACGGCAAGGAAGACCTCTGCCTGCAAGCGCCCGAGCTCAAGCGAGTGCTCGAGGGCGAAGCCAATGCCGCCGTACTGAAGTTGGACGGAATCGCCGTCGATATCGCGGCGATGGCGGACCGCAAGGGCGGCCGCCACGTGCTCTTGACCTTGCCGACCGAGGAGCTGCCCTCGCTCGGCGACGCCGGCGGCGCGCTCCTCGATGGGGCCCTGGACGAGAGCCCGGCGCTCGTCTGGCTGAAGGACCTGGACGGGCGCTACGTCCGCGTCAACTCCCGCTTCACCTCGTTCCTCGGCACATCCGAGGATCGTCTGCTCGGCCGCACCGATGCCGAGATCCCGCCTGCCGAGACTGTAGACGGTCCCCGTCAACAGGAGCGCGGCGACGATGCCGTCGAGGAGCCTCTGCAGCTGGAGTACTTCGTCGGGGCGTTCCACGGACGCGAGGCCCTCGTCGTCCTACGCTTCCCGGTCGGCGACCGCCAGGGCGTGACGACGCTAGTGTGCGGCGTTGCTGCCCCGTCCTCCGAGGCGAAGGTCGCACGCGCTGAGGCCGCCCGCCTCTTGCGGGTCGAGCGGTGGAGCCGACTGAACGCCGAGAGCGTGCTCGCCGAACTCCTCGCCGAGTGGGATCTGCTGCCGGACGCTCGCGGCCGCGTCGTCGGGTCCGCATCGGCCTCCGAGCCGGCGTCCGGACCGGCAGCGGCTGAGCAGCAAGCGGCGGTAGCCGAGGCGCGAGCGGAGCGCGCCACGGCGATCGCCGAGCGTGACTCGGCGCTCAGCGCCAATGAAAAGCTCACGCACGAGCTGGCAGCCACGCACACACGTCTGGCCGAGCTCGAACGGGCGCTCAAGGACGCTCACGCGGACGCCGGGCCCAGTGACGCCGAGGCCACCCTCGCCGCGCAGGCCGCCGAACTCGAGCGCGGCCTGGCCCGCGAGCGAGAGCGGGCCGAAGAGCTGGAGCGGACGCTCACGCTGGTCAGGGAACGACTCGGAGACGATGCCGAATCCGCTCGCGTGGAGGTGCAGCGGGCTCGGGCCGACGCTGAAGCCGCCCGCACCGAAGTGGAGCGGGCCCGGGCTGATGCGGAGGCGGCGCGGGCCGACCTGGAGAAGGCACGCGCCGACGCCGATGCCACGCGCACCGCGGCGGCCGGTGAGCGCGAGGGGGCGGCCAAGGCGACGGCCGCGCTGGAGCGCGAGGTCAAGCAGGCACGTGACCAGCTGGCCGCGCTGGAGCGCCAGCAGGGCGCGGACGACTCCGGAGCCCAGCTCCGGGCTGCCGAGAAGGCCAGGCTTGCCGCCGAGGCGGCGCTGGCCGACGCCGTCGGGGAGCGCGACAGCGCGCTGAAGGAGCGTGCGGCGCTGGCCGGCGAGCTCGAGCAGGAGCGCAAGCAGGTAGCGTCGTTGCGTGACAGTTCGGTGTCGGCGGAAGAGCGGATGCGGGACCTGGTCGCGGCGATGGAGCGTGAACGGGTCCGGGCCGAGGGGCTCGAGCAGGCACACGCGCGCGTTAAGGAGCTGGAGACTGAGCTGCGCGCCGCCGGGATGCGGGCGGACAAGGCCGAGGTCGAGCTTGGGATCGCCATCAGCCGAGCCGACAAGGCGGAGAGCGAGCTCCAGACCGCGGCGGCGCGGGCCGACACGGCCCGTGGCGAAAATGATGGAGGCCCATCCGCAGAGCAGCTACTAGCGGCGGAGAAGGCTCGGGCCGCTGCGGAGGATGCGCTGGCCGCGGCGGTCGCCGAGCGCGATGCCGCCCTCAAGGCTCGAGTGGTTCTGGAGGGTGAGCTCGAGCATGAGGCCCAGGAAGTCGCCGCGATGCGCGAAAGCAGCGCGGCCGCCGAGGAGCGGATTCGGGAGCTAGTCGCGGCGGTGGAGCGTGAGCGGGTTCGGGTGGAGGGCCTCGAGCAGGCGCAGGCGCGCGCAAACGAGCTCGAGTCCGAGCTTCGCGCCGCCGCCATGCGGGCGGACAAGGCCGAGGTCGAGCTTGGCATCGCGGTCGCCCGGGTCGAGAAAGTCGAGCACGAGCTCGACGCCGCGGCGGCGCGCGCGGAGACGGTGGATGGCGAACTGCGCGCCGCCACGATGCGGGCGGACAAGGCCGAGGTCGAGGTCGACGCGGCTCGTCGCCACGTCGAGGAGGTCGAGCGTCAGCTGGAGGTGGGCCGGGGCCGGATTGGCGCGCTGGAAGCCGAGGTGAAGGTCGGGCGTGCGCTGACCGATGAGCTCGAGGGCCAGCTTGGCGTGAGCCGCTCGCGGATCGATCAGCTCGAGGGTCAACTGGAGCGGATCGCCGAGCTCGAGAGTGAGCTCGAGACGGGACGGAGCCGCATCGACGAGCTCGGGGGTGAGCTCGAACAGGCTCGGGCGCGAGTCGACGAGCTCGAGGGCGAACTCGAGGTGCGGCGCGCGAAGATTGTCGAGCTCGAGGACGAGTTGGAGACCGCCCGCGGGGTGGAGGCGCAGGCCGCAAGCACGAAGGCTGACGACGCCGAGGTCGCCCTCGAGCCGTCGGTCGCTGAGGACGCTTCGGAGCCAACTCAGACGGCCCCCGACCTGTCCGAGCCTCAGCCGGCCGACGAACAGCCGTCCGCATCTGCGGCAACCGAGCTGGCGACGCTCGACGCCGCCAATCACGTGACCCCGACCGGTGCCCCGGGCGTGAGCTGGCAACCGACCGCTAAGAGAACTCTTTCGGCGTCACTCGCTCGCGAGTCGGTTTGGCGCAACGTCCTGAAGGAGACGGTCCAGGTTCTGGGTTCCGAGGGCGGGTGGGACACCGTGACCGCGTGGCTGCCCGACGACTCCAACGGTCTCGGATGTGCGGCGACCTGGACCGCGCACCGCGGTCTCGATCGGTTCGAGGCGCACACCCTGGAGGTGCCGATCAAGCGCGACGGCTCGCTGCTCGATCAGGCGCTGCAGGCGCCCCACCTGACCTGGCTCACCGACCTCGACACGGTCGACGACGAACGGCTCCAAACCGCAGCCGCGCACGGCATGGGCTCCGCGCTCCTGCTGCCCGTCCGGAGCGGAAACACGACGATCGGGCTGCTCGAGCTGCTGACGCACGACACGATCGAACCGGATGCCCAGATCGCGCTGTCGCTCGAAGCGTCCGCCCTCCAGCTGGGGCGCTTTGGGCATCTGCTGAGCCTCGGCGGCGAGGCCTCGTAGACCCAGTCCAAGGTGGCCGACGGCGGTCCGTCCGCTGCGCATGCGAACATGTGTTCGTGCGCTGGAGCAACCTTGAACATGACGTGGAGGAGCGGGCGCGGCTGCCCGGCTACCGCGAGGAGGCGGTGGTCCGGCATTTCGACGCGCCCGAGGCGATCGAGACGCGGTTTTACGAGGTCCGGGCCAAGTCGATCCTGAACCACGTGCCGCCGGCGTCGCGGATGCCGTTCCGCTGGACCATCAACGTTTATCGCGGCTGCACGCACGCGTGTACCTTCTGCGCCTTTGGCGATACACCGGTTCTAATGGCCGACGGACGGCACAAGCCAATAGCCGAACTGGAAGTCGGGGATGCGATCTACGGTACCCAGCCGGGCACACTGGGATACAGGCGGTACGCGCGAACGACGGTGCTCGACAAGTGGATCACGGTCAAGCCGGCATACCGCGTAACACTCGAATCCGGGACGGAGCTAATCGTCAGCGGAGATCACCGGCTGCTGAGCAATCGGGGGTGGAAGCACGTCGTCAACAGCGAGCGAAGCCAGCCAGATCGACCGCATCTGACGCGGCGCAATCGCCTCGTGGGGACGGGTCCGTTTGAGCCACAGCCTGTTCACGATGCCGATTACCGGCGTGGCTACTTGTGCGGAATCATCCGGGGTGACGCCTCGCTGGCGTCGTACACCTGTCCGCCGGATGGGCGCGTGCGCCACACGCATCACCACTTTCGTCTGGCTCTAGCCGACCTGGAGGCGCTGCGTCGGGTGCGCGAGTGCCTGGCAGCTGCAGACATCGAGACAAGACAGCGGGTGTTCCAACGAGCCGCAGGCGCGAGGCGCGAGATGACGGCGATCGCCGCTCAGAGTGCCTCCTCGGTTACGAGGATTAAGAACCTCATCGAATGGCCAGTGTTGCCGAGCCTTCAGTGGTGCTGCGGATTCCTCGCAGGGATTTTTGATGCAGAAGGCAGCCGTAGCGCGTTCGCGTTGAGGATCGCCAACACCGACCCGCAGATCCTCGCGTGGACCGAATCCTGCGCCCGGCACCTGGGGTTCGACGTGGCCGTCGAGCACACCAGCAACGCCAACGGGCTGAAGTACCTCCGCATCCGCGGTGGTCTGTCCGAGCACTTGAGGTTCTTCCACCTGACGGACCCGGCGATTAGCCGCAAGCGCGACATCGAGGGCCAGATGGTCAAGACGTTCGAGAACCTCCGGGTGGCTGAGATCGAGCCGCTTGGCCGGGAACTACCGCTGTACGACATCACGACTGGGACCGGCGACTTCATCGCAAATGGTGTGGTCAGCCACAACTGCTTCGCCCGTCCTACGCACACCTATCTGGACTTCAACGCCGGCCGCGACTTCGAGCGGGAGATCGTGGTCAAGGTCAACGCGCCGGAGCTACTGCGGGCGGAGCTGGCGCGCCCGTCGTGGAAGGGCGAGCATGTGGCGCTCGGCACGAACACAGACCCGTACCAGTGGGTCGAGGGTCGCTACAAGCTGATGGAGGGGATCTGGGAGGCGATGCGGGACGCGGGCAACTCGTGCTCGATCCTGACCAAATCGCCGCTCCTGCTGCGCGACCTGAAGCTGATGCAACAGATCAACGAGCGGACGCAGTTCAGCGCCGCGCTGTCAGTGCCGACCGTCGATGAAAAGGCATGGCGGGCGACCGAGCCGCACACGCCAAACCCCCGGGCGCGGCTCGAGGCGGTGGCGGAGCTCACGCGCGCGGGGATCCGGGCCGGCGTGCTGGTGGCGCCGCTGATGCCCGGCATCAACGACGCGCCCGAGCAGGTGGCGCCGATCCTGGAGATGGCCTCCGAGGCCGGCGCCGCGTACGTAACCCCGATCGCGCTCCATCTCCGAGGCGAGGTCAAGGGCCTGTTCTTCGAGTGGCTTCGGAGCAATCGCCCCGACCTGCTGCCGCTGTACGAGCAGCTGTATAAACGAGGAGCCTATGCTCCTCCCGATGAGCGGCGCAGGCTCGAGCAGCTCGTCAAGGGCCCTGAGCGAACGGCTGAGCAGTTCCTGCGTGGCCGTTCCGGACGATCGATGGCCGAGGCGCCCGAGCGGACGGGACATCGCGCCGCGGGAGGGACGCGTGGGGGGACCGTCAGCGCGCCGCCAGACCGCGTCGACCAGGCGTCGGACGAGACCAGGCGTCTTCCGGAACAAGGACGCTTATTCTGAGGCGAAGTGAAACTCCTGTCCGCCGGCGGTGATAGGTAAGGCGAGGAATCCCGATGTCAGCGAACGAATCGAAGCCACCCAGGCGAGACCGATTCCGGCCTTCGCGGCCGGACTTCCGCTTCGACCAGATGTTCGAGACGCACAGCGAGGCGTGGGAGCGGGCCGGGCTGGCGGTCGACATAAATCAGCGAACGCTGCGCAGCGCCCAGCGGCGAGCGGCGGTGCTGCTCCCGATGTTCGTGGCGGTGATCGTCCTCTACGACAACTATCAGCACTGGTTCGGCGTCCACCCGGACAGTGGAGTGGTGACGGCGATCCGGATCGCAGCCGTGCTGGCGTTGCTGGGCCTGGGCTGGGCGATGGCGCGCGATGTCGGCCGTGCGGCCGCGCCGACCTTGTTCAAGCGGATGGACCCGTCGACGGCTGGCACGGTCGGGTTCATTGTGCGCCTGGTCACGGTGGCGATAACGCTGGGTCTGGCGCTCGAGATCGCCGGAGCGAGTGCCACCTCGCTGATCGCCGGCAGCGCCTTCACCGCGGTCATCCTCGGTCTGGCCGCGCAGCAGACGCTCGGAAACTTGTTCGCCGGGATGGTGCTGTTGAGCGCGCGCCCGTTCCGAGTCGGCGAGCGGGTCAGGCTCCAGGCCGGCGCGGTGGGCGGCCAGCTCGAAGGCATCGTTAGCTCGCTGGGCCTCCTGTACACCACGCTCGCCCAGGGGGAGGACCGCATCCAGGTGCCGAACAACGTGGTCCTGTCGGCGGCCGTAGTCCCGCTCAGAGAGCCAGATCCGGTGAACGTCCGGGTCCGGCTCACCGCGGGCATGAGCATCACTCAGGTGCAGGCGATCCTCGACGACCGGATCACGGTGCCGACACGGCGCTCACCCACCGTCGTCCTCGAGGAGGTCGACGGCGACGACGTGGTGGTCAGGATCAAGGCAACCCCAGAACGCGCCGACGACGGGGCTCAGCTTGCCGATGAAGTGATCGCGGCGCTGTCGGCCGTGACGGGCGAACACCCACTCGTCGAGGGCGACGGATCGCGTCGCGAGGCCGGGGTGGGCTCGCGCCGCGAGTGAACCACCTAACGCGGCCTAACGCGTCGGCGGGCCTGACGCGCCGTCGCGCGCACCAGCTCGAGCGCGGCGGTCACGATCGTCTCGGCGTCGATCCCGACCTCATGGATCAGCTCCGCCGGCTTGCCTGAGCCGGGCATGATCTCAACGGCCAGCTTGTGCACGCGGACGTCCTCGACGTCGGCCAGCGCCCCGAGCACCGCGTCCCGAGGCCGCCCTCGGGCCAGTGGCTGACCGAGCTCGCGCCAGAGGCTGGCGTCGTCCATGATTTCCATCTACCCTCGATCCAGGGCACGGAACAGCGGTGCCTATTCGTCTGTCGGTTCGGTCGCTGCGTCCTTCTGGGCGGCGACGATCCTGGTCGCGATTTCCTCGCTCCCGAGCCGCCGGCTGACCGCAGCGCTCAGCCCCGGCGCCACCGCGGCGACCACCGTGCCGAGCCGCAGCCAGATCGGTGCCACCTCGACCTCAGCCCGGTCGCGTTCGATCGCCGAGGCGACCGCTTCGGCGACATCCTCCGGGCGACGGGTTCCGATCCACGGCGGGAGCGCCGCACCCGCGTCGGCGAACATGCCGGCGTCGCGAATGAAGCCCGGGAGGACGACCGACACGCCGACGCCGTGGGGACGCAGATCCTGGCGAAGGGCGAGCGAGAAGCCCCGGAGCCCAAACTTGCTCGCCGAGTAGACCGAGGAGGCCGGGGTGGTGGCCTTGCCTTGGAGCGAGGAGACGAACACGATGTGGCCGCGGCCACGCTCGACCATCCCGGGCGCGAGGCCACGAGCGAGCGCGATTGGGGCTCTCAGGTTGACCTCGAGGGCCCGGTCGATCTCCGCCTGGGTGAGCTCGACCAGCGACCCGCCGGCCGGGACGGCGGCGTTGCCGATCAGCACGTCCACCTGGCCGGAGCGCTCGACGAGCCGCTCGACGTCCTCTCGGGACGACAGGTCGCAAGCGACGACCCGCGCCCCGAGCTCGGTCGCCAGCGACTCGAGCACCTCGCGTTGGCGACCGGTCAGGATCAGGTCCGCGTCGCGCGAACGCAGTGCCCGGGCGATCGCCTGTCCGATCCCCCCGGTCGCGCCCGTGACGAGCACGGTCCCGGACAGAAGGCTCATGAACGCTTCGGGAATACCGCGAGCGTGGCCGTGAAGCCGTGGAGGAAGCTCCGCCCGCCCACCGGACCGATCTCGCCGGCGGCGAAGAATCCGGCGGTCGGGGCCCCGCTCAACTCGTGTTCCACGGTCATCACGTCGTGATCGGGCAGGCCGAACATCGAGCTGCCCCGGCCGTTGCAGGAGAACACGAGGGCGCCGGCCGGTGGCTCCCCGGACAGCGCCCGGACCCGCAGCTGGAGCTCCTGGCGCAGATCCTCGTCGGCCGAGCGGGCGTCGCGAGCGTGAAGTCGCACCACCTGGCCAGCCTCGACGCTGGCGCCGACGACGAGCGCACCCGAGTCGGGGTCGGCGCCGAGCACGCCTCGCACGAGGAAGTCTCCCTGCTCGTACTCGGGCTTGCCGCCGTCGATCACGACACCGATCAATAGGCCGCCCCCGACCAGGCCGCGCTCGCGAGGGGAGAGCTCAGAGATGATCTGCTGGACGGTTTCGAGCGCCGGACGGCTCGCCAGTTCGTGGATCACGTTGCCCTCGGCGGCGGTGATCGTGATCTCTCGACCGAGCGGCGCAGCGCCCTGCGAGACGCACGGAAGCAACTCGACCCCTTCCAGGTTGACCCCAACCGCCCCGCTCTCGCAGACGCGGTCGCCCAGGAACAGCGCTCCCCCCGCGGTGGTGCGGGCACTTGAGATCCCACCGAGCACAGGAACGGCCGGCCCGTCCGTGGCGAGCAGCTCGAGCGCCGCCTCGGTCGGGAACGAGTACGGATCGGCCAGCAGCAGCACCCCGCTCGATCCCCGGACGCTCGGGAGGCCGAGGAGCTCGGCGACCACCTCCTTGTCCCTGATTGCCTCCTCCAGCAACGGAGTGTCACCGGCAAGCTCGGCGTGAAACGGCGTGGCCGAGCCGCCATCCCCGAACGCGGCGGCCCACACCGCCAGCGCGGTGCCGCTCTCGAGCTCACGCCCCTGCCCGAGCACGCCACCCGCGCCGCAGCCGACGAGTGCGCCGGGGGACAGCTCGCCGTAGATGCCCTCGAGTGTCGCCTCCGGGGCGATCAGGTGCGACCCGCTCGCGAACACGACGGCCAGGTCCGCCGGCGCGCCGGCGAGCTCCCTCGCCGCCGCCCGGGCTGCCTCCGTCCCGGCCTGAAGCGAATCGTGCTCGGTCGAAACGCCGGTGCCGATCCGAACGCTCATCGCTCCACGATACTGCGGGCCATGCCGCGCGCCGAGGTCATCGCGCTGTTCGGTCCGACCGGGGTCGGCAAGACCGACGTGGCGATCGAGCTCGCCCGGCTGCTGCGAGAACACGGCGAGAACCCGGTCGCGGTGTCGGCCGACGCGCTCCAGGTCTATCAGGGCCTCCAGGTCCTGACCGGAGCCGCCCGGCCTCACGAGCGGGCGCAGCTCGAGCACCGACTGCTCTCGTTCCTGCCGGTCGACGCGAGCTTCAGCGCTGGCCAGTACGCCGAGCTGGCGCACGCCGAGATCGACGCGCTGCTCGCGGCCGGCGCGCGCCCGATCGTGGTCGGCGGGACCGGCCTGTACCTGCGTGCGGCGCTGGCCGAGCTCAGCCTGCGACCGCCCCCTCCCGAGGGCGCCCGAGAGCGATGGCTGGCCGAGCTCGAGCGTCGAGGCGCCCCCGCGCTGCACGGCGTGCTGCGCGAGCGCGCGCCGTGGGCGGCGGCGGACATCGAGCCGGGAGACCGCCAGCGGATCGTCCGAGCGCTCGAGCTGCTCGACGCGGGCGAGCTCGAACCCCACGCCGAGGATTCCGAGCTGTGGACGGACGAGATGCGGCGCAGCACGCTGCTGGTCGGGCTCGTGCTCGAGCGCGAGCAGCTCTATGCGCGGATCGACGCTCGAGTCGATGCCATGATCGCGGCGGGCGCTGAGGATGAAGTCCGCCGCGCCAACGCCGCCGGCGCCTCGCCCACCGCACGCAAGGCGCTCGGGTTCGAGGAGCTCCTGACCGGCGATGTCGAATCGATGAAGCGCCGGACGCGGAACTACGCCCGGCGGCAGTTGACCTGGATGCGCAAGCTCGCCGCGGTCCACACGATCGACATGACGGGCCGCTCGCCGGCGAACGTGGCCGGCGAGGTGCTCAAGCTGTGGCTGGGCGGCCGACCCTGACGACATGTCACACGGCGCGCCGCTCGCGCAAAGTATCTGGTTGAGATGTCGCGAGAGCTGCAGGGGACGGACGGCGAGTTGTTGGCCGCGGTGGTGGCCGGCGACGGACAGGCGTTCTCGGTCTTCTATCGCGGGCAACGACTGGGCGGATCTCAGCGCCAACTTCACCGTCCAGTCCGCTAAAGACATCGCGACCCTGCTCCGCTACGGTCCGCTGCCGATCAACCTCACGGCCACGGGGTGAACGGGTACATCACGACCGCTGCGGCCACCACGGCCCCCATCCAGGCCAGCACAAGCTTGCGATCCCATCCGGCCCGGCGGACGAGGTCGGCTGCCGCGAGGTAGATCCCCGGCATCACGATCACCATGTAGTAGATGTAGCTGGTGCGGCTCTCGATCAGGGTTCCCGCGACGAACGGCAGGTACGTGCCGAGGAACCAAGCCAGCCCGACGATCCCGACCTCTCCGCCCGACCCGCCCGGCTCGCGCGACGGACGACGTGTCACGTCGATCGCGGCGAACAGCAGCCCCGGCAGCCCGAGCAGCAAGATCGGCGGGCTGATCATCCCGAGGAAGTGCACTGCGGGACCAATCTGGTTCAGCGTCGCGGTCGGGTGCGCCGGGTTGATCTGCAGATAGGTGATCGGCTTGAAGTCGACCAGCCAGGCCCACGGATAGGACGCGATCCCGCGCGGCCCGTTTGGACTGGTCTGGTGAGCGGCGTAGCTGATGATGTGCGCCAGGTGGCCGAGCGCACCGTTTGGCACGAGCTTGCCGGTTTGCGGACTGTAGGGCGCGGCGATCCAGCCCATGATCTGGAGCAAGGCCAGAAACGAGGCGGCCGTCGCGACCGCGCACACGGCGAGCCGGACGATCCGTCTGCGCACCTCGGCTCGCGTCCGCAGCCACCGAAACAGCTCGAGCGCCGCGAGCCCGAACAGGAGGTACGGCGCCACCTCCTTGGCGGCGGTGCCGATCCCGAGCACGACTCCCGCCCACACCGGGCGGCCGCGTAAGTAAAAAACGCCGGCCCAGATCATCCCCGCGACCGCCGGGACGTCGAGCGTGCCAATCCGCCCGTGCACGAGCAGCAGGTTGTCGCTCGCCATCAGCGCCGCCGCCCCTAACGCCACCCAGCGGCCGCCGCCGGCGGCGAGCGCCAAAGCGAACATGCCGACGATGGCCACCGTGCCGAGCAGCACGCTGGGCAGGCGCCAGGCCAGCGGTCCGTCGCCGAACAGCTCGATTCCTCCGGCGATCAGCAGTTTGACCAGCTGCGGATGTTCGGAGTTTGGGTCTGTTCCCAACGGTGAGTTCCAGTACGGGTCGCCGTGCGGCGGGTGGATCCCCACGATCACGCGCGCGGCGTTGACGTAGTAGTCCTCGTCGAACACGAGGAGGTGGTCCTCCGGCGTGCGGCATGGCGATTTGCACGGCTCGTCGATCCACGCCAGCCGGGCCGCAAGCGAGACCACCACCAGGGCGCCGAGCAGCCAGAGCGGGAGCGACGGGCCGCGCAGGGTCCAGGCGTGCAGCCGCGTCAGCATGAACGCGCGACGGTACACATCTCTTGATGGTCGGCGGCGCCTCGGGGCGGCGCCTTAGACTGCCGCCCCGTGGAGTTCGAGAAGTGGCAGGCGCTCGGCAACGACTACGTGATCGTGGAGGCTGCGCGCCTTCCGTTTGAGCTCACGGAGCGCCGCATCCGGGCGATCTGTGCCGCCCACACCGGCGTGTCGGCCGACGGGATCCTGCTCCTGTCGAAACCCGAGCACGACGGTTACGTCGCCCGCTTGCGCATCTTCAACCCGGACGGATCGGAAGCCGAGCTGTCGGGGAACGGCGCGCGGGAGGCGGTGCTCTACCTGCGCCGGCACCGCTGGACCGACGCGGACTCGTTTGCGATCGAGACTGCCGCCGGCGACATCCACCCGCGGATCCTGTCCGACACCGAGTGCACGATCGACATGGGACGCGCGCGACTGCAGAGCCCGGGCTATCCGTCGGGCGGACCCGACGGACGGGGCGAGCTCGCCGCCGCCGGGCGCATCTGGCGCTTTCAGCACGTGCAGGTGGGCAATCCCCAATGCGCGATCCGCGTCGGCGATGTGCGCGAGCTGGACGCGCTCGATCTAGGCGAGATTGGCCCTGGCATCGAGCACCACGAGCTGTTTCCGAACCGCACCAACGTGTCCTGGTTCGCCGAGCTTGATGCGGACGGGCCCCGCCAAATCCGGGCGCGGATCTTCGAGCGGGGCGTGGGGGAGACCAGCGCGAGCGGGACGGGCGCCACGGGAGCGGCCGTCGCATACGTGCTCGACGGGGGTAAGTCGCCCGTGACCGTCATCCTCGACGGGGGCGAGCTCGTGGTCGAGGTCTCCGACGAGCTCGAGATCAGGCTGACGGGCTGGGCCGTGCCGGTGTATAGCGGCGCGCTCGCCGAGTCGTTCCTAAAGGAGTTGCATGCGACGCAGTAGCCGACTGGACCGGATCCCGCCGTACATGTTCGCCGAGCTCGAGCGCAAGATCCGCGTCAAGCGGGCCGCCGGTGTGGACGTGATCAGCCTGGGGATCGGGGATCCGGACACGCCGACCTATCCCGAGGTCGTGGCCGCGATGCAGCGCGCGGTGGCCGATCCGAGCACGCACCAGTACCCGACGAACCGCGGCCGGCAGGAGTTCCGCGAGGCGGTGGCGGCCTTCTACGCCCGGCGCTTCGGCGTCGAGCTCGACCCGGAGACCGAGGTGATGGCGGCGATCGGCGCCAAGGAGTGCATCTTCAACCTGAACCTCGCCTTCCTCGACGCCGGGGACGTGGCGCTCGCGTCCGACCCCGGCTATCCCGTCTACACGGGCGGACCACTGCTGGTCGGCGCTGAGCCGCTGCTGATGCCGCTCGTGCCCGAGCGCGGATTCGCTCCCGATCTCGAGGCGATTCCGGACGCCGCCAGTGAGCGGGCGCGCCTGATGTTTATCAACTACCCGAACAACCCGACCGGCGCGATCGCCCCGCCCGGGTTCTTCGAGGAGGCGGTCGAGTTCGCCCGCCGCCACGAGATCCTCGCGGTCCACGACAACGCCTACAGCGAGACCACCTACGACGGCTACGTGGCGCCGTCGTTCTTGCAGACGCCGGGCGCCAAGGAGGTCGGCGTCGAGGTGTTCTCGCTGTCCAAGGGCTACAACATGACCGGCTGGCGCTGCGCGGCGATCGTCGGCAACGCGGAGGCGATCGAGCACTACTGGCACCTGAAGTCGAACATCGACTCGGGCAACTTTGAGGCGGTCCAGCTCGCCGGGGCTGCCGCGCTCGCCCCCGAGGTGGACGCGGACAAGCACAGGATGAACGCCGTCTACCAGCGCCGGCGCGATCTCGTGTGCGAAGCCCTGGCCCAGGCCGGGGTCGAGGTCACCCCGCCGAAAGGCACGATCTACATCTGGGCGCCGATCCCCGTCGGCTTCGAGTCTTCCGCGGCCTACTGCGAGCACGTGCTCGAGCAGGCCGCGGTGGTGATCTCGCCCGGTGGCGCCTACGGCGCGAGCGGGGAGGGGTACTTCCGAATCTCGCTCACCACGCCCGACGAGCGGCTGCTCGAGGCGGTCGAGCGGATCCGGAAGCTCTAAGGCGCCGCCGAGTCCCCCCGCCTACCCGACGATCCGGAAGGCTCCGATCGCGCTCGGCAGCTCGCCGACCACGCCGCCTTCGGGGTAAGCACGCCGGCTACGAACTTCGATCCCCTAACCAGATAAAACGGCGGCGTCGAGGAGCGAAGCTACCATCAGGTTTTGTGCAGCGAGACCGCAACGCCGGTAACCAGGGATCATCGGCGGCGCTGAACGGACAGCGTCCGCGGGGGCGTGCGCGCCAGCGTGCCTACCTGATCGCGGTGGTGCCGGACGGCGCCGACGAGCAGCTTTCGGAGCTGCGCGAACTCCTGCGTACCGCCGGCGTGGCGGGTGTCGGTGAGCTGATCCAGCGGCGCGACCATCCGCACCCCAACACCTACCTGGGGCAGGGCAAGCTCGATGAGCTCAAGGCGGAGATCGCGCGTGCGGACGCGAATCTGGTTGCGTGCGACGACGAGCTCTCGCCCCGCCAGGAGCGCAACCTGGAGTCGGCGCTGGGCGTCCCGGTGATCGACCGCACCGCGATCATCCTCGACATCTTTGCCGCGCACGCCCACAGCGCCGAGGGCAAGCTCCAGGTCGAGCTGGCCCAGCTCGAGTACAACCTGGCCCGGATGCGCGGGTTGTGGTCGCACCTCGAGCGACTGGGCGCCGGGCGCATCGACGGCGGCATCGGCACCCGTGGACCGGGTGAGACGCAGATCGAGACCGACCGCCGCCTGGCGCGCGATCGCATCTCCGCACTCAAGCGAAAGCTCGACCACGTTCGCTCGAGCCGCTCGGTCATGCGGGCCGAGCGTGAGCGCACCCACCTGCCGTCGGTGGCACTCGCCGGCTACACCAACGCCGGCAAGTCGACTCTCCTGAATGCGCTCACCGGGTCGACCGTCGGCGTCCGCGACCGCCTGTTCCACACGCTCGATCCCACCACCCGCTTGCTCAGGGCGAGCGGACGCGACTATCTGATGACCGACACGGTCGGGTTCATTCGCAAGCTTCCCCACCAGTTGGTCGAGGCGTTCGGTGCGACGCTCGAGGAAACGCGGCTGGCCGACCTAATCCTGCACGTGGTGGACGCATCGGTCGACGAGGAGGTTCTGGTTTCGATGACGCGCGCCGTCGAGGACGTGCTGCTCGAAATCGGCGCCGACGCGGTGCCCCAGATCCTGGTTCTGGCCAAGGCCGACCGGATCGACGACGAGCGCCGGGCCGAGCTCCAGCACCGGCATCCAGATGCAGTGATGGTCTCCGCGGTCACGGGCGAGGGGATCGAGGCTCTGGTGCAGCGGATCGAGGACGAGTTCGCGCGCACGCTCCAGGACGTTGAGCTCCTGATCCCGTTCTCCGAGGGCGCCCGCCTGGCCGAGCTCCATGAGATCGCCGGCGACCTCGAACGCGAGGAGACGCCCGACGGTGTCCGCGTGGTGGCGCGCCTGCCGGGGGCCGTGGCTGCGCGCTACCAGGACTTCGCGCTCAGCCGCCCGTTCGCCTGACGTGAGGGCCCGTGCGAACTCTTAAGGTGCGGCGGCTCGACGCCCGCGCTCTGCTGCCGACCCGCGCCTACCGGGGCGATGCCGGGCTGGACCTATACGCGCTCGAGGAGCATGTGCTCGGGCCCGGAGGCCGCGCCTCGGTCGGCACGGGTATCTCCGTCGAGATCCCTGAGGACCAGGCCGGCCTGGTGCTGCCCCGGTCGGGCCTGGCGGCCAGGCACGGGATCGCGCTCGTCAACGCGCCAGGCCTGATCGACTCGGGCTACCGGGGCGAGATTCGCGTGCTGTTGCTGAACACTGACCGCAGCGAGCCGTTCACGGTCGCCGCCGGCGACCGGATCGCCCAGCTGGTGCTGGTGCGGGTCGAGGCGCCGGCGGTCGAGGAGGTCGACGAGCTGGCGTTGACCGACCGCGGCGCCGGCGGCTTCGGCTCGAGCGGCCATGGCGCGCCACCGACCAACCGCTAAGGCGCCGCCGACGAACGATTAAGGCGCCGTCTGTGGGAGCAGGCCCTCGGCCTGCAGGAACTGCTGTGCCACCGTGGCCGGATCCTCGTTGTCGAGCTCGACCTCCCCGTTCAGCTCGCGCATCTGCGGCAGCGTCAACAGCGCGCTCACGCGGTTGATCGTGGCGATGAACGCCGGCCCCTCGGCGTTCATCGCCTGGATCGACGCTACCGGTACGACGTTTCCCCACCCGAACACGTTTTTCGGATCCGACAGCAGCGGGTAGCCACCGCTCAGCAGCTGGGGATCGGTCGTGTTGACGACCGCAGCCTGCACGGTTCCCTGGTCGAGCGCCTGGTACTGGGCGCCGATCTCGAGCGGCTTGAAGGTTGCCGGGGTCACACCGTACGCGCTCTCGATGGCCGGTAATCCGTTCGGATCCTGCTGGAACTGGGGGGGCCCGCCCAGGGTCAGCTGCGGACCGACCTGGCCCAGGTCCCCGATCGACTGCACGCCGTTCTCCACGGCGTAGTCGAAGGTGACCGCGATCGCCGCGGTGTCGCTGAACGGCGTGGGGTTCAGCAGTTGGAGCCCATGCGCAAGCGCGTAGCTCTGGCCGGCCGCGTAAGCGTCGTCGCGGGTCCTGAACGAACGAGTCAGCCCGGCGACGTCGCGGTTCCAGGTGTCGAGGTACTCCGGGTACATGGCGAGCTGTCCGGTGGCGAGCGCCTGCATGATCACCTGCGTGGGGCCGATGCTCTGGTTGAGCGAGACCTGGAAGCCCTGCGCCTTCAGGGCCTGGTAGTAGAGCTGGCCTAGCAGGAACTCCTCGGGGGTGTTCTCGTCGCCGATCGTGACCGGCGGCCTGCCGGCGCCGGGGAGCGTCACCGTCTCGGTCGTGGTGGTGGTGGTCGTCGTCGTGACCGTGGTCGTGCTCGTGACCGTGGTCGCGCTCGCGCCCGGCGAGGTGACGGTGGCGGTGGTGGTGCTGGTGCCCGTCACATCCGCCGTTGCCGGCCGCGAGCCGGTTCCGCACGCGGCCAGGCCGAGCACGGCCAGACCGCAGGCGAGGGTCGCCCCGAGTCGCTCGGAGGTGTGAGAGGCCCCACGCGCCATCACGTCCACACTTTCACACTCCTGCCGCTCGGCGGGCCTCCGCATGCGCGTCGCCCTCAAGGCGGTCATCGAGCGGCCCGAGCGGCTCGAGCCGTCCAAGCGCCGTCTGGATCAGCCAATCGGCAAACCAGACGTTCTTCGGCAGGAGCGGACCGTGCAGATAGGTCCCGATCACGTTCCCGCGCCGGACGCCCTCGTGGCCGTCGACACCGTTGTTGCCGTGGCCCTTCAGCACCCGGCCGAGCGGCTCGGCGTCGGCGCCGAGCTGGGTGCGCCCGCCGTGGTTCTCGAACCCGGCGAGGATTTGGCCCCGCGCGCCCCGGCCGGGCTCGAGCTCCACCTCGATCGCCACATTGCCGATCAAGCGAGGCTCGTCCGAGCGGACCGTCACGAGGTCAACCAGGTCCACCCCGGGGAGGGTCTCATCACCGAGCTGGTAGGAGTGGCCGAGGAGCTGATAGCCACCGCATACCGCGAGGATCACTGCCCCCCGGTCGGCCGCCCGGTGCAGGGCGTCGCGTTTGACCTCGGCGAGGTCGAGCGCGCACAGCTTCTGGTCGCGGTCCTGGCCTCCGCCGAGGTAGTACAGATCGGCGCCGTCCGGGTCGAGGTGGTCGCCGAGGCCACTGGCGGCGACGCTGAAGCCGATCCCGCGCCAGCGGCAGCGCCGCTCGAGCACCAGCAGGTTGCCCCGGTCGGCGTAGATGTTCATCAGGTCCGGATACAGCGCGCACACGCGCAGCCCGCCGTCACGGTCAGGCACGCAGGATCACCACCTCGCTTCCGGAGTAGTCGGTGGTGGCCGGGACCGTGGTCCGGCCGGCGGCCGTGAAGCCGGTGGCAGCGCCCTCGCGCTCAAGGCGGGTGGCGGTCAGGCGGTCCAGGCGGATGAGATCGTCTTCGACCGTCCGCTCACCCGCGGGCGTCACCGTCTCGCGGCGGCGCTCGAGCACGAAGCCCTCCCGGTCGGCGCGCACCGCGATCGGCTGGCTCGAATAGACGACGCCGTCGTACTCACGGACGTCGGGTAGCGGTGCTCCAAAGCCGTCGACCACCTCGTAGAGCTCGAGCACCTCGGCGATGGCCACTGCGAGCACGCCACCCGGCACCAGGTGACGGCGGGCGCAGTGCAGGAACGCGGCCCGACCATCCGGCCCCCCGAGGAGCTGGATGGTTTGCATGGGCACGATGGCCAGCGGAAAGCGCTCTCCGAGGTCGAAGTCGCGGGCGTCCGCGGCCACGGTTGTGACGAGCGCTTGGGAAGAAACTCTGACTATTTCGGAGTTTCTTCCCGAGGCCCGGGCCTCGAGTGCGTCGATCAGCTCCGGATCTCGGTCGAGCGCCGTGACCCGGTAGCCGGCGCGGGCGAGATCCAGAGCGACGCGGCCCGTTCCGGCGCCGACGTCCAGCACGGGGTCGCCATGCTCCGCTGCCAGCGAGCGCCACAGCGCCAGGTCCTCGGCGTAGATGCCGCACTCGATGTCGTGCCATATGACCGCCCGACTCATCGCTGCCCCACCGGATCGGCCTGCTCCCAGAAGCGCACCGCATGCCCGCGCCCTGCCAGCTCTGAGCGCAGCTCGAGCAGCGCGGTGTACGTGGGCAGGACGTAGAGCCGGCTCGCATCGGCACAGGTGTGCGCGACCGCCTCGTCGAGCGCCGGCGCGAGCCCGGAGACGACGTGCAGCCGCCCGGACGGCACGCCGGCGTACTTCAGGCGAACCGCGAGCTCGGCGGCGCGGGTCCCGGCGCAGGTCACGCGGCGCACCCGTCCCGCCAACAGCTCGAAGTCAGCGTCCCACACCCAGGACACGTCGTGGCCGTCGGCGGTCCGGTCGTTGAGGACGGCCAGCAGGTCGAGTTCGTCGCCCTCGAGTGCGAGCGTGCGCAGGATCTCGTTGGCACCGGCCGGGTTCTTGACCAGCAGCACCTGCACCTCGACGTCCCCGATCGCGAGTCGCTCTGCCCGCCCGAACGCCGCGCGTACCCCGCCCAGGCCGGCGACCACGGTGGGGAGCGCGATCTCGAGGCCGAGGCATAGCGCCGCGGCGCCGAGCGCGTTGTAGACGTTGTACAGGCCCGGCAGGGGAAGCTCGACGCGCGCCTGGCCGGCCGGCGTCACTAGTTCGAAGGAGGAGCCCCGGGTGCCGTCGAGCGAGATCTGCTCCGCCGCCACCGCCGGCGCCGGGCGTTCCTGGCCGCACGCGGGACAGCGGTAGCGACCGAGGTGTCCCATGTACACGGCGTCGTACACGTACGCGGCGCCGCATTGGCGACAGTGCTTGGAATCGGAGGCGTGCTGCATCTCGGGCATGGCCATCGACGGATCCTCGATGCCGAAGTACGTGACCTGCGGAGCGTCGCGGCCCAGGTCGGCGATCAAGGGATCGTCGGCGTTGAGGACCAGCTGGGCATGCCGGCCGGCCGCCGTGGCGACCACGGCCGCCCACCGGTCGGCGATCGTGTCGAGCTCACCGTAGCGATCGAGCTGGTCGCGGAACAGGTTGCCGAGCAGGATCCCGCGCGGGGCGAGCTCGGGCACGATCCGATCGAGCCAGAACTCATCGATCTCGAACAGGCCGAGCTCGCCGTCGATCCGCCCACCGCCGTGGGCGGCGGCCAGCAGCGTCGAGGCGACGCCGCCGGCCATGTTCGCGCCCGCCCGGTTGTGCACCAGCGGCACGCCGGCGCGGGCCAGGACCGACGCGACCATCGCGGCTGTGGTCGTCTTCCCGTTGGTGGCGGACACCACCACCGACCCGCGCACGAGGCGCTTCGAGAGCTCGGAGATCGCATCGGGCTCGAGCGCGATCAGGACCTTGCCCGGGAGGCTCGTCCCGCCCCCGCGCCCGGCTCGCCGCGCGAGCTCGCCCACCGCCCGTGCGGCGGCGATCTTGGCCGTCAGAAAGCTCATTGGGGCACGATCATCCGGACGGCGCCCGGCAGCACCCGGACGGTCACGGGCAGCTCGGCGATCGGCTCGCCGTCGGCGTAGAGGGTGAATGGCTCCGTCGCCTCGATGTGGACCTCGCGGCTGCGAACCACCGAGACCTCGCGGTAGCGAAGATGCCGGCCGCTGAACACGGTCGGGGCGAGGCGGAGGAAGCGAAGCTTCGGCATATCCTCGATGATGACCACATCGAGCACGCCGTCGGTCAACGAGGCGTCCGGGGCCAGTCGCATGCCACCGCCGAACTGCCTCGAGTTTGCCGCGGCGACCGAGTACCCAGTGAACCGTCGGACCTCACTACCGTCGAGCGTGACCTCAAACCCGGCGGCCCGCCAGCTTGGCAGCGCTCTCAGGAGGGCCAACCCGTAGACCGGGCTTCCGCGCACGACGGTGGTCTCGTTGGCGATCTGGTTGACGACGGAATCGAAGCCGCAGCTGGCGATGCCCGCGAACGCCCGGCCGTCGGCCTCCCCGAGGTCCAGCTGTCTTTCGATCCCGGAGATCAGCACGCCACACGCGGCGACCGGCTTCAACGGGATTCCCAACACCCGGCAGAGGTCGTTGCCGCGCCCACCGGGCAAGATGCCCACGACCCCGCCCGTGTGCTTCAAGACGCCCGCCACCGTGCTGATCAGCCCGTCGCCGCCGAACGCCACCGCCACGTCGCCGTTTGCGGCTGCCTGCAGGGCGAGCTCGCGGGCGTGTCCGAGGCTCTTCGTGTACTCGAAGCGCGGCTCGACGCCACGTGCCCGCAACTCCGCCTGGACCTGCGGGAGCGCCCGCGCCGGGCGGCCCCCGCCGGCCACGGGGTTGACGATCAGAGCGAAACGACGGGAATTTCTCGGCGGTTGCCGCCTTGGCACGGCCCCATGATGCCTCACCCGGCTAAGGCGGCAGCCGCCGACTATTCCGTTTGCTACGGTTTCTCCGGCATGGCGCTCAGCATCGACCTGCGACTTCTTCTCCTCCCCCCTCGGGGGGAATAGCGCGTGGGCGGCCGCACGTAGCCGCGAGACCAGCACCGAGAAGAAGCGAAGTTCGAGCAAGCGAGGAGTGACGTGACAAGACCTGAGGACCCCAACCGAGTATTGATCTTCGACACGACGCTGCGCGACGGCGAGCAGTCACCCGGCATCTCGCTGAACACGCAGGAGAAACTCGAGATCGCCCAGCAACTGGCGCGGCTTGGCGTCGACGTGATCGAGGCGGGCTTCCCGATCACCTCGCCGGGTGACTTCGAGGCGGTACAGGAGATCTCGCGGACCGTCGAGGGACCCGTCATCGCCGCCCTGGCGCGCACGCACGTGGCCGACATCGATGCGGCCTGGAACGCGGTAAAGGAGTCCGCACGTCCGCGCATCCACACTTTCATCTCCACCTCTGATATCCACATCCAATACCAGCTCCAGACCACCCGCGAGGACGTCAAGGGCCAGGCGCGGGCGGCGGTCGCGCACGCCAGGCAGTACGTGGAGGACGTCGAGTTCTCGCCCATGGACGCGACCCGCGCCGACATCGAGTACACGGCGGAGGTATGCCAGGTCGCGATCGACGAGGGCGCGACCACGATCAACATCCCCGACACCGTCGGTTACACGATGCCGCACGAGTTCACGGCGTATCTGGAAAGGCTGTACGCGCTGATTCCCGATCTCCGCAAGGTGACCCTGAGCGTTCACTGTCACGACGACCTGGGACTGGCGGTGGCCAACTCGTTCGCGGGACTGTTGGCCGGTGCGCGCCAGGTCGAGTGCGCGATCAACGGCATCGGCGAGCGCGCCGGGAACGCGTCGCTCGAGGAGATAGTGATGCTGCTGCACACGCGCGAGCCCGACGTCGGCCTTCGCACGGGCATCGTCACGCGGGAGATCGCGCGCACCTCGCGGATGGTCTCGAGGCTGACCGGCTATCCGGTGCAGCCCAACAAGGCCGTGGTGGGGCGCAACGCCTTCGCGCACGAGTCGGGCATCCACCAGGACGGCGTGCTCAAGGAGCGCACCACCTACGAGATCATGGACGCCACGACGGTGGGGCTCGAGGCCAACTCGATCGTGCTCGGCAAGCACTCGGGCCGTCATGCCCTCCAGCAGGCGCTGTCGGAGCTCGGCATCGAGTTGAGCGGCCAGGGCCTCAACACCGCGTTCAAGCGCTTCAAGGAGATCGCGGACAAGAAGAAGCAGGTGACCGCGATGGATCTGGAGGCGCTGGTCACGGACGAGCTGCGCGAGGAGGTCGCGGCCTACCAACTCGAATGGTTCGACGTCGAGGCGTCGACGCGCCGGCCACCCCACGCGACGGTGGGGATCCGCACGCCTGAGGGCGAGGAGGTCAGCGGTTCGTTCACCGGCGACGGTCCCGTGGACGCGATCTTCCGCGCGATCAACGCCGCTACCGGCGCGGACGCGCGGCTGCGCGAGTTCCGGGTCGACGCGGTGACGGGAGGCCAGGACGCGCTCGGAGAAACGTCGGTGGTGCTCGAGATCGCCGGTGTCACCGGCTCGGGTCAGGGCGTCTCGACGGACATCCTCGAGGCGGCGGGCCGCGCCTATGTGCGCGCCCTGTCGAACGCGATCCGCCAGCGCGGGATCATGGCCGAGGCCGAGGCAGCGACGGCTGCGGCGGCGTCGGAATCACCCGTGCGGACCCCGTGACGAACTTGAGCCCCTGCCGGTAGGCCGCCGCGAGCACCCGGACTCGGGGCTCGCGGTTCATGAAGTTGGTCCCCATCATCTCCACGCATTCGGCGTTCGGGGCGAGCATCTGAACCATCGCGCCCCGGCGGCGGAGCACGAGCGACTCGACGGAGACCGTCGTACGCGACACCCCGCGAACCACGGCGAGCACGCCATTTGAACCGGGAATGCTGGCCGTGGGGTTGAGGCACAGGACGTGAGTGTCGCGGCCCGCCGGTGCGGCGTCGAGGTTGGTCGGGCTCCACACGCCCCCGTCGACGTATTCGCGTCCGCCGATCGTCACCGGGGCAAACAACCACGGGACGCAGCAGGAGGCGGCCACCGCGTCGGCCACGCTCGCGCGCGGCGCTCCGGGGCTCCCGAACACGACCCGCCGGCCGGTCCTCTTATCGAGTGCCACCACCCGCAGTCGCCCGTCGAAGCGGGGGTCGAGCCGCTCGATGCTCCGCCGCAGGTCACTCAGCGTGTCGCTTGGCCGCGGCAGGCGGCGTAGGAGCAGCGCGCGCGCCACGGCGCCTCCGGGCGCGGCGAGCCCGAGCGCGAGCGGCGCGAGCGTGGCGCCGGCGGCGAGGGCGAAGGACCCCATCCGGCGGGCGGCGGCGAGGCCGGCCGCAGCCAGGCCGTCGACCGGGCGTGCGCCGTTCGCCACCTCGATCTCCTCGGTCTCGACCGTCGAGGGGCGGCGGGGCGACTGTCCGGCGACGAGGTGCGCGGCCACGATCGCGCCCGCGGACGTCCCCACGTAGTAGTCGCAGTCACGCAGGTCGAAGCCGGTGGCGTCCTCGATCCCGGCCAGGACCCCCATCAGCCAGGCCTCGCCGAGGACGCCGCCCGCGCCCAGCACGAGCACGTCGGGGCGTGATCGCATCATCCGCACCAGGCTACCCAGCCCGCCGCGACAGTCCGTGTATGTGATAACGTACGAACGTATGTCGACGAGTGCTCCGGCGCACGACACCGGAACGGGCATCGGGCAGAGGGTCCGTGCCCTGCGCGAGGCCATGGATCTGTCGCTGCGCGACCTGGCCGAGCGCTCGGGGGTCAGTGCGCCGATGCTCTCGCAGGTGGAGCGGGGGGAGACCAGCCCCACCCTGCACGTCGCTACGCGCATCGCCGCCGGGCTCGAGCTGCGGCTCTCGCAGCTGCTCCGCCTCGACGAAGACGGCGCGGTGACCGTCGTGCGCGCCGGCGAGCGCCGTAAGGGGCCGGCGCGGGTCGCCGGCCACAGCTACGAGATCCTCACCCCGCCGCTGCCCGGCCAGCGCGCCGAGCTCTCGCGCCACACGCTGGCGCCCGGAGCGGTCACGGGTGGTACCGGCGATCCGCCGATGCACGAGCCGGGCAGCCGCGAGACCGCGCTCGTGGAACGCGGCAGGGTCGTCCTGTATTGCGACGGCCAGCGGTACGAGCTGCTCGATGGCGACTGCGTCACGTTCGACGCGGACCTGAATCATCATTTTGAAAATCCAGGCCCTCACGAGGCCGTGCTCTTGGCGGTGCTCAGCGCCGGCCTGAGGAGAAGCTGATGCCGAAGACACTGTTCGACAAGATCTGGGATGCCCACGAGGTCCAGCGCGGCCTCATCTATATCGACCTGCACCTGGTGCACGAGGTGACCAGCCCGCAGGCGTTTGACGGGCTGCGTCTCGCCGGGCGCGCGGTGCGCCGGCCCGACCGGACGCTGGCCACGGCCGACCACAACGTTCCCACCGACGGCACGCCGGTGGCGGCGCGGATCCGCGACGAGCTGTCGCGCAAGCAGGTCGAGGCGCTCGAGCGAAACTGCGAGGAGTTCGGCATCCCGCTGTACTCGCTGGGGTCAGACCGGCAGGGGATCGTCCACATCATCGGCCCTGAGCTCGGGGTCACCCAGCCCGGCATGACGATCGTGTGCGGCGACTCGCACACGGCCACCCACGGGGCGTTCGGCGCGCTCGCGTTCGGGATCGGCACGAGCGAGGTCGAGCACGTGCTGGCCACACAGTGCCTGGTCCAGTCGAAGCCACGCTCGATGCGAATCCTCTACACGGGGTCGCTGGGTTACGGCGTGACCGCCAAGGACCTGATCCTGGCCACGATCGGCCAGATGGGGGTGGACGGTGCGGCCGGCCACGTGGTCGAGTACGCCGGCGACGCGATCGAGGGGCTCTCGATGGAGGGCCGCATGACCGTGTGCAACATGACGATCGAGGGCGGCGGCCGGGCGGGCATGGTGGCGCCCGACGAGACCACGTTCGAATGGGTGATCGGACGCGCGGGGGCCCCGGATGCTGTCCCCGACGCGTGGCGCGAGCTCTACACCGAGGACGGCGCGGGGTTCGACAAGGAGATCGAGGTCGATGCTTCTGCGGTCAGCCCGATGGTCACCTGGGGCACCAACCCGGGGATGGTGGTGCCGGTGACCGAAGCGGTGCCCGAGCCCCACTCCGACCAGGACGAGCGCGCGCTCGATTACATGGGACTGGAGCCTGGCGTTCCGATGCAGGAGCTAAAGCTCGACCGGGTGTTCATCGGCTCGTGCACGAACTCGCGGATCGGCGACCTGCGCGCGGCGGCCGAGGTGGTGAACGGGCACCAGGTGGCCGACGGCGTCTACGCGATGATCGTGCCCGGCTCCCAGCAGGTCAAGGCGCAGGCCGAGAAGGAGGGCCTCCACGAGGTGTTCAAGCGCGCCGGCTTCGACTGGCGGGGCGCCGGTTGCTCTATGTGCCTGGGTATGAATCCGGACATCGCGGCGCCGCGGGAGCGGGTCGCGTCGACTTCGAACCGCAACTTCGAGGGACGCCAGGGACGCGGCGCGCGCTCGCACCTCGTCTCGCCTCAGATGGCGGCGGCCGCCGCGATCGAAGGGCACTTTGTGGACATTCGCGAATGGGAGGGCGACGGCAAGTGAAGGCAATCGAGACCATCACCGGACGGGTGTCGGTCCTGAACCGCGACGACGTCGACACCGACCAGATCATCCCCAAGCAGTTCCTGAAGCGGATCGAGCGGACCGGGTTCGGCGAGTTCCTGTTCTACGACTGGGCCCAAGAGCCCGGGTGGGAGCTGCCGCGCAGCCCGATTCTCGTCGCCGGGCGCAACTTCGGGTGCGGTTCGAGCCGCGAGCACGCTCCCTGGGCGCTCGAGGACTACGGCTTTCAAGCCATCATCGCGCCGAGCTTCGCGGACATCTTCCGCTCCAACTGCACCAAGATCGGCCTGTTGCCGGTGCAGCTGAGCGCCGAGGACTGCGCGTCGATCCGCCAGGCGGGAGAGGCGCAGGTCGACCTGGCGGCGCAGGAGGTGCGCTGGCCCGGGGGAACGGCGAGCTTCGAGATCGACCCCGACACCAAGCACCGGCTGCTGAACGGCCTCGACGACATCGGACTGACGCTCGCGGAGGAGGATGCGATCGCCTCATATGAGCACGAGCGGGAGCGTCCCGGTCCGGTGACGACGGCAATCTGATGGCCGGCGCGCCGAGTCGCGACTGGGACGCGGAAACCTACGACCGCATCTCCGACCCCCAGTTCGGCTGGGCGCGCGAGCAGCTCGAGCGACTCGATTTACGCGGCGACGAGGTTGTGCTCGACGCCGGTTGCGGGTCGGGACGGGTCACGGCGCTGCTGGCCGACATGGTCCCCGGCGGGCGCGTTTACGCGGTCGACGTCGCGCCGTCGATGGCGGCGCACGCCCGCGAAGCGCTCGGCGACCGAGCGACGGTCCTCTGTCAGGACCTGGTCGAGCTCGACCTGCCCGAGCCCGTCGACGCGATCTTCTCGAACGCCACCTTCCACTGGATCCACGACCACGATGCGCTGTTCGCGGCCCTGTACCGCACGCTGAAGCCCAGCGGGCAGCTTGTGGCCCAGTGCGGTGGGCGCGGCAACATCGACGCGTTCCGAACGCTCGCCGATCAGATCGCCGGCGAGGAGCCGTTCGTGCCCTACTTCGCCGACTGGCAGCGCCCATGGAACTACGCCACCGACACTGACACCGCCGCGCGGTTGCAGCAGGCGGGGTATGCCGACGTCGCGTGCTGGCTCGAGCCCAAGTCGGTCACGCCGGCGGATCCGCGGTCATTCACCCAGACCGTGTGTCTCGTCCGCCACCTGGACCCGCTCCCCGACGAGCTCCGTGACCCATTCGTGGACCGCGTGCTCGAGCGCTCGGGCAAGCCGTTCGTGCTCGACTACGTGCGGCTCAACATGACTGCCCGGCGGGCCGAAGCTTAGGAAACCGACCGCTGGGACGGGGCGAGCCCGTGCTCGTAGGCGAAGATCACCGCCTGCACTAGGGGGACGACAGATCGGGGCGAACTGCCGACACTGCTTTCATGCAGTGGGCCAAACTCGTGGTCGTCGCCGCTGGGGCCGGCCGCGTCGGTCCACCTGTCGGTCCGCCGTTCCCCCAACTGTGAGTCTCGCGAGATGATGCGAGAGGTCGAGGCCTAGGAGGCCCCTAAGGATGCGATTCTCGGTTGATACCGCCTTTGAGGCGCTTGCCCGCTTTGTCGTGCGCTTCCGCTGGCTGGTGGTGGTGTTCTGGCTGCTGGTCGCGGTCGTCACGAGCGCGGCGCTCCCGTCGCTCGGCAGCGAGGTCAACGACAACAACAGCGCGTTCCTGCGCGCCAGCGCGCCGAGCACCAAGGCGGCCAACCTGGCCGCGCCGCTCTTGGGCGGTGGGGCGTCCGGGCGCGTCAGCGAGATCACGATCATCGCCTCGCGCTCGAGCCAGCTGACCAGCTCCGACCTGGCCGCGGTCTCGCGGGTGACCTCGCTGGCCCAGGGGGTCCCGAACGTGATCTCCGCCACGGAGCTCGGGATCTCCGCCGACGGTCAGGCGGCGCAGATCAGGGTCCGAGCCACCCTGAGCGCCAACGACATCACCAAGGACAAGACGATCGTCGACGACCTCCAGGGGACGTTCGCGCGCGCCGACGCGCCGCCGGGCCTCCAGCTCCACCTCGCCGGTCAGGTCGCCACGCTCGTGGCCAACCAAGCGAGCTCGAACAAGGCCGGCAACGAGGTCCAGAACTTCACCTTCCTGTTCATCATCGTCCTGCTGTTGCTCGTGTTCCGCTCGATCGTGGCAGCGCTGGTGACGCTGATCCCGAGCGGGCTGGCGCTGCTGATCTCGTTCCGCCTGATCGGGGAGCTCGGAGCTCACGGGCTGCAGATCTCCTCGATCACGCAGGTGCTCTTGATCGTGCTGCTGCTCGGTGCCGGCACCGACTACGGGCTGTTCCTGGTCTTCCGCGTCCGTGAAGAGCTCCGCGAGGGGCACGAGCCGCACGAGGCTGTGAGGCGCGGAATCGTCCGCGTCGGCGAATCGATCAGCGCTTCCGCCGGCACCGTCATCCTCGCGCTGCTGACGCTTTTGTTCGCGACCTTCGGGCTCTATCACGACCTCGGAGTGCCGCTGGCGGTCGGAGTCGCGGTGATGCTCGTGATCGGCCTCACCCTCCTGCCGGCACTGCTGGCGATCCTCGGGCGGCGGGCCTTCTGGCCCTCCAAGACCGCCCCCGGGACGCAGAAGGATTCGGTGTGGGGGAGGATCGCCGGGCGCCTGGTGCAACATCCGAAGGCCACCCTCGGGATTGGCGTCGCCGTGTTTCTCGCGCTCGCCGCCGGCGCGCTTGGCTATCACTCCTCGGGCTTCGGTGGCGCGACCAGCGCGCCGGCCGGCTCCGATGCCGCCGCCGGAAACGCCGCGCTGGCCCGGCACTTCCCGGAGTCCAGCAGCAACCCGGCGAACCTGGTGTTTGCCTACTCGCAGCCGGTGTGGAGCAATCCGGGCGCGGTCCAGACGGCCGACGCCAGCCTGCGGTCTTCGGGTGAGTTCACGACGCTGGCCGGCCCGCTGAATCCCAACGGGACGACGCTCACCCCAGCTGAGCTCGCCCGGCTGCACGCGATGCTCGGTCCGCCCCAGCGCTTGCCGGTGGCGAAGCCGGCGGGCGTGGCGGTCCCCACCGCCACCTACAACGCTTACCGCGCGACGGCCCAGTTCGTCTCGGCCGACGGACGGACCATGCAGTTCGAGGCCGTGTTGGCCGCCGGGACCCAGAACTCCACCGCGGCGATGAACGCCACGCCGGCGGTCCGGGCCGCGGTCGACAAGGCCGCCGCCGCATCGGGCGCGACGGACAGCGGCGTCGCCGGCGAGGCCGCGGCGGTGTACGACATCTCGACGACGGCCAATCACGACCTGCGCGTGATCATCCCGATCGCCGTGATCGCGATCGCGCTCCTGCTCGCGCTCGTGCTCCGGAGCCTGGTCGCGCCGGTGTATCTGATCATCAGCGTCGTGTTCTCCTACCTGGCGGCGCTCGGGGTTGCGACGCTCGTGTTCATCGACCTCGGCGGCGACAGCGGCATCAGCTTCTTCCTGCCGTTCTTGATGTTCGTGTTCCTGCTCGCGCTCGGCGAGGACTACAACATCCTCGTGATGACGCGCATCCGTGAGGAGGCGCGTCGGCTGCCGCTGCGAGACGCCGTGGTCAGGGCGATCGCGCGGACCGGCCCGACGGTGACCTCCGCGGGTCTGATCCTCGGCGGCACGTTCGCGGTGTTCGCGATCGTCGGCGGCGGAGGGTCCCAGGGCAGCCAGCTGCGCGCGATCGGCTTCGGGCTGGCGATCGGGATCCTGATGGACACCTTCCTGGTCCGGACGCTGCTCGTGCCCTCGACCGTGATTCTCCTCGGGCGCTGGAACTGGTGGCCGTCGAAGCTGAGTCGCGCCACCGGTGAGCATCGTTCCGGTGTCCCCGCCCGTGGCGTCGCCGATGCCTCGGAGGCTGCGTCGTGAGCGCCACGCGCGCCACGGGCGCCACAACGCCGCGCCGGCCGACGGATTCACGTCGGCCGGCGCGTCCAATCCGCTCGCCGCTGGCGGTCCTCCTGGCGTTCGAATCGGCCACGCTGGCCGTGTTCTCGACGCTCCACCTGACGGGCATACTCCGGGTTGGCTCCCGCGGCTCGGACGGCGCGGGGTTCGCCGAGGCGCTCATCTGCCTCGCGCTGGCCGCCGGCGCGTGGGCGCTGGCGCGGTCGCCGGGGCGCGGCCGGCGCGTCGCGCTTTACACGGTCGCCTTCGCCATCGGGGCTTCATCGTCGGGCTCACCTTCACCGTACGGGGCGGGCACCCGATCGATCTGATCGACCACGCCACCATGCTGCCCGTGCTCATCGCCACCGCGGTCCTCCTAGCCCGCCGGCCGGCGTGGTCCGCCACCATGTAAAACGTCCCAAACCTCGCCGACCGCACCCGCTTTGGGGACATAAGCGCCTGGGAGCTGCTTATGTCCCCATGGCGCTTCCGGGGCGCGGCGTTTTGGGGACTTATGCATGGTGCGGCGGACCCTGCTCTAGTGAAATGTGGCCGGCGGGTCGGGCGCCGGCCCGAGGTGGCCGAGCGAATCGCCGCACCGGGCCGGATCTGGTCTGCCTCCTGGAGGTCAGGCGCGACGCCGGCCTCCCGGATCACCCCCCGCGGCTCGCGACCCTCGAAGGGTCGTGATCGGCTACCGTCCGCCGCCCCATGGCCCAGCGCGTAGTTCTCCTTCCCGGCGACGGCATCGGCCCCGAGATCATCGCCTCCGCCGTTGAGGTCCTCGACGCCGTGGGCGCGGACCTGGAGTACGACGAGCGCATCTTCGGCGGCGCCTCGATCGACGCGCACGGCATCGCTCTCACCGGCGAGACATTGAGCGCCTGCGAGCAGGCCGACGCGGTGCTCCTGGCCGCGGTCGGGGGCCCCAAGTGGGACACCACCGATCCCGACAAGCCCCGCCCCGAGCAGGGGCTCCTCGGCCTGCGCAAGGGGCTGAACCTGTTCGCGAACCTGCGCCCCGTGAAGCCCATCCCGGCGCTCTACGACGCCAGTCCGCTCAAACGAGAGCTGATCGACCGCACCGACCTGACCGTGGTGCGCGAGCTGACCGGCGGGATCTACTTCGGCGAGAAGACCCGCACCGCTGATCGCGCCTCCGACGACTGCGTCTACACCCGCCGGGAGATCGAGCGGATCGCCCGGGTCGCCTTCAGGGCCGCGAAATCCCGTGTCACCAGCGTCGACAAGGCCAACGTGCTCGAGACCAGCCGGCTGTGGCGCGAGGTCGTGCGCGAGATCCACTCAAGCGAGTTCCCCAACATCGAGCTCGAGCACCTCCTGGTCGACAACGCCGCGATGCGGCTGGTCGCGGCGCCGCGCCACTTCGAGGTGATCCTGACCGAGAACATGTTCGGCGACATCCTCAGTGACGAGGCCGCGATGCTCACCGGCTCGATCGGGATGCTCCCCAGCGCATCGCTCGGGGACGGAGGCCCAGGTGTGTTCGAGCCGGTGCACGGCTCCGCCCCTGACATCGCCGGCACCGGTGCCGCCAACCCGCTGGCGATGATCCTGTCGACGGCGATGATGCTGCGCCACGGACTCGGAATGGAGCCCCAAGCGGCGGCGATAGAATCGGCCGTCGAGCGCGCGTTGGCCGAGGGGCTGCGCACGCCCGACCTGGGGGGCACGGCAAACACCAAAGAGGCCACCCAGGCAGTCCTCAAACACCTATAAGGAGTCGGTCGTGGAACAAGCGGACCTCATCTGGCACAACGGCGAAATGGTTGCCTGGGAGGACGCGAAGGTCCATGTACTCACCCACGGCCTGCATTACGGAACCGGGGTGTTCGAGGGGATCCGGGCCTACGAGACCCCGGCCGGCACGGCCATCTTCCGCCACCACGACCACCTCGACCGCCTGTACAAGTCTGCCGAGCTGTACTACATGCCGATCCCGTACACGCTCGAGGAGCTTCGCCAGGCCACCCACGAGCTGATCGTGGCCAATGAGCTGCGCGAGTGCTACATCCGCCCGATCGTGTTTCGCGGCTACGGCCAGATGGGGCTGTATCCGCTCGACGCGCCCGTCGAGGTGTCGATCGCGGTGTGGCCCTGGGGCGCGTATCTCGGCGAGGAAGGCAAGTTGAACGGGGTCCGGGCCAAGGTGGCGAGTTGGCGGCGGATACCGCACGACGCGCTGATCCCGCACGCGAAGGCGACCGGCCAGTACCTCAACAGCGTGCTGGCCAAGATCGAGGCCTCGAAGGCCGGCTACCAGGAGGCGATCCTGCTCGACCACCACGGGTTCGTGTGCGAGGGCTCGGGCGAGAACATCTATGCCGTCCGCGACGGCCAGATCCTCACGCCCCCTCACACCGCCGGGATTCTCGACGGGATCAGCCGCAAGTCCGTGATCCAGATCGCCCGCGACCTCGGTCACGAGGTGGTCGAGCGCGACCTGGCCCGTGCCGAGCTGTACCTGGCCGACGAGGTGTTCATGACCGGCACCGCCGCGGAACTCGTGCCGGTCCGTGAGATCGACGACCACACGATCGGGACCGGCGAGCCCGGTCAGGTCACGCGCGACATCCAGCGGATCTTCGACGACGCGCTCCACGGCCGCGACCCGCGCTACGCGGAGTGGCTCGACGCCGTCGAAGTCCCGAGCCGAACCGGATGACTCGCATCGAGCTCTACGACACCACCCTCCGCGACGGCATGCAGGGGGAGGGGATGTCGCTGTCCGCGCAGGAGAAGCTGCGGGTGGCGCATCGTCTGGATGAGCTCGGCATCGACCTGATCGAGGCCGGCTTCCCGAGCTCCAATCCCAAGGAGATCGAGCTATTCGAGCTACTCATGGGTGAGTCGTTCCGCCACGCTCAGATCGCCGCCTTTGGTATGACCCGTCGGCGTGGGACGCGGGCGGACGCCGATCCGGGACTGAGGGTCCTGGCGGACTCGGGGGTTCCCGTGTGCACGATCGTCGGCAAGACATGGGGCCTGCACCTGAAGAAGGTGGTCAAGGTCGACCGCGACGAGAACCTGCACATGATCTCCGAGTCGGTGGCGTTCCTGGTCGGGCAAGGCAAGCGCGTGATCTACGACGCCGAGCATTTCTTCGACGGGTTCGCCGATGACCGTGCGTATGCGCTCGAATGCGTACGGGCGGCGGCCGAGGCGGGGGCGGAGACGGTGACCTGCTGCGACACCAACGGTGGGACGCTGCCGGACGTGATCGCCGACGCGATCACCCAGGTGGTCGCCGCACTGACCCCGCTTGGCGCGCGCACCGGCATCCACTGCCACGACGACTCAGGTTGCGCGGTGGCGTGCTCGTTGGCGGCCGTGGGGCGCGGCGCCGTACATGTCCAGGGCACCATGAACGGCTACGGCGAGCGATGCGGCAACGCCAACCTCGTCACGATCATCCCCAACCTGCAGCTGAAGCTCGGCTACCAATGCATGACCGATGAGCAGCTGGCGACGCTCACCCAGGCCGCCCACTTCTTCGACGAGCTGCTCAACTTCACCCCGGACCCCGACCAGCCATACGTGGGACGCAATGCCTTCGCCCACAAGGGCGGCATGCACGTCGCCGGCGTCAACGTCGATCCGGCAACGTTCGAGCACGTCGATCCCGACGTGGTCGGCAACCGGCGCGAGCTGCTGATCTCGGAGCTGTCCGGTCGGGGGACCGTCCATGCTCGGGCGCGCGACGCGGGAATCTCGCTCGGCGACGAGGAGGCGGGACGGTTGGCGGAACGGGTCAAGGAGCTCGAGCATCGCGGCTATCACTTCGAGGCCGCCGACGGCTCGTTCGAGCTGCTGCTGCGCAAAGAGACCGGCGAGTACGAACCGCTGTTCCGGCTCGAGTCGTGGCGCGCGATCGTCGAGAAGCGCGCTGACGGCCGGGTGGAGACGGAGGCCACCATAAAGATCTGGGTCGACGGCGAGCGCTACGTCCGCACCGCAGAGGGCAACGGCCCCGTGAATGCGCTCGACCGGGCCCTGCGCGACGCTCTGGTCGAGATCCATCCCCATCTGCGCGAGATCGACCTGGTCAACTTCAAGGTCCGCATCCTCGACGAAACCAAGGGGACCGGCGCGATCACGCGCGTGCTGCTCGACGCCTCCGACGGCGAGCAGGTCTGGGGCTCGATCGGCGTCTCGGAGAACGTGATCGAGGCCTCCTGGGAGGCGCTCGTCGACTCGCTCGAGTACGGGATGCGGGTCTCGTCGCGGCGGCGTTCGTCTGACCCGGCGACCTCTTCGACGCAGGGCTCGTGACACACCGCCATATCGTCACGCCGCTCGCCACCGAGGGGATACCGCTCGCGCGTCCCGTGCTGGGCGAACGCGAGGAGCAGCGCGTGCTCGAGGTGCTGCGTTCAGGCCGCCTTTCGCTCGGGCCGCTGCTCGCCGAGTTCGAAAACGAGTTTGCGCGCCGCGTCGGCGCCGGCTATGCGAGCGCGGTATCGAGCGGCACCGCGGGCCTTCACCTCGCGCTGCGCGCGGTCGACGTGTCCGACGGCGACGAGGTCATCACCACGCCGTTCTCCTTCGTGGCCAGCGCGAACGTGGCTTTGTTCGAACGGGCGAGGCCGGTCTTCGCGGACATCGACCCCGTCACCCTGAACCTCGACCCGGACGCCGCCGCCGCTGCAGTCACCGAGCGCACCACGGCGCTTCTGCCCGTCCACGTATTCGGCTATCCAGCTGATCTGGCGGCGTTTGAGCGGATCGGGCTTCCGATCGTGGAGGACGCGTGCGAGGCGCTCGGCGCCGTGGATGCCGACGGCGTTCCGGTCGGCGGTCGAGGCCATCCCGCCGTGTTCGGTTTCTATGCCAACAAACAGCTCACGACCGGCGAGGGCGGGATGGTCACCCTGGGCGATGCCGATCTGAAAGAGCGGATCGATTCGGAGCGCAACCAGGGGCGCGCGCCCAACATGGACTGGCTCGACCACGATCGCCTCGGCTTCAACTATCGCCTGTCGGATCTGGCCTGCGCGCTCGGGCTGGCGCAGCTCGAGCGTCTGGACGAGTTGCTCGCGGGGCGTGCGCGCGTGGCCGCGCTGTACCGCGAGGCGCTGTCCGATCTCGAGGGCGTGGAGCTGCCGTGTCCGGAGAGCGGCCGGATCCGTCGCGGCTGGTTCGTATATGTCGTCCAACTTCCGCACGACTCCGACCGTGACTCTGTCGTCCGCGCGCTGCACGAGCTGGGAATCCCGAGCAAGCCGTACTTCCCGGCGGTTCACCTGATGAGCTTCTACCGCGAGCGGTTCGGACATCGCGAGGGAGAGTTCCCGGTGTGCGAGGACGTCGCCGCGCGCTCGATCGCGCTTCCGTTCTTCCCGGACATGAACGAGGGGCAGGTGGAGCGGGTGGCCGAGTCGCTGCGCAAGGTATTGGGACATGTCGGCGGCGCCTGACGGCGGCGCCTTAGGGGGACGGTAGTCGCCTTCATGTCCCGTTTCGCCGAGCCGCAGGACGCTGCCTTTCGCGCGCTCAACGACTCACTGTCGTTCGATTGGCGCCTGGGCCCCTACGACGTAGCGCAATCACGCGCGCACGCGAGCATGCTGGCGGCCGCGGGCATCATCTCGAGCGACGAGCGCGACCAGCTCCACCACGCGCTCGACCAGGTGGAGCACGAGCTCGCCGACGGCGAGTTCCCATACTCGGAGGGCGACGAGGACATCCACATGTCGATCGAGCGCCGCATCACGGAGCTGGCCGGCCGGGTTGGGGGAAAGCTGCACACGGCGCGCTCGCGCAACGACCAGGTGGCGACCGATGTGGCCATGTTCGTGCGTGCCCATGCGGTCCGCGCCCGCGAGCAGACCGAGCGCGTCGCCGGCACGCTGATCGCCCTGGCCGAGCGGCACCTCGACTGGCCGATGCCCGGCTATACACACCTGCAGCGTGCCCAGCCGGTGTACCTGAGCCACCACCTACTCGCCTACGCCTGGATGCTGATCCGAGATCGGGACCGGTTCGCCGCCGCGGCAGCGGCCACCGCCGCCCTGCCGCTCGGCGCCGGCGCCCTGGCCGGGGTCAACTTCGACACCAACCGCGAGCTGGTGGCGCGCGAGCTCGGCTTCCCCGCGGTGGCCGAGAACTCGATCGACGCCGTGTCCAATCGAGACTTCGTGCTCGACTACCTGGCGGCTGCGGCCACCTGCGCCACGCACCTCTCGCGCCTGGGCGGCGAGATCGTGCTGTGGTCGAGCGAGGAGTTCGGCTTCTGCGAGGTCGCCGACGCGTGGGCCTCGGGTTCATCGATCATGCCCCAGAAGAAGAATCCCGACGCCGCAGAGCTGCTCCGCGCCAAGTCGCCTCGTGTCGCGGCGCACCTGGTGGCGCTCCACGGCGTGCTCCACGGCCTCCCGCTCACATACAACAAGGACATGCAGGAGGACAAGGAGCATCTGTTCGACGCCACCGACACGATCGAGCTGTGCCTGGACGCCGCCGACGGGATGCTCGGATCGATCCGCTTCAGCCGGGAGAACCTGGCCGCCGCGGCGGCCGACGAGATGCTCGCGGCGACCGACGTGGCCGACCTGCTGGTTCGACGCGGCATGCCGTTCCGCGAAGCGCACGGCGTGGTCGCCGGTCTCGTCCGCAGCGCGATCGACCAGGACAAGGCCCTTTCGGACCTGACCCGCGAGGAGCTCGCGCGGCACTCGCCGCTGCTCGACGACGAGTTCTACACCCTTCTCCAGCAGGGCGCCTGGCTCGAGACCAAAGTCTCGCAGGGCGGGACCAGCCTGGCGCGCGTGCGGGAGCAGCTCGAGCGCGCCCGGGCCGCGCTGCGGTGAGGCCCTCGTTCTACAACCGGCCCGTGCTCCTCGTCGCCCGCGACCTGATCGGCTGCGTGGTCTCGAACGAGGGGGCCGCCGGGGTGATCGTGGAGACCGAGGCCTACCACCACAGCGAGCCAGCCTCCCACGCCTATGTCGGGCTGACCGAGCGCACGCGCACGCTGTTCGGGCCACCCGGACGTGCGTACGTCTACCGCTCCTACGGGATCCACGCCTGCCTGAACGCGGTGTGCGAGCCGGAGGGCGTCGGCGCCGCGGTGCTGATTCGCGCGCTCGAGCCGACCGAGGGGATCGAGCTGATGCGCGCGCGGCGCGGCGTCGAGCGCCTCGAGGATCTCTGTTCCGGGCCCGGCAAGCTGACCCAGGCCCTGGGAATCGGGCTCGAGGACAACGGCTGCGATCTGGCCGCCGGTCCGGTGGTGATCGCCCGCAGGCCGCGACGCTGGCGCGATGTCCCGGTAGGGGCGAGCCGGCGGATTGGCATCACCAAGGCAACCGAGCTCGAGTGGCGCTTCTCTGTCGTGGGGAGCCGGTACCTGTCACGGCCGGTGCGCCGGCAGGCTGTTGCTCCCGCCGCCGCGGCTCTCGAGTAAGGCCCTAGCCGCCCCCGCCGATCCCGGCGCCGCCCGAGGTACCGCCTCCGCCGCCTCCGCCGGCGCCGCCTCCGCCCGCGCCTGCACCGCCAGCTCCGGTGCCACCCGCGCCGGTGCCTCCTGCCCCGGTGCCACCCGCGCCGGTGCCTCCTGCCCCGGTGCCGCCGCCCCCTCCGGTTGCGCCACCGCCAGGAGCGGCGGGCCCGGTACCACCGCCACCGCCGGCGCCGGCAGTACCGCCGCCCTGCGTACCGCCCGTCCCACCGCCGTTGCCGACCGCTGCGCCACCGCCGGTGTTTGCGCCGCCGGCCCCGCCGTTCGGCGTCGTCGCGGCCGTCGGGGTCGGGCCGCCGGCGCCCGAACCGCTCGGCAGAGAGGGGGCGCTGGTCGTGTCGGTCGTGGTCGACGTGGTGGTCTTGGCTTGCGGGTTCTCATCCGCGAGGATCTGGAGCGCCTGCACCATGAAGGCGTGCCAGATGAGGGCCGGGTAGGTGCCGCCCTCGACCGGCGCGCCGTTGTAGAGCGTGGACATCGGGACGAGCTTGTTGGGGAAGCCGACCCACACCGCCACCGTCAGCTGCGGCGTCCAGCCGACGAACCATGCGTCGCCGTAATTCGACGTGGTCCCGGTCTTCCCGACGACGTCGACGCCCGGGATCGCTGCCGCCGTCCCGGTGCCCGAGGACACCACGCCCTCAAGGATGTTGTGGACGTCCGTCGCGATCGCCGCCGGCATCACCCGTTGGTACTTGGGGTGGTCGACGAGATCCACGTGCGCTCCCTGGGTGGACTGGATGGACTCGATCCCCGTGGGTCCCTCGTCCGGCGAGCCGAGCACCGGGTCGTACACGCGGTTGCCACCGGTCGCGAACGTCTCGTATGCGTGCGCCATGTCGAGCGGGGAGACCCCGATCTTGAGCCCGCCGAGGATCATCGCGGGGTTGGTGGAGACGGGCGTCGTGATGCCCGCCCGCGTCGCCATCCTCGCGATCGCCGTCGTTCCTTTCGTCCCGCCGAGCCCGTACCAACCGAGCCGCTCGAACACAGAGTTGTCGGAGAAGTCGGTCGCATCCTGGAGGGTGATGTCGCCCGAGTACTCGTTGCCGAAGTTGACTACGTGGAAGATCTCCTTTCCGCCGCTGTTCGGCACGACGATGCTCAGCGGGGCCGAGAGGAACAGAGAGTCCGGGCCGAAGCCGTGCTCGAACGCCACCGCGAGTGTGAACGGCTTGAACGCGGAGCCGGGCTGACGTTCGGCCTCGGTCGCGAGATTGAAGGGGTACTGGCTGTAGTCCTCCTGGCCGTCCACGATCGGGCCGCCAACCATCGCCCGCACCTGGCCCGTCTTGTTGTCGATCGCGACCAGCGACGCCGTGGGCCAGCCAGGGCCTGAAGGCAGCTCCTCGGAGACGGCCTCGTCCGCTGCCTGCTGCATGCGCAGGTCGAGCGTCGTGCGGATTTTCAGCCCGCCGTAGTACGCGCGGTACTCGGCGTCCCTTGCCGGCACCCCGTGGCCCAGGCCCATTGCAGCCAAGATCTGGGGCCGCAGCCAGCTCGTGAAGTAGGGCGCCGCGTTCGGCTCAACGGCCTGCTCGACGTCGGTCGAGGTGGGGAGTGGCTCGTTTTTCCCGCTCTCGTACTCGGTGCGATCGATGTAGTGCTGCTGGAGCATGTCCTGGAGCACCTGGTCGCGGCGGGCCTTCGCGGCTACCGGATTCACGACGGGATCGAACGCACTCGGGCTGGCCACAAGCCCCGCCAGCAGCGCCGCCTGCCGGTAGTTCAGACGCGATGCGCAGCTTTGCATCGGGACCTGCGCGGTGCTGTCGCCACACGCCTTTGTGTTCCCGTCGCCTGGCGCGGCCGGGTCATAGCCGAGTTCCTTACCGAAGTACACCCGCGCCGCGGACTCGACGCCGTACGCCCCGTTCCCGAAGTAGGTCGAGTTCAGGTACTCGGTGAGAATCTTCTCGGGCGTCCAGTGGTGCGTCAGCTGGAAGGCGAGCGCGGCCTCGCGGAGCTTCTCGAGGATCGTGCGGTTGTCCTCCTCGGAGAGCGCGTTCTTGACGAACTGCTCCGTGATCGTGGAGGCGCCCTGAGTCGCTCCGCCGGTGGCATCGGCCGCCAGCGCCCGCGTGAGCGAGCGGATGTCAATCCCGGGATCGGACCAGAAGCGCTTGTCCTCGATGGCCACGATCGCCTGGCGCATCGGCTGTGAAATCTGGTCGAACTGGTCGACGACCTCCGGATCCGGCGCCGCGAAGATCCCGATCGGCCGCCCTCGGTCGTCGTACAGGTACGAGTTGTGGCCCGAGCTGTACTGAGTGACGTTCTCGATCTGCGGGATGTCCGAGGCGACCGCCATCAACATCCCGAACACAGTCGAGACCGCGGCGAGGATGCCGAGCCCGATGAAGATCAGCAGCAGTCGCAGCTTCTTGATGCGCGGCTTCCCGGTCCGCCGGAGCCGGCGACGCCACCGCCAGGGCACGCGAGGCCCATTTGATCGCGCGCCACGGCGCCCGTTCGCCGGCACCTGCGGCGGACTCGGAGCTTGCGGCTGATCGCCGTGTGTCGGGATTCGGGATTTTTCGGCGGTTGACGCCTTGTCCACGTCGTCGATCATGCGATCGCTGGGGATCCTATGCCCACCCATGGCGAGGCGGGCGCCGTTGCGGCGTACGGCGGGACGTGGCGGCGAGGGGTCCCGTCGGGCGCGAGAGTCTAGCATTGCCCCGGATGGAATCTGAGGCCACGACGGAGCTGCTCACCGCGCCTCCGCCGGCCGGCGCGGGCCCGCGCGAGGCCGCCGCGTGGCTGCGTCGCAACGCGTTTGACTGCCTGCCGGAAGGCGAGCTCGAGCGCAAGCTCGCGCTCGGCCGCCCGCTGCGCGTGAAGCTGGGCATCGACCCGACCGCGCCCGACATCCACCTCGGCTTCACCGTGGTTCTCCAGAAGCTCCGTGAGTTCCAGGATCTCGGGCACATCGTGGTGTTGATCATCGGCGACTACACCGCCCGGGTGGGGGACCCGAGCGGGCGCTCCTCGACCCGCCCGGTCCTCTCGCCGGCCGAGATCGACGCTAACGCCACGACTTTCCAGGAGCAGGCGCTCACCGTGCTCGACTCGGAGCGCCTCGAGGTCCGCTTCAACGGCGAGTGGCTCGACATGTCGATGGAGGAGCTGTTCCGGCTGGCGCGCATCCCGACCGTCGCGCAGCTGCTCGAGCGCGACGACTTCGCCAAGCGGTTCGCGGCCCATCAGCCGATCTCGGTGCTCGAGCTGCTGTATCCGCTACTTCAGGGCTATGACTCGGTCGCGATCCGGGCCGATGTCGAGCTCGGCGGCACCGATCAGAAGTTCAACCTGCTGCTTGGCCGCGACATTCAGCGCGCGTACGGCGTCCCCGAGCAGGTGATCCTCACCATGCCCCTGCTGACCGGAACCGACGGCGAACAGAAGATGTCGAAGTCGGCCGGCAACTACATCGGGGTCACCGACCCGCCGGGAGACATGTACGGCAAGACGCTCAGCATTCCGGATGCGTCGCTGCGGTCGTGGTACGAGCTTCTGCTCAACGCCGAGCCCCCGCCGGCGGAAGGGCCCCGCGACGCCAAGCGCGCCTTGGCCCGGGCGCTCGTCGCCCGGTTCCACGGTCAAGCGGCCGCCGACCCGGCCGAGGCCGAGTTCGACCGGGTTCACATCCGGCGTGAGGCGCCCGAGGAGATGCCGACGGTCGCTTGGCCTTCGGACCGGAGCGACGTCCACCTCCCGGCCCTTCTCCACGACGCGTTCGGGATCTCGACCTCCGAGGCCCGCCGCACGCTCGGCCAGGGCGGGGTCAAGCTCGACGGCGAGCCGATCGGCAACGGCGCGCTCGACCTGCCCGCCGCCGACGTTGACGGCAAGGTCCTCCAGCTCGGCAAGCGCCGCTTCGTTCGCGTTCGGGTGGCCCGGCCCGCCGGGTGAGGGTCCGGTGGATCGCTCGTGACCGTCCACGGCGGCCTACTGCGCCTCGAGACCCCCGGCAACGGCCACATCGTCGACATCACGCCCGGCGTTGAGAGCGTGCTGGCCACCTCGGGCGTCGAGCGCGGGGTCGTGAGCGTGTTCGCCACCGGCTCAACCGTCGCCGTGACCACCATGGAGTACGAGCCCGGCGGGGTCCACGATCTTCAGGCCCTGCTCGACCGACTGGTTCCGCCCGCCGGCGACTATGAGCACAACCGCCGCAACCATGACACCAACGCCCATGCCCACCTCCGCGCCGCGGTCATCGGCCCTTCGGAGACGATTCCGGTCGTGGACGGCCGGCTGGGCCTCGGCACGTGGCAGCAGGTGGTGCTGATCGACTTCGACGACCGGCCCCGCCGGCGGACGGTGACGGTGCAGGTGCTGTCGTAGCCGGCCTCCGGATCGGTCGCTAAAGCCGGCGGGTCGGCACGCCGACAATCCAGGAGCCGCCGCTCGGGGCCGAGTGGTGGCACAATGAGCTAGCGGCGCCTGCAGACCTCCCAGACCGGCGGAACGGGCGCTATACTTAGGGGTCCGCTCCGCAATCGGAGATAATTCTGGATGTGCCGAGGGAAGGAATCCCCTTCCCGAAGAGGTGCGACGGTCTTTGAAAACTCAACAGCATGCGCACCCTTCGACCGACCCTCGGTCGAGGAGTGTGTCCAGGTTCGACGCCGTCGCTCGACCGGCCCTCGCGGGCCTTCGGACGGCGGTGCCAGATTGAAACCCCGTCATGCGTCCCGGGGCCCGTTGGTGTACATCGGGTCCCCTCGTGAGGACGCAGGGGCCTGTTCCCACCAGCGGACAGGCCCGGGTCCACCACCGCGCTAGGTGGGAGCGTCCGCTCCGGCGGAACTGGACTTGACGACTCTTTGTGAAGCAGGTCGCCCACGGCGGCCTGTTCAGCAGTTCTTCACGGAGAGTTTGATCCTGGCTCAGGACGAACGCTGGCGGCGTGCCTAACACATGCAAGTGGAGCGACGAACCAGGCTTCGGCCTGGGGCAAAGCCGCGAACGGGTGAGTAACACGTGGGTAACCTGCCCCGATGATTGGGACAACCCGAGGAAACTCGGGCTAATACCGAATGTGCCCTCCGGCCATAAGGCCGCTGGGGAAAGGAAGCTTCGGCCTCCGCATCGGGATGGGCCCGCGGCCCATTAGCTTGTTGGTGAGGTAACGGCTCACCAAGGCGACGATGGGTAGCTGGTCTGAGAGGACGATCAGCCACACTGGGACTGAGACACGGCCCAGACTCCTACGGGAGGCAGCAGTGGGGAATCTTGCGCAATGCGCGAAAGCGTGACGCAGCAACGCCGCGTGGGGGAAGAAGGC